>Ga0224544_1000064_pt1 | contig 13062 bp, 10 predicted proteins | sample 714P11014metaG_FD_179904 | JGI IMG/M metagenome (GOLD analysis project Ga0224544, IMG submission 179904) | Peat soil microbial communities from Stordalen Mire, Sweden - 717 P1 10-14 | ecosystem: Environmental > Terrestrial > Soil > Wetlands > Peat | place: Sweden: Norrbotten County, Stordalen...
GCGGCCGTGCGCTGCGACGCGGTCTGCTTCACGCCCGGGCTCGCGGCCGAGCAGGCAGGGTGACGCTGCACCGGCTCATCGGCGGACCGCAGGATCGGCCGGAGGGATGATCGTCAGCTGCGGGTACGTGCGGCGCTGAGTTCGCCGGCGGGATGATCGGCCAGGAGGCGGAGGAGCTGCGGCGGGGCTCCGTCGTCGAGCAGCACGGCGCCGCCCGGCCAGTACGGACTGCTTTTGCCGCCGGAGGCAACGAACGTGCGGCTGTAGACCCAGGAGCCGGGGTTGTGGAGCTGGACGCCGTTCGGCGTCAGCCATTCCGCCGCCACGTCACCGTCGAGGACGCCGGCCCGATGCGTGTGCCCGAACACCACGTGGCGGGCGCGGATGCGCAAGCGCTCGACCACCTCGCTCATCGCTCGCAGGCCGGCTCGTCGCAACTCCTCCACTGAGACCTCGCTGCGCAGCGGCCCGAGGCCGGCCGTGTTGAGGGTGCCGACGGCGATTGGGAAGCCGGCGGCCAGCGCGTAGCTGCGAAGGCCGGCAAGGCGGGGCGCGCTCAGCATGCGCCAGACGTCGATCGCAGCGCCGCCGCCCGGCCCGGCGCCGGTTCGCCCTGTCTGGGCGGCTGCCTGCATCCAGGCGTACACAGGGGAGAGCAGCGCTTCGTAGTCCTCGGCGGAGTGGACGTCGTTCCACCGTCTCGGGCCGCCGAGCGCGATCCGCCCGCTCGTCGCGATCGCGATCCGCTCGAAGGTCGGCATCGTCGTATGGACGTCGAGATAGTTGCCGTGCGTCGCGTAGACGTCCTCGCGCAGCCAGAGGCCGGGATAAGCGAACTCCACCTTGGCCCCACGGCCGAGCTGCGAGGCTAGCGCCGCAGCCAGATCGGACGCCTTCTTTGGCGCCATCCGCTGCTCGAGGCCAAGCGGGCCGCTGCGTCGTGCGTGCCAGCGAGCGACCAGGGCGTGGTCGTGGTTGCCGGGCACGATCACAAGCTCGCGACCGCCGAGTGCGTCGCCGAGCGCGCCGAAGAACGGCTCTGAGGCCGCGAGTGCCTCCGCCACGGGCTGGTTGCGAAGCTCCAGCACGTCGCCGAGGAGCACCAGTCGATCGATGCCGTCAAGCGCAGCGAACAGCGCGTCGGCTGCGCCGCTCCGGCGGACCACGTCGGCCCCGGAGCGGTCTCCGACGTGTAGGTCGGAGACGATCAGCGTCCGCGGCAGCGTCTACTCCTGCGGCGCGCGAGCGCCCGGACGGATCGCCTTCGGCAGCATGAAGCGCACGTCCTCGCGCGTGAACTCGAGCTCGGACACGTCGGTCACGCCGTCCTGCGCGAAGCGCTCCACGAGCTCCTGCACGAGCTCCTCCGGGGCGCTGGCACCGGACGAGATGCCGAGCGTGCGCACCCCCTCCAGCCAGCCCTCCTCGACTTCGCGCGCGTTGTCGATCAGGTGCGACCGGGCGCCGCTGTCGCGTGCCACCTCGACTAGGCGCTGCGAGTTGGACGAGTTGCGCGAGCCGACAACGAGCACCAGCTCGCACTGCTGCGCGAGCTGACGGACCGCCGCCTGGCGGTTCGTGGTGGCGTAACAGATGTCGTCGGTCCGCGGTCCGACAATCGCCGGGAAGCGCTCGCGCAGCCGCTCGATGATCGTGCGCGTCTCCTCGACCGCGAGCGTCGTCTGCGTGGTGTAGGCGACTCGCTCGGGATCCGGGACCACGAGCGAGTCGACGTCCTCCTCGCTCTGCACGAGAATGATGTGCTCGGGCGCCTCCCCCATCGTCCCCTCGACCTCCTCGTGCCCGTCATGGCCGATCAGGATGACGGTGTAGCCGTCGGCGACGAAGCGGCGCGCCTCGACGTGTACCTTCGTCACGAGCGGGCAGGTCGCGTCGATCGTCCGCAGCGAGCGCGCCTCAGCGTTGGCACGCACGCTGGGTGCGACGCCATGGGCCGAGAATACCGTCACCGAGCCGGCCGGCACCTCGGTCTCCTCCTCGACGAAGATCGCGCCGCGCCGCCGCAGCTGCTCGACGACGTGCTTGTTGTGGACGATCTCCTTGCGGACGTACACCGGCGCGCCGTGGCGCTCGAGCGCCAGCTCGACCGTCTGCACGGCGCGATCGACGCCGGCGCAGTAGCCGCGCGGCGAAGCCAGCACCACGCGCTCGATTCCGAGGGGCTTGGCGGGAGTGTCGGTGGCCGCGCTCACTCCCCGATTGTAAGGCTGCGAATTAGGCGGCGATAACCGTATCGGCTACGGAACGTCCTCAAACAGGTCCTGGCGCACCGTGTGCCCTTCGCGCACGGTGACCGACGCGGAGCGCAGGCGGATACCGTCGCCGCGCTGAGCGCCCAGTGTGTAGGTGCCCGGTGCGACGTGCAGCACGAACAGCTTGCCGGCACCGCGCACGGTCTGGCTGGCAACGATTGTGCCGCCTCGCGAGCGCAGCGTCACGGTCCCGCCGTCGGGTCCCTGCGGCTCCTGGCGACAGTCCGGGATAAACGGGCCGCCTTGCACGTAGAGCCCGACGACGACCTCCGTGGGACCGCGCGTCACGTACGGCTCGCGTGGCGCCACCGCGATCGACGGCTTGGGGCACGGCCGGTGTTGCGTGAGCGCGACCGCTGCAAACATCGCCTGAGACTACGGAGCGGCCTGCACCGACCGCTACCCCGCCGAGCGCGGGCCGCAGACGAACGCAGCCGGAGCCTCCCCCATCAGCTCGACCGCGACGGCGGCCATCGCCGAGCCCACCCACTCCGCGCGCAGCAGCGAATAGGAGACGAGGTCGTGGGGCCTGTCGTAGTGGCGCTGGAAGGAGCGCAGGACGCCCTCGTTGGTGAAACCGAGGCGCTCGAACGCGCGCTGGGAGCGGTGGTTCTCGACATCGACCCAGGCCCCGAGCCGCTCCATGCGCAGCGGCTCGAAGGCAATCCTGGCGAGCAGCGCCTCCGCCTCATCTCCGACTCCCGAGCCCCAGAACTCACGGCCCAGCCAGATGCCGATCACGCCGCGCCGGTCGCGCAGCGAGACCTCGAGCAGCGAGATGATCCCGATCGGGCGGTCGGCGGGGTCGGCGATCGCGAACTCGAGCGCGAGGCCGTCAAGCCGGTTGCGCGACAGCGACGCGATCCACTCGGCGGCCTCGGACTGCTTCTCGTAAGGCCCCCAGGAGAACGGCTGCGTGACCTCCGGATCGCTCGCCAGCTCGAACAGGCGCGGGGCGTCGGCAGCGCGCGGGTAGCGCAGCGTCAGCAGCGGGCCGTTGGCCGTCAGATCCTGGGCAGGCTCTGACATTCCGCGGGCGACGGTCAGTAACCGAGCGCGAACTTCGCGTCTTCGCTCATGAGCTCCGGCGTCCACGGCGGCGTGAACACCATCGCCGAGTCGACCGACTCGACGCCATCGAGCTCTGACACGAACTCCTCGATCTGCTCGCTCACCTGTGGTCCGATCGGGCAGCCTGGCGAGGTCAGCGTGAACGTCACATGAACGTTCGAGCCATCGACGTCGATCCCGTAGATCAAGCCGAGCTCGACGAAGTCGAGTCCGAGCTCGGGATCGATCACGTTGGCGAGCGCCTCTTCGACATCTTCCACGGTTGGCATGCCTCGATTCTAGTCCCCCGCCCGCTGCGGGCAGGCGGCGTGGCATTACGCTGCCTGCATGAGCGAGCAGCTGAGCTTCAGCTTCAGCGATCCGGACGCGGGGCTGCACTGCTTCGGTCGCAGCGGCGAGAGCGCTCTCCTCCTGAGCTCGAGCGGGGCAAGCACGTGCGGGCCGGTCGAGGTCGTGCGTGCGGGCGAGCGCTTCGAGATCGCCCTCCCCAGCAGCGGCGAGACACTACTCGAGCCGCTGGGGCCGGCGATCGCGTTTCCCGAGCACCGGCGAACCGCCTGGCTGTGCCGAGCGCGCGGCAAGGCGGCGGACGACCGCGAACTCGACGGTTTCGGTTGCGTGTGGCTCGGCGAGCACGGACTTGGCGGGCTCGCGCGGCGGCGCAGCATCTGGATCTGCTTCGGCGAAAGCCTCGCCGTCGCGCTGCTCGCAGAGCGGACCTCGGGCAATCCGGGGCACGACGAGCCGGTCGCGGCCTTCGTGGCCCGTGGAGCGCCGCTCGAAGCGAGCCCGCTCGTGGAACCGCTGCTTTCCAGCACGTATCGTGCCGACGGTCAGCTACTGCGCGCGGGACTCGAGCTCTGGGAAGGAGAGGACGCCGAGACGCGCGAGCGCGCACGCGCGCTCCGCGTCGGCGGTGAGACGGTCGCCGCGGGCGAGCTGGCACAGGACGGAGTCGCAGCCGGCGTCGCGTTCCTGGTCTGGCACCACGACGGGCTCCACGGCGGCGGGGCTTACCTCAGTGAAACGGCCGCCAGCTAGCGGCGCGTCAGTTCGGGCTGCCGAGACGATCCCACATGTAGAGCTCGACGCATTCGTTCGCCAGTTCGCCGGCGCGCATGCGTGAGAGGCGTGGCAGGATCTCCTCGAGCGCGTGCTCCTCGGCGCGGCCGGCATCGAATGCCTCCTCGCTCCCGAGGCCAGCCGCGACCTTGAGGGCTTCGCGGCGGTGCTCCCCGAGCGATGGATAGATCGATACGAGAAAGTCGGTGTTGGCGATCGGCTGGCCGACGGTCTCGAGCGAAGCGTGCCAGGCGGCCAGCATCGAGAGGTCCTCGTCATCCAGCTCCGACACAGCCCGCGTGTAATGCGTTACCAGCTCGCGCTCGGGGATCTCATCGACCCACGCGTGGTAGACCTCGCCGACAAGCTGTCGGCGAGCCTCACGGCCGACCGACTCGGCGATCACGCGAATCGCATCGTGCGGCTCGATGAAGCACAGCGGCATGCCCGGACTCCCGGCGGCTTGACTGGAACAGTGCGAAGGTTAGGCGCCCCGGTGGACGGCACCGTGGGGCCTTTCCACCGCGCCGCGGGTCAATTCTTGACCGGCTTGTACGGGCAGCTCTTCTTCCCGCGAAGGTGTTCGAAGACAACGCAATAGGCGGCCCGCGGCTTGCCGGCGGCGTTGGCCAGACCGGCATCGAAGCCGCCGTTCTTGCCGGCCGCGCCGTACCAGCTGTAGATGTAGAGGCGCCTGATCCGCGAGTTTGAGTCGGCGAGCGAGAACATGTACTTCGTCGCCTTCTCCTGTCGCTTCAGATTGAACTTGAAGCTCGGCTTGAATTCGGCCAGACCGCCCGTTTCGGTCAGCCAGACCTGCCCGGGGACGTCGGCGAGCATGGCCCGCGTGCCGCTGTCCTCGAAGCGATTGGTCTCGCTGTAGTTGTGCAGTCCCCAGATCTGTGGCATGTGCTTCTTGGTGACGTCGCGCTTGAACTGGTTGATGTAGGCGATCGTCGCCGCGGGGGAGGTCGAGTCGAGCACGTCGAGGCCGACGATCGTGCACTGCGGGCAGACCTTCTTGAGCGCGAGGTAGTACTGGGCTGACTGCTTCGGCGTCGGGCTGTCGTAGTTGTCGTTCCGCGCGCGCACGTTGCCCCGGTTCTCCTCGTTCCACGGTGTCAGGACCTTCACCTGGGGGAACATCGCAACGAAATCCTTCATGTCGGTCGTGTAGGTGGAGACGCTGGGCATCTTCTTCGGAGTCGCGTTGTTGTGGTAGAAGGCGATCAGCGGCTGGACGCCCGCGGCCTGGGCGGCCGTGAGCCACGCCTGCAAGTAGGCGAGAGCGGTCGGATCGCTACCCGAGGCGACGTCGTAGGCCGTGAAGTAACGCGCGATCTTGACGCCGAGCCTCTGGTAAGCCGGGTTGGCGAACATCAGCGAGTTCTCATCGCCGATCCCGACGAGCCTGCCGGCCGCGCTGGTATGCGCGAGGGGGCTGCCATGGGTCGTGGAGCCGAGCGCCGTTCCGGCGGCAAGCGAGAGGGCTATGACGACAGCGAGCGGCGTGCGGGTTAGACGCATGAAACGGCTCCTTCCGAGCGTGCCAGTGTGAGGCCTAGACGCGGCGAACTCAACGACCGCGTTCATTGTTGCAACGCAGCCGCGCGCCACTTGTTGCGGAAGTGTGGCGCATACCTAGACCGGCAGCGCGGCGAGATGGCGCTGGACTGCCCGCGCACACTGACGACCCTCGTTGATCGCCCAGACGATCAACGATTGTCCACGCCGCGCGTCGCCACAGGCGAAGACGCCGTCCAGCGACGCAGCGTAGGCAGGGGCATGCACGTTGCCACGCGCATCGAGCTCAAGGCCCAGCTGCTCGGGGATCGCATGCTCGGGGTGCAGGAATCCCATCGCGAGCAGCACGAGATCGGCCTGCAGCTCGCGCTCGGTGCCTGCGACGGTCGCGAACGGTGGCTCGCGCCCAGCGTCCGCGATGTGCATCGAGGCCACGCTGCCGGCGCCCGAGAAATGCGTCGTGACGACGGAGAAGTCGAGCTCACCGTGAGCGGTCTCGCGCGCCTCTTTCATCGCATAGGAAATGCGCAGTTTCGTCGGCCACAGCGGCCAGGGAGTGACCTCGTCCGGACGAAGCTGCGGCGGCTCGGGCACGATCTCGAGCTGTGTCACCGAGCTGGCGCGCTCGCGCACCGCGTTGCCGACGCAGTCCGCTCCCGTATCGCCGCCGCCGATCACGACGACGTGCTTGCCGGCTGCGCTGATGCCGGCCGCGGGCGGCGGGGCGAGCGCCGGCGCCGGACCGTACTGCGCCGCAACCCAGCGGTTGCGCTCGTAGAGGTAGTCCATCGCAAAGTGGATCCCCTCGAGCTCGCGGCCGGGCACGTGGAGGTCGCGGGGAACCCGCGAGCCGACCGCGAGCACGAGCGCATCGAACTCGAGGCGCAGCTCGGCTGCGTCGACGTCCACGCCGACGTCCACACCAAGGCGAAGCTCCACCCCCTCGGCCAAGAGCTGCTCGACGCGCCGCTCGACGAGCGCCTTCTCGATCTTGAAGTCCGGTACGCCGAAGCGCACGAGCCCGCCGGGCGCCTCATCGCGTTCGAACACGACGACCGAGTGACCGGCGCGGCGCAGTTGCTGCGCTGCGGCGAGGCCGGCGGGGCCCGAGCCGACGATCGCGATCCGGCGACCGGTCTCGACGGCCGGCCGTTGCGGCGTCACCCAGCCCTCGGCGAATGCGCGGTCGATGATCGCGTTCTCGATCTGCTTGATCGTCACCGCATCGCCCTCGCGGATCTCGAGCACACAGGCCGGCTCGCACGGCGCGGGGCACAGCCGGCCGGTGAACTCCGGGAAGTTGTTGGTGCGATGGAGCGCCTCGATCGCCGGCTGCCAGCGATCACGGTAGACGAGGTCGTTCCAGTCGGGGATCAGGTTGCCGAGCGGACAGCCGCTGTGACAGAACGGAACACCGCAGTCCATGCAACGCCCGCCCTGGTCGCGCAGCTCAGCCACCGGCCGCGTGAGCGTGAACTCACGGTAATCGTGCGCGCGCTCGGCAGGGTCCCGCTCCGGGACGCCCTCCCGAGCGACCCGCATGAAGCCTCCAAGCTCTCCCATCAGTGATCCGTCTCGGGCGGCTGGTTGTACGTTCCGCGAGCGGCCACTAGCGCGCCTCGACGAGAACGCCGGCCTGCGCCGCCTGCTCGTTGAGGACGCGGCGATAGTCGTTCGGCATCACCTTGACGAAATGCTGCATGCTCGCGTCCCAGTCGGCGAGGATCCGCTCGGCGACAGCTGAGCCGGTCCGCGCGTGATGCTGGTCGATCAGCTCACGCAGCTCGATCTCGTCACCCTCGTCGATCGGCTCGAATCCGACCGTCGCCGTGTTGGCGCGACGCGTCGCGAAGTCGCCGATCTCATCGAGCACGTAGGCGACGCCGCCGCTCATGCCGGCGGCGAAGTTGCGACCGGTCGCCCCGAGCACGACGACGCGTCCGCCGGTCATGTACTCACAGCCGTGATCGCCGACGCCCTCGACCACGGCACAGGCCCCGGAGTTGCGGACAGCGAAGCGCTCGCCGGCCAGCCCGCGGAAGAACGCCTGACCGCTGGTCGCGCCGTAGAGGACGGTGTTGCAGACGATCACGTTGTTCTCAGCGACGTAGGCAGCCGTCGCCGGCGGACGGACGACCACGGTGCCGCCCGACAACCCCTTGCCGGTGTAGTCGTTGGCCTCGCCGTCGAGCGTGAAGCTGACGCCGGGCGCGAGCCAGGCGCCAAAGCTCTGTCCGGCCGAGCCCCGGAAGCGGACGCTGATCGAGCCCTCCTCGAGCCCCGCCGCGCCGTGTCGCCTCGCGATCGCGCTCGAGAGCAATCCTCCGACACAGCGGTTGACGTTGAGCACCGGTCGAGCGAGGCTGATACGCCCGCCGTGCTCGATCACCTCATGGGCGTCCTTGATCAGCCCCCAGTCGAGCGCGTCGTCGAGCACCGGCGCCTGAGCGCAGATCCGCCGCAGTGGCGTGCCCGGCGGCATCTGCGGCACCGCAAGCAGCGCCGTGAGGTCGATGCCCCGCACCTTCCAATGCTCGATCGCCCGCGACGGCTCGAGGAGGTCGGCGCGGCCGACGAGATCGGCCATGCTGCGGAGCCCGAGGCTCGCGAGGATCTCGCGCACCTCCTCGGCCACGAAGTGGAAGAAGTTGATCACGTGCTCCGGCGTCCCGGCGAAGCGCTTTCGCAGCTCGGGGTCCTGCGTCGCGATCCCGACCGGGCAGGTGTTCAGGTGGCAGGCGCGCATCATGATGCAGCCGGTCGCGATCAGCGGCGCAGTCGAGAACCCCATCTCGTCGGCTCCGAGCATCGCCGCGATCGCCACGTCACGGCCGGTCTTCAGCTGGCCGTCGGTCTGGACGTAGATTCGTGACCGCAGGTCGTTGCGCAGCAGCGTCTGCTGCGTCTCGGCAAGACCGATCTCCCACGGGATACCACTCGAGAAGATCGACGAGAGCGGAGAGGCGCCGGTGCCGCCGTCGTGGCCGGAGATCAGCACGTGGTCGGCGTTGGCCTTGGCGACGCCCGCAGCGACTGTGCCTACCCCGACCTCGGCGACGAGCTTGACCGAGATCCGCGCGCTGTCGTTGGCGCAGCGCAGATCGTAGATCAGCTGCTTGAGGTCCTCGATCGAGTAGATGTCGTGGTGCGGCGGCGGCGATATCAGGCCGACGCCGGGCGTCGAATGGCGGATCCGGCCGATGTACTCGTCGACCTTGATCCCGGGAAGCTGGCCGCCTTCGCCAGGCTTTGCGCCCTGGGCCATCTTGATCTGGAGCTCGTCGGCATTGACGAGGTATTCGATCGTCACGCCGAAGCGCCCCGACGCGACCTGCTTGATCTTCGAGCGGCGGTTGTCGGTGAAGCGCTCGGGATCCTCGCCACCCTCGCCAGTGTTCGACTTGCCGCCGATCTCGTTCATCGCAATCGCCAGGTTCTCGTGCGCTTCGCGCGACAGGGAGCCGAGGCTCATCGCACCGGTTGCAAAGCGCTTGACGATCTCGGTCCACGGCTCGACCTCTTCGATCGGAACCGGCCGCTGGTCGCTGCGAATCTCGAGCAGGCCGCGCAGCGTCGCACGGCGCGTCGCGTCCTCATTGACGAGGCGCGCGTACTCGGCGTAGCTCTCCTCACCGCCGTGGCGGACCGATTGCTGAAGCAGCGCGATCGTGTCCGGATTCCACATGTGGCGCTCGCCGTCGCGCCGCCACGCGTACCGGCCACCGACCGGGAGCGGGCTCAGCCCGACGGCGACCGGGTAGGCGCGCGCGTGACGGGCCAGCGCCTCACGCGCGAGCACGCCGAGGCCGACGCCGCCGATCCGTGATGCCGTGCCGGTGAAGTAGCGCTCGATCACCGTCCGACTGAGACCGACGGCCTCAAAGATCTGCGCGCCGCAGTAGGACTGGACGGTTGAGATGCCCATCTTCGAGATCGTCTTCAGCAGGCTCTTGCCGATCGATTTGCGCACGAGATCCTCGGCCTCGTCGCGGTCGATCCGCCCGCCGTGCGGATGGCTGACCCAGCCCTCGTCGACGAGCTCGCCAACCGTCTCGAACATCACGTAGGGGTTGACGACGCTGGCGCCGTAGCCGATCAGGGTCGCAATGTGGTGGACCTCCCGTGGCTCGCCGGACTCGATCACGAGCCCGGTGCGCAGCCGCGTGCCTTCCCGGACCAGGTGGTGGTGCACGGCCGCGACGGCGAGCAGCGACGGGATCGGAGCACGCTCGCGCCCGACGGCACGGTCGGACAGGATGAGGATGTTGATGTTCTCGGCGATCGCGGCTTGCGCTTCCTCGCAGACCCGCTGCAGCGCGGCCTCCATCGCGTCAGCGCCCTCGGCCACCGGCCAGGTGATGTCGACGGTGCGGGCGTGGAAGACGTCGTGGGAGACCGTGCGCAGCGCCTCGAGCTCGCGGTTTCGCAGGATCGGCTGGTCGAGCGTCATCTGGTGGGCATGCTCCGGAGTCTCGGAGAGCAGGTTGCGCTCGGCGCCGAGCCCGGCCGAGATGCTCATCACGATGCTCTCGCGGATCGGATCGATCGGTGGATTGGTGACCTGTGCGAAGAGCTGCTTGAAGTAGCTGAAGAGCGCCGGCGAGCCATCGGAAAGGACGGCGAGTGCGGTGTCGTTGCCCATCGAGCCGACCGGCTCCTCGCCGCCGAGGATCATCGCCGGGAGCACCTTGTTCAGGTCCTCACGGCTGTAGCCGAAGGCGAGCTGGAGCGAGCGCAGCGGCTCGTTCAGCGGCGCCGCCTCACTGCGCGGCAGTTGCTCGAAGCGGACCGTGTTCGCGTCGTACCAGGCGCCGTACGGCTGCTGCGTGGCGATCTCGTGCTTGATCTCCGCGTCGGGGACGATGCGGCCCTGCTCGAGGTCGATCAGGAAGAGCTTCCCGGGCTGCAGGCGGCCGAGACACTCGATCTGCTCCGGCGGCGTCGGCAGCAGACCGGCCTCGGAGCCGAGCACAACGAGCCCGTCCTTGCGCAGGAGCCAGCGACCAGGGCGCAGGCCGTTGCGATCGAGCGTCGCGCCGATCACACGGCCGTCTGTGAACGCCACCGCGGCGGGGCCGTCCCACGGCTCCATCAAGCAGGAGTGGTAGGCGTAGAAGCCGCCGACCTCGGCCGCGAGCTCGCCGTCGCGGTCGCGATAGGCCTCGGGGATCATCATCATCAGCGCGTGCGGCAGCGAACGCCCGGCGAGCGTCAGCAGCTCGAGGACGTTGTCGAGCGTCGCCGAGTCCGACTGACCGGGGCGCACCACCGGCAGGACCTTCTCGAGATCCTCGCCGAACAGCTCGGAGGCCAGCGTGCTCTCGCGAGCGCGCATCCAGTTGACGTTGCCCTGCAGCGTGTTGATCTCGCCGTTGTGGGCGATCATCCGGTAGGGATGCGCCAGCTCCCAGCTCGGAAACGTGTTGGTCGAGAAGCGTGAATGGACGAGCGCCATCGCCGAGGCCATCCGCTCGTCTGCGAGGTCGGTGTAGAAGCGCGCGAGCTGGTAGCTGATCAGCATGCCCTTGTAGACGAGCGTGCGCGAGGAGAGGCTCGAGATGTAGAAGCCCGGGCCGGCGGAGCTCTCGGCGACCCGGCGAATCACGTACAGCTTGCGCTCAAAGGCGTCCTGATCGTCGCTGTGCTTGGGCCCGGCGCCAACGAACAGCTGGAGGATCGTCGGCCGCGAGGCACGAGCCGTCGCACCGACGGCGCGCTCGTCGACCGGCACCTCGCGCCAGCCGAGAACGATCTGGCCCTCGTCTGCGACGGTACGCTCGAGCATCGCCATCAGCTCGGAGCGCTCGACGGGATCGTTGGGCAGGAAGCACATCCCGACGCCGTAGCGCCCGCCCTGCGGTAGCTGGAAGTCGACGACGGCGCGCAGGAACGCGTCGGGCATCTGGATCAGGATGCCGGCGCCGTCACCGGTCTCCGGATCGGCGCCCGCGGCACCGCGATGTTCGAGGTTCTCAAGCGCCTCGATCGCCAGGCGGAGGACGTCGTTGCCAGGCTCGTTGCTCAGGCGCGCGACGACGGCGACGCCGCAGGCGTCGTGCTCGTAGCGGGGGTCGTAGAGGCCATCGGCCTGCTGTGGCTGGCTCGTCCTGGTCATCTGCAAGTCCCGACGTCGGCGGCCCCGATCGGGGCAAACGGGCACCTTGAGGCGGGCGCAAATCCTAGCATTTGAGGGGGTTTTCGAACACCGCCGCGCACGGATCTGAAGGCGCGGCCGGGCGACCATTCAGGCGCGCTCGTTGAGCGTCAGCGATTGCTCTGCAGCGGCGCCGCGGACGTGGCCGCGGGCAACTCGCGGAGCGTCAGCGATTCGTCGTAGGAGCACAGGCGAAGGCGGCCGGGACAGGTCGCACAGCGCTGGCGCCCGGGAAGCGGCGTGACCTCGAAGCGCCCGGCGCGCAGCGGCTCGAGCCGCTCGCGAAGCGCAGCCTCGAGCGGCTCGCGCCGCGCGGCGAGATAGGTGCTCGTGACCGGCTCGAGCGGCGCTCGCAGAAAGCAGTAAGCGACCTCGACGCGTTCAGCGCCCGAGCAGAGGCCTGCCAACGCGTAGATGAGGCGCTGCAGGCCATAGTCACGCTCGATGTGCGCCGCGAGGTCCTCGCCTTGGCTGAGGGCGTCGGTCTTGTAGTCGACGATCAGCAGCCTGCCGTCAGCTTCGATGCCGCAGGCGTCGATCACTCCCCGGATCAGCTCGCCGTCGTGCGCGAACGCGAACGGCTCCTCATGGCGCACCGCGCGCGCCCCTGCGAGCCTGGCGCAGAGCGGGCTGCTCGCAAACGCGTCGGCGAGCGCGACGATCTCAGCGCCCTCGGCCGGCGCCAGAGTGATTCCCGCATTGGCCGCATCGCCGACAACCCGCGCCGGATCGAGCGGCTGCGGGTCCGCGAAATCGAGTCGCTCGAGCAGCTCGTGGACGAGGATGCCGCGAGGCGCAGCAGCGATCCCGACCGCGGCTGGCGGCGGCGGATCGATGTCCGCCAGCGCCAGCACGCGCTGCAGGTAGTAGCGGTAGCCGCAGCGCTCGAAGTCGGCGAGCGCCGTGTAGGAGTGGCGCAGCTCACTGACAGGCGCCGGCCCCGGCGGCGGCGGCGCGAGGGCAAGCGGCCGCGCAGGT
>Ga0224544_1000065_pt1 | contig 13038 bp, 11 predicted proteins | sample 714P11014metaG_FD_179904 | JGI IMG/M metagenome (GOLD analysis project Ga0224544, IMG submission 179904) | Peat soil microbial communities from Stordalen Mire, Sweden - 717 P1 10-14 | ecosystem: Environmental > Terrestrial > Soil > Wetlands > Peat | place: Sweden: Norrbotten County, Stordalen...
CGCACACCACCAGGTCGCGACATTCACGGCGAGCGAGTCGGTCGTGATCGCGAGCGTCGACGGGCGGCCGCTGCCGCTACAGCTCGACGGCGACTACATCGCGAACCTCGCGGAGGCTCACTTCACGATCCGGCCGGGCGCGTTGCGCGTGCTCGCCTAACTCGCCGGAGCTCGTCAGACGGCCTATCCCCCACCCGGCGTGACGCGGAATGCGTCGAACACCGAGTCGATGTTGCGCAGGCGCTGGATCGTCGCCTTCAGCGCCTGCGTATCGGCGCACTCGACGACGAAGCGATTGCGGATCATCGGCGGATTTGCAGTTCATTGCGCCTCGACGATGTTCATGCCGGCCTCGGAGAAGGTGCGTGAGAGGTCCTCGAGCAGGCGGTGGCGGTCCCAGCCGTCGATCTGGATCTCGACCTTGAAGCCGGTCGTCAGCTCGCCGTCCCAGGCGACTGGGGTGAAGCGGTCGGGGTCGCGTCGCAGCGCGCGCACGTTGGGGCAATCCTCGCGGTGGATCGTGATGCCGCGGCCGAGCGAGATGTAGCCGACGATGTCATCGCCGGGCGCCGGGCGACAGCACTTGGCGAGGCGCAGCATCACGTCGCTGACACCCTCGACGCGGATCCCGAACTCGCTCGAGGAGTTGGTCGGGCGGCGGCGCTCGCGACGCGTGGAGACGATCGCGCTCGCGCTCTGCTCCTCCTCGGCCGCCTCACCGCGCTTCAACCGCGTGAGGATCTTTGCGACGACGGTCTTCGGCGTGATCTTCGCTGCGCCGAGGGCGACGTAGAAGTCCTCAGCCCTGCGGAAGCCCATCTCGCGAATCACGTCGGCAAGCAGCGCCGAGCCGGTGATCCGCTGCCCCGGCAGGCCCTGCTTGCGCAGCGCCTCCTGCAGCGCCTCACGGCCCGAGTGCTCGGTGTCCTGACGCGACTCGGCTTTGAACCACTGCTTGATCTTGTTGCGCGCCCGCGTCGTCTTGACGACGGCGAGCCAGTCGCGCGACGGCCCGCGCTCACGCTTGGAGGTCAGGACCTCGACGATGTCGCCGGAGCGCAGCTCGTAGTGCAGCGGCACGATCTTGCCGTTGACCTTCGCGCCGACACAGCGGTGGCCGACATCCGTGTGAACCTCGTATGCGAAGTCGAGCGGCGTCGCTCCCGCCGCCAGTGACTTGACCTCGCCCTTCGGCGTGAAGACGTAGACCTCGTCCTCGAAGAGGTCGACACGGAGCGTCTCCATGAACTCCTTGGGATCGCTCGTCTCGCTTTGCCAGTCGACCATCGAGCGCAGCCACTTGAGCTTCTCTACGTCATCTGACCAGGCGGCCTTGCCGCCCTTCGCGGCCTCGGCCGAGCGCTTGTACATCCAGTGCGCGGCGACGCCGTACTCGGCCATCGTGTGCATCTCGCGGGTGCGGATCTGGATCTCTAGCGGCTGTCCCTCAGGTCCGATCACCGTCGTGTGCAGCGACTGGTACATGTTGAACTTCGGCATTGCGATGAAGTCCTTGAAGCGACCCGGGAGCGGCTTCCACAGAGAGTGGATGACGCCGACCGCGCCGTAGCAGTCCTTCACGTTCGCGACGACGACGCGCATCGCCGTGAGGTCGTAGATCTCGTTGAACTCGCGGTCCTTGCGCGTCATCTTCGAGTAGATCGAGAAGAAGTGCTTGGCGCGGCCCGAGATCAGCACGGAGATCCCGACCGCCTCGAGCTCCTCCTCGAGGTAGGAGCCGGCGGTCGCCACATAGCGCTCGCGCTCCTCGCGCTGCTGCGCGACGAGGCCCTTGATCTCGGCGTACTTGCGCGGGTGCAGCACCGCAAACGAAAGATCCTCGAGCTCCCACTTGATCGCGTGGATACCAAGGCGATGGGCGATCGGCGCGTAGATCTCGAGCGTCTCGCGCGCCTTCTCGAGCTGCTTCTGCTTCGGCAGCGCACCGAGCGTGCGCATGTTGTGGAGGCGATCGGCAAGCTTGATCAAGACGACGCGCACGTCGCTCGCCATCGCGACGATCATCTTGCGGTAGTTCTCGGCCTGCGCCTCGTCGCGCGATGAGAACGTGATCCCGGTCAGCTTGGTCACGCCGTCGACGAGGCTCGCAACCTCGACGCCAAAGCGCTCCTCCACCTCGTCGAGCGAAGCCGTCGTGTCCTCGACGGTGTCGTGGAGCAGGGCCGCGCAGAGCGTCTCGGTGTCGAGCAGCATGCCGGCGCAGATCAAGGCGACGCCGACCGGATGGACGATGAACTCCTCACCCGAGCGGCGGCGCTGGTCAGCGTGGTGCTCGCAGGCGAAGACGAATGCCGCCTCAACGCGCTCACGATCGATCTCAACGAGCGAGTCCTCGCCGTGCTCCTCGACGATCGCGAAGAGATCGCCCAGCAGGCGCCGCTCGTACTCGGTCAGCGCGTCGGGGGCGGTCGGCAGACGCACGGCAGCCTCACGCCGGACGAGCGGCGCGCGGCGGCGACCGCGGCTCTCCACCGGGTCTACGCCACCTGCTCCTTGCTGGGTTCGAGGTATCTCAGTCCGTCCTGGAGTCGCTGCTGGTAGAGGAGGTATGCGGGCGACTGGTCCAGCGCCACGCGGCCCGTGCCGCTGAGGCGCACCGAACGGTGCTCGCGGTCGAGGACGACGAGGTCCAGCTCGGTGAGAACCCGGAGCATCCGGCCGGCCAGTTCGGCCGATCGCGCCGATTCCCCACGCAGGGCCGCCTCAAGCTCCTCCCCCGCCACTTCGCCCCGGTCGCGCAGCTTCCGGTAGCAGTCGGCGAGCGAGTCGCGGAGCTGATGCTCCCGTCCGTGTATGTGTAGAGCAAAGCGTAGCTCAGGCTCTCCCCACGCGAGATGGCAGAAACCGCTCGCACCGGCTTGCGTAAGCGCGAGCTGCGCCTCCCGAACCGGAGGATCGAGAAGAACGACGTGCGGATAGGCATCCGCGAGAGCGCGGTCGCGCTCAAGAGCTGAGTAGGAGCACAGGTCGAAGCCGCCGACACGCCCGCGGAGGTGCTCGGCTCGCTCGATCGCAGAAGCGCAGACCACGAGCACTCGCTCCTCGCCGCTCACCAGTTCTGTGATGGTCGCAGCGATCCCCCGACCGCGGCGGTCGCGCAAGAGCCTCAGCGGACCCTCGCGCGGCCGCTCATCGGCGGCCGGATCGCAATCGAGCTCGGCAAACGCTCGCCCGAGGTAATTGTCGGGCTCGCCGACGATCGTCACGGGCGGCGGATCGGAAGGCGCAAGCGCGCGCAGAACAAGGCGCGGCTCGACCACGCCCTGCCACTCGTTCCGCTCGAGCCGGAATGCAGCGTCGACAGGCACGCCCTGCTTGACCGGCAGGCGCGCGCCGCTGCCAAACGCGACAGCCGGGGCGCGCGCTCGCCCCGAGCTGACGCTGAAGCGCGCGTGATCCGCCCGTCCCTCGCCGCCGAAACCCGTCGGCTCGCTCAGCGTCGCTGCCGAGAGCAGCAGCGAGACAGCCGGATTGGCGGCGCCGAACGGCGCCAGCTCGGCCAACTCCTCGACAAGGCCCAGGCCGATGTCCTCACCGTCGGCGAACGCATCAACCCGCTCCCGCGCGATCAGATCGGCCGGCGTGAGCACGGAGGCGGCGTAGGCGACAAACGCGCTACGGAAGGCGTCGACGCGTTCGGGCGCGAGCTGTAGCCCGGCGGCAGCGCGGTGGCCGCCGTGGCTGATCAGCTCGGCACTCGTGGCGTCAAGCCCGCCGAGAAGGTCGAATGCGGGAATCGAGCGCGCGGAGCCGACGGCCGCGGATGCCGGGCTTCCCGGCAATGCGATGAGGACCGCGGGGCGGTGATGGCGCTCGGCGATTCGCGCAGCGACGATGCCGATGACGCCCGGATGCCAGCCCTCGCCGGCGAGCACGTAGGCAGCAGCCGGACCGCTCGTGGCGACCTGCGCCTCAGCCTCGAAGCGGATCCGCGTCTCGACGTGGCGGCGTTCGGAGTTGAGGTGATCGAGCTCGTCGGCCAGCGCAGCCGCGCGCTCGGGATCCTCCGTCAGCAGCAGCTCGAGCGCGCAGTCCGGACGTTGGAGGCGTCCCGCAGCGTTGAGCCGCGGGGCGAGGCGAAACGCGAGTGCTCGCTCATCCAACCGCAGCGGATCGACCTGGGCGACCCGCAACAACGCGCGCAGACCGGGCCGGGCGGTCGACGCGAGTGCGCGCAGACCGGCGCGGACGAGGCGGCGGTTCTCGCCGACCAGCGGCACCACATCGGCAACCGTCGCGATCGCGACGAGCTCGAGCTCTTCCGGCCGCTCGCGCTCGTCCAGCCCGGCGGCGGCCCGCAGCGCCTGCGCGAGCTTCGCGGCGACCGCCGTGGCGCAGAGGTGGACGCAGGGATAGGCACACAGAGCCGGATGCACGATCGGCGCGTCGGGCAGCAACCCATCGGCGCGCGGCGCGTGGTGGTCGCTGACGAGGACGTCCATGCCGGCGGCCCGCGCGGCGGCCACCTGCTCGACCGCCGTGATCGCACAGTCGGCGGTTATCAGCAGCTTCGTGCCCCGCGAGACGAGACGCTCGACGTTAGCCGCCGCGAGCCCGTAGCCGTCGCTGGTGCGATCCGGCAAGTACCAGTCGACGTCGGCGCCGAGCGAGCGGAGCGCACTGACGAGGATCGCCGTCGAGCAGACGCCGTCGCAGTCGTAGTCGCCGTGCACGGTGATGACCGAGCCCGCTCCGATATGGCCGAGAACGAGCTCGACCGCTGAACCGATATCACGGAACGCCCGTGGCGAGTAGGCCTCGTCAGCCGCGAGAAACGCGCGCGCGGCGTCGGCGTCGGCTAGCCCGCGGCGGCAGAGCACCTGCGCCAGGACATGGCTCACCCCAAGGTCGCGCTGGAGTGCGACGACATCGGAAAATGCGACTGGCTTGATCTCGAATACGACCGGGGATGAATCGCGCTGGGGCATTACACCAGCACTATGGGGGGGAACGGGTGACAGAACGATGTGGGGTCGACCTCGTCGCGTTGTGGGGTCGACCTCGTCGCGTTGTGGCCGCGTGACCTGGCGCGGTGGCGTTCGCTCCTCGTCGACGGCCCGCGGACGTGGTGCCGGGTTGGCGCGGGGTGTTTATTCGGGGCCTGGTACTGGTGCGCCTCGCTTCTTGGGGCGGGACGCTTGGAGGCGCTTGGCAGCGCTAACCGGTGCGGCGTTGCTCGGTTTGGGCTCCGATGACGTAGGCGATGGCCATGCCGATCAGGGCGCCGGGGACCGCGTAGAGGACGGTTGAGACGTGGGTGCTGTGGAGGCCTGGGACTGCGAGGCCGTGGTGCTGGGTCGCGAAGATCACGAGGCCGGCGATCACCGCGCCGGCGATCGAGGCCAGCAGCGCGCCGACGATCCCGCCCCAGAAACGATCGGGGACCCAGATCGCGTAGTGCCAGATCGCGAGGCCCATCATCACCCAGGCGAGCATGCCCATTAGTGGTTCTCCCTCGGACGGGGGGCACGGAACGACGGGCGCGCGGTGGACATCTAGCGATTCCTCCCGTGACGGCGGTTTCGCCCACGCGACTTCGACGCGCCGAGCGGGCGCTGGCTGCGCTGATCCTTGGGCATCACGACGTCTTCGGGGCGCGCGTCGGCAGTCGGATCGAGCTCTGGCTCCGGCTCGGGTACGAGCGTCTGCGCCCCGGGACGGTCGGCGTGCAGGTCGCGAACGAGCGAGCTCCATTCGGAGCGGGAGACGCCGCCGCCCGGCAGCTGCGGCTCGGTGAGGCGCCCGCCGCGGCGGCGTGACTTCTCGTCGTTGGTCTCGGTCTCGCGCGCTTCCGCGCCCGATGTCGCGTAGGCCGGCACGACGCCGCCGTGCGCTGCGGCGATCCGCGCGCGGCGACGGCGGTAGACCTGCTCGCGCTCCTTCCAGTGCGTCAGGACCGGTGAGGCGATGAAGATCGATGAGTAGGCGCCGGAGGCGACGCCGACGAGCAGCGCGAACGCGAAGTCCTTGAGCGTGCTGCCGCCGAACAGCAGCAGCGCGACGACGGGCAGCAGCGTGCAGAAGCTCGTTGCCAGGGATCTCGTCAGCACCTCTGACATGGAGCGGTTGACGACCTGCGAGAACGCGGCGTTCTGCATTCGCTTGACGTTCTCTCGCACCCTGTCGAAGACGATGATCGTGTCGTAGATCGAGTAGCCGAGGATGGTTAAGAGCGCCGCCACGGTCGAATCGGTCACCTGCCGTCCGGTCAGCGCGTACACCCCGGCGGTGATCAGCAGGTCGTGGGCCAACGCGATCAGCACCGGCACCGCGTACTTCCACTCGAAGCGCAGCGCGATGTAGGCGGCGATGGCGAGCAGCGATGCGATGATCGCGACGATCGCCGAGTTGGCAACCGTCTTGCCAAAGCTCGGGCCGACCGACTCCGAGCTGAAGGCGCCCGCCTTGACCCCGAACGCGTGGTCCAGCGCATACCAGACGGTGCCCGGCGAATACTGCGAACCGATCTGGGCGGGCGTCAGCGTCTTGACGGAGATCTGGAAGCTGTTCGACAGGGGCACCGTTTTCGAGCCGCTGCCGAAGGTCTTCGCACTGACCTGCTGGACGACCGGGTTTTGCAGCGCCAACTTGAGCTTCTTGCCCGGGAGCGAAGCGAGCACCTTGTCGACCTGACTGACGCTGGCGCGGTGCACAAACGTCGTCTGGATCTGGGTGCCCGAGACGAAGTCGATGCCGAGATCGATCCCCTTGGCGCCGATCGCGATCGCCCCGACGGCAAGAATCGTGCCCGACAGCGTGAAGAACCAGCGCGACTTACCCATGAAGTCAAAGCGCCAGGCATGGCTGTTCTTGCGCACACCGATCGCCGACGGGCGAGCGACGAACCGTGTCGAGCCCATCGTGCTGAGGATCGCGCGGGTCGCCGCCACTGCGGTGAGCAGCGAGACGATCACGCCGATGCCGAGCGTGAAGGCGAAGCCCTTGACGTCGGACTGCGAGAGCATGAAGAGGATGAACGCGGCCATGAAGGTCACCGCGTTGGCGTCGACGATCGCCGCGAAGCCGCGCTTGTAGCCGGCGGCGATCGCGTTCGCCGGTGAGCGGCCGGCGCGCGACTCCTCCTTGACGCGCTCGAAGATCACGACGTTTGCGTCCGCCGCGACCCCGATCGTCAGGATCAGGCCGGCGATGCCAGGCAGCGTCAGCGTGATCGGGACCAGCTTGATCAGCGCGTAGTAATAGATCGCGTAGATCGCCAGGGCCGAGACCGCGATCAGGCCGAGGACGCGGTAGAAGAGCAGCAGGAACAGCGCGACAATCAGCAGTCCGGCCGCGCCCGCGAGGAGCCCCTGGTTGAGCGCCTGGTGGCCGAGCGTCGCACCGACCTGCTGGCTCGAGATGACCGCGAGGTTGATCGGCAGCGCGCCGCTCGCGAGCAGGTTCGCGAGCTTCTGGGCGCTCGAGATCGTGAAGTTACCCGAGATCTCACTCCCCTGGCTCGCGTCCGTGATCCCGTTCGGGTACTGCGTGAAATCGATGTAGGGGATCGTGATCAGACGCTGGTCGAGCGTGATCGCGAAGTGCTGGAAGTTGTTGTTGCCGCCGATCGTGTTCTGCTCGCCGCGCTGGGCGATCGTGTTGGTGACGTTCTCGAAGGCCTTGACCGCCGGCCCTTTGAAGCCGAACGCCACGACGACCTCGCTGGTCGTCGGGTCCTGTTGCTCGACCGGGTTCGTTACGTCCTTGCCGGAGATCTGGGCGTCGTCGCGCAGGACGTAATAGAAGTTGTAGTTGACGTTGGCGTTGCCGTTCGGCGTGAGCGCCTGGCGAACGACGGTTCCGGGCTTGACGTAGACGAGTCGCGCGTCGGCCGGAAGCTTCTTGCCCGCCTGCGCGATGTCGAGCTCGAGGAAGCCCTTCGCCTGCGCCCGCGTCGGTGCCGTCTCGCCCTTCGGCGTGACGACCGTCTGCGTGGCGGGGTCGACGTAGTAATAGGTCCCGTTCGGCGCCGACTCGAGCTTGAAATGCCGAGTCGGCTGCTTTGCCGCGCGGATCACCGCGGCGTACTCGGTGAGCGCGTTGGTCGCGGTGCCCGGGCTACCACCGGCGTCCCCGGCGGCGTCGTTGTCGCCGCTGACCGAGAAGCCGTTCGGTCCCGCGGGCTGGCCGTTCGGGCCGATGACGTTCGCTTCCCAGTCGTAGAAGTAGAGCTGTGCGGTCGTCCCGACCTCGTCCTCGGCCTGCGCCACGTTCTTGACGCCGGCGAGACTGACGTCGATCTCGTTGTTGCCGGCGCTCGTCACGGTCGCGTTGCTCACGCCGAGCTGGTTGACCCGCGACTGGATGATGTTGATCGCCTGGCTGATCGTCGCCGCATCGACCTTTGACTTGCCGCTCGCGCGGCCCTGGAAGATCAGCTCGACGCCGCCCTTGAGGTCGAGCCCGAGCTGCGTCTTGCGCGGCTTGCTGACGCCCGGAATACCGAACGAGACGAGCAGCGAGATGATGATCAACCCGGCGACGAGCGACAGCACGAGCGCGTTGCGCCTGCGGTCACTCATCGGCTTGCGCTCGCGCGATCGCGCATCTGGGCGTTGTCACGGTAAGAACCGTTTTCAAAATCAGTCTCCGTCCGAGGCGGTTCAGAACCACCACATCCGGGGCACAGGCAAGCTGGGCAACACACGGTGCGCCAGCAGCTGGTCAGGGCTATCGGCAAGGTAAACGGTGGCGATCCAGCGCCGGTGCTGGGCCGAATCCGGACGTGCAAATCATTTTGAAAGAGGTTCTAACACCTTGCTGACGGATCGGGGCTCAGCGGGACGGCGTGAGCACGAGCAGCAGTCCCCCGTCATCATCGTAGGCCGGGAAGAGGTCGGCTGTCGCGGTAGCCGAGCGCTCGCTCTCGGTACGGAGCGTCGCCGGCTTGCCGAGGGCCCGTACGCCCCACTCCAGCACGGTCTGCACGTGATCCACGCCGTTCTCGAAGCTGAGGCCGAGCGCTTGCGAGATCGGCTGTCCGACGACCTCCTCCTCCTCATACCCGGTCAGCTCGAACGATCCGCGGCCGCAGCCGATCACCCGGCCCTCCTTGTCGGCGACGAAGAACGCGGCGTCGGGCGCCGGATAGTAGTCGTCGAGCAGCTCGAACAGGAACGAGAAGCCGCAGTGCGAGCAGCCGCGCTCGTCGCGACGGAACGCCTCGTAGCGGTCGGATGCGATCGAACGCTCGCCGCAGTTGGGGCAGATGAACGGATGGGTCATGAGGGGACGAAGCCTACAGAGGCAACCTCAAGGACCACTTTAGGTACGGGGAGCCGCGCCGGCTTCAGAACAGTGCCGGGAGCGCCTCGGGCGGCGCGATCCCGAGATGGCCGTAGGCGTGTGCCGTCGCCGAGCGACCGCGAGGCGTTCGCTTGAGCATCCCGAGCTGGAGCAGGTAAGGCTCGTACACGTCCTCGATCGTGTCGGCCTCCTCGCCGACCGCCGCGGCGAGCGTCGACAGACCGACCGGCCCGCCGGCGAACTTCTGACAGATCACGCGCAGGATCTCGCGGTCGAGCCGGTCGAGCCCGATCGCGTCGACCTCGAGCAGTGCGAGCGCCGCCTCGGCCGCATCGGCGCTGACCGTCCCGTCGCCGCGCACCTCGGCGTAATCGCGGGCCCGCTTGAGCAGCCGATTGGCGACGCGCGGCGTGCCGCGGCTGCGGCTCGCGATCGCCATCGCGCCGGCGTCATCGAGCTCGACCGCAAGGATCCGCGCGGCGCGGGCGACGATCGCCGCGAGCTCCTCAAGCGTGTAGGGGTCGAGCCGCGCCTGGATGCCGAAGCGGTCGCGGAGCGGCGTCGTGAGCAGCCCGGAGCGGGTCGTCGCGCCGATCAGCGTAAACGGCGGCAGCTCGAGCAGGACGACCCGGGCACCCGCGCCCTGCCCGACCGTGATCGGTAGGCGGTGATCCTCCATCGCCGGGTAGAAGGTCTCTTCGAGCGCCCGCGGCAGGCGGTGGATCTCATCGACGAAGAACACGCTGCGCGGCTCGAGCGAGCTCAGGAACGCGGCGATGTCGCCCTTGCGCTCGAGCGCCGGTCCCGCCGTCTGGACGAACGCGACGCCCAGCTCGGCGGCGACGATCTGCGCCAGCGAGGTCTTGCCGAGACCGGGCGGCCCCGCGAGCAGCACGTGGTCGAGCGAGTCGCCGCGCGCGTTCGACGCCTCGATCGCGACGGCGAGCTGCTCCTTGAGCTGCGTCTGCCCGACGAACTCGTCCAGCCGCCGCGGCCGCAGCGTGATCTCGAACTCGTCCTCGGCTGCCAGGTACGGCGTCTGGATGCGCTCACCGGCGGTCCCGCGAGGGTCGACATCAGGCGCTTCCGTGTTCCGTGCGGGGGCGCTCATCGATTGGCTCGCTCGCGCGATGCCCGGAGCGCGGAGCCGATCAGTTCTTCGACGCTCTCGCCCTCGCTCGTGGCAAGCAGCGCCTCGGCCTCGGCGAGCGAAAAGCCAAGCTCGACGAGACCCTCGCGAGCCAGCGCGAGCGGCGAGTCGCCCCGCCGCACGACGATCCCGTCGCCGAGCGCCTCGCCGGCCTTCTCGCGCAGCTCGACGATGATCCGCTCCGCCGTCCGCTTGCCGACGCCGGGAACGGCCAGGAAGCGCGCGCTGTCGCCGAGCGCGATCGCGCTGTGGAGCTCGGCCACGGTGCCGCCGCCGAGCACCGCGAGCGCGACCTTCGGGCCCACCGCCTGCACGCCCAGCAGCATCAGGAAGAGCTCACGCTCCTCCTCGCTGGCAAACCCGTAGAGCTGGAGTGCGTCGTCGCGCACGATCAGGTGCGTGTGCAGCGTGGCCTCGCGTCCGACGGGCGGGACCGCGCTCAGCGTCTGCACCGATATGGCGAGGCGGTAGCCGACCCCGGCGCACATCACGACCACGCTGTCGCCCTGGCGCGACGCGACCTCCCCGCGTACCAGGGCGATCATCGCCCAGCTCCCGCGAGCGCCGCGGCAAGCGGCGCGTGGTTGCAGTGGCAGATCGCGACCGCGAGCGCGTCGGCCGCGTGATCTTGATCCGGCTCGGTCGGCAGGCTGAGCAGCGTCTTGACCATCCACGACACCTGTGTCTTGGGCGCGCGGCCGCTACCGCAGACCGCCGCCTTGACCTGCTGGGGCGTGTAGCCGAAGCAGTCGATCCCGCTCTGGCCGGCGGCGAGCATCGCGACGCCGCGCGCCTGGCCGACCGCGAACGCGCTGCGGGCGTTCGCGCCGAAGTAGAGGTCCTCCAGCGCCATCGCGTCGGGCGCGTGGACATCGACGAGCTCGGCGAGTGCCGCATGCAGCTCGGCGAGGCGCAGCTCGGCGCTGACGCCGGCAGCCGTCTCGATCACGCCGCCGTCGAGCGCAACGAGCCGGCCACCGCGTCGTGCGACAACGCCGTAGCCGGTGTTTGCGAGCCCCGGGTCGATTCCCAGCACGATCATCTGTTCGCTCGTGATTCTCCGTGGCGGCCCGGACGCCTGCGCAGGCGCCGTCTCGGATGCGGGCTCACAGGCCACGGGATCCCGGTGCAGTCGCCCAGCTTGCGGCGCCCCTCGCTCGCCTTTAGTTGGTCTCACCAACGCCAGTCGTTGGCCTGCCCAATCTTGGTTATGCTCACCTCGTATGCCGCTCGCCCAGGCGTCGATCGAGCGCTCGCCAAGCCGGCTGTGGCAGCTGCCGAGCTGGCTCTTGGCGCAGGCTGCGCTCCGCGGACAGCGCATCACGGCCCGTCGCTTCGACGTCGTCGGCATGCGCCGCCAGCACTTCGCCATTCTCAGCGCGCTCGCCGACGGCGGGCCGGCGAGCCAGGCGGAGCTCGCCCGCGAGCTGCGGATCGATCGCAGTGACATGGTCGCGGTGATCGGCGAGCTCGAACGCGCCGGCCTGGTCCGCCGCGCGCGTGACGCGAGCGATCGGCGCCGCAACGCCGTCACGCTCACCCCGGCCGGCGTCTACGCGCTGGGCCAGCTCGACGCCCAGGTCGAAGACGCCCAGCGCGAGCTGCTCGCTCCGCTGTCAGCGGCCGAGCGCGCGCAGCTCACGTGGTTGCTCACGCGCCTCGTCGAGCACCACACGGCAGAGCGCTGAGCGCGGCCTGATCAGCCGGCGACGCGCTCGAGGATCTCATCAGAGACCTCGAAGTTCGCGTGGACGGCGCCGACGTCGTCGTTCTCCTCGAGTGACTCGATCAGGTGGAAGAGCTTCTTTGCGTCTTCCTCGTCGAGCTCGACCCGCACGGTCGGGCGCTGCACCAGCTCAGCACTCCCGATCTCGATCCCCGCTTCCTCGAGCGCGGCACGCACCGCGGCGAGGTCGCCGGGCTCGCAGATCACCTCGAGAACGTCGTCGTCGGCCTCGATGTCGAGCGCGCCCGCCTCGATCGCGACCAGCAGGTCGTCCTCGCTGTAGCGGCTCGCGTCGACGACCGCGGCCCCGCGCTTCTCGAACAGGTAGGAGACGCTACCCGGTTCGCCTAGGCTCGAGCCGACCTTCGAGAGCAGGTGGCGCACATCGGCGCCCGTGCGATTGCGGTTGTCGGTGTAGGCCTCGATCAACATCGCGACACCACCGGGGCCGTAGGCCTCATAAATGACCGTCTCGATCGCGTCGCCGTCAGCGCCCGCGCCGGCTCCCTTGGCGATTGCACGCTCGATGTTGTCCTTCGGCATCGAGGCGTCCCTGGCTTTCTGCACCGCGTTCGCGAGCGCCGCATTCGTTTCGACCTCGCCCCCACCCTCGCGCGCTGCGACCGTGATCGCGCGCGCGAGCTTCGTGAACTGCTGGCCACGCCGCGAGTCGACGATCGCCTTCTTGTGCTTGATCGAGGCCCACTTCGAGTGTCCCGACATCGGCTCGATTCTACGAGCCCGGACCGGCGGCGGGCAGACCGCTCCCCAGCCGGCACCATCCGGCTGGGGAATCAACCATCTAGTCTCCGACCGATGACCCTCAACGCGGACATCTTCAAGGCCTACGACATCCGCGGCCTCTACGGCTCGGAGATCGACGGCGAGCTCGCCG
>Ga0224544_1000066_pt1 | contig 12921 bp, 7 predicted proteins | sample 714P11014metaG_FD_179904 | JGI IMG/M metagenome (GOLD analysis project Ga0224544, IMG submission 179904) | Peat soil microbial communities from Stordalen Mire, Sweden - 717 P1 10-14 | ecosystem: Environmental > Terrestrial > Soil > Wetlands > Peat | place: Sweden: Norrbotten County, Stordalen...
TTGCCGTGATCGACGTGCTACTGACCGCCGTCACATTGGTGGCCGCCGTGCCCCCAAACGTCACCGTCGCGCCCGAAATAAATTTGGTTCCTGTGATCGTGACCACCGTGCCGCCGTTGGTCGACCCCGAGTTAGGAGAAATCTTGCTTATCGTGGGTTGCGAGCCGACATAGGTGAATCCTTTCGTTAAGGTGCCACTGCCGCTGCTGTCGCTCACCACCACATTCACCGCACCTGCCGCATGGACAGGAGTCGTCGCCGTGATCGACGTGCTGCTGACCGCCGTCACATTCGTGGCCGCCGTGCCCCCGACCGTCACCGTCGCGCCCGAAACAAAGTTGGTTCCGGTAATCGTTACCGCTGTACCGCCCTTGGTCGAGCCTGAATTAGGAGAAATCGTGGTTATCGTGGGTGCCGAACCCCCCGTAACACTCGCCTTCAACGCCATCATCTGCATGACCCACGGACCGCTCGAAGTGAGGGTAGCGGTTGCGCTGTAGCTCCCAGTAGAGGTGACCGTCCGATCCTCCGCCAGGTCAGAGTCGGGGGAAGTCACAATCCTGGGAGTGAAGTCAGTTCCCGCTGTCAGATTTCCCGTCGCGACCATATTGGCTCCAAAAATTAGCTCGTTCGCGACGCTGGTAGTAGCGGAACCGCTATTTGCAGAGGCACTGTTTCCGTGGGCGCTTGCGACCACGTCCAACGGCTTGGCAGGGTCGGCGCCGCTGTATTCCAACACGCGCACATCAGGGAAGCTGGCTGCCTTGCTGAAGGTGACAATCACCGAATTGCTTCCGCCCAGAATGTCTTTGGCGTAGTAGATCGATTGCGTCAGCCCCGCTCCTTTAATCGGCCCAGCCGCCAGAACATATTGGTTTCCGAGATCGTCCGTCACCGACTCGACAGTCGTAGTTGTGTCATTCCATCCCACTACCACAACATTGAGATCGCCTTTGTTCTGCGCCAAATTAAATGGAACTGTAACGGACGACGTTGCTGACTGCGGCGTCGCGGCATTTACCTGCAAGAAGACGATTTGGCTGGAAGGCGGCGGGTTTAGACCATAAGCCAACAACTGTCCGGAGAACGTGGCCAGGTAGACTTTGCCGTTAACGACGGTGGGAGGAGCGAACTTAGCGTAGTTGCCCACTTCGTCACGTGCGGCATTTTGCTGGCTGTCCCAAAGTTCGGTCGTCAGATTGGTTGCGTCGAAAGCGTAGAGTACGCCGGCAACCGGGCCAGGATTGGAAGTTCCGGAGATAGGCCGGGACGCCCAGATTATCCCGGTACCGCTCGTGCTCGCATTTGCCGACAAGGATAGCGCGGCGGTGTCATACGGAGCTCCTGAAATGGTGTTCTCCGATATCGGGGTGGTGTTGAATTGTGAGGTTTTGGAATTAAAGGCCCAAGCCTTCATCAAGTCTGCCTGCCCCCAGAGATAAATCACCGGCCCGAAGTTGGGGCTGTCCCAGTAAACCGGAGAGCTCAGCACTGGGGGATTAGTGGCAACGAAGTTTTGAACGTTGTTGTTCTGGTTGGGATTGTACTTTCCCATATCGGTTGTGTTCACGACCCGCAGAACCGCATCCTTCCCCGCTCCCACCAGCAAGCTCGTGTTCGGTATCAGCAGCGGCCCTCCAGACCCCAAATCCACATCATCCTCTTCCGGATTCAGAGATGCCTGGTTGTACGGCACAAAGTAATCGAGTACCGACAGGGTGCTGCCGCTCAACTTCAGATAGGCGCTGCCGTAGTCTGTCCCACCCGTGTTGACATCAAAATTCCCATTGCTGGCGATCGCATAGATGTTCCCACCAGCGTCGGTGACCAGCCCGTTCCCCGTCTCCCATATCCCAGCACCCCCTACGTCGTTGTTTTCCGGGGTGGAGTTGTACACCGCCGCCTGCTGCAACGTGCTCGCATCGTAGCCCATCACGAATCCGTGCCAAGTTGGAAAGTCTCCCACCGAGCCGAAGCCCATGTACACCGTCCCGTTCACCAGCAACAAACCCGGACGGCTGAGTTGGGTGAAGGGTGTGAACTCGTTGGCGGTAATTTCCGTCGGTCCCCCGAATTTCTCTGCTCCCGTCGTCAGATCCAGGGCGTGCAGTTTGAAATGATAGTCTTCGCTGGTGTCGATGGTATTGGCCACCACATAGATCGTTTCGCCCACTGGATCAATCACCGGCGTGGCCAAGATTCCAATCACCGGAATCACGTCGGTATAAGGACATTCCACGGGGTCGGTCGAGCAGATATTCTGGCTGGGCACCGGGGTGCCCAGATTCACCGTCCACAGCGGCGTCGTATTGCCACTATCCGCATCGAAGGCATACACGTTGTTCTCTGCCGTGGCCACGTATACGACATTGTGCGTCGCTCCGCCAATGGTGAGATCAGGAACGTAGAGCGGTTGGGCAAAAATGTTGCCCGCCACTGGAAGCGAAAACAGTTTCCCAAAATTGGCGACGTTCACGGTGGAAGTATTGAGGATCGTCTCCTGCAGATTTTGACCGGTACGGCTGGTGTCATTGTGCTGCGTCAGAACCGATACCTGACCAAGGCTCTTGGAAACCAGCAGGCCACCTAATGCGAGCAGAATTACAGATTTCGAGACTTGACTCATACAACGCCTACTTGGGGGATTGCGACCAGACAGCTGCGGCCCTGAGTCTCTCGATATTTTCTCGAAAAGACATCTCCTGCGGCCCAGAAGCGCACCAGCGCCGTGCAGGCTACTGTACTGTCACAGCAAGGGTTTGAGTCTGGGTCAGCGCTCCCGACGTACCCGTGACGGTGACGGTGTAGTTTCCTGCAGTCGTACCGGCACCCCCTCCACCATTACCACCAGAGGACCCGCCACCACAGGCCGCGAGCCAGACCAGCCCCGACAGCATGAGGCAGACCAGCAGCCAGCCCAGCGGCTTCCTCCTCCGCGACCTGAACCCTGCTCCCAGCAGCGTCACCCCGCACAACGGCAACAGCATGGCGTAGTACATACTCCCGGCCCGGTTCGGCCGCAGAGAGGCCGTCGCTGCTACCGTGCTCACGCTCAGCGTCGGCGTCCCGCTTCCACCACTCACGGTTGCGGAACTAAGGCTGCACTTCGGAGGCACGGCCGTGGCTGGAGCAACGGCGCAGGTGAGATTCACGGTTGAGTTGAAACCACCCGAGGGCGCGATTGTTACTGTGGACGTGGCAGAACCACCTGGCGTGATGGTCGCCGGCGACAGCGGCGCAGCCGTGAGCGCGAACGATGGACCTGTGCCTGTCACCGTCAGGCTGGCCATCGTGGTTTGGACCAGGGTTCCGGAGGTTGCAGTGATCGTGAAGGTAGAGCTCCCACCGGCGGTGGTGGTTACCGTAAGCGGCGTACTCCCCTGTGATGGCACAGAGACAGAGGCTGGAGCACAAGAAGCTCCGGCAGGCAGTCCCGAACAAGTCACAGTTACCGTTCCAGTGAATCCGCCCTGCGGGATCACGTAGACAATGTAGGAAGCAGAACTACCTGCCGTTACAGATTGGCTCGACGGGGCAGCTGTGACGGAGAAATCCGCCGCAGCGAGGAGACCATAAACCACAACCTGTCCAGAGAACGTGGCCAGGTAGACTTTGCCGTTGACGACGGTAGGGGGAGCGTACTTGGCCCAGTTGCCTAAGGAGTCACGGTTGGCATTTTGCTGGCTGTCCCAGAGTTCGGTCGTAAGATTGGTTGCGTCGAAAGCATAGAGTATGCCGGCAGTCGGGCCTGGATTGGAAGCTACAGAAATCGGCCGGGACGTCCAGATGATCCCGGTACCGCTCGTGCTCCCATTCGCCGACAGCGACAACACGGCTGCATCCGATGGAGCTCCTGAAATCGTGCTCTGCGATACCGGGGTGGTGTTGAATTGTGAACCGTTAAACGCCCAGGCCTTCAGAAAGTCGCCCAGTCCCCAGAGATAAATCGCCGGCCCGAAGTTGGGGCTGTCCCAGTAAACCGGAGAACCTAGCACGGGGGGATTGGTAGCGTTGATGTTTTGAACGTTGTCGTTCTGGTTGGGATTGTACTTCCCCATATCGGTTGTGTTCACGACCCGCAGAACCGCATCTTTCCCCGTTCCGACCAACAGCGTCGTATTCGGTATCAGCAGTGGCCCTCCTGATCCCAAATCCACATTGTCCTCTTCCGGATTCAGAGATGCCTGGTTGTAGGGCACAAAGTAATCGAGTACCGACAGGGTGCTGCCGCTCAACTTCAGATAGGCGCTGCCGTAGTCTGTCCCACCCGTGTTGACATCAAAATTCCCATTGCTGGCGACCGCATAGATGTTGCCGCTGGCGTCGGCGACCAGCCCGTTCCCCGACTGCCAGATCCCGGCACCCCCTACGTCGTTGTTTTCCGGGGTGGAGTTGTACACCGCCACCTGCTGTAACGTGCTCGCATCGTAGCCCATCACGAACCCGTGCCAAGTCGGAAAGTCTCCGACCGAGCCGAAGCCCATGTACACCGTCCCGTTCACCAGCAACAAGCCCGGACGGCAGAGTTCGGTGAACGGGGTGAACTCACTGGCGGTAATTTCCGTCGGTCCCCCGAACTTTTCTGCTCCCGTCGTCAGGTCCAGGGCATGCAGTTTGTAATGATAGTCCCCGCTGGTGTCCTTGGTGTTGGCCACCAAATAGATCGTCCCGCTCACCGGATCAATCACGGGCGTGGCCAAGGTGCCAATCACGGGAATCACGTCGGTATAAGGACATTCCACGGGATCGGTCGAGCAGATGTCCTGGCTGGGCACCGGGGTGCCCAGATTCGCCGCCCACAGCGGGGTCGCATTGCCATTATCCGCATCGAAGGCATACACGTTGTTCTGCATCGTTGCCACGTACAGGACGTTGTGCGTCGCTCCGCCAATGGTGAGAGCGGGAACGTAGAGCGCTTGGGCAAAAATGTTGCCGCTCACGGGCAGAGAGAATAGCATCCCAAAGTTGGCGACGTTCACGGTGGAAGTATTGAGGATCGTTTCCTGCAGATTTTGACCAGTTCGGCTGGTGTCATTGTGCTGCGTCAGAACCGATACCTGGGCGACCAGCGCTGGCACCGAGATGCTAGCCAGCACCAAATAGCACATATAGTAATGAACGATGCGATGAAGCCTCATACTGCTTATTCCTCCCATTTTCCCTAAAACCATTCTTTTCGAAAGAATCCCCAACCTTGTCATCTGTTACCTATGTTTATTGCACCGTCTCGTGCGGCACAAGGCCCGCTAGCGGCAACCCGCTGCGGTTCAAGTGTTGACTACGAGAGTCCACGGCATCCGGAAACGCCAACCCCAGACGGCGGGCCAACGTGCTTGCCAGTTTTTCCACGAGGAGATCCCAATCATAGCGAGCCGCTACCTGTTGGCGCGCGGTGCGACGCTCATTGGTGTTTTCCTGCGGTGAGAGTGCCCGCGTGAGCATGCTGGACCACTCGTGAGCGCCATTAGCCAACAAGACCACTTCCTTGAATGCTTGCAAAGAAGGAATCGGAGAGCCTACTACCGGATTGCCGCTGGCCAGATATTCATGCAGTTTGAGTGGGTAGATGTATTTGGTGTACCCATCCACCTTGTACGGCATGATGCAGACATCTAAATGCTGCACAAAGCCCGGGATCAACTCACTCGGCCGCGGCCCTACAACGTATATGTTCTGGCGCCGGGAAAGCTCACCACGGACTTCCCGGACTTCCGGGTGAGGCAGCATGCGTCCGACAAGAACGAAAGACCATTCCGGATGCATTGTGCTCAGCTCCAGCAAGAGCCGCCAGTCGAGCATACGCTTGAGATTTCCTGTATACCCGATTCGCGGTTTGGGGATGCTCTGAAGTTCTGCAGGCTCCGGCGTGGGGGTTATGTACTTCCGGTAATCCACTCCGTTTGGAACGAACAGGGTGTTAGGGTTTAGCGTTCCCTTTTTTTCCATCATCGCCGGCGAGTGGATAAAGACTTGGTCAACCGTGCGGATGAGTTGGACCTCCGTCGCATCCAGTTCTCGTTCAGATGGGGAAAACGAGTATTCGTCGTCGATGTGATAACAGCTCAGCTGGTGATCCACCAGGTTAAGACTGTCAGCAAACTCGGGCCGCCAGAGGTAGAGCACGATCTTCGAACAGCCACGGTCCCGCAACAATTTGTGGGCTTGTTGCAGCCGGCCTCGGGAGAGCCAGCGGCGCAGCCAGGCGGGGCGTCCCAGGTTCGGAGACCATGGGCCTGTGCGATAAACCTGGAAGCCTGCGGGCGTCCCGGCGGGTGGCCTGACGGGTGGCCGCCAACTGGACCAACGAAGCGACTCCTGCCAATTGGGTGGACAATCCACCCACACAACTTGGAAATAGCGCGCCAATCGCGTAGCGATCTGGTGACGGGCCTGCCAGTGCAGTCCCCAGCGATCCGGAACCAACGCGATAACACCCACTTCACCGAAGAGGGGTGAGCGAGGATTGGTATTCATCACTATCACCGTTTAACTTGAATCGCGACCACCTGGGGAAGCGCTTACGTAAGATCCCAGCCAGCTCAGTTCGATATACCAGTGCCAGAACGAGGGGGAAAAGAGGCAGCAGGATCGCGATCTGCAGGAAGAAGAAAGCCAGGTTCCGGACTGGCCAATATCGCTCAACGAAGTAGCAGGCAACACCGTAGGGAACCGCCGCCAGAACCGTGCGGCCCCAAGTCTGCCACAGATAAGAGCGTACCCGCATGCCTACTAAATGGCAGATGTAAGGCGGCCAATAGACCATTTCGATGATCAGACTTGGGATGGTGGTGCCCCAGGCGACCCCGTATATGCCGATGCGACGGACCAGAAAAATGCTCAGGCCCAGGTTGGCGGCCGCTTCAAGTACGGCCCACTTCGCAAGGCGCTTGTGCTTTTCCATGCCATACACAATGCCGCCAGAGGCCGCGCTTCCTGTGCAAACGATCAGCGAAAGCAACAGAATGCGCAGTACGGTACCGGACGGATGCGCATACTGGGCGCCCATCCAGAGAGAAATGAAAGTCTCGCCGCGTATAAAGAGCGCCAGCTCAATGGGAAGCGATACCAGCAAGGCAGCACGTGTGCCATGAATGAGTAGCCGCCGCAGATCCTGCTGGCTGCCCTGAGCTTCAAAGGTACTGGCCAGCGGCCCGAACGTCGTGGTCATGGCCCCGACGATCTGGCGCGCGTACATAATCAAGGCACCACCGATAGCGTAGAGGGTCACCGCAGTCGTTGAGGTAAATGCCCCAACCACCAGGTTGTCGGTGTAGTTCACGACCTGTATGGAGAAATTGATGAGCAGAGCATAGAAACTGTAAGTCCAGAGCTTACGGATGACCTCTTGAGCTGGACGCCGGAATGTGATTCGAAGCTGCGGATAACTCCGCAGCGACATGACAACCAGTATCGTGTTCGACAGCAAAGCTGTGCACAATTCCCAAAGAGCCAGGGCCAGGAAGCTGTGACCGTGTTGCAACAACCAGACGATTCCGCCCGCCCGGCAGACGCTTTGGAATATGGCGATAACACTCAACTGATCGTAGCGGTGTAGGGCCGTCAGCACGCCTGAAAATACGCCGCACCACAGGTTCATGGCCACGGTGAGGGCAGTTAACAGGATGGCCATGCGCGCTGCATGTTCCAGGGCCGCCGGCAACGTGAACAGTCGCGGGAAAATCTGCGCAAGCACCGTACCGGCCAGAAAGACGGCGAGGCTGATCCAGACCCGAATCCACAGCGCTGCTGAGACTGCGTCTTGCGCCTCCGCATGGTTGCCCTGGGCATTTCCTTTGGAGACGTAGCGCATCACGGCGCCCCGCAGCCCGAAGTCGAGCAGCCCCATGTAGGCACTGAGCGAGACCACCAGCACCCAGATTCCGTAAGCTACATTTCCCAGGCGATGGACGATGTAAGGGGCAAGAAAAAAACCGATCGCGGTGGAGACCCCCAACGCCATCCAATTGGAGAGAATATTTTGTGTTATTCGTCTACCGCGCATAGAAAAATACCAGATGATTTCGGTCGCGCGCTCTCCGAAGTTTCTCAGCCACGGGAGCCGCCGTTCACGGCTGCCGGTTTCTCAGTCGGATGCGTTTGCTGTGCGGCAAGATGCTCATTGCTCCAACGCAGTTCAGGAGTGAGAAGATGTTGCTCCATCAATTTTGAAATGTGTTTAATGCGCAGGAATTTGCCGCCCAGGAAATCCTCGCGGGTTAGCCCATATAATTGGAATGCGGCGTAAAGCTGCTCCATACCGCGGCGTACGGTCCACGCGGGTTTGAACTCGGGCAGCATGGTGGCAATCTTGCTGCAGTCCACCTTATAACAGCGTGGATCGGGGCCACCGCCCTCAGCGTATTTCACGTGGCTGCCGTGAACGATTTGTTGCACCATGTCGGCGAGATCGCGAATCTTGTAGTTCTCCACACTCATGCCGACATTGAAGGCTTGATTGTGAACCAGCTCCCGCGGAGCATTCAGCACAGCGAGAAACGCGCGCGAAATGTCCTCGATGTGAACCAGGGGGCGCCAGGGAGTGCCATCGCTCTGAATCAACACCTCGCGTGTGGTGAAGGCGAAGCCGACCAGGTTGTTCACGACCACATCAGCGCGCAATCGCGGCGAAACTCCGTAAGCAGTGGCATTGCGCAGAAAAGTCGGGCTGAAGCTATTGTCCGCCAGAGGGGCAATGTCTCTCTCACTTCGCACCTTGGATTCTCCGTAAGGCGTGATGGGATTGAACGCCGCGTCTTCCTTTAGCATGGCGTCTCCACCAGATACGCCATAGAGACTGCACGAGGAAGCGTAGAGGTACCGAGGAACACCCGCTTGCTTGCACATCTTGGCCAGGCGAACCGAAGCGCGGTGATTGATGTCATAGGTGCAATCGGCATTGAGATTACCCAGAGGATCGTTCGACAATGCGGCAAGATGAATGACCGCGTCGAATCCTGCCAGGTCTTCGGCTTCAACGTCCCGAATATCCTTGCGAACCGCGGGAATTGAAGCGTAATCCTCACCGAAGGTACAGTCCTCGAAAAGGAAATTGTCCATACCCCACACTTCATGTCCTGCCGCTCGCAGCATGGGAACCATTACCGAACCGATATAGCCGTTGTGACCCGTGACCAGTACTTTCATGAAAACCTCAGGTATAAAGTGATCGAGTTTCTTGTTAGAGTGACGCCGCGCTAGCCGAGAACGAGCTTACGAGAGTAAAACGCTTCCGCGTGCCTGGTGGCAGCCCGGCATTCCATACCTCGCAACCGGAGCACCGCCAGAAGGGTTTCCTCCGCGAACCAATGTTTCTCCTTTTGCGAACTGAAATGTTCAAGGATGCGCCGTGTTTTGCGCTGGCACAGGGACTCCTCCAATTCCACGAAGAAGTTCGGCGTGCCGAAGTCGGCGTCGTACTTGGGCACTTCGTACTCCAGGATCAGATGGTCCCGCCACGTGTTCCAAGTCAGCTCGCAGATCAGACGATGATCCTGGTGAAGATCGTGCCGGTAATGAGTAAAGATGAGATCCGGGGAAATCCGCGCTTTCAGTTCCTCGAAGAACGTTTTTACCTCGCGACCGTCGTAGGGCATGAAGCCGTCTTCGAATTCCTTGATCAGAATCTCCTTGCTTCCGGCTTGTTCGAGAAACGCCGTCGCGCTGCGCCGGGCTTCCTCGGCCCGGACAGCGGTCGAACTGAAGACAACCCAGTGAACTGCTACATTCTGGTGCTCCTCAAGGAGGCGCAGGATGGTACCGCCGCAACCGATCTCGATATCGTCGCAGTGCGAGCCAAGACAAAGAATCCTGTAGACCGAGCCCGCCGGCTTCGCGAGTTGCATCCTAAGCATGAAGGCTCTCTGGCTTGTAATCCGGGGTTGACTTCCATACTTCCCACGGGGCATCGCCTCGCGTGTACAGATCCTCTAGCTGCTGTTTCTCCTTGAAAGTGTCCATGCAGGCCCAGAAACCCTCGTACTTGTAGCCCATCAGCTGGTTGCAGGCGATCAGCCGCTGGAAGGGCTCGACGACCAGTTCTTCGCCCTCGCGCAGGTACTGAAAGATCTGCTTGCGAAGGATGAAATACCCGCCATTAATCCAAAGCCCGGCTGTGGTGACATGCTGAATGTCGCTGACCAGGTCGCCGCCGTCCAAGGAAACCACATGAAAGGACTGCGTCGGCTTCACGCAAACAAAGCTGGCAATCTTGTCGCGCTGAAGAAAATGATCGATGTAGGACAGCAGGGGTAAGTCAGTCAATCCATCGACGTAGTTGGCAAGAAAGATTTCCTCGCCGTCGAGGTGCTCCTCCACCGCTTTGAGACGCTGCCCAATGTTCGAGGTCGTGCCCGTATCCACGAAGGTGATACGCCAATCGTGAATATCGCTTTTCAGCAGGGTCACCTTCTTGCCGCCTTCCGCCAGAATAAAGTCGTTGGTGAGACACTCGTTGTAATTCAGGAAGTAGTTCTTGATGGCGTCGGCCTTATATCCCAGGCAGAGAATGAAATCCTTGTGGCCGTGGTGGGCATAATACTTCATGACATGCCACAGGATTGGCCGGTAGCCGATGTTCACCAAAGGCTTGGGCGTTGTCTCCGAATAATCCTTGAGCCGCGTTCCGAAGCCACCACAAAACAGTACCACTTTCATGACGAGACCTCCGGTCAATATCCGCGGAGCCGATTGCGGCAAATCCGCACGTGCTGAACGCTATGGTAACAACCGATCGGGGATCGGGGTGCTGCACAAGTCGATACACCGTTCAGGACGGCGCTTTATCTTTACCCGAACTAGAAGGGAAGGAAAGCGAAAAGCCAGCTAAGCATTTGAGGGCTGGGTGTCATATTGCAAGCAAACATCCTCGCTGATGTGCGCCAAGTCTGTACCCCGCAGGTAATCCCGCATCGTGGTTCCGGTGCATTCCGAATCGACATTGGGAGCGCCTCGATGTCCCAAAACGTCGTCCAGATGCACGGTCCGGAAGTCGATGCTGAAGCGGGTGCGTCCTGAGGTATTTGGTACGGTGGAATGCATCTGGGCTCCGGAGAAAATAAGAATGCTTCCCGCGGGCGCCACGAAGCGAACCTGCGGATCGGGATCAACCGGTTCTTCCGCCTTAGGCTGCTTCCGTGTGTCGGTCTTGACGTGCTTTGCCGCGTCCTTCCTGCTCTCACGGTTCCATAGGTCGTAGTTGTAGTCGCGGGAGCCATTGCGGACCGGCTGGCTCCAGTAGCGAGGATGAAAAGCCATGGTGTTCTCGCGCTCGACGTCGTAAACAGGGATCCACCAATTGATCTGGCAAAAGGGAGCGGAATACCAGGTATCGCGGTGCATGTGAAAGGCATACGCGATGCCTGCAGTGAGATAGTTATCACTAGTGGCGGTTCTCAGCCGGGGCACGTCGAAGTAGGTCTTTTCTAAATCGCATTTCAGTTCCTGCAGGATGCCGCGGATGCACTCCTTGGACGTTGGGTGGTGGATGAACTTGGGCTTCAGCTCGCCCAACAGCGCCGCATATTCCTCCACCGGCATGGAGAACTGCGCGGTTTGCGGATCCAACGATCCAAAGGCCGGGCGAACCATTTCCCTGGCGAATTCGCAAAGTGCGAGGGAGCTCGCCGTGGGTGAGTAGACGAACAGCTCTCCGTCATAAAGGCGTTTCCGCCGCACATCATCGCTAACTCCTGCGTTAAAGAACATTGAATCCACTTTGACCTCCCCTAAAAAACGATAACTTGCTTTTCTGATTCTGTTCCCAAGTTCCGTCCGGCCAGCCAAATCTCAAGCTTGGCATTCGGCGAGCAGATGATGACGCAACAACAATTGCGTGGCCTCCTCAATCACCGCAAACTCGAGTCCCGATTTCTGTGCAATATCGAGCAGGGTGGAGCTGCCGTCTGACAAATTGAGTACCCACAGCATGGCAAACTCGAGCTGTTTAGGATGACTGCCGCCCATCGCTCCATAGAGGCCGCGTTTGCCGAGCTGCGGTTCGCATTTCGGATTCTGGTTCAAATAAGTACGGTTGTTTTCGAGTACGTTGAAAATTGCAAGACATCTGGAAAACGTATCTCCAAGAGCTGCGGGATCGATAAAGCTCAGGTTGTCGGCGGACGTGTGATACTCAGGAAAACATCCATGGGGCGTGCGCATGAGGCAGCCCACCGCGAGATTGAACCCGGGCGAGCAGTACTGGCGCTCATCGTAACCGTAGGGCGAGAATTCCAGAATCTGGTGCTGCTGGCCGGAGTGTTGAAGCACATGGGAAGCGGCACGGTCGATCTCGGCATCACCTCGCCGGCTTTTCTTATAGGCCAGGCCTCCGCGATCTCCCACGCAAGTGAGCACCAGTCCGTGCTTGATAGCGCGGCCACGTTCTTCATTCAGGCTGAGCCAGGTAATCGACCCGATGGTGCCGGGAATGAAAAGAAAACGGTACGAATAACGAGGCGCGGCGCTGCTCAGATGCTTGGCCAGGAATGTCGCCACTGCTACGCCAGAGAGATTGTCGTTGCACAGGGAGGGATGGCAGGAGTGGCAGGAGATCAGGATCTCCTCCGCAACCTGCCCGCGGACGTAATACTCGCCAAAGGTCAAATGGCCGTCCTGCAAAGTTGAGTCGATGCATACCTCGTATTCGCCATCCTCCATACGTAGCAAATCGTGGTGCGGCAAACAGAATCCCCAGTTTTCCGTGTAGTACGAAGTGCGATAAGGAATCAATTCCGGCTGGTCGGGAAGAGAGTGGAGATGCTTCTTCAACTCCTCCAAACGCATCTTGCGGTTTATCGGGACGCTGTAGTTCACCACGTGCAAATTATGTTTCCGAAAATCAATGACGCGCTGGCCGCGCGCATTCTTCACCCAGGCGTCACGAATGTTCCACTCTTTGGGAACGGTCCAATCGAACACCGCCGT
>Ga0224544_1000067_pt1 | contig 12907 bp, 10 predicted proteins | sample 714P11014metaG_FD_179904 | JGI IMG/M metagenome (GOLD analysis project Ga0224544, IMG submission 179904) | Peat soil microbial communities from Stordalen Mire, Sweden - 717 P1 10-14 | ecosystem: Environmental > Terrestrial > Soil > Wetlands > Peat | place: Sweden: Norrbotten County, Stordalen...
CGAGACGGTTCCGTCATCGCGGTTCGTCACGAAAACCGTATTCGTCACCGGGTTCACGGCCACGCCATAAGGAGTAGTGCCAACAGTAATCGTAGCGGTGACAGTATTCGTCGCGCCGTTAATTACGGATACGGTTTCACTGGCACTATTCGCCGTATAGATTGTGTTCGTCACCGGATTAACAGCCACCCATTCCGGTTGGCCTTGCACGGTGACGGATGTAGACGTGTTCGTCGCGCCATCAATTACGGAGACGGTAGAGCCTCCCGAATTACCGACGTAAATTTTGTTCGTGAGCGGGTTTTGTGCCAAAAATTCCGCACCGCCGCCAGCGCCAACCGTTGCCGTAGTGTTCGTTGCACCGTCGATCACGGAGACGTAACCGTCCGACAGGGTTCCGACATAGATTTTATTCGTTACGGGGTTGAATCCGACTTTGAATGGTTCCACGCCTACTGCAATGTTGGCCGTCGCGGTGTTGGTTGCGCCATCAATTATGGTAACGGTTGAAGTGGCGCTGCCCGGATCATTGTTGGTGGCGTAAATCTGATTTGTGATCGGGTTTACCGTTACGGCGAGAGGGGCGATGCCAGCCGTTATCGTCGCTGCAACCGTGAATGTCGCTCCGTTAATATCCACGACAGTTCCGGGCGCGCCGCTTGTGCCTGCCAGATTTAAAGTGGTGGCGACATAGATCTGATTGGTGACCGGGTTCACATCCAAGCCTTGGGGCCCGCCACCGATTACAGCGGATACGCTAACGGCGTCCGTCGAGCCGTTGACCGCATAGACGAGCGCGTCAGTGCCGTAGCCATTGTTGGAGACGTACACCATGTTGGTCACGTCGTTCACGGCCAGGGCGTAAGGCTCGTCGCCAACCGTCACAGCAGTGGTAAGCGATGCGGCCGTCGCGCCGATTGCTCCAGCAATTACTGAAACGGTGCCGTTCGCACTCGTTATCGCGCTCGCGACGTAAACCGTGTTCGTGACTGTGTTCATCCCGATGGCGACGGGAGTGCTTCCGGCAGCGAGTGTTACCGTCGACGCAACAGTCGCGGGAACCCCACTCGTCGAACCATTGATTACTGTCACCGTGCCGTCGCTATTTGCCACGTAGACAAAGTTGGTTGTTTGATCGACCACTACGCCTATGGGATTGGTCCCGACCGTGAGAGTGGCCGTGTTGGTATTCGACGCGCCGTCATACACAGTGACGGTGCCGTCGGTGAAGTTGGCTGCGTAGATGGTGTTCGTGACGATATTCACGGCCAGCGCGCGGGGCGCGTTTCCGGATGGTTCCTCCTGCCAGGCGTTCGTCAGGCCGTCAATCAAGTTAAAGGCGTGGTAGCCGTACTCGCCGACGTAAATCTTGTTTGTCACGGGATTGATTGCAAACGTAGACGGATTATTCGTAGTTTTTATTCTGAGCGTAAGATTCTGGGCGCGAAGCGGAACAGACGCAGCGCTGAGAATTAGCGCGAGAATAGCCAGCGTCTGAAATATGAAGACGAACCCATTGCGGCTGCGGCCGGACTGGTTTGCCAAAATCATTTTGAACCCACCCCTATCTTTCGTTGAAAATATAGTCGTCACGCGGGAGTATACGGAACGCGTCCCTCCCGCACGCAATGAGATAGTAGTACTAAGTCGTACCCAATGTTCCTAAGTACGTTTTTTGGTACTTTTCTAGGACGCGAAGTGTGCGTCAACCGATTCTACTTGGGTCTGCAAGTAAAATCTTTTTGTACTCATGCGTGTTTCGACAGATGGTCACCTGTCCGGAAGTACAGGTCTCTGAAATTGGAAGAAGAAAACCCATCGGGAGAGCAGCGCTGGGCGCGCCCGGACGAAGACGAACGCGTGATTAGTCGATGCCGTTAACGAGCGGCGTCTCGTCCGATCGCGCATGACAAAATAACGGGAGTTGCGCGTCTCGCTTGGTAGCGTCCTCGCTATACTGGTTCCGCACGGGAGGGAATTTCCATGAAGGTGAGAATGCAACGAGTGTGCCTTCTTTCCGCATGGGCCTTGGATGCGCTGATTGCGGGCTGCTCCCACACTGAGACGAAGGTCCCAGGCTACGACGACCAGGAAGCTGTTGTTGCCCAGGCTAACCATTCTGAGGCGGCAGCTTCCGGCACTTGGGACCCTAAGAGCGCGGCGGCTTACCTTGATCAAAGGGAAAGCTGGTGGATGAGTTGGGAAGATGCGGCGCGCGATCGCGGCACTTTCTGCGTCTCTTGCCATACCACGGCGCCCTACATCGTATCGCGGCCAACTCTTCGCAACGCGCTTGCGGAAGAAGGCCCCTCCGCCAACGAAAGGTTGCTCTTGGCGGACGTTACAAAGCGCGTGCGGCTTTGGTCGAGCGTTGCACCTTACTACAGCGATGACGACGCCGGCCCCAACAAGGCGCCAGAGTCTCGGGCTACGGAGTCGGTGATCAATGCCTTTATTCTGGCGAACAACGACGCTCAAACTGGAAAACCGAGCGAGGATACCCGCTCCGCGTTCTCCAATATGTGGAAACTCCAACAGACACAGGGAAGGTTCAAAGGAGCATGGCTGTGGCAGCAATTTGGTTTGATGCCGTGGGAATCGCGAGGCTCTGAGTACTATGGGGCCACGCTGGCGGCGATCGCGACTGGAGTAGCTCCGCAGGGTTATGGCAACAGCCCTGAGATCCAAAACAATCTTCGATTGTTAACCGAATTTCTGCAGCAAAACTCCGCGGCACAGTCTCCTCTCAATCGCGTCACACTGCTCTGGGCTTCGACGAAATTGCCCGGACTTCTCACGGCAGAGCGGAAGAAGTCAATCATTGATGAGATGTTGGCCAAGCAGCGGCCGGATGGCGGATGGAGTATGACTTCGGTTGCGCTCACTTGGAGAGATCTAAATTTAGGATCGCTCTTCGGCACATGGAAGCGGGAGGATGGGACGCCGCAGGAAGTGCAGAGCGACGGGCTCGCCACTGGGTTTATCATTTATGTTTTTGAGGAAGCGGGCGTCTCTCGCCAGAATGACCGAGTGAAGCGAGGTCTCGATTGGTTGGCGAGCCACCAGGATAAGACTGACGGTTCGTGGACTGCGTACTCCCTCAACAAATACCGCGTTCCAACGTCGAATGTCGGGCGCTTCATGAGCGATGCAGCGACGGCATTCGCCGTCCTTGCGTTGAACGATACCAAGCAACTCGATGCCTACAGTCACTGATTGTCATTTTCCTCAATTCCATACCGAAACGTCCAAGATGTAATTTGTGGGTTCGTCACAGAACGAATCATGAGAATTTTCGGAGCGTCGACGCTCCTGCCTAGGGGTTGTCAGCGACCATTTCGGCTAGGAGTGCGAAGGGGGGCCTCCCGGCTCTGAAGTAACAGATATTAGGTGGCGAGCTGTCGCTTCGGACACGAGTCCGGCGGAATGGAGCCTTCTGGCTCTAGTGTAATTGTGTTGAGAGCGTGTTGGGCAGGCGAGCGGTTAGCCTCGCCAGCGCAAATTCCTACGCTGGAGAAGCGTGGACTTTTGCTTCGAACTCGAATCCGCTCACCGAACAGGCACGCAGCTTTCGCCGGTACAGAAGATCGCCGTCTACATTCGCCGTCGGCTTGCCATTGTCATGCGTTTTTCCGAGAAAGATTCTGCCGTTCGGGTGATCTGCAAACCATTTCTCGATAAGACTGACGAAGAGAAGCGAGCCGAGTCCCTGCGAGTTTTTCAGAGTACCGCCGGCGTTATAGAAGAGACTGTCGCCAAATTGTGTCCCGAAGAACGCGGAATAACATTTGCCTTTTGATCTGACTGTACTGATGAATCCGTCTTTGCCCAATACTAGAAGCTTGAATGTGTGGACAACGCAATCCTGCAAAAAGGATGCGCTCTTGTTGTCTTTTCGCAAGGCGTATCCGCGGAGCGCAGAGAGCGCGAACACATCGCGGAAAGCGCCAATAAAAGACCCGGTCCTGATCGTGGCCGAAGCGGACCGCCCCTTCTTGTAATCGCGCCGGATATTCTCGCTGACATTCCGAAAGTACGAATGGAAATCATCCCAGTTCTTGAGCTCGACGAGATTGATTTGGAAGCGCTTATTGCGCACCTGTTCAATCGCGAAGCCGGGGACGGCGGGCGAGTCAAAAGGCTCTTCGCAATTCCATTGCGAACCGTAGCGATACGTGCCGGCTCCGAATCGCTCGACAAGCTTCTGGAAGCACAATGTCCGGAGATTCCTGTTCGCCGGGCTCACATGGATGCGATCGAGAAAAGTAATTTTTGAGCGACTGGTGAGAAGCGCGACCTGCGCAATCTTCGGAGAGCTAGATGATGTGTTCTCTGCGAAGAAATCGAACAATCTTACGCGGCCGAACAGCCGCCGCGCCCGGACAACCTTCCAAGAGCCGAGGAAAGAGCCGCCAGTCGAAAGAACGAAGTCATCCCATTCATCTGGCTCGACGGATGAGAACGATTTCTCTTCGAGCCGCAATTCAGGAGGCAAATTTGGTTCACTTTGGAGGGCCCGGGCCGGAGCCTGAAGACAAGGATTGCGGAGCCCAACCGCGCTATCAAACGGGCTGTTCAATATTTCCAACGCGTGTAGCGTACATGAACCGTATTCTTGGCGTCAAGACCACAACGAAATACGTGAGAATAACTCTTCTCCCTGATGGTAGCTCTCGCCCGCCGGGTAAAGCGCTGTGGGAAACGCGCCTCTTGATCCACCCGGGCGCTAAATGGAAGCTTCCGTCAGATAGCGTGACAGCACAGACGCGAGACTCTTGAAGTGCGTTCTGATAATCCCTTGGTGAGTGCCCGGCACGATTTCCACCTCAAGCTGGGGCAAGAGATTGGCCCACACCGCGCGAGGATTTTCGGGAAAGCGCAAGCTGATAGCGGCCTTCACAAATCTTGTCCGGCCACCGTAAGCCCGTGGCCGGTAACGAACCAAAGCCGAATAGGCTCTTTCAGATACACGGAGCATGGCCCGTGTGGCGAGGTCGCCGCCTGAAAGATTGTTGCCCTCGGTCTCACCCGGATCTTGCGAAATTTTCCACCGATGCTCCGACCCGCCAAGAATGTACGGGATCACGCCGCTGGCGGGGAGCTTAATCATCGCGGAAGCGTGATGCCGCACCAAGCGTGTAGAAAGCTGAAGGCGGGGCCCAAGCGGCAAATATCTTCGCTGGGGGTAGGTTTCGAGCAGGGCCAGCAGAGCTACTTTTTCGCTAGACTCGGCCAGGCGCTGAGCCATCTCGAGCGTGATCAAGCCGCCGAGAGAGTAACCAATCAGCAGGTAAGGGCCGCGCGGCTGCACGGCTTTAATCGCATCGAGAAAGAATTGAGCCATGTCTTCGATGGTGTCCAACGGCGCATCCACGCCATCCGTGCCTTTCGCTTGCATCCCATAGATTGGATGATCCGTCTCGACACGCTTTACGAGCTCAAAAAAGTCCATCACGCTGCTGCCGATGCCATGCGCGATAAAAACTGGAGGCGGGGCATTTCCTGTTTTTGATCCTGTTGTTGCGCCAGCCTTTAATAACAAAAGCGGCGAAATCCCCACTGGGTCGCTTTGTTCCACGACCGCGGCCAGAGATGCGATCGTCGGAGCCTGGTAGATGATCAAGGGCGAGAGTTCGCGGCCAAAGACCTTCGCGATTTCGGAAAATAATTCAGCGGCTGAGGCAGGATCGCCGCCCAGAGCGAAAAAATCATCGTCAGCGCCTACTTGAGAACGCCGGAGAATTCGCTGCCAAATCCCGGTGATCGTTTCAATTGTCGGAAGGGTAGCTAAATGCTCCACGCCGTGCCTCGTTCGGATACGGAAAGATATTGGTGATTAAGGGCCTAAAGCAATAGGCATTTGCCAATAGATTCAGGTTCTCGCGCACCGCCCGCCTTATCCGAAAGGATACTCGATTTACGCGACGATTCAAAAATTGGAATTTAGATGTCCGATACAGCCGCCCGAGGTTTCCCGTAACGTGGCATAAACCATGCTACTTTAAGAAGCGGACAACATTATTTCTGTTTCCGTGCGCAACTACGAACCGGATCACGGACCATGAAAAAAGCAGATCGTGAACCAGTTGCCATGCAAACTACAGATGCTATGGCCGTGCCGTTCAACGCCATGGCGCCCGCGGCCGGTTCAGGCCGTGCCGAATAACGATTTATAAGCAGAAACCTCATGCGAGTATCCCTCATTCTTCGGAGTGTCGCCGCCACGTGGTTAGCCGTGATCGTGTCTGCGGGCACCGCGTTTTTCATCACCCCATTCATCCTGCACCTGCTGGGGGATGAGGCGTACGGGCTCTGGGTCCTCATCGTTGCGTTATCCGACTACTACCTTTTCTTGCAGATCGGAGTGAGGTCCGCAATTGTGCGCTTCGTGTCTCGTAATCTGGCGCTCCACAAGCCGGAGGAAGTCAACCGAGTCATCGCTACCAGCTTTTACTTCTTCATGTGCGCGTTCATTGTTGTTTTAGGCTTGGCTTTTGGGCTTTACCGGCACGTGGGGCACTTTTTTTCGGTGAAAGAAGTTAACGACCACGCGTTTGCAAGCCTGTTTCTTCTGGTTGGGATTGCGCAGGCGTTGGATTTTCCGATCAGCGTATTTGAAGGATCTCTCGAAGCGGCCGGCCGCTTTGACCAACTTTACGGCTTGCGAATCATCGGGATGTTGCTCCGCGTGGGAATTATAGTTTGGGTCCTCGAAGCGGGCGGCGGACTTTTCGGCGTTGGCGCGGCCACGGTGCTCAGTACTCTGACGCTTCGGTTCGTAGCCGTTCCATTGGCCTTTCGCGAAGTCGACGGATTCAGCCTGCATCCGAGAGGTATCAACAAGCAGACTTTTCGAGAGATGCTTGTTTACGGCGTTACAAGTTTCTCGGTCGGAATGAGCGAGCGCCTGAAGAACTCATTCTATCCGCTGATCATAGTCAAATTTCTTTCGGCTTCGGCGCTGACTCTTTTTTCTTTGCCTGTAAAGCTGTTGACGATTCCGCTGAACGGCATCGGCTCGATGACGGAATTTGTAAGTCCGCTCTCGAGCCAGCTTGAAGCGCAACAAGATAAAGCCGGGCTTCGCCGGCTGCTAATTTTGTGCGGTGAGACGGCATTCGTGCTTTTTGCGCCTTTAGCCGTGATCATGCTGGTGCTTGGCAAGCAGATGCTTGGGCTGTGGGTTGGCCGCGAATACATGGCGGCCTATCCTTTGTTGGTCCTGCTAACGTTCGGACTCTGCGTCAACGCTGCACAGTATTCAGTGCAATCAATGCTCTTTGGGATTGGGAAACATAAGGGCTTGATCTGGATGCGCCTGATTGAAGGTTTCGGAACGGCAGCTCTTGGCATTTTTCTGATTAAGTTTTGGGGACTGTGGGGATACGCCTTCGCGACAATGCTTGTCGCCGTTGTGATCAATCTGTTCTTTATTCCGAAATATGTGTGCGGCGTTCTTGAAATTCCTCTCGGGCGCTACCTTTCAAAGGGATTTCTGAAGCCTTGTCTAATATCACTGCCGATGGCTGCCGCGATGTTGGCATTTGCACACATATTTCCGGCAAACTCTTGGAAGGCTGTGATCGCTGCGACAATGGTCGGAACCATTGTGTTCTTGCTGACCATCCTCGGCACGATGGCATATTCGCAGCAGAAACATTCGAGCTGGTGGTCTTTGGGAGTCATCGAGATCATGCGAAGAAGATTCCTGAATCGCGACGAGAATCTGGAATTATCGGCTGGCGCCGCCATATTGCATGAATACGAGAAAATTGAGGAGCAGTCCGTTGCAGAGTAGTTGCATAATTTTCCAGCCGATGTCTGGCCTGGGGTAAGGATCTAAACAGGTGTGCGGCATTGCGGGCATGGTTTACTCGGACAAGGAACGCCAGGTTCCTGCAGTTGAAGTCCGCCAGATGTGCGACCAGATCATCCATCGCGGTCCGGATGACGAAGGTGTGTACGCGAAAGGGCACGTCGGGCTGGGGATGCGGCGGCTGAGCATCATTGATCTTTCCACCGGCCACCAGCCGATCCACAACGAAAATCAGAAAGTTTGGATTGTCTTCAACGGTGAGATTTACAACTTCCCTGAACTGCGTCCGGACCTCGAAGCGCGCGGGCACAAGTTTTATACGAATACCGATACCGAAGTCATCGTTCACCTCTACGAAGAATATGGCGCTGACTGCGTGAAGAAACTCCGCGGGATGTTTGCCTTCGCTATCTGGGACGAAGCGCAGCAGAAACTTCTCTTGGCGCGCGACCGCTTTGGCAAGAAGCCGCTGCATTATTCCTGCGAGCGCGGGCGATTGCTTTTCGGCTCTGAGATCAAATCGATTTTGGCCGCGGCGCCGGAATTGAATCCGGTCGATCAGCAAGGATTGCTGTCTTATTTTTGCTACGGGTACATACCCGACCCGCTAACTGCATTTGAAAAGATTCGAAAGCTTCCGCCGGGGCACATCCTCGAATATTCACGCGGCGAAATTCAAGTAAGGGCCTATTGGGATCTTCCTGCCTTCGGCACGCACGCGCCAAAGAGTGAAGAGGAGTGCCTGGAACAGTTGGAGCACCATCTCGCGGAAGCCGTGCGGATTCGCCTGATCAGCGACGTGCCGCTCGGAGCGCTTCTCAGCGGAGGCGTGGATTCATCAACGGTAGTGGCGCTGATGGCAAGATTCTCGTCGTCTCCGGTGAAAACATTTACGATCGGATTCGCGCATAAGGAATTCGACGAAACGGTATACGCGCGCGAAGTGGCTCAGAAATTCGGGACCGAGCACCACGAGTTAATTGTCGAGCCGAATTTTCTGGAGACGCTCGACCAGCTCACCCACCACATGGAAGAACCTTTCGCCGATTCCTCGATGGTGCCGACTTATCATGTTTCGCGACTTGCGCGCCAGCACGTCACCGTTGCGCTCGCCGGCGATGGCGGAGACGAGCTTTTTGCCGGCTACGACCGCTACACAATCAATCTCAATCGGCGACGCCGCAATCCTATGCCTCGCTGGGCGGGCGATATTTATCGAAACCGGGTGTTTCCAGCTCTTCCTTCCGGCACACGCGGTAGAAGATTCATGTATACGATGTCGCTCCCCGAAGAGGACCGGTATTTGGATGAGATTTCTTTCCTCTCGCCGGACGGACGCGAAAAGTCTCTATTTTCGAAGGAGTACGCAGCGGTCGCGGCGAGGTATCCGTCGCCATACCAACTCTTTAGGGATTATCTGAAAAATGCGCCCGCAGAAGATGCACTTAGCCGCCTGCAGTATCTCGATGCCAAAACATATTTGCCCGCGGATGTTCTGACAAAAGTGGATCGCATGAGCATGCTGACATCACTCGAAGTGCGCGCTCCCATTCTCGATCACGTGTTCGCCGAATGGGTTACACAGCTTCCTCCCGATTGGAAACTCCGAGACGGGCAGAAGAAATACATTCTGAAAAAACTTGCCGAACGCGTTGGAGTTCCACGAAAAGTGATTTACAGGCCGAAGAAGGGCTTCGGGGTTCCCTTGGTGCACTGGCTTCGCAATGAATTGAAGGAGAGCCTGCTGAGCGTGCTCCTCGAGCCAAAAACATTGCAGCGTGGATATTTCGATCCGCCTGCCGTCAGGCTACTGGTGGATGAACATCTCAGGGGGCGACGCGATCGTTCGCGCGATCTTTGGAATCTCCTCGCGTTTGAGCTTTGGAATAGGAATTTTCTCGACCAGCAACGTTCCGAAAACCATTTGGCGCCGCAGACGCCTCTCGCTGTTGTATCGGGTAGTCCGAAAACAGAAAAGAGAAGTGAAGATTTGGACGTTCCACGCGCAAGTTCAATACAGTGAGAGCGCCGGTCGCATTCGCGCTTCGGGACTGACCAGAAATGCCGAACGGGATGTTGAAAACAGCAAAAAAGCTGACTCTTATGGGAGCGCGAAGCTTTGGAGCCTACGCCGCGCTCCGGCGGAGTAAATGGAGGACAGAAAGGCTTCTGATCCTCGGTTACCACGGAATTTCTCTTCAAGATGAAGCGAAATGGCGCCCGGGACTTTTCATGACCCCGGATATATTTGGGCAACGCATGGAGGCTCTCTCCAAGCAGGGTTGCACGGTTCTGCCGTTGGACGAAGCAATTACTCGTTTGCAGGAACGAAGTCTTCCGCCATTGTCTGCAGTTATCACGTTTGACGATGGATTCCACAATTTCTTCACAGCTGCCTATCCGGTCCTCAAGCGTCACGGATATCCTGCCACCGTCTACCAGACGACTTTTTATTCCGAGTGGAACGAGCCCATTTTCAATCTCATGTGTCCCTATCTGATGTGGAAGGCTTCCGGCAAGGTGATCGAGCACCAAGGCCTAACCGGCAAGCCTGGTTCCTTCGACTTGCGAACAGAGGAAGGCAGGAAAGCTGCGAGCGCGGAGATTCTGGGCTTTGCGAGGTCCAACGGATTCTCGCGCGAACAAAAGCAGGACTTGTTGAGAAGGGTCGCCGAAGCTCTAGGCCTGAATTATCAGGAGATCTCGGACCAGCGTGTATTCACGTTGATGAGCGGCGACGAACTGAGCCAGATGGTCCAGAGTGGCGTTGACATTCAGTTGCACACACACCGCCATCGAGTGCCCAAGGAAAAGCATCTTTTCATTAAAGAGCTGGAAGACAATCAGAACTTCCTGACGCAGATTGGCGCCCCGAGGGCAAAACACTTCACGTATCCGTGCGGCGTGTATCGTGAGGAGCTCTTTCCCTGGTTGGCGGAGTTCGGTGTTCGCTCGGCCACCACCTGCGATTCAGGATTGGTTGATTCGCGATTGAATCTCATGCAGCTTCCGCGCTTCGTGGATACGCCTGGCGTTTCTCAACTCGAATTTGAAGCGTGGGTATGCGGACTGAGGCAATTCCTGCCGGGGCGCGCTAACGCTCAACTTGGCAAAGACGGCGTCTTACTCTAAATCTCTTCATTTCCGTCGCGGCGAAATCTCTGTTGCGATAATCCTGGCCGCAGCGCTCACTTTTCATCACCTTGCAACAGCGACTCATAATATTTTTCATGTTCGCGGACGCAGGCTTCCATGCTGAAATGTTCTTCGCAGCGTGCGCGGCCACTCTCTCCCATTTTTTTTCTTAGGTTATCGTCTTCGAGCAAAGAAATTACGCGCTGCGCAAATGTCTTTTCATCGCCGGCGGGAGTGAGAAAACCTGTCACACCATCAACCACTGATTCCCGATTTCCGCCAACGCCGGTTGCCACCACGGGAAGCCCGGCCGCCATGTATTCCAGAATCGCGTTTGAGAAACCTTCGTTCAACGAAGTGAGACATCCCAAATGCAGCAAGGGCAAATATCCTGAAACGTAGCCTTCTCCGTTAGTGAAAAACACTTTTTCTCTGATTTCCGTTTGCTCTGCCAATGTTTCGAGCGATTGCCGCAGCGGCCCCTGTCCGATCAATAGAAATACAGCGTCGGGGTGGCGGGCGGCAATCAGTCCTGCGGCCCTTATAAACATGGGCAGATCCTTCACCGGCCGGTAATTCGCAACAATCCCGACGATTCTCGACGAGTGAGGAATACCGAGGCGATCAAGCAATGTAGGATCGCCACGGCCAGAAAACCGGGCCAAGTCCACGCCGTTGCATAAGACATCGATTCGCGAAGCTGGCAATCCTTCGATCTGCATCGCGGCTTGCTTGGCCGCTTGGGAATTGGCGACCACCCGCGTAGTCATGCGATTCAACATCCGAAAAACACGGAGATAAATAGGCGTGTACCAGTAGCCCAAATTGCGCCTGCTGGTAAGAATTACTTTGCAAGAGCTGCTGCGCGCAGCGAGGACACCCACAATGGTCGCGCGCACCATGAACGTGTGTACGATGTCGATCTGCAAGCGGTTGATTTCGCTGCGCAACCGCAAGATTTGACGGAGTCCATTCCATGAAAAAATCGCCGTCATCGGAAATACCAGCGGCGTCGCGTGCGAGTCGAGTTGCCTGGACGGAATAGCATCCTCGACGCACGCTGTAAATAGCTCGAAGCTCGTTGAATCCATTCCGCGGATCAACTCGCTGAGCTGATTTTCGGTGCCCGCTTCGGAGTTGAGAGATTCGAGCACAAACATCACTCGGATCCTGCGATTCACGATTTTGCTCCGCCGATCTTGCTGGCGTGATAGCGGGCTGAGGATTGCGCAGGCTCGTCAGAAGAAACAGAATTTTCGGTCGAATTTGGATTTATCGCCTTGAACCAGGCCGTTTCCAGCGCCGGCACAATGCCATCCCAACCATATCGCTCGGTGACTAATCGCCGGCCGTTTTCGCCCAAGCGATGTCGCATTGCCGGGTTAGAGAGCAAGGCCGCGGTCCGTTGAGCGAATTGCAAGGGCGTGTCCGCCGCCTCGAAATGCTCGCCCGGGGTAAGCTCCAGTCCTTCCGCGCCAATTGAAGTGGAAACAACGGCTTTACCCGCTGCCAGCGCCTCCAGAATCTTTAAGCGGCTCCCGCCTGCAATGCGCAACGGCACGACTACGACTTCCGCTCGCGCGAGATACGGGCGAACATCCTGCACTTCTCCGACAAGCTCCGTATGCTGATTTACCGCCACCAGCTTTCGTAGCGCTTTTGAGGGCCTTCGGCCCACAATGCGAAGAATTGCTTTGGGCTCAAGAGCGAGGATGCGAGGCAAGATTTCGCGCAAGAAAAAGGCCAGTGCATCCAGGTTCGGAAACCAATCGAGCGAGGCCAAAAACAGCAATTCACTCGGCTCTGTTGCCGGCGCCAAACGTTGGTACGCCTCCAGGTCAGCGCCATTCGAAACAACAGTTATCTCGGACACGCCCCAGCTTCGCATTTGTTGAGCGTCTTGAGCTGTTACCGCAGTCGCAGCTTCAGCCTGTAGCAGCGCGCGACGCTCGAACC
>Ga0224544_1000068_pt1 | contig 12852 bp, 9 predicted proteins | sample 714P11014metaG_FD_179904 | JGI IMG/M metagenome (GOLD analysis project Ga0224544, IMG submission 179904) | Peat soil microbial communities from Stordalen Mire, Sweden - 717 P1 10-14 | ecosystem: Environmental > Terrestrial > Soil > Wetlands > Peat | place: Sweden: Norrbotten County, Stordalen...
GGCGCTGCTGGCAGCGGCAACTGTTCGGTGGGCGCTGGTTTCACCTCGACCTTCCACGGCATCTTCAGCACTTCTCGCCCCGCGCACTGAAGGTCGCGGCCGACGTGCTCGGCCTGGAGGTGCTCGAGATCGGGACGAGCTCGACCGTCATCTCGGGCGCCTACAGCATCCACTACCTCATCGCCGGTCGTTGGACGCCCGGCTGGAAGCTCTGGCTTGCCTACGGCCTCGGAGCCGTCGCGTTCCCGCCGATTGCGCTGATCAACCGCCTCGCGCAAGCCGACTGCTGCTATGCGCTGCTGCAAGCGTCCTCGGGCGACATCCGCCGCGTCTAGGCTGTGAGCGCCGTGGCGGAGCCGGTCGACATCATCCTGCTCAGCTACAACCGGCTCGAGTTCCTCGTCGCGATGGTCGAGGCGCTCGAGGCGCGCACGCTGTGGCCCCACCAGCTGACCGTCGTCGACAACGCGTCTGGGCCGCAGACGCGCCAGTGGCTGCGCGAGAACAGCGGCCGCTTCCGGCAGATCGTCTGGAACGGGCGCAACGAGCACCTCGCCGGCCTCCAGCTCGGCATCGCCGCGACTGACAGCGAACTGTTCGTCGTCTCCGATGCAGACCTTGTCGTTTCGGAGCCGACCGCGGCGGGCTGCTGGCTGACAAGGCTCGTTGCGCTCGCCGAGCGCCATCCCGACTTCGGTCTGCTCGGCGTGCGGCTGGACAGCATCAGCGAGGCCCGCAACGCGCACCTCGAGCACGCTCCGCTGATCGACGGCGAGTTGCTCGAGACAGATCCCGGCGTCTGGCTGAACCTGATCGCACGCAGCGCGCTGAAGATCTCCTATATGGGCGATGGGATCACCCGCTACGCGCTGCGCCGTTCGGGCTACCGTGTCGGCATCGCCGCAGACATCTACGCGACGCACCTCGGCGACGCGGACCCCCAACGCCACCCCGACTACCTGGCGCGCAAGCAGGCCGCGAGCGGCTGGCGCACCACCTACCCGGCCTATCCCGAGCTGCGTTCCGCCGGGCGGGCGCCGACCCTGAGCGAGCTCGCCAAGGCTGCTCCGGTGCTTGCGGCGCTCGAGCGCCACGGGATTGCGGCTCTCGACACGATCGAGCTCTGCGCGCCGTACGCGGTCCTTGCGGCCGTTCAGCCTGAGATCGAAGCCTACGCCCGCGATGAGGAAACGTCCGGCGCGCGCGCGGTTGCGATCCTCGATCCGCCGCCGAGCGCGGCTCAGACCGTCGCGCGAGCCTTTGCGCTCGCCGGCGAGTGGGTGATCGTGCTCGCATCGGTGGCCGTACCGAAGGCGCCGTCAGAGTGGACGCTCGCGGACGAGCAGCCCGGGACGAACGCGACTCTCTCCCGGCTGGCCGCGCTTGCGAGCCGCCCGCGCTGGCGAAATCGGTTGCTCTATTCGACGACCGAGCATCGCGACGGCTGGCTTGCAGTGTTCCGCGCCGGCTGCTTCGGCGACGACGTGCCGCTGCGCGTGTACGTGTTTCGCCGTGAGGCTCCCCAGTCGCAGGCGGCCAGCCGCGTGATCGCGGAGCCGGCCTCCGCGTCGCCGGTCGCTGTCATCCGCACAAGCCGTCCTGCGCCGCCGCTGGCGAACGTGGCGGCGATCAGAGTCCGTCGCCGCCGAGTCGGCACGCTTGCGACGAAGCTGAGACGCCTGATCTCGGCCGAATGGCAGCTCTTCCGCGCCCGCGGCCGCTAACGTTGAGCGGCGGACTTGTCATGAATCGATACCTCGCCATCGTTCCGGCGCACAACGAGGTCGGTGCCATCGCCGCGACGATTCGCGAGATCAATGCCGCCGCTCGGGAGTTCGACGTGCTTGTGATCGACGACGGCTCGACCGATGACACGGCTGCGGTTGCGCTGGCGGCTGGTGCCCGTGTCGTGAGCCTGCCCTTCAACGTTGGCATCGGCGCAGCGGTCCAATGCGGCTACATCTACGCGCTGATGCGAGGGCACGAGGTCGCGGTGCAGGTCGATGGCGACGGCCAGCACGATCCGCGCGACATTCCCCGGCTGCTCGCCGTGCTGAACGCCGAGCGCGACACGCACCTCGTGACCGGCTCTCGCTTCCTTCCCGCCTCGGGTGAGGGGCAAGCAGGCCAGCCCGGCGACGGTCACCGCTCGACCGCATACCGTCGACTCGGGATCGCCGTGTTTGCGCGCGTCGTCTCACTGCTGACGCATCAGCGGGTCACGGATCCGACGTCCGGCTACCGCATGACCGATCGGATCGGGATCGAGCTGTTCGCGCGCGACTATCCGAGCGACTACCCGGAAGTCGAGGCGATCGTGCTCGCCCACACCTACGCCTTGCGCACGCGTGAGGTCGGCGTGCGCATGCGCCCGCGCAGCAGCGGGCGCTCGAAGATCTCGACGTCCGTCAGCATCTACTACTTGCTCAAGGTCCTGCTGGCGGTCTCCGTCAGCGCGCTGCGCACACACCCGCAGACCGAGCCGGGACCGCTCTCGGAGGCGGCGCCATGAGCCTCCTCGCCGCGGCTCGCGTGACCGAGACGACCGTCACCTTCCAGCGCGTCGGCGTGATCGTCTTCGCGGCCGTCGTCTTCGTGCTCGTCTTCGAGCTCGTGCGCCGACGCGCGCTGATGGAGCGCTACGCCCTGCTGTGGCTTGCGGCAGCCGTCGTGCTGGTGGTTCTGGCGGTGTGGCGCGGGCTGCTGACGTCGGTCTCCGGCTCTCTCCACATCTACACTCCCGTCAACGCGCTCTTTGCGGCCGGGTTCGTCTTCGCTATCGCGCTGCTGCTGCATTTCTCGATGGTCATCTCCCGACTGTCGGAGCAGAACAAGATCCTGGCCCAGCGCCTCGCGCTGCTCGATGAGCGCGTCGGGGGCCTGGAGCAGGGGACGGCGCGCGGCAACGGCGATGCCCGAGTCGACTCGGGCACACAGGCAGCGGGCAAGCGGTGAAGCTCGCCGTCGTCATTGTCACCCACGACTGTGAGGCGGGACTGACGGAGTTGGCGGCTGCCTTGCGAGGCGTCATTGACGAGGACGACGAGCTGCTGCTTGTCGACAATGCGTCAAGCGACGGCACGGCAGCGAGTGCGCGTGCGCTCGGGCTCCCGGTGGTGGAGGCCGGCTCGAACCGTGGCTTTGGTGCGGGTTGCCGGATTGGCGCGGATGCGACGTCGGCGCCATTGCTGCTGTTCCTGAATCCTGATGCGCGGCCGCAGCCCGGCTCGCTCGAGCGCTTGCGGGCGGTCGCCGACGAACGGCCGGAGTGGGCGGCCTGGCAGCCGGCGGTGATGCTGCCGGACGGTCGGATCAACACTGCGGGGGGTGTTGTCCACTACCTCGGCCTCAGCTGGGCCGGTCGCTGCGAGCAGCCGGCGAGCGAGCTCGCGGACGAGCCCTACGAGGTCTCGTTCGCGTCGGGCGCGGCGCTCGTGATACGCCGCGACGCGTGGGCGGAGCTCGATGGTTTCGACGACTCCTACTACCTCTACGGCGAGGATTGCGAGCTCGGGCTTCGGCTCTGGCTCAGCGGTCACAGGGTCGGCGTCGAGCCGCGCGCGCGGGTGATCCACGACTACCGTTTCGACAAGGGGTCCCGAAAATGGTTCCTGCTAGAGCGCAACCGCTGGCGCACGGTGCTCGCGCTCTACCCCGCTCGCCTGCTGGCGCTGCTCGCCCCGGCGCTGCTTGTCGCGGAGCTGGGCCTGTTGTTCGTCGCGGCGCGCGACGGCTGGCTCAAGGCGAAGCTCCGCGCCAACCTCGCGGCGACGCTGGGAGTCCGGCGCGCCGTGCGCCGTCGCGCTGTGGTCCAGGCGCAGCGCCGGATCGATGACGTCGCGTTTGCGGCTTTGCTGAGCGCGTCGCTCGACAGCCCCTACCTGCGGCGCCTGCCACGGGCGCTGATCCTCGCACAGGCCTGCTATTTCGTCGCGGTTCGGTTGCTGCTTCGCCTTATCTCGCTTTTCCCTCCTCGCATCGCGCGCTCGGGCGAGGAGAGTTCCGGCCGGTCCGAGGCTGCATGACCCGCGACGCTCTGAGGCACTCCTGTCATTGATCCTGTCGTGGGCGCTCTTCCCGCTGGTGCTCGCGGCAATCGGGCTCGGCTGGGGAGCACTCGTCCAGTGGATCGCCGGCGAGCGAAGGCTCGGGGCGCTGACGATCCCGATCGGGCTGGCCACCGCGATCGTCGTCGCCGGGGTCCTGACGGCGTTCGCCGGGACCGCTTCGATCGCCGAGCCGGTCACCGCGATCGGGGCGCTGGCCGGCGTCGGCTACGTCTGGGGGCGTGCGAGGCTCGGGGCGGCCCCAGCGCTTGCGGCGATCGGCGTGCTGCTCGTCTACGGCGCCCCGGTGATCCTCAGCGGCGAGGCGACGTTCCTCGGCTACGTGCGCCTCGACGACACTGCGACGTGGTTCAACCTGATCGACCAGCTGTTCAGCCACGGCCGCTCCTTCGCGAACCTGCCGAGCTCGACGTTCGTCCTGAACGCGCAGACCGATCTCGGCACGACCGGCGGAGAGTCCGCCTACCCGGCGGGGGCGTTCATGCTCACGGGTGTCGGTCACTGGGTGACTGGCATCGACATCGCCTGGATCTTCCAGCCCTACCTTGCCTGCTGTGCGGCCGCGCTCTCGCTCGCCCTCTACGCGCTGGTAACGCCGCTGCTCGAGTGGCGCTGGCTGCGTGCTTTCGTCGCGTTCATCGCCGCCCAGTCGGCGCTGCTGTTCGGCTACGCGGCGTGGGGTGGCATCAAGGAGCTGACGGCAGCCTTCCTGCTCGCGCTCGGGGTCGCGCTCGCGGCCGAGCTATTGACTCGCGAGGACCCGCGGCCGCGCAACGCACTGCCGCTGGCCGTCACGGCAGGGGCGTTGATGATCACGCTCGGCCCCGGCGTTGCGATCTACGCGGTCCCGGTGTTCCTGGCGCTCGTGAGCGGCTTTGCGTGGCGAGTGCTCCGCGGCGCCAACGTCTTCAACGTCCTCTCAGTCGGTGCCGCGCTGATCCTCGCGAGCGGGTTGTTCGGGCTCCCGCTGTGGTTGCTCGTCGGCCACTATCTGCACGTCGACCAGGGTTCTTACTCGGCCGGTCAGAGCCCTGCGACCCTGCTCGGCAACCTCTTGGCGCCACTGCGCGCGATCCAGATCGCCGGCATCTGGCCGGCCGGCGACTTTCGCGATGTCGTCGCCGCGCCGAGCCTGTTCGCCGCTCCTGCGGCGCTGCCGCGCTACGGCTTCGCCTATCTCGTGTTCGTGGCCGGCGGCGGCGGTGTCGTCTGGTCGCTCTTGCGGCGCAGCCCGGGTCTCGCGATCTACGTCGCCGTGGCCGTGGTCGGAGTTCTGTGGCCCTGGAGCGAGAGCATCACGCCGTGGCTGATCGCCAAGGCGCTCGCGATCTCCTCGCCTGCGATCCTGCTCGCGGGGCTTGTCGGCGGCGCGATGCTGTTCCGTCAAGAGCGCGTTTGGGCGCTCGTGGCCGGCGCGATGGTGCTGGTCGCGATCGCCGCCGGCGTGCTCTGGTCGAACTGGCTGCAGTACCGCAATGTGTCGCTGGCTCCGCGCGATCAGCTCTCGGAGCTCCAGACGATCGGTGACAAGCTCGCCGGTCGCGGCCCGACGTTCATCAACGAGTACCAGATCTACGCCGACCGCCACTTTCTCCGCGCCGGTGCGCCGGTCGAGCCGGCCGAGTACCGCAATGTGTTGCTGCCGACGACGACCGGCGCGTGGTTGACGAAGTCCGCGTTCGCCGATATCGACTCATTCCCGCTTTCCACGCTCGCGCCCTACCGCTCGCTGGTGATCCGCCGCTCGCCCGTCGAGAGCCGCCCGCCCTCGATCTACAGGCTCGTCTGGCAGGGCCGCTTCTATCAGCTCTGGCAGCAGCCCTCGCAGCCGACCCATCGCGTGATCGAGCACGTTGCGCTGGGTGACACGCAGCTCGACTACTGCGGTGCGGCGGAGGCCGGCCGGCCTACCGAGCCGCTCTGCGCGATCAAGCCGGCAGCCGTCGCACCGTGTCCCGAGGTGCTCTCGCTCGCGCGTCTCGCGTCCCAGGACGGCGGTGAGCTGCTGGCCTACGAGCGTGTCAACCCGATCGTGCTCCGCGGCACGCAGACCGTGCGGCCGGCCAGCTGGTATGAGGACTACGACTCCGGCGGGCCCGAGGATGCGCTCACCGCGACGACCCCGGGTACGGCCGTCGCACACGTCACGCTACGACACGCCGCGCGCCGCTACCAGCTCTGGCTGGGCGGCAGCTTCGCGCGCGGCTTCGTTGTCAGGATCGACGGGCACCTCGTCGGCAGCATCTCGGATGAGCTGAACAACCTCGGCGATTACAACCAGGTCGGCGGCCCGCTCGTTCTCGCGCCGGGAACGCACACGATCACGGTCACCTATCCGAAGGCGAACCTCGCTCCGGGCGATGCCGACAGCGAGCAGTACACCGCACTCTCAGAGATCGCCCTGGCGCCTCTCAGCCCGTCGCCCAAGCAGGTCCAGGTCCCGCCGGCCAAGGCCTGCGAGCTCTGCCACCGAACCCTCGACTGGATCGAGGTAGTCGCGCCCGAAGGCTAGGTGGTTGGCGGGCGCTCCGGATCCCAGGTGAGGAGCGCAGTCCGGTAGCGTTCGGCAAAGACGTAGATCGGAGGCGCCCTCGACCGCACCTTGACAAAGTTTTGGTAACGTTGCAGGTACAGATGGACGGCCTCACGATCCAGGAAGCGGCCGCGACGACCGGCTGGTCGCCGCGCATGTTGCGCTACATCGAGCGCGCCGGGCTGCTCGAGCTGGGGCGCTCGCCTGCCGGTTACCGGCTCTATGGCCCCGAGCAGCTGCAGCGGCTCCGCACGCTACGGCAGTTGCTTGCTCGGATGAACTTCGGGCTCGCGGAGCTCGGCTTTGCGCTCCGACTGCGGCGCGACCCCGAGCTACGCGCGGCCGTCAATCGCTGGCTCGACGCCGCGCCGGAGCGTCCGGCGCACGTAGCGCCCGACGATTGGCTGCGCTGGGAACAGCAGAAACACCAGGCGCTGATTGCCGCCGCACACACGACAGAGATGGAGATCGCATGACCCAGACCGCTACGCCAGCGCCCGCGGGGACGCTTCTCGCCCAAGACTTCAAGGTCGCCGACCTCGCGCTCGCGACTTTCGGGCGCAAGGAGATCGAGCTCGCCGAGCACGAGATGCCGGGCCTGATGTCGACGCGACGGGAGTACGCCGACAGTCAGCCGCTAGCCGGCGCGCGGATCACCGGGTCGTTGCACATGACCGTGCAGACCGCCGTGCTGATCGAGACCCTGGTCGCGCTCGGCGCGCAGGTTCGCTGGGCCTCCTGCAACATCTTCTCGACGCAGGATCATGCGGCAGCGGCGGTCGCGGTCGGACCGCACGGGACGCCTGAGGACCCGCACGGCATCGCAGTCTTCGCCTGGAAGGGCGAGACGCTCGAGGAGTACTGGTGGTGCACCGAGCAGGCGCTCGTCTGGCCCGACGGCGGTCCGAACATGATCCTCGACGACGGCGGCGATGCAACGCTGCTCGTGCACAAGGGCGTCGAGTACGAGCGGGCCGGCGCCGTTCCGGCGCCCGGGGACGCGGAGTCCGAGGAGTTCGCGCTGTTGCTGGCGCTGCTGACCCGCTCGCTCGAGCAGGACCCGCAGCGCTGGACGCGGATCGCCGCCGGCATCTACGGCGTCACGGAGGAGACGACGACCGGGGTGCACCGGCTCTACCAGATGCACGAGGCGGGCGAGCTGCTGTTCCCGGCGATCAACGTCAACGACTCGGTCACGAAGTCCAAGTTCGACAACCTCTACGGCTGCCGGCACTCGCTGATCGACGGAATCAACCGTGCCACCGACGTGATGATCGGTGGCAAGGTGGCAGTCATCTGCGGCTTCGGCGATGTCGGCAAGGGCTGTGCCGAGTCCCTACGCGGCCAGGGCGCGCGCGTGATCATCACCGAGATCGACCCGATCTGCGCCCTACAGGCGGCAATGCAGGGCTACCAGGTCGCGACGCTCGAGGATGTCCTCGAGACCGCTGACATCTTCGTGACCGCGACCGGCAACCTGACCATCATCAGCGCCGAGCAGATCGGACGGATGAAGCACCTGGCGATCGTCGGCAACATCGGCCACTTCGACAACGAGATCGACATTGCCGGGCTTGCCACGGTGCCCGGGATCGAGCGCGTCAACGTCAAGCCCCAGGTTGACGAGTGGGTCTTCGCCGACGGGCACTCGGTGATCGTTCTCTCCGAGGGTCGCCTGCTCAACCTCGGCAACGCGACCGGACACCCGAGCTTCGTGATGTCGAACTCGTTCACCAATCAGACGATCGCCCAGATCGAGCTCTACACCAAGCGCGACTCCTACGAGAAACGCGTCTACGTGCTGCCGAAGCTGCTTGACGAGAAAGTTGCGCGCCTGCATCTCGACGCGCTCGGCATTCACCTGACGCAGCTCCGTCCCGAGCAGGCCGCCTACATCGGCGTTCCGCTCGATGGGCCCTACAAGAGCGATCACTACCGCTACTAGTGCCGGCCGGGCGGCGTAGCGCGCGTGCCTCTCACGACGCTGTCCTCGCGGACGCCGGTGCGGCCCGGATCGCCTGGGCCGACCGACAGATGCCCGTGCTACGGGCGATACGCGAGCGCTTCGAACGTGAGCGTCCGCTCGCCGGCCTGCGAGTGGCCGTCTGCCTGCACATCACCGCAGAGACGGCGAACCTCGTTCGCGCCCTGCTGGCGGCCGGGGCCGAGGTTGGCCTCTGTGCGGCCAACCCGCTCTCGACACAGGACGACGTCGCCGCTGCGCTGAGCGCGGCCCATGGCGCGGAGGTCTATGGCGAGCGCGGGGAGGACCGTGCGGCGTACGCGCGCCATCTCGAGCGCCTTGTGGCCGGCCGCCCGCAGATCCTCGTCGACGACGGCGCCGAGCTGATCGTCACCGCGCACGCTCCTCCCAAGCCGATCGCGGCGCAGCTGATCGGCGCGACCGAGGAGACGACGACCGGCCTCGTGCGTCTGCGCTCGATGGAGGCCGACGGCGCGCTGCGCTGCCCGGTCCTGGCCGTCAACGAGACGCTGACCGAGCGCGTCTTCAACGACCGTTACGGCACGGGCCAGTCGGTGATCGACGGGATCCTCCGCGCGACCGACCTGTTGTTCGCCGGGCGCTCCGTCGTCGTGCTCGGCTACGGCTCGGCGGGCCGTGGTATAGCTGCTCGTGCGAAGGGAGCGGGAGCAAACGTTGCTGTCTGCGAGGTCGACCCGGTGCGCGCGCTCGAGGCACGGATGGAGGGCTACGGCGTGTTGCACTCGCTTGCCGCGGCGGCGATCGGAGAGGTGTTCATCACCGTCACGGGTGCGCCGGGCGTCCTGCGGCGCGAGCACTTCGAGTTGATGATGGACGGCGCCGTGCTCGCGAACGCCGGCCACTTCGATGTCGAGATCAGCCTCGCCGATCTCGCCGCCATCGCCGTTTCCCCACCTCATGCGGTGCTGCCGTTGATCGACGAGTACGAGCTCGCGGACGGGCGTCGGCTCAACCTCGTCACGCAGGGGAGGGTCGTGAACCTCGCAGCAGCGGCCGGTCACCCGGCGGCGGTAATGGACATGTCGTTCGCGGCTCAGGCGCTCGCCGTCGCCCACCTAGCTCGCCAGGACGCCACGGACGGTCCTGGTGTGCGCCTGCCTCCGTTCGCGCTCGACCACGAGGTGGCGCGGCTCAAGCTCGCATCGCTCGGCATCGAGATCGACGTTCTCAGTGTCGCGCAGGAGCGCTATCTGCGCTCGTTTCGCTGAGCAAGCGAGGCGTCGCGCTGTGCGAGCCGCAATCGCGATCCCGATCAGCGTGAGGCGGCACCAGCCGCTGGTACGCTGAACTGAATGGGCATTCTCGACCGTGCACTCAACGTCGGCGAAGGCAAGATGTTCAAGCGCCACGAGCAGCGCGTGGCGCTGATCGCGGCGTTCGAGCCTGAGCTCGAGCTGGACACCGACGACGAGCTGCGCGAGCGGATGGACGGTCTGCGCGAGCGAGCACGCGGCGGCGAATCGCTCGATGATCTGCTGCCTGAGTGCTTCGCGATCGTGCGCGAGGTCGGAAAGCGGCGTATGGGCATGCGCCATTTCGATGTTCAGCTGATCGGCGGCATGGTGCTGCACGGCGGGTCGATCGCCGAGATGCGCACCGGCGAGGGCAAGACGCTGACGGCGACGCTCGCGGTCGTGCTGAACTCGCTCGCCGGCAGCGGCGTTCACGTCGTCACGCCGAACGACTACCTCTCGCGCCGCGACGCGGAATGGATGACCCCGATCTACGAAGGCGTCGGGGTAACCGTCGGCATTCTCCAGTCCCAGCAGCCAGGCGAGGAGAAGGGCCAGGCCTACGCGTGCGACGTCACCTACGGCACGAACTCGGAGTTCGGCTTCGACTACCTGCGCGACAACATGGCGCAGACGCTCGAAGACAAGGTGCAGCATGGCGGGAGGGTCGACGACGAGGGCCGCAACGTCGCGAGCCATTCGTTCGCGATCGTCGATGAGGTCGACAACATCCTGATCGACGAGGCACGCACGCCGCTGATCATCTCTGGCGCCCCGGAGCAGGCAGCCGAGCTCTACGTCCAGTTCGCGCGGCTCGCGCCGCAGATGATCCTCGGCAAGACCCCGGACGGTCTCGACCCGCGGACGCGCAAGGAGTTCGTCGCCGACTTTGACTACGAGATCGAAGAGAAACACAAGACCGTCGCCGTCACGGAGCTTGGGGTCGCGAAGGCCGAGCGGTTCCTCGCTATCGACCACCTCTACCGCGCCGAGAACGGCCACCTCGTCAACCACCTGAACCAGGCCCTACGCGCCGAGGCGCTCTACAAGCGCGAAGTCGATTATGCGGTGATCGACGGCGAGGTGAAGATCATCGACGAGTTCACCGGTCGGATTCTCGAAGGCCGGCGCTGGTCGGAGGGACTGCACCAAGCGGTGGAGGCCAAAGAGGGCGTGCCGGTCCAGGACGAGAACCAGACGCTCGCGACGATCACGCTGCAGAACTACTTCCGCCTCTACGACAAGCTGGCCGGGATGACCGGGACGGCGCTGACCGAGGCGATGGAGTTCATGAAGATCTACGAGCTGCCGGTCGTCCAGATCCCGACCAACCGCCCGATGGTCCGCGCCGATCGCAACGACCAGGTCTACAAGACCAAGGACGGCAAGTGGTCGGCCGTCGAGCGCGAGATCGCGGAGCGCAACCGGGACGGCCAGCCGGTACTGGTCGGGACGATCTCGGTCGAGGTCTCGGAGCTTCTCAGCGACCGCCTGCGCCGTCGCGGCATCGATCACGCGGTGCTGAACGCCAAGCCCGAGCACGCGGAGCTCGAAGGCGAGACGATCGCCGAGGCCGGGCGTCCCGGCGCCGTGACGATCGCGACGAACATGGCCGGGCGAGGCGTTGACATCAAGCTCGGCGGCAACCCCGAACACACGACGCGCCAGCAGCTTGCAAAGCTTGGTCTTCGCCCCGGTGACGAAGGCTTCGATGAGCAGTACGCGGAGCGCTTCCCGGCTGTCGAGGTCGAGATCGAGGCTGCACGCCAGGCGGTCGTTGATGCGGGCGGGCTTTACATCATCGGCACCGAGCGTCACGAGTCGCGGCGGATCGACAATCAGCTCCGCGGCCGCTCTGGCCGTCAGGGGGACCCCGGCGAGTCGCGCTTCTTCCTCTCCGCCGAGGATGACCTTATTCGGCTCTTCGCGGGCGACCGCATCTACAAGATCCTTGACCGACTCGGCACGCTCGATGTCGAAGGCAACGAGGAGCCGATCGAAGCCGGGCTGCTCTCCAAGCAGATCGAGCGCGCCCAGCGCAAGGTCGAGGAGCAGAACTTCCTGATGCGCAAGCACGTGCTCGAGTACGACGACGTGATGAATGAGCAACGCCGCATCATCTACGCCCTGCGCGACCAGGTGCTGGAAGGTGGCAACATGGCGCAGGCCGCGCGCGAGGAGATCGGCGCCGTGCTCGAGCGCACGATCGAGGAGTACACGGCCGAGGACTACGCAGAGGACTGGGACATCGACGGCCTGATGCGCGCGCTCGCCCAGATCTACCCGATCAGCATCCCCGCCGGCGAGCTCGATCGCCAGCACTCCGACACCAGCGAGCTCATCGAGCTGGTCCTCGCCGACGCCGGTTCGCAGTACGAAGCGCGCGAGGCCGAGCTTGGTGAGGAGTTGATGCGGGCGCTCGAACGCTACCTGCTGCTCACGATCATCGACGAGCGCTGGCGCGAGCACCTCTACGACGTGGACTACCTGCGTGAGGGCATCCATCTGCGCGGGCATGCCCAGCTCGACCCGCTGGTTGCCTACAAGAACGAGGCCTTCATCCTCTTCAACGATCTGATGAACACGGTCTGGGCGGACTTCACGCGAATGATCTTTCACGTTGAGGTGCAGGTTCAAGGTCCAAACGGCGCCGCAAGCGCGCCCGCTGCCGCTCCCTATCAGGCCGGCGGCAGCCCGACGCGGGCGGCGAACGTCACTTACTCCTCTGGGGCGGCAGTCGGGGCACGCGCGATCGGCGCTGCAGCGGCCGGTGCCGCGACCGGGCTGGCGGAGCCGGCGCTGGGCGAGCAGGCGGACGAGGAGGAGTTGGCGGCTTTCGTGCCGGTCGCCCAACGCCACGTCAGCGAAGACGAGCAGATCGGCCGCAACGACCCCTGCTGGTGCGGTTCTGGCAAGAAGTTCAAGCGCTGTCACGGCTCCTAGATGGCCAGCGCCCCGAGCGAGGAGCCGACTCCCGCACGGCTCGCCGCGATACGCGACCAGCTCAAGCTGCTA
>Ga0224544_1000071_pt1 | contig 12783 bp, 13 predicted proteins | sample 714P11014metaG_FD_179904 | JGI IMG/M metagenome (GOLD analysis project Ga0224544, IMG submission 179904) | Peat soil microbial communities from Stordalen Mire, Sweden - 717 P1 10-14 | ecosystem: Environmental > Terrestrial > Soil > Wetlands > Peat | place: Sweden: Norrbotten County, Stordalen...
TGGACCTTTGCCGCGGACCCCCAGCTCGAAGCCGACGACGTGCTGTGGTCGTGCTCGCGCACCGAGGCCAGCGGCGGCGGGCGCACGCTGATCGCGACCGCCGACCGCGACCTCTACCAGGCGGTCGATGAGCGCGCCAAGGTGCTCGAGCTGCGCCGCGACGGCCCACCGGGCACGATCGACCACGACGGCGTCGTCGAGCGCTCCGGCGTGCGGCCCGACCAGATCCCCGATCTGATCGCCTTGCGCGGCGACCCCTCTGACGGCCTGCCCGGCGCGCGCGGGATCGGCGCCAAAACCGCGGCCGAGCTGCTGCGCGAGCACGAGACCCTCGAAGGTGTGCTCGCGGCGACCGGCGGGCTGCGCCCACGGATCGCCGCTGCACTGACTGAGCAAGCGGACGAGCTGAGGATGTTTCGCGATATAGCGACGCTGCGAGACGTGCCATTCGAGCGACCCCCTGACGCCCCGACGGACCGTGCCGCGGGGGCGGCTGCGGCACGGGCGCTCGGCATGAATGCACTCGCGCAGCGACTCGAGGCCTAGCTTCCGACTAACGCGGCGCAAGCCTACTAACAGGCGTTCAGGCCCGCTCCACCACCACGCGGATCGTGCGGAGCTCGCGGTCGCTGGCGCCGCGGACGCTGCCGCCGAGCTGGAGCGTGCGCTCGATGTAGGCCAGCGTCTCGCCGGTGAGGCGCTCGCCGGGCAGCACGTTGGGGATCCCGGGCGGGTATGTCGCGAGCGACTCGGCCGCGACCCGGCCGGCGGCCCGCGCGGCCGGGACGACCTCCTGCGCGCCGAGGAACGCCTCGCGCGGCGTCATCACGAGCTCGCCCCACGGCGGTGGCGGCGCGAAACGCATGCGCTCTCCGGCGTGCTCGCCAGCGTGGCGGGCGGCCGCACCGCGCAGAGCGGCGACGAAGCGCTCGGCGAGCGGCGACGCGTCCTCGCCCATGCCGAAGACGCCGACCAGAACGTTCTGGCCTGCAAGCTCGAGGTTGATGTCAGCCTGCTCGCGCAGCTCTCGCGCGAGCTCGTAGCCGTCGGCGTCGAGCCCGCGCACGTCAACCGCGAGGCGCAGCGGATCGTAGGCATAGACGCCGGCGCGCCCGACGAAGCGCTCGTCCAGCACGTCGAGGCCCGGAATCGAGCGGATCTGCTCCCGCGCGCTCGCGACGGCGTGCAGCGTCTCGTCGATCAGCTCGCGTCCGCGCGTGACCGCGAGCCGGCGGGCGGCGTCAAGCGACGCGAGCAGCAGCGAGTTGGGACTCGTCGATTCGGTCAGCGTGACGCAGCGGTCGACGATGTCGGCTTGCAGACGCGAGTCCGCTCCGAGGTGGAGCATCGCCGACTGGGTGAGGCTGCCGACGATCTTGTGCGTGCTGGAGATGACGAGGTCCGCGCCGGCCGCCAGCGCATCCTCGGGCAAGGCCTCGTGGAACGTCATGTGCGCGCCCCAGGCTTCGTCGACGATCAGCGGGACGCCGTGGGAGTGCGCGACGTCGACGAGGCGGCGCACGTCGGCGGCGGCACCGAAGTAGGTCGGGCTGACGATCCAGGCCGCGGCCGCCGCGGGCGTCGCTGCGAGCGCCGCGTCGAGCGTCTCGGGTAGCAGGCAGTGCGCGATGCCGAGCTCTTCGTCGAGCTCCGGCGCGACGAACCTCGGCCGCAGGCCGGAGAGCACGAGGCCGTCGATCGTGCTCGAGTGGGCGTTGCGCTGGACGACGACCTCCCGGCCGTAGTGGGCGGTGGTCATTGCGGCGGTGACGTTGCCCTGCGAGGCGCCGTTGGTCAGGAACCAGGTGCGCCCTGCGCCCCACGCGCGCGCGGCAAGCTGCTGGGCCTCCTCGAACGGCGTCGGGGATCGGCCGATATCGATCCCCCAGGTGAGTGCCGGGATGTCGTGGGCAAGCGCGGCCTCGCCGATCACCGCGGCCAGCTCGCCGTCGGCGCCCGGGCCGCCCTTGTGACCGGGGACGTGCAGGCGTGCCGGATCCCGCGCGGCGTACTCGCGGATCGCCTCGAGGTAGGGCGCGGCGTCTTCGCCGGGGGAGCCGCGTCGCGCGGGAGGCATCCACGAGTCCTACCACTCCGCGCAGCGCTATGAGCAATACGATCGTGCTGCGATGCCCGAGCGACCCCTGCGAGCACGCCGGACCTGCCACGCCGTCCCGGGCACCAACGAGCGCTTTCTCGCAAAGGCGCCGACGCTCGGCGCCGACGAGGTATTCCTCGACCTCGAGGATGCTGCGGCGGAAGAGCAGAAGGAGCTTGCTCGCGCCAACGTGATCGGTGCGCTGAAGACGCTCGACTTCGCTGGCACGACGGTGGTCGTGCGCGTCAACGCCGCCGACACGCCGCACTACTACCGCGACGTGATCGACGTCGTCGAGCAGGCCGGCGAGCACCTCGACGCGATTATGCTGCCGAAGGTCCGCACGCCCGGCGACGTCGAGATGACCGACAAGCTGCTCCGCGGGATCGAGCTCGCTCGCGGCCTCGAGGCCGGCCGGATCGGGATCGAGGCGCAGATCGAGGATGCCCGCGGGTTGATCGCCTGCGAGGCGATCGCCGCGGCCTCACCACGGATGGAGACACTGATCTTCGGCCCGGGCGACTACAGCGCCGACGTCGGGATCCCGATCACCACGATCGGCGGCGTGCCGGAGGGATACCCGGGAGACCACCTCAACTACGTCTACTCGCGGCTCGTCGTCGCCGCGCGGGCGGCCGGCCTGCAGGCGATCGACGGTCCCTACGGCCGGATCGAGGACGTCGACGGGCTGATCGAGCGGGCGCGGATCGCGCGGGCGCTCGGGATGGACGGCAAGTGGACGATCCACCCGAGCCAGATCGCGCCGCTCAACGAGCTCTTCACGCCCGCCCGCTCGGACTTCGAGCGGGCGACCGCGATGCTCGCCGCGTTCGAGCACGCGGCGAGCGGCGCGACGCTGTTCGAGGGCGAGATGATCGACGCGGCGAACCGCAAGATGGCCGAGCGAATCGTCCGCGCCGGGCGCGCCGCGGGGCTGGAGTAGCGCCGCGTCTAGGGCGTGAACTTGACTGTGATGACGTCGCCGTCGCGCATCGCGTAGTCACGGCCCTCGAGGCGCAGCACGCCGCGCTCGCGCGCACCGGCGTAGCCGCCGGCGTCGAGCAGCTCCTGCCAGTCGACGACCTCCGCGCGCACGAAGCCACGCTGGATGTCGGAGTGGATCTCGCCAGCGGCGTGCCACGCGGTGAGGCCGCGACGCAGGTGCCAGGACTGCGCCGGCTTCGCCTCCCCCGCCGTGAAGAACGCGTTCAGCTCCAGCAGTTGGAAGGAGCCGCGGGCGACGAGCTCGAGGCTGGACTCGGCGATGCCGAGCTCTTTGCGCAGCGGAGCGGCATCCTCGGGCTCGAGCTCCGAGAGCTCCGCCTCGACTCGCGCCGCGACGGCCACGACGGACGCCCGGCGCTCCGCTGCGTAGCGCGCGAGCTCAGGCGGTACGGCGTTTGAGCCTTCGTCGATATTCGCGACAAAGAGGATCGGCTTGGCGGTGATCGGCCCGAGGCTGGCGAGAGCGCCGCCGGCCTCGGCCGGGACCGGGACGCTGCCGGCCGGCCGGCCGGCGCTGAGAGCCGCGACCAGCTGTTCAAGCCAGGCCTGCTCGGCGAGCGCGGTGCGATCGCCGCCGCGGGCGCTGCGACGGACCCGCTCGAGGCGCCGTTCGGCCTGCTCGAGGTCGGCTAGCATCAGCTCCGTCTCGATCGTCTCGATATCGGCGATCGGATCGACGCGGCCCTCCGGATGCACGACGCTGGCGTCGCCGTGGGCGCGAACCACATGCAGGATCGCGTCGGTCTCGCGGATGTTGGCGAGGAAGCGGTTGCCGAGGCCCTCGCCGCGATGCGCGCCGGCGACCAGTCCGGCGATGTCGTGGAAGGTGATCGTGTCGAAGACGACTTCGCTAGCGCCGAGCAGCGCCGCGACCTGCTCGAGTCGCGGATCGCGCACGGGCACTATCGCCACGTTCGGATCAATCGTCGTGAACGCGTAGTTGGCGGCCTCGGCGCCGGCGCGCGTCAGGGCGTTGAAGAGCGAGGACTTGCCGGCGTTCGGCAAGCCAACGATGCCGACCCTCATCGAGGCGCCAGCACTCCGATAGCGCTCCCAAGCGCAGCCCCCGCGAGCACGTCAGACGGGTAGTGGACGCCGAGGTAGACGCGCGAGGCGGCGAGTGAGGCCGCCAGCGCGTAGAGCGGCGCCGCTGGCAACCCGAGGCGCGAGTACGCGCGCGCCGCAGCGAAAGAGGTCGTCGCGTGGGCGCTCGGGAAGGTCAGCCGGGTCGGCGTGCGCACCAGCGGCGGCAGGTCGGGCAGCTCCGGGCGCCGCCGGCCGACCGCAAACTTGATCACGGTGTTGAGGGCGTAGGCGCCGGCCACCAAGCCGGTCGCGGAGCGCCAGCGGCGTCGCTCATCCGCCGGCGCAAGCACCGAGGCCGCGGCGCCCAGCGCAAGCCAGATGCCGGCGTGCTCGCCCAAAGCCGAGAAGCGCGCCATCGCCTGCTCCCGCGCCTCTGTGTGGCCGAGCGTACGAGCGCTTTCCAGCAGCTCGATATCGAGCTGGTGAAGCTCGCTCGCCAGCGAGCTACGTGGCGAAGCCGACGCGCGACTCGTCCGCGTCAACGCGGACATAGGCAACCTGCGCCAGATCGAGGCGGACGCTGCCGTCCTCGCAGCCGAGATCATGCCAGCCGCCGCCGGTCACGAGCGCGCTGGTCAGCGACTCGAGCTCGCTGACCGCCACCCGCGTCGCCAGGACCTGTCCGCCGGCGAAGCCGATCGAGATCCGCTCGTAGCGCGCGTTCGCCATCAGCTCGCCGGTTCGACCAGCTCGGTGAGGACGCCGAGGCAGCTACTCGGGTGCAGGAAAGCGATCCGTGTGCCGTGGATGCCGGGGCGCGGAGACTCGTCGATGAGCTTCACCGCGCGCGCACGAAGCTTCGCCATGGCCTGCTCGATGTCGTCCACCTCGTAGGCGATGTGGTGCATGCCGGGCCCCCGCTTGGAGAGGAAGCGCCCGAGCGGGCTGTCCGGCTCGCGCGAAGCGACGAGCTCGAGCCGGACCTCGCCGACGCGGACGAGCGCAGCGTCGATCGTGCCGCCCTCGAGCACCTCGCGGTGCAGCAGCTCGACACCGAATTGCCGTTCGTAGCTCGCCAAGGCCGCGTCGAGCTCGTCGACGGCGATCCCGACGTGATTGATCCGCTCGAACACCTCCGGCGAAGTCTATTGCGCGCCCACGCCTGCGCCCTGCAAGCGTGAGCGCATCAGCCGAGCAATCCGCGGGCGAGATCGCCGAAGAAGGTCGTCGCGTATTCGAGGTCGCGAACGTCGATCCGCTCATCCGAGCCGTGGACCAGGGGGTCGGTTTCGAAACGCGTCGCAAAGCGGTGCGGGAAGAAGCCGTAGGCGGCGCACTCCGGGAAGGCAGCGCGGAAGGTCCGCGAGTCGGTGAAACCGGGCAGGATCACCGGCACGACCGTCGCCGACCGATCGTGCCCAGCGACCCAGTCGCGAACAAAGTCGGCGACCGGCGAGGAGAAGGGCGAAGTGTTGCCGACCACCTGCTCTGTCCACTCGAGCCGGTAGCCGTCGCGCCCGAGGACCTCCTCGATCCGCACGAGCGCCTCGCTCTCGCCGAGGCCGGGCGGCACGCGGCAGTCGATCGCCACGCGGGCCCGCGCGGGAATCACGTTGATCTTCTCCGAGGCATAGATGCGCGTCGGGGCGAGCGAGACGCCGAGCATCGGCTCGACGATCGGGATGAGTCGCTCGTCGACCGCGCGCACCCGCTCCAGTGCCGCGGCGGCGTCCCCGTCCTCCAGCACGCCGAGCTGCTCGAGGAAGGCACGCGGCACAGCGGTCAGATCGTAGGAGGGCTGGCCCTCGGCGAGCCGAGCCAGCAGCGGCGCGAGCTTGACCAGCGCGTTGTCGCCGAGCCGCGGCATCGAGGCGTGCGCGGCGACGCCGTCGGTGTTGAGCGTGAAGCGAAAGATCCCCTTCTCGCCGCAGCCCAGGCAGACAAGGCGACGCTCGCCGTATTCGAGGATGCCGCCGCCGCCCTCGTTGACCAAGTAGTCGCAGCGCACCTTGTCGGGATGCGTCGCGGTGAGCCACTGCGCGCCCTCGCTGCCACCGGTCTCCTCGTCAACCACGACAACGACGATCAGGCTGCCGCGCTCCGGGCGCCAGCCGCCTTGCGCGAGCGCGCACGCCGCCGCCACCTCAGCCGCCGTCTGGCCCTTCATGTCGAGCGCGCCGCGGCCCCAGACGCAGCCGTCATCAAGGTCACCGGACCAGGGGTCGTGAGTCCAATCGCTCGCGCTCGCCAGAACCGTGTCGACGTGGGAGAGTAGGCAGAGCGTCGGCCCGCTCGCCGCGCCGTCTAGGCGCGCGACGAGGTTTGGACGCCCGGGTGTAGCACCGAGCAGCTCGCACTCGAAGCCGGCCGCGCCCAGCCGCTCGGCGAGGAACTCCTGCGCGGCGCGCTCGTCGCCCGGCGGGTTGACCGTGTCGAAGCGGATCAGGCGCTGGAGCAGCTCGACGGGGCCGTTTGCTTGCGCGCTCACAGCGCGAATCCTACGGCGGCAGCGCGTCGGCGACGAGCGCTAGTCTCGCGGCCCTGATCCGTCTCGCCAGCTCAGCCGACCTCCCCGCGATCGTCGCGATCTACAACGCGACGATCCCGACGCGTGCGTCGACCGCCGACCTCGAGCCGGTAAGCGCGGTTTCGCGCCGGCCATGGTTGGCGCGCCACGATCCGGCGCGCCGTCCCTGCTGGGTCATGGAGCTGGACGGCGAAGTCGCCGGCTGGCTGAGCCTCGAGAACTACAAGGAGCGCGCGGCTTACGCGATCACCGCGGAGGTGAGCGTCTACATCGACGCGGCGCAGCGGCGCAAGGGCTACGCACGGACGCTGCTCGATCACGCGATCGAGCAGGCACCGCAGCTCGAGATCGAGCGGCTGTTGGCGGTCGTCTTCGGCCACAACAGCTCGAGCATCGCGCTGTTCGAGGCCGGCGGCTTCGAACGCTGGGGATTGCTGCCGGGCGTAACCCGGCTCGACGGCAGAGCCGCCGATATCGTCATACTCGGGCGCGCCGTCGCCGCCTAGGGCCGGTGGCGAGCCCCAACGGGTTTCGAGCGCTCGAAAGACCCACGCCAACCTTGATCGCGCCGTGAGCACAGCCAGCGCCATCGCCGAGAGCGAAAGCCGCTCGCTCGTCCGGCTGCGCTCCGGCCGGCTGACGGCGGCGCTCGCGGCGCTGCTGTCGGCCGTGCTCGTGGCCGGCGCCGCCGAGATCGTGCTCGACGCCGCGGTCGGCCATACGCCGATGGTGCCGGCGCAGCCGGCGTTCGACAGCTGGCTCGCCGGCTTCGGGCAGTCACTCGGCTACACCGTCTTCCTGCCGACGCTGCTCGTGTCGACGTTGGCCTACGGCGGGCTGATCCTGCTCGCGCGGGGACGTTCGAGTCCGATCTCGAAGCGCTGGGCGATCGGCCTCGTGGCGGTGCTTCAGCTGATCGTCTTCGCCGGTCCGGTGCTGCTCGCGACCGACCTGTTCACGAATGTCGCCTACGCGCACGAGGCCGTCCACGGCGTCAACCCCTACGTTCACGGTCCCTTCGCGCTTCCCGGCTATCCCGGCTTCCCCTACGTCAGCCCGGACTGGATCAACTGGGCGAGCCCGTACGGACCGCTCTTCACGCTGATCACGATCCCCGCCGGCCTCGTGGGCCTGGACGCCGGCATCTGGATCCTCAAGCTCGAGGCGCTGGCGGCGAGCGCGGCGACCCTCGCGCTGACCTGGCGCTGCGCCCGCCAGCGTGGCTTTGACCCGGTGCTCGCCGTCATCGTCGTCGGGCTCAACCCGCTCTACGTGCTCTACGCACTCGGCGGCTCGCACAACGACCTGATCATGATGGCGCTGATGATGCTCGGCGTGACGCTGAGCATCGCCGGCGCGACGTCGGCGCGACGTCAGGCGAGCGGCGCGGCGGCGGTCGTGGCGGGGGCACTCGTCAAGGCGACGCTCGGCGTGATGCTGCCGTTCCTGATCGTCTCCAAGCGACGCGTTGCCCCGGTCGTCGGCGCAGTGCTCGCGCTGGCCGCCGGACTCGTGATCGGCTACGTCGCCTTCGGCAGCGCGGGAATCAACCTCGTCGCGGGCTTGAACCGCGAGGGTCACCTCGTCTCCTCCTACAGCTTCGCGAGCCAGCTCGCGCACCTGTTCGGCAAGGCCGGCGTCTACCCGATCGACCACAAACTGCTGACCGGCGGGCTGGTGGTGGTCATCATCTACCTGCTGTGGCGGACCTGGCGCGGCTACGACTGGGTCACGGCGTCCGGTTGGGGGCTGCTCGCGATCGCCGTCAGCACCACGTGGCTGATGCCGTGGTACACGATCTGGCCGCTTCCGCTCGCGGTCATCTCGCGCGATCGACGCCTGCTCGTCGCGACGCTCGCGATCCAGGCGATCTGGATCGTGCACCAGACGTCGCCGCTCTACGGACCGGTGCCATGAGGGGGCTGCGGATGGTCGCCTTCGGCGACCCGTCCTCGCCTGGCTCATCGTCCGCCCGATGCTGCGCGGCCGCACGTGTCCGGCTTGCGGGGTGGGCACGGTGAGCGGCCTTGCGACGGGGATCGGCGGGCGGCTGCCCGCGTGGCTTGCGCCGCGCGAGCACGATTGCGCGGGGCGTCGGCTGTGGCGGGTGGAGACGGTGGCGCTGATCCTCGTTGGCCTGCTGCTCGCGATCGCGGCGATCAACGATGTCTTCTACAGCGTGAATGCCAGCGCCCAGCTCGTCGCCGACCAGACGACCTGGCGCCACTACACCGGCCGCGACTACTACAACGTCTCGGCCGGCGCGCTCGTCGTGGGAAGGGCGCCGGACATCTCGTGCGCGAACTCCTCGCCGGGGCCTCCGGGCGAGCGCACGCAGATCTGCCTTTTGATCGACGGGCCGATCGTGCACGGGCTTCGCAGCGTCGTCGGCGGCTGGCGGCTGGCGGCGCGCACCGGCGACTTCCCGGCCAAGCGCTACGACTGCTTCGGCGAGGGGGCAGCGAAGGCGCTATGCCCGAAGGGCTGATGGAGCGCCTGTTCGACGAGCCTGGCCGTGGGCGGAGCCGCCGTGAGCCGCTCGCGGTGCGGATGCGACCGACCACGCTCGACGAGCTGATCGGCCAGCGCGCGCTGCTTGCGCCGGGAACGCCGCTGCGCCGCGCGATCGAATCCGGGCAGCCGCACTCGATGATCCTCTACGGCCCGCCGGGGTCCGGAAAGACGACGCTCGCGCGGATCGTCGCCGAGAGCGCCGGCGCGGCCTTCGAGGAGCACAGCGCGGTCGAGGCGGGCCTCGCCGAGGTCCGCGGCGTGATCGAGCGGGCGCGCCACCGCGACGACGGGACCGTGTTCTTCCTCGACGAGATCCACCGCTTCAACCGACCCCAGCAGGACGCGCTGCTGCGCGCGGTCGAGGAGGGCCTCGTCGTGCTGATCGGAGCAACCACCGAGAACCCGCGTCACGAGGTCAGCACGGCGCTGCTCTCGCGACTGCGCGTCTACGCGATGGAGTCGCTTAGCGCGGAGGACATCCGCGAGCTGCTCGAGCGGGCGCTGGCGCGCGGCGAGCTGGGCGAGGTGGCGCTCGATCCGGACGCGGCGGAGCTGATCGCGACACGCGCCGGCGGCGACGCGCGGGTCGCGCTCGGTGCGCTCGAGCTTGCCGCCAACGGAGTGGCGCGGATCGATCGCGAGACGGCCGGCGCGGCGCTCGCAACGGCGCAGGTGCGCTACGACGCGGCCGCAGACCGCCATTACGAGACGATCTCGGCCTGGATCAAGGCAGCCCGCGGCAGCGACGTCGACGCCTCGCTCTACTACCTCGCGACGATGCTCGAAGGCGGCGAGGACCCGCGCTTCATCGCGCGGCGGATGGTGATCTTCGCCTCCGAGGACATCGGCAACGCGGAGCCGCAGGCGCTGGCGCTCGCCGTGGCGGCGGCGCAGACCGTCGAGCTCGTGGGCCTGCCGGAATGCACCTACGCGCTGGCACAGGCGGCGATCTACCTCGCCCTCGCGCCGAAGTCGAACGCCGCCGGCAGCGCGCTCGCGGCAGCGCGCGCCGAGATCGCCGCGCACGGAGCGCTCCGTCCACCGCCCTGGCTGCGCCCGGGCGCCGGCGAGGAATACGACTACCCGCATAGCCATCCCGGCCACCTCAGCCCGCAGGAGCTGATGCCGCCGGGGCTCGAGCGACGTCGCTTCTATCAGCCCGACGAGGCCGAGGCCAAGCTCGCGCAGGCCCTGGCCGTCGTCCGCGCAGCGCGCGGACACGACGAGCCCGCACCCTGACGCACGCGATCGGGCCGGGGCGCACGTCGAGCTAGGCTTTGGCGGTGCCCGCCCAAGCCTACGCCGGTAAGGAGTGCGTCTGCCAGCTGCGACGCGGGATCTGTGACCAGTCGTGCGTGCGCGACATGCTCGATGTGGCGTTCTACATCGCCTGCCTGCGCGTCGCTGGGCGGCGCTGCCTCGTCGTCGGCGGCGGCCAGGTCGGGCTCGAGAAGGTCGAGGGCCTGCTGAGCTGTGACGCCGCGGTCACGCTCGTCAGCCCGGCGGCCCATCCGGCGCTCGCGGCGCTCGCGGACGAGGGATCGATCGAGTGGCTTGCGCGCGAATACCGGACGACGGACCTCGAAGGAGCGTTCCTCGTGATCGCCGCAACCGGCGATAGCGAGGTCAACATCGCCGTCCACGAAGACGCAGAGACGCGAGCGATGCTCGTCAACGTGGTCGACGTGCCGCCGCTGTGCAACTTCATCCTGCCGGCGATCGTCCGTAGTGGCCCGCTCGCGATCGCGATCTCAACCGCGGGCGCCTCCCCCGCTCTTGCCAAGCGGATGAAACGCGAGATCTCAGAGCAGTACGGCGAGCACTACGCGCGCCTCGCGGTGCTCCTCAACGACGTGCGCGGCTGGGCCAAGGCGACGCTGCCGACTTTCCAGGAGCGCAAGGAGTTCTTCGAGTCGATCGTCAACGCCGACCCGGACCCGATCGCGCTACTGCGCGCAGGCGACGAGGCTGCAGTTCGCGCTCTGATCGAGACCGCCAAGCGCCAGGGCGCTCCGGCGTAACGCCGCGGCCCGCACCGGCCGGGCCATGCAGACACAGACCGCGCCGCCTCCCCCCCGGTTGAGGCACGCAACAGGACGCTAGTCCAGCCGTCCAGTCCATTCGCGGGCACGCGGGGCTGGGACCTAATGGCGGCGGTCCACGTGGCCGAGCCAACAGGGGAGGAGCATGAAGCTACCGACCCTAAGACGTCCAATGCGCGCCGCTGTGCTGGCCTTTGCCACGCTCGCGATGACTGCAGCGCTGGCCGCCCCGGCCGGCGGCGCCGAGACCGGCCTCAACGTCGCCGGCTTCCTCGCCACCCCGGCGCAGAACGCGAAGCTCGAGTCGCTGGTCGACCAGCTCCACCCGGGCTGGATCCGCGTCTTCCTCAACTGGAGTCAGACCGAGCCCGCCGCCGGCAGCTACAACGCCGCTCAGCTCGCGGACTACAAGGCTTTCTTCGCTGCGCTGCCCGCCGGCACCAAGGTCGACGTCGACGTCGTCGGCTCCCCGGCGTGGGCCAACGGCGGCTCGTCGAGCATCGCGACGCCGCCCGTCAACGACCAGTCGTTCGCCGGATTCATGAACTACCTCACCAACGCACTGGGCACCAGCGTCACGGCCTACGAGATCTGGAACGAGCCGGACGACGCCACTTGGTGGACGGGCTCCGCGGCACAGTACGCCAGCCTGCTCAAGGCGGCCTACGGCGCGGTCAAATCCGCGAACCCGAACGCCAGTGTGATCCTCGGCGGACTGACGGCGAATGACTACCCCTACCTCCAACAGCTCTACGGCGACAGCGCAGGCGGCTCCTTCAACGGCGTCGCTGTCCACACCGACGACGCCTGCTCGCTGACCTCGCCCTACGCGTTTGCGTACAACCCGGGCACCCAGGCGATCAACCGCTGGTCGTTCCTCGGCTTCAGCACCGTCCACTCCGTGATGGCCGCGAACGGCGACGCCGCACTGCCGATCTACATCACCGAGTTCGGCTGGTCGACGACGTCGACGACCTGTGACAGCGGCGCCTCGGCCGGCAAGAAGCCGGGCGGGGTCAGCGACAAGACCCAGGCCCTCTACCTCGAGCAGGCCTACAACTGCCTGGCGCAGCCGGCGTACTCCTACGTCGCTGCTGCAATGTGGTTCGACATGGTCGACTTCGCACCGCAGAACAACATCTACGATCGCTACGGCCTGCTCTCGACGTCGCTTCAGAAGCGGACCTCGTTCGCCGCGTTTGCCAAGGAGGCGAGCGGCGATCCGCTATCGGGGACCTGCGGCAACTTCGCCGGACCGAGGATCCACCTCGAGAACCCGACGAACGGCGAGCGCTACCGCGGGCGGCTGATGCTGCGCGTCACGGCGACCGTCAACGGCAAGGCCCGCGGCGACAAGATCTCGCAGATCGCGCTCCAGGACGACGGCAAGACGATCCTCAACTTCAACCGCATCGACGCGCACTACGCCCACGGCAAGCTGAGCGGCGAGATCAACTGGTTGGGAGCGCGCAGCCTCTCGCCCGGGCCGCACACGATCACCGCGGTCGCGACCAACGCCAACGGCGTCAAGTCGACGGCCAGCGTCACCGTGATCCACGTCTGACGAAGCA
>Ga0224544_1000073_pt1 | contig 12696 bp, 12 predicted proteins | sample 714P11014metaG_FD_179904 | JGI IMG/M metagenome (GOLD analysis project Ga0224544, IMG submission 179904) | Peat soil microbial communities from Stordalen Mire, Sweden - 717 P1 10-14 | ecosystem: Environmental > Terrestrial > Soil > Wetlands > Peat | place: Sweden: Norrbotten County, Stordalen...
ATCGCCGGACCGCACGCTGCGATAGTCGACCTGATGCTGCCGGACCGTCCGGGGATCGAGGTCTGCCGTGAGCTGCGGGCCTGGAGCGAGCTGCCGATCATCGTTCTATCCGCGGTCGATGAGGAGGAGACGAAGATCGCGGCGCTGCAGAGCGGTGCTGACGACTACGTTACGAAGCCATTCGGCCCCGGTGAGCTCGTAGCGCGGGTCCAGGCGGTACTGCGGCGCGCCGGGCGCGCCGAGATCGAGCCGCGGATTGAGGTTGACGGTTTGGTCGTCGACATCGCCGCGCACGCGGTCACGCTCGACGGCTAGGAGATCCACCTGACACCGCTCGAGTTCGCGCTGCTCCGCGCTCTCGCCACGAATCGCGGCGTGCTGATGACCCACCGCAAGCTGCTCACCGAGGTCTGGGGTCCGGAATACGCCGACGCGACGCCGCTGCTGCGAACGCACCTCGCGAACCTGCGCCGCAAGCTCTCCAACGGCGACGAGCAGCGCCGCTTCATCCGCACGGACTCGGGCGTCGGTTACCGGTTTAACGCGTGACTGCGCCGGCGGACTCGGCGTACGCGCGCGTGACGCGGCGTGAAGCCGATGCGCCCACCGGAGCGGATCACGATGATCTCACCGCCGACGTGCTCGAGCAGCCAGCCGATGTCGTCGGGGTGAAAGCCCGCTTCGGTCCCGTCGACCGCGGCAACGACCATCGTGTCGAACTGCTCGTGGCCGACGAGCTCGAGCAGGGCGTGTCGCAGCGTGCGGCCGCGCTCGATCCGCGAGTCGACGGGCACGCCCGCCAGCATCGCGCGCTGCTCGACGACCTCGAGCAGCGGCAGCCCGGACTCGCACTCGCGCGGCAGGGCCGTGTCGAGGGGGAGGTGGAGCGGCACACGCGCGAGAAACGCCGGCACGAGCGTGGCGTCCTCATTGCGCGCGATCCGCAGCGCTGCATCGAGACCGCGCTGCGACAGGCCCTGCGCGACGAACGGGAAGACGATGCGCGACGAGGACGGCGTCAGATGCCGCGGGCGGCGGCGCGTTCGCAGCTCGCGCGCGACGATCGCGACGAGCACCGCCACGAGGATGACTGCGAGGATGATTGAAGCTGAGCTCATGGGCTTACCGGCGGTAACTGGGTTCGGTCGGCAACGATCCGCAGGTCTACACCCGGCAGCTCGCGCAGCAACTCGTAGGGTAGCGCCGGCTTGGATAGTCGCTGTAGCGGTCCCCGCGGGTTGGGCCGGCCCATCAAGATGTAGGTCGTGCCGCGATCACGAGCGACGCGCGCCGCGACGTCGGCGATGCTGTCTCCCTCCTCGACGATCAGGTGGGCGCCGAGGACCGATGCGAGGCGACGGATCGCCGCCAGATCCGGTTGCTGCTCGAGCGCGGTGAGCGTTCCGGGCTTAGCGACGTGCAGCAGGTCCAGCTCGGCGCTGAGGCGCTGGGAGGATCGGTAGGCACGGCGCATGATGCGCTGCGAGGTTGGCGTGAGCTTGACCAGCGCGAGCAACCGCTCGCCGACGGCCTGCGGCGCCGCGGTGTAGGTCAGCCGCTCCGCACGCGACGGGCCGGCCGGAGTCAGGCGCTTGGCTTCCACCTCCTCGGCGACCTGGCGCAACGCGACCTCGCGCAGCGCGGCGAGGTTCTCGGCCTTGAAGAAGTTGTTCAGTGCAGCTTCGATGCGGTCCGGCCGATAGATCTTGCCCGCCTTGAGGCGCTCGATCAGCGCGCGCGGCGTGAGGTCGACCAGCACGACCTCGTCGGCGGAGTTCAGGACCGTGTCCGGGATCGTCTCGCGGACGCGGGTGCTCGTCAGATCGGCGACCTGGTCGTTGAGGCTCTCGAGGTGCTGGACGTTGACGGTCGAGAATACGTCGATTCCTGCGCTCAGCACGTCTTCGACGTCCTGCCAGCGCTTCGGGTGCTCGACGCCGACGGCGTTGGTGTGGGCCAGCTCATCGATCAGGCAGAGCTCCGGTGCACGCGCGAGGAGCTCCGGCAGAGCCATCTCCTCGACCGTCGTCTCGCGGTAGGGGACGCGCCGTCGCGGCACGATCTCGAGGCCGAAGGCCTGGGCGTCGGTCTCCGCGCGACCGTGCGACTCGAGGTAGCCGATCACGACATCGCGGCCACGATCGGCCTCGGCCTGGCCCTCCTGCAGCATCCGGTAGGTCTTGCCGACACCGGCGGCCATGCCCAGGAAAACGCGGTGCGACCCCCGTCGCGGCGACTCGGTCAACGTGGCCTCGATCGGGCTCTAGCCGGCGGAGTCCGCACCGTGCGCTCCGGCCCGGCGCAGCGCACGTTCAGGCGAAATGCGCCGGCAGCTCGGCGCCTCGCGCCAACCGCCGCGGCCGTCGCTAGCCGCCGAGGAGGTTGTGCACGATGAGGTCGATTGCCTTGATTCCGATGAACGGGGCGATGATTCCGCCGAGGCCATAGAGCAAGAGATTACGCCTCAGCAGCGCACTGGCGCCGATCGGGCGGTAGCGGACGCCGCGTAGCGACAGCGGGATCAGCATCGGGATGACCAGCGCGTTGAAGATGATCGCCGAGAGGATCGCCGACTCCGGCGTACCGAGGTTCATGATGTTGAGGACCCAGAGCGGGCTCTTCCCACCGCGCGTCGTGGCGTAGGTGGTGATGAAGATCGCCGGCAGGATCGCGAAGTACTTCGCGACGTCATTGGCGATCGAGAACGTCGTGAGGGCACCGCGCGTGATCAGCAGCTGCTTGCCGACTTCGACGATCTCGATCAGCTTCGTCGGGTTCGAATCGAGGTCGACCATGTTCCCGGCCTCGCGGGCAGCCTGCGTACCGGTGTTCATCGCCACGCCGACGTCGGCCTGGGCAAGCGCCGGCGCGTCGTTGGTCCCGTCACCGGTCATTGCGACGAGCCGGCCACTGGCCTGCTGTTCCTTGATCAGTGCCAGCTTCGCCTCGGGCGTGGCCTCGGCGAGGAAGTCGTCGACGCCTGATTCCTCGGCGATCTTTGCGGCGGTCAGCCGGTTGTCGCCCGTTACCATCACCGTCCGGATGCCCATCGCGCGCAGCTGGTCGAAGCGCTCCTTCATGCCTTCCTTGATCGTGTCCTTGAGATAGACGACGCCGAGGATCTGGCTGTCGCGGGCAACAGCTAGGGGAGTGCCGCCTTCACGCCCGATCCGGTCGAGTTGGGCTTGCAGTTCGGGCGGCGCCTCGCCACCCTCATCGCGAACCCAAGCGATGATCGCGTCACCGGCGCCCTTGCGCAGTTGCTGGCCGTTCCAGTCGACGCCGCTCATCCGCGTCTGCGCCGTGAACGGCACGAATGTTGCGTCGCCGCTGGACATGTCGTGCTCGCGGATGCCGTACTGCTTTGCGAGCACGACGATCGAGCGGCCCTCCGGCGTCTCATCGGCTAGTGATGCGAGCTGGGCGGCTTCGGCCAGCTCGGCCTCGGCGACGCCGGGCATCGGGATGAACTCGAAGGCCTGGCGGTTGCCGAGCGTGATCGTTCCGGTCTTGTCCAGCAGCAGGACGTCGATGTCGCCGGAGGCCTCGACGGCGCGTCCTGACAGCGCCAGAACGTTGCGTCGCACGAGGCGGTCCATGCCGGCGATGCCGATCGCCGAGAGCAGCGCGCCGATCGTCGTCGGGATCAGCGCGACGAGCAGCGCGATCAGCGTCGTCTCGGAGATCGCCGTGTGTGAGAACAGGCCGAACGGCCGCAGCGTTGCGACGACGATCATGAAGATCAGCGTCAGTCCGGCGAGCAGGATGTTGAGCGCGATCTCGTTCGGCGTCTTGCGCCGCTCCGCGCCTTCGACAAGCGCGATCATGCGGTCGAGGAAGGACTTTCCAGGCTCCTGCGTGATCTCGACGACGATCCGGTCCGAGGTGACCCGCGTGCCGCCGGTGACCGCACTGCGGTCGCCGCCGGACTCGCGAATCACAGGTGCGGACTCGCCGGTGATCGCCGACTCGTCGACTGTCGCGATGCCGTCGATCACGGTACCGTCGCCGGGGATCACCTCGCCGGCGAGGACGACGACGATGTCGCCACGCGCCAGCTCGGCCGCCGGACGAACCGTGCCGTCCTGCATCGTCGCCATCGTCTCCTTGCGCATCGAGCGCAGCGTGTCGGCCTGCGCACGACCGCGACCCTCGGCGAATGCCTCGGCCATATTCGCGAAGACCACCGTGAGCCAGAGCCAGATGGAGATCGTGAACGTGAACCACGACGGCTCATACCCGCCGAGCGACCTGCCACCGCCGACCTGGATGAACCATGTGACGGTCGTGATGACGGCGCCGATCTCCACCACGAACATCACCGGGTTGCGGATCTGCACGCGCGGATCGAGCTTCTTCAGGCTGTCGAGCAGCGCGCGAACAACGATGTCGCGGCGGAAGAGCGAGATCGCGGCGCGCTCGTGAGTGAGTTGAGGCGTGGACATCTAGTGGCTCCCATTGCCGGTACGGTCAAGCGCGAGGTTGAGCTCGAGCACGTCGACGCCCGGCTCGCCGAGAAGACCGAGGCTGCGAGCGGTCGTGTACTGCGCGACGAGACGATCGACGGTTACGAGTGAGAGATGGCGCACGGCAGCTACGCGGTAGGCCTGGATCGTGGCGTTGGCGACCGAGATATCCGGGTCAATGCCCGAGGCTGAGGTGTCGGCAGCGTCGACCGGCACCCCTGCCGCGCTGGTGACGTGCGGATCATAGAGCCGCTTGTCCGGCGCCGTGTTGAGCGCCAGGTAGCCGGCTATGTTGCTCTGGAGCGCTGCGAGCGTCACGGTGCTGTTCGGTCCGTAGTTGGCGAACGAGCTGCCGGCGGCATTGTCCGCCGGCACCGTGCCAGAGGGGCGTGTCTGGAAGTAGCGCGGATCGGGCTGCGTAACCGGCTCGCCCTTGCTCATTTGGACCTTCCCGTTCTTGCCGATGACGTTCTCGTAGAACTGCTGGCCGATCAGCGCCGAGCCGACGACCTTGCCGTCGCGCTTGATCAGCGAGCCGTCGGCCTTGCCCGGGAAGATCACCTGGCCGACCCCGGTTACGAGCAACGGGTAGCCGAGGCCGAACAGGATCGTGATCACGACAATCGAGCGGAAGGCGATCAGCAGGTCGCGACGCATCAGTGGTAGAGGTGTCCGGTCAAGGCCTGGACGACCGGGCCGAGCAGCAGCGCCGGGAAGAAGGTGAGCGCCCCGACGAGGATGATCACGCCGATCAGCAGCACCACGAACGTCGCGTTGTCGGTGCGCATCGTGCCGAGACCGACCGGACTGACCCGCTTGCCGGCGAGGGCACCGGCGACCGCGAGCGCGAAGAGGATCGGCGCGTAACGCGCGAACAGCGCCGTGAAGCCACCCAGCAGATCGGCGAACGTCACTCCGTGCGAGCCCGCGTTTCCGGCCGCTGGCTGGATGAAGCCCGTATAGCCGGCGAACGCCGAGCCGTTGTTGTTGGCCTGCGAGAGGTAGGCATAGAAGGTCTCCGAGAAACCCTGCGGCCCGCCGGCGGCGACGGTCGAGATCGACGCTCGCCCGGCTGCGCTCGCCGTCGCCAGCGCCGTCGAGAAGAGCGCAGTTAGCGGCGTTATGAGCAGTCCTAGAGCGACGAGCTTGATCTCCCGCGCCTCGATCTTCTTGCCGAGGTACTCCGGCGTTCGCCCGACCATCAGACCGCCAAGGAAGACGGCCAAGAGCACGTAGAGGAGGATCGAGTAGAGGCCGGTGCCGACGCCGCCGAAGATCACCTCGCTCGCCGACAGGTTGGCAAACGGTACGGCGCCGCCGAGACCGGTGAAAGACTCGATCGAGCTGTTGACCGCGCCGCAGGAGGTGACCGTCGTGACGACGTCGAACAGCGCTGAGCCGGCGATACCGAAGCGCTGCTCCTTGCCCTCGAGGTTACCGCCGGTCGAGTCGGCGACGACCTGCGTGTGCAAGCCGGCCGCGTGCTGGGCCGGCGAGCCGTGCGCCTCGGCGGCGTAGGCGACGGTCACGGCGGCGAAGAAGAGGACGAACATCGTCGCGAAGACCGCGAGCGCCTGGCGCCGCGAGCCGACCATCTTGCCGTAGGTGAAAACGAGCCCGGCGGGGATCGCGAGCACTAGGAGCATCTCGTAGAAGTTCGTGAAGCCGTTGGGATTCTCGAACGGGTGCGCGGAGTTCACGTTGAAGAAGCCGCCGCCGTTGGTGCCGAGCTCCTTGATCGCCTCCTGACCAGCGACCGGGCCCATTGCGATGGTCTGTGCGATGCCGGAGATCCCGTGCACGCTGACGTAGTGCGAGAGGTTGTCGATCACGCCTTGCGACATCAGCACGAGCGCGCTGATGAAGGCGAGCGGCAGCAGCACGTAGAGGATCGTGCGGACCATGTCCGAGTAGAAATTCCCGATATTGCTGCTCGTACGGTTGGCGATGCCGCGGATCAGCGCGATCGCGACGACGATGCCGACCGCCGCCGAGGCGAAGTTCTGGACGGTCAGCCCGACCATCTGGCTGAAGTACGTCAGCGTCGTCTCGCCGCCGTAGTACTGCCAGTTCGTGTTCGTCAGGAACGACGACGTCGTGTTGAACGTGACATTCCACGGCGCGGCATGGAAGGCGACGCCGCCGTAGTTGTTCCACGGTTGGATCGACTGCGTGCGCAGGACGAGGTAGAGGATCAGCCAGCCGGCGAGCGAGAAGATGATCAGGCTCTTCGCATAGGACTTCCAATCCTGCTCGCGATTCGGGTCGACGCCCATCGCGCGGTAGAGGAGCCGCTCCGGGAGCGCCACGACCCGCGTCAGGAAGACGCGGCGCCCGGTGTAGACCTTCGCCATGTACCCGCCGAGCAGCGGGGCAATCGCGATCAGCACCGCGCAGAAGACGAGGATCTGCAGCCAGCCGTTGACCGTCACGCTGGTCTCCTAGAACTTCTCGCCGCGCAGCAGCGCATAGAGCAGGTAGGCACAGACCAAGACGGAGACGACGAGCCCGAAGAAGTCGGCGCCGCTCATGTGGAAGATGAATGCGCCGAGCGGCGTCATATGCGATCGATCCCCTCGACGATCAGGAGAAGGATCGCGAAGGCCAGGATGCCGAGCACTATCGCGAGCAGGTCATACACGCCACCGAGGGTAGGTCCGCGAACATCAAGACCGCATCAAGATTCGCGGGCGGAGTGTGGAGATTTCGTCAAGGGCGACGCCGGCCGCAGCCCTGTCGATGCGATTTCGCGCAACGTCGCGTCTCGGCAAGGCGCGAACGTGCCCGTGCCCGTGCCGGCGCCCGCTAGCCTGGTCGGTAATGAGACGAGCTACCGCCTATGCGCTGAGCTTCGTCTGTGGGCTGGTCGGCTTCGTGCTTCTGACGGCTGACCCGAGCGGGGGCTTGGTCATCGTTGGCGTCGTCCTGCTGGTGGTTGCGCTGGTGTCGGCGATCGCGTTCACCTTGCGCGTCGGCCGGCGCAGTCAGCCTGACCGCGAGCGCGAGGCGCGCGCGCGCGAGGTGTTCGATCAGACCGGCGAGTGGCCGAGCGAGTAGGCGTCGCGGATCATCGGCCCGCCTTGATCGCCTGGGCCGCTGCGGCGAGCGCTGCGACTGCAGGTCGCGACACGTAGCCGAGCTCGCGTCTGGCGAGAGCGTCATCGAAGCTCATCGGCCAGCGCGCGACGCGGATCTCGTCGAGGTTCAGCAGCGTCGGCTCGCGACGCGCGAGGCGCTGCGCCACGCCGCCAAACTGGCCGGCCGCGTATGCGAGGGTCCAGGGGACAGCGACGCGGGGAACGCTTCGTCCGACCGCGGTGGCGATCACCGCGAACACGTCTCGCATTGCCATGTTCTCGCCGCCGAGGAGATAGCGCTGGCCGCTCCGACCGCGCTCGTAGGCGAGCACGTGGCCCTTGGCGACATCCTCGACAGCGACGATGTTGAGCGCGCTTCGCGCGAGGTAGGCGCGCGCACGGCCACTTGCCACGTCGGCGACCATCTTGCCGGTCGGCGTCGGTCTGCGATCGCCAGGCCCGACGGGCGTTGTCGGGTTCACGACGACGATGTCGGCTCCCTCGTCTGCGGCCAGCAGCGCCAAACGCTCGGCTGCGAGCTTGGTTCGCTTGTAGGGCACGCGGAGCTCCCAGGCCGCGGGATGATCGGCTTCCGTCGCGGGCCGGCCGGGCACTGGTCCGCAGGTCGCGCACGAGCTCGTGTGGACGATTCGCCGCGATCGGGATCCGCGCAGTGAGGTCTCGATCAGCGCCCGCGTTCCCTCGACGTTGACGCGCTCCATCAGCCCCGCATCGGCGCGGGCGTAGCTGTAGCAGGCGGCGAGGTGAAACACGGTGTCGCAACCCTCCACAGCGTGCGCCAGCGCCTCGCGGTCGAGGATGTCGCCGACGACGAACTCGCCGGCTCCGCTGGCCTCGCGGCGGTCGAAGCCGCGGACGTCGGCGCCGGCGGCGCGCAGCGCGTCGACGACGTGCGAGCCGATGAAGCCCGCAGCGCCGGTGACGAGGGCCTTCATCGCACGCGCGCGCGCATGCCACCCCGGGCCAGGTCCCACATCAACCCGGCCATCGCGCGCGGCAGTCGCTCGGCGCGCGACAGGACATCATCGAGCGCTTCGGCGAAGCGATGGATCTCTTGCTCCTCGACGACGAGTGCCGGCAAAGCCTTGACGACATTGAGACCGTGCCCGGCGACCTGGCTGAAAATGTGATGGCGCTTGAACAGCGGCACGGTGATGAGCTGTGCCGCGAGACCCGGCTGGCGGCGCTCGACGGTGTTCCAGACGGCACGGTTGCGCCCGACGCCAGGCGCCGAGAGCTCGATCGCCCACATCAGGCCCATGCCACGAACGTCGCAGACGATCTCGTAGCGCTCGACGAGCGGGCGCGTCAGCTCGAGCAGCAGGCCGCCGAGCCGCTCGGCTCGCTCGATCAGTCCCTCCTCGTCGATCACGCGAAGCGTCGCCAGGGCGGCCGCAGCGGCAAGATCGTTGCCGCCGAACGTGGAGCCGTGGCGGACACCGCGCTCCATGCCGTCGAACACGCGATCGCGGACGTGGCTCGAGACGAGCAGGCCGCCGATCGGAACGAAGCCGCCCGAGAGCGCCTTCGCGACGCAGATCATGTCCGGGTCAAGGCCCCAGTGCTCGAGCGCAAAGAAGCGGCCGGTGCGGCCGATACCGGTCTGCACCTCGTCGCAGACGAAGAGCGTGCCGGTCGCGCGGCAGGCGGCCTGCGCTCCCTCGAGGTAGCCGGGCGGCGGCAGGTTCACGCCCTTGCCCTGGATCGGCTCTACGACGAACGCCGCCACATCGCCACGGTCCAGCTCGCGCCGCAGCGCCTGAACGTCGCCGAACGGGACAGCCACGCAATCGTCCAGAAGCGGGCCGAATCCGTCGCGGAACTCCGCGTTGCCGTTGAGCGAAAGCGACCCCAGCGTCAACCCGTGGAAGGCGTGCTCGGCGTAAAGGATCCGCGGGCGACCGGTGGTCGCGCGCGCCAGCTTGATCGCTGCCTCGACCGATTCCGTACCGCTGTTGGCGGTGACCATCGCCGCGATCCGCGCCGGCGAGCGCGCCACGAGCTGCTCGGCGAGCACGCCCGGCAGGAGGGTGACGCCGAGCTGGGGGAGGCTGGCGGTCTGTGCGTCGAGTGTCTCGCGCAGCGCTTCCACGACGGTCGGATGGCTGCGCCCCACGGCGAACATGCCGTAGCCGCTGAGCAGATCGAGATAGCGCTCGCCGGTGGCGTCGATCAGATGCGCGCCCTCACCGTGGCGCCAATCGCGATCGAAGCCGAGCGTGCGCACGATCCGCCCGAGCTGGCGATTGAGATAGCGGTCGTTGAGGCTGAGCGCCTGACCCGAGCGCTGCTCGAGGATCTGGCTGATCGGCGGCGGCGTGTCAGGCATTGCACGACAGCCTATTCCGCGATTGTGGAGGGGCTAGTTGTGGTGCTACACTTACTTCCTCTTCGTAAGCAGATATGGAGTTGATACGTATGGTGTCGTTACGCTTGGTCCCGCTTGATGACATGGTCGTCTTCCCAGGTATGAGCATCACGCTCGCTACCGCGGTTGGCAAGGATGAACGCGTCGTGCTCGTGCCGCGCCACGAGCAGGACTTCGCCGAGATCGGCGTGGTCGCGACCGTCACCGACCGCGTCAAGCTCCCGGGTGGGGGCCAGGCGGTCAGCGTCGACGCCGAGCACCGCGCGCTGGTCGGCGCAGCCCAGACCGGCGCCGACGGCGACCTCTTCGTCGAGGTCGATGAGCGCCCGGACGATGTCCCGACCGACGGTCGCACGCGTGAATTGCAGCGCGAGTACCGCGCGGTCGTCGAGGAGATTCTCGAAGTGCGCGGCGCGGACCACCGCATCGCGGAGTGGCTGCGCGCGATCAGCGAGCCTGGCGCGCTAGCCGACTCTTGCGGCTACAGCCCCGACCTCGATTATCAGAGCCGGCTTTCACTGCTGCGCACCCTTGACGTAACAGAGCGGCTCGAGCTTGCCGTCTCCCTACAGCGCGAGCGTCTTGCCGAGCTGCAGATCCGCAAGCGGATCCGTGACGACGTGCAGGAGGGCGCCGACAAGCAGCAGCGCGATTACTTCCTGCGCAAGCAGATGGAGTCGATTCGCAAGGAGCTGGGCGAGGACGACGGCTCCGTCGCTGACGAATATCGCAAGAAGATCGAGGCCGCCGACATGCCTGAGGCGGTCCAGGAGCAGGCGCTGAAGGAGCTGGCGCGGCTCGAGCGGATGGGCGACCAGTCGGGTGAGTCGAGCATGATTCGCAGCTACCTCGACTGGCTGATCGCTGTCCCGTGGGGCAAGCGCTCCGAGGAGAAGCTCGATCCGGTGGCAGCTCGTGAGGTGCTCGACGCCGATCACGAGGGACTCGAGGACGTCAAGGACCGCATCACGGAGTACCTCGCGGTGCGCAAGCTGCGCCAGGAGCGCGGTATCGAAGCCGATCCCCGCTCCGGCGCGATCCTGACACTGATCGGGCCGCCCGGTACCGGCAAGACGTCAGTCGGCGAGTCGATTGCCCGCGCGACCGGCCGCGAGTTCGTGCGGATGTCACTTGGTGGCGTGCGCGACGAGGCTGAGATCCGTGGTCACCGTCGGACCTACATCGGCGCGCTCCCGGGTCGACTGGTGCGTGCACTGCGTGACGCCGGGACGATGAATCCGGTGATTCTGCTGGACGAGGTCGACAAGGTCGGCGCCGACTGGCGCGGCGACCCGAGCTCAGCGCTGCTCGAGGTGCTCGACCCGGCTCAGAACCACAGCTTCCGCGACCACTATCTGGACGTCGAGCTCGACCTGAGCCAGGTCCTGTTCATCGCTACCGCAAACCAGGCCGACACGATCCCGGGACCGCTGCTGGACCGTATGGAGGTCATCACCTTCGACGGCTACACGAGCGCCGAGAAGCTCGCGATCGCGAAGGGTTACCTGCTGCCGCGCCAGCTCGAGCGCAACGGGCTGCGTGAGGGAGAGGTGACGATCCCTGACGAGTTGCTGGTGGCGATCATCTCCGAGTACACGCGCGAGGCCGGTGTCCGCAACCTCGAGCGCGAGCTGAGCAAGGTGCTGCGCAAGACCGCGACAGGTATCGCATCTGGCAAGCGCGAGGCTCCGGTCACGATCGATCTCGATGCGGTCCGCGACGCCCTTGGGCGGCAACGGTTCTTCCAGGAGTCGGCGGCTCGCACAGCGGTGCCGGGCGTGGCAACCGGGCTAGCCGTGACGGGTGCCGGCGGCGACGTGCTGTTTGTCGAGGCGACGACGATGAAGGCACAGACCCCGAACGGCGGTCTCGAGCTCACCGGTCAGCTTGGCGATGTGATGAAGGAGTCGGCGCGGATCGCGCTCTCCTATGTCCGCGCGCACGCTCCTGAGCTGGGGATTCCCGAAGACGCATTCGACGGCCGAGTGGTGCACATCCACGTGCCGGCGGGAGCGACGCCGAAGGATGGGCCTAGTGCCGGCGTGACGATGCTCACGGCGCTCGTCTCACTGCTGACCGGCCGACCGGTGAAGCACACCGTCGGGATGACGGGGGAGATCACGCTCCAGGGCCGCGTATTGCCGATCGGTGGTCTGAAGCAGAAGTCGCTCGCCGCACATGCCGCCGGGCTGACCGATGTGGTGCTGCCCGAACGCAACCGCGGCGACCTGGACAAGATCCCCGAGGACATTCGCGAGCAGATGCAGTTCCACCCGGTGATGACGGTTGCGGAGGTGCTCGACCTCGCGCTCGAGCCGGTCCGCGACGTGTCCCTGTCCCAGGGCTGATCGAGAGGCAATCGATGGGACGTTGCCGCGTAGGTGAGCCGGTGTCCGAGGATGTCCGTCGCGTGACGGGCCTCCTCGAGCGCCGCTGGCTGCTGTCGATCGTCTGTGCGGCCTGCGGCGGCGAGGTTCGCTTCAACGCGTTCATCGAGACCGTCCCGGGTATCTCACCACGCATGCTCGCCGAGCGGCTGCGAGATCTCGAGCGGGCAGGCCTGATCGAGCGCCGGGTGCTGCCGCAAGCCAGCCCGCCGTCGGTCGAATATCACCTGACCAGGCGCGGTCGTGCGCTCGAGCCGCTGGTCCAGGCGCTGCGCCTCTACGCGGCCGCTGACGCCGAGGAGAACGTCAGTCGCTCTCCCGTGCCAGCGACGGCTCCGCGCTGACCTCGAGCACCCCGAGCAGCTCCCCGACACGGC
>Ga0224544_1000075_pt1 | contig 12535 bp, 15 predicted proteins | sample 714P11014metaG_FD_179904 | JGI IMG/M metagenome (GOLD analysis project Ga0224544, IMG submission 179904) | Peat soil microbial communities from Stordalen Mire, Sweden - 717 P1 10-14 | ecosystem: Environmental > Terrestrial > Soil > Wetlands > Peat | place: Sweden: Norrbotten County, Stordalen...
GGCGACGTGCTCGAACCCGACGTCGTAGGCGGCGCGCTCCAGCTCCGCGAACTCGTCGGGGTGCCAGTAGCGAACGATCGGCAGGTGGTGCTCGCTCGGGCGCAGGTACTGGCCGATCGTCAGTACCTGGACGTCGTGCTCGCGCAGCAGACCGAACGTCTCGACCATCTCCTCGTGCGTCTCGCCGAGCCCGACCATCAGCCCCGACTTCGTCGTCAGCTCATCGCCGCCGAGCTGCTTCGCGTTCGCGAGCACGCGCGCGGAGCGCAGGAACTGCGAGCCGCGCCGCGCAACCGGGTAGAGCCGCGGAACGACCTCGACGTTGTGGTTGAAGACGTCGGGGCGCTCGGCGATGACGCGTGCGAGCGGCATCTCCTGCCCCTGAAAGTCGGGCGTCAGCACCTCGATCTGGCAGCCCGGGGCCTGGCGGCGGATCTCGCGGATCACGCCGACGAACGCGCCTGAGCCGAGATCCGCCAGGTCGTCGCGATCGACCGAGGTGATCACGGCATGCCGCAGTCCCATCTGCGCGACGGCACGCGCGACGCGCGCCGGCTCGAGCGGATCGTTCCAGGTCGGCTTGCCGCTCTTGACGTTGCAGAACCCGCAGCGGCGCGTGCACGTGTCGCCGAGGATCATGAAGGTCGCCGTCCCGCGCTCCCAGCATTCGCCGACGTTCGGGCAGGCGGCCTCCTGACAGACGGTGTGGAGCTGTTGCTCGTGGATCAGGCGCGTCAGCTCGCGGTAGCGTGGACCACCGGGCGCCGGCACCTTGAACCACGGCGGCTTGCGGGCACGGAGCTCGACGGTGTTCGTTCCGAGCACCGTCGTGACGTTCATTCCACCGGGATTCCTGCGCGCCCTCGTCGGTTCCATCGCTGCGAACTCTACGCGCCGATCAGCGTTCCGAGCGCCTGTTCGAGCCGGGCCGGCGAGACGATCCGCTGCCGCGCGCCGATCGCCTGAGCGAACTCGAACGCAATCCGCTTGCGAAAACAGTCCATGCAGTCGACGCGCCCGGTCTCGCGGGCGACCGACGTCATCTGTACGCCTTCGAGACCGCAGGGAACGATCCACCCGAACGGCGTCAGGTCGTTGTCGACGTTCACCGCAAAGCCATGGGTCGACACGCCGCGCGCGACATGGATCCCCAGCGAAGCGATCTTGCGGTCCGCAACCCAGACGCCGGTCGGTCGACTGCCGGCTCCGCGGGCGTCGACGATCCCCTCGCCCGCCAGCGCTGCCACGATCGCCGCCTCCATCGCCCGCAGGAAGCCGATGATCGAGCTGCCGACCTGGGCGATCGGGTAGCCGACCAGCTGCCCAGGGCCGTGGTAGGTGGCCTTGCCGCCACGATCGACGTCGAAGATCTCGATCCCGCGCGCGCCATACCAGTCCTCGGAGAACGGCAGCTCGCGGGTGTCTGTACGACGGCCGCGCGTGTAGACCGGAGTGTGCTCGAGCAGCAGCAGAACGTCGGGAATCGCGCCTTCCTGCCGGCGCTCGCGCAGCCGCTCCTGCAACGTCAGCGCCTCGGCGTAGGGCACGCGCCCCAGCCGGCACACCCATAGCTCAGCCATCACTTGAGAATGACAGACGGCCCGCTCCTCACCCCGACCTGAGCGCCCCGTTCGCGACCTCGAGCAGCACTCCGGCCTCCTCGAGTCGGCCTTCACCGACGATCACCTGCTCCCCGACGCGGACGGCCGGAACGTCGTGCACGCCCGCCGCGAGCGCCTCCGTGGTCGCCCGCTCGAGCTCCTCGCGCACGCCGCGCGTCTGGACCGCGCGGATGATCGCCCGCGGGTGCATCTCGCAGGCGGCGCCGGCGATCAGCACGTTATCGGTCACGCTCAGCGCCTTGCCGCCGGCAAAGGCCTGGCGGAAGGCGGCCAGGGCGAACGGGACGCCTTTGCCGATCCGCTGGGCATAGGTCGCCGCGAGCATTGCAAGCTCGCTGTCGAAGGGGAACTCGAGCGGCCAGACGAGCGGTTGCAACCGAAGCCCCCGAGCCCGTCGCTCGAGCGCGTCACGGACCGCAAGCAGCTCTTCCTCGCAGCGATAGCCCTGGTAGCGGTCGGCGTCGGGCAGCATCCTGGTCAGGATCGGCTGCCACGGGCACGGCGCCGGCAGGACGCTCAGCGCGCGTTCGGCGGCAAGGTAGGCCGCAGGGCTCGCGAGATCGAAGTAGAAGGCGGCCTGCGACTCCGCTCCTATCCGTGGATCAGCCAGCCGTCCGCGTCGCGAGCAGCTTCCATCACGGCCTCCGACAGGGTTGGGTGGCCATGGACGATTCGCGCAACCTCCGCGTATCCGCCCTCGAGCTCGCGCACGTTGACTAGCTCCTGGATCAGCTCGGTCGCTCGCGTGCCGACGATGTGGGCGCCAAGCAGCTCGCCGTAGCGGCGCTCGCCCACAACCTTGACGAGCCCCGTGCGATCGCCGTAGACCGTTCCTGCTCCGACCGCGCCGTAGGGCACCTTGCCGACGACCACATCGAAGCCGCGCTCGCGCGCCTGGGCCTCGGTCAGGCCGAAGCTGCCGACATTCGGCGTGCAGAAGGTCGCTCGCGGGATGTCCTCGTTGACCAGCGGGTGCGTCTGCAGGCCGGCCGCGCTCTCGACCGCGATGATCCCCTCATCGGAGGCCTTGTGCGCAAGCGCCGGCCCGGCGACGAGATCGCCGATCGCATAGATGCCCTCGGCCGACGTGCACTGCGCCCCATCGACCGCGATCAAGCCGCGATCGTCGAGCTTTACCCCGGCGGCGTCGAGCCCAAGCGCCGCGACGTCCGGGCCGCGCCCGGCCGCGATCACGAGCCAGTCGGCGGTCAGCTTTTCCTCGCCGATCGTGAAGGAGACTCCGGTCCGCGTGCTCTTCACGTCGCTGACGGGGGTGTTCGTGTGGACATTGATTCCCTGTCGCGACAGCCCACGACCGACCACCTTCGAGATGTCCTCGTCCTCCGTCGGCAGCACGCGATCGAGCATCTCGAACAGGTAGGTCTCGCTCCCGAGGCGCGCATACGCCGATGCGATCTCCGCTCCGGACGCCCCGGCGCCGATCACCGCCAGGCGACCCGGAAGCGCCGCAAACGCCCACGCCTCCTCGGTACCGATGACGCGCCCGCCGAACTCGACGCCCGGGATCGCGCGAGGAATCGAACCGGCTGCGAGGATCACCGTCTTGGAGCGCAGCACGTCGTCGCCGACGCGCACCGTTCCCGCCTCGCCGAGCGACGCTTCAGCCGCGATCAACTCGATCTTGTTCTTTTTGAACAGCCCGCTGACGCCGCCCGTGAGGGTCGCGACGACCTTCCCGCGCCGCTCCATCACGGCCGGAAAATCAACCTCGGGCTCGCCGACGCGGATGCCGTATTCACCGGCCTCGCGAACCTCGGTCAGGATGTCGGCCGCGCGCAGCACCGCCTTGGCCGGAATACACGCGTAGTTGAGGCAGCGTCCGCCGACGGCGTCCTTCTCGATCACCGCGGTGGACATGCCGAGCTGCGCCGCGCGGATCGCCGCGACGTAGCCGCCCGGGCCCGAGCCGATCACCACGCAGTCGAAGCTTCGCTCTGCCACCGAGCCGTACCCTAGCGAAGCGCCGCCGCGCGATTCGCGATCCTTTCTCGCGTGAGCGACAGAGCTGAGGGCGAGGGTCTCGAGATCGCCCCGCGGATCATGATCCCGCTAAAGGAGATCGAGCTGCGCGCAAGCCGATCCTCGGGGCCGGGCGGACAGCACGCCAACGTGACGGCGTCGCGGGTCGAGGCGACATTCGACGTCGAGCGCTCCGAATCGCTGCCGGAAGACGTCCGCGACCGGCTGCTCGAGGCGGTCGGGCCGCGCGTCAGTGCAGTTGCCCAGGACGAGCGAAGCCAGCACCGCAACCGCGCGATCGCGCTCGAGCGTCTGCGCCGGCGCCTCGCCGACGCCCTGTACGTGCAGCCGCCGCGCCGACCGACCCGTCCTGGTCGTGGCGCGCGTGAGCGACGCCTGCAGGAAAAGCGCTCGCAGGCCGAACGCAAGCAGGGTCGCCGCCCGCCGCAACTCGGCGAGTAGCCGTCGAGTGCCCGTCCCGCGCTCAGGCCGGCGGAAGCTGCTCGCGCCGCGTGACCTGGATGCGGCCCATCACGCGGATCAGCTTCCAGAACAGCCAGCCGCTCGGCACGAGCACGCCGAGGCAGACTGCGAGGCCGCCGACGCTGTCGGCCTCCACGAGAAACAGCGTGAAGAGCAGGATGATCAGCGTCAGCAGCGCTTCGAACAGGATCACCGCCCAGTAGCGCGTGAGCGCCATCCCGATGGCCAGCGTTCCGGCGAGCGCGGTGAATGCGAGCACACCGCCTCCCGGGTGCTTGCCGCCGATCGTTGCACCGGCGAAGTAGGCGATCGCATTGCCAAGCGCGAGTGCCGCGGCGACGCCGATCGCGACACGTAGCCCGAGCGGGCGCTCGCCCGGGCTGAGCGGCTCGAGTGCTGCACGGGCGGCCTCGTTGCGCAGCTCGCTTCGACTGGGCTCCGCAGCAGCGACCGGCGCGGGCTGCTCGGCCGGGCGCGTCTTGCGGCGGCTAGGCGCGGACAACCGACACTGCCTCGAGGAGCGCGGCCGCCGCCTCGCGCGGATCGTCGGCCCGGCCGATCGCCCGGACGACGGCGATCCGCTGCGCTCCGGCGTCGAAAACCTCAGCTGCGTTGGCGGGGTTGATGCCGCCGATCGCGAAGAACGGTACCCGCGCGTGCGCCGCGGCGTAGCGCACCAGCTCGAGCCCGACCGGCGCGTAGCCCGGCTTGGTGGGAGTTGCCCAGACCGGTCCGACACCGATGTAGTCGACTCCCTCGGCGGCTTCGATCTGCTTGGTCGAGTGCGTGGACAGCCCGATCAGCCGCTCCGCCCCGACGATCGCGCGCGCACGGTCCACGGCCATGTCGTCCTGACCCAGGTGGACGCCGTCAGCATCGATCTCGGCGGCGAGCACGGCATCGTCGTTGACGATGAACAGAGCACCCGCCTCGCGGAAGCGTTCTCGCAGCGCGCGCGCCGCGGCCGTCGTCAGGTCTCTATTGCGGTCACGCAACTGGACTGCCGCGACGCCGCCGGCGAGCGCGGCGGGCCCCGAGCGCTCCAGTGTCCGCGCGTCGGCGATGAGATAGATCCGGGCTGCGGCGAGTCGTGCTGTGAGCATCGATCGAAAGTGTGCCAGCATGGAATGCGATGGACCGCCGTGAGGTGATCGTCGTCGGTGGTGGGGTGATCGGCCTCTCGATCGCCTGGCGCGCCGCGCGGAGCGGGATCAGCGTGACGCTGCTCGAGCGCGATCGTTTCGGCGCCGGCGCGACGCACGCCGCAGCCGGGATGCTGGCACCCGTCGCCGAGGCCGACTTCGGTGGCGCCGGACGTGCACTCGTCGAGCTGGGGCTGACCTCCGCGACCTCTTGGCCGCAGTTTGCTGCCGCGCTCGAGCGCGACTCTGGGCTGCCTTCGAGGTTGCGCGCCGACGGCGCGCTCGTGCTCGCTCGCGACCGCGACGAGGCGGAGGCGCTGGAGCGCCAACTCGCCTATCGCCGACGGCTCGGTCTCGCCGTCACGCGGATCACCCCGAGCCGGGCACGCGAGCTCGAGCCGGCGCTCGCGCCGTCGTTGCGGTTGGCACTGGAGATTCCCGGCGAGTCGAGCGTCGACCCGCGCTGGGTCTGCGACGCGCTGGTCCTCGCCGCCCGCGGCGCCGGGGCTGAGCTGCGCGAGCACTGCGAGGTGGCCGGTCTCGTGCGTCGAGGCGGGCGAGTCAGCGGAGTGGCTCTCGCCGACGGCGGGCAGCTGGGCGCCGATCGCGTCGTGCTCGCAGCCGGTGCCTGGTCCGCCGCTCTGAGCGACGTTCCCGTCCGGCCGGTCAAGGGCCAGATCATGCGGCTCCGCGACGGCGATGGACCTGGCCTCGTCGGTCGCACGCTGCGCTTCGAGGGCGGCTACATCGTCACGCGCGGCGACGGCGGCTACGTGCTCGGCGCGAGCTCGGAAGAGCGCGGCTTCGACACGACCGTCACCGCGCGGCCGCTCTACGAGCTGCTGCGCGACGCCTCGGAGCTCGTTCCCGGGCTGCTCGACCTCGAGGTCGAGGAGATCACGGTCGGGCTCCGCCCCGGGAGCCCGGACAACCTGCCGCTGATCGGCGCGAGCGACGAGGATGGACTGATCCTCGCCTGCGGCCATTTCCGCAACGGCATTCTGCTCGCCCCGATCACTGCGACGCTCGTCGTCGGCGTGCTCGAAGACGCGCTGCCGTCGGCCTCCGTGGGGTCGCGCCACATTCCCGACGAGGTTGGCGTGTGATCTACGTCAACGGCGATGAGCACCAGGACGCCGCGACGGTCGCCGCACTGCTCGAGCGACTCGGGTTCGGTGAGCAGGCGCGCGGTGTGGCGGTCGCGCTGGACGGCGAGGTCGTGCCCCGCTCGCAGTGGCGCTCGGCACAGCTCCTACCCGGTACACGCGTGGAGGTGGTCGGTGCAATACAAGGCGGCTGAGACGTTCAGCCGGCGGAGCGAGCCGCTGGCTATCGGCGGTCGCACGCTGCGCTCGCGCTTGATCCTCGGGAGCGGCGGCTTCACGAGCCTCGAACTGCTCGCGAGCGCGGTCGAGGCCAGCGGTACCGGGCTCGTCACCGTGGCGATGCGCCGCGTCGACCCCACGGCGCGCGGCTCGCTGATCGAAGTCCTCGACGGTCTCGGCGTCAGAGTGCTGCCCAACACCGCCGGCTGCTTTACCGCCCGCGACGCGGTTCGCACTGCGCAGCTCGCGCGCGAGGCCCTCCAGACGGACTGGGTCAAACTCGAGGTGATCGGCGATGCGCAGACGCTGCTGCCGGACGCCACCGAGCTCCTGATCGCGGCAGAGCAGCTGGTCAACGACGGCTTCGTCGTCCTGCCCTACACGACCGACGACCCGATCCTCGCGCGCCGCCTCGAGGACGCCGGCTGCGCCGCAGTGATGCCGCTCGGCTCGCCGATCGGCAGCGGCATGGGGATCTGCAACCCGTACAACATCGCCTTGATCTGCGAGCGTGCCGGCGTACCCGTCGTGCTTGACGCCGGCGTCGGGACCGCCTCGGACGCCGCTTTCGCCATGGAGCTCGGCTGCGCGGCGGTGCTCTGCGCGAGCGCGATCTCGCGCGCCGAGGAACCCGTGGCGATGGCGTACGCGATCGCTGCCGCCGTCACGGCCGGCCACGAGGCGCGTGGGGCGGGCCGCATTCCGCGCCGGCGCCTCGCGAGCGCCTCGAGCCCGCTCGAGGGCATGCCAGACCTCGGATGAGCGCAGCTCACGTCGCGCTCGCCGAGCGCTGGCACGCAGCCTGGTCCGGTCGTGACCCGCGTGCCTTCCTCGAGCTCGGCGCACCCGACCTCCACTACGAGGACCCGCTCACGAGTCAGCCGCTGTTTGGTACTGCGGCGCTCGGCCAGCACGCGGAGCGGCTGTGGAGCGCGTTTCCCGACGTCACGATGGAGCCGACCGGCGCGCCACTCGCGAGTGGCACGTGGCTGGCCCTGCCGGTCCGCCTGCGCGGCCGCAACACCGGCTCGCTCGACGGCCTGCCGGCGAGCCATCGCGAGATCGTGCTGCACGCCGTCTGCTGGTGCGAGCTCGACCTCAGCGGCGAGCGCCTCTGGCGTGTGCGCGCCTACTACGACGCCCACGCCGCAGCCGTCGAGCTGGGACTGCTGCCGCGCCCGGGAAGCTGGCGCCGCCGCGCCGTGCTGGCGCTCCAGGGATACGGCGTATGGGGCGGCGGCTGAGCAGGCAGCCTGCAGCCGTGGCCACGACGTTCAGCCGGCGCCGTTGCTTTGCGCCGTGACGACGTTCTAACCTGTTCGACTCGCGATGACTCGCCACTTCCTCACAGGCAGCGAGCTGACCACGGACGAGCTCGCGAGGCTGCTCGACCGCGCTGCCGAGCTGAAGCGGGCGCCGCGCAGCTCGAGCGCGCTCGCCGAGCGCGTCGTTGGACTCGTGTTCGAGAAGCCGTCGACGCGGACGCGCGTCTCATTCGAGGTCGGCGTCGTCGAGCTCGGCGGTCATCCGGTCGTGCTGCGCGGTGACGAGCTGCAGATCGCGCGCGGCGAGGCGTTGCGCGACACGGCGCTGGTGCTCGAGCGCCAGCTCGACGCAGTGGGCGTGCGTACCGGGCCGCAGTCCGCGATCGAGGAGCTCGCTCGCTACAGCTCCATCCCGGTCTTCAACATGCTGAGCGTCGAGCATCACCCTTGCCAGGTGCTGGCCGACCTGCTGACGCTGCTGGAGGCCTACGGAACGCTCGACGGCTTGCGCCTCGCCTACGTCGGCGACGGCAACAACGTGGCGCGGAGCCTCGCCCTGCTCGGCTCGATCGCCGGCGTCGAAGTGGTTGTCGCCTCGCCCGAGGGGTATGAGCTGGAGGCCGGTACCGGGGCGACGCTGGTGCTTGATCCGGCAGACGCGGTGAAGGGGGCGCACGCCGTCTACACGGACGTCTGGATCTCGATGGGGGACGAGGCCGAGACCGCGACACGCCGCGACGCGTTTGCCGCCTACCGCGTCGATGACGCGCTGCTCGACCTCGCCCTGCCGGACGCCTTCGCGATGCACGACCTGCCCGCGCATCCGGGTGAGGAGATCAGCGCCGAGGTGCTCTACGGCTCACGTCAGCGGATCTGGGATCAGGCTGAGAACCGTCGCCATGCGCAGAAGGCTCTGCTCGAATGGCTGCTCGCGTGAGCAGCGAGCCGGTCACGCGACCGGCCGTCGGCGATGAGCTCGAGCTGCGCGTCGACTCGCTCGCGTTCGGTGGCGCCGGCGTCGCGCGGCTGAGTGGCTACGTCGTCTTCGTCGACGGCGCATTCCCTGGGGATCTCGTGCGCGCCAGGGTTCACCATCGCAAGCGCGCCTACGCTCAGGCTCGCGCGACCGAGCTGCTCGAGCCGGGACCGGATCGCGTTCCGGCACTCGCCGACCATCCCGGTGCGCCGTGGCAAGAGCTCGCCTACGAGCGTCAGCTCGAGGTCAAGCAGAGCCAGGTCGAGGAGGCGCTGCGGCGGATCGGCCATCTTGACGGCTTCGAGCTATCGCCGATCGTTCCCGCCGTCGAGCAGTGGCGCTATCGCAACAAGCTCGAGTATTCGTTCGCCGGCGCCGCCGGCGCCGGACTACGCCTCGGCTTCCACGAGCCCGGCTCATGGGAGCAGATTCACCACGTCGAGGACTGCCTGCTGGCCTCCGAGGCGGGCAACAGGGCGCGTAACGAGGTGCTCGAATGGTGCCGTGCGCAGCAGCTCGAGCCGTTCGACCGACGCGCGCGGAGCGGCTTCCTGCGCAACCTCGTCGTCCGCGAGGGTCGGCGGACCGGACAGCTCCAGATCCGCCTGATCACGACGCCCGGGGAGCTCGACAGTGCGTCGCTTGCGGACGCCGTGAACGCCGACAGCATGCTCTGGACGCGGACCGATGCGCTCGGCGAGACGAGCGCCGGCGGTCAGACCGCGCTGCTGGCCGGCGAGCCGACGATCGACGAGGAGCTCGGCGGCCTCGTGCTGCGGATCTCCGCCGAAGCCTTCTTCCAGACGAACACCGAGATGGCGGAGCGGCTCTACGCGCTGGCCCGAGAGGCCTGTGATCTGCACGGCTGGGAGCGCGTCTTCGACCTCTTCTGCGGCACCGGCACGATCGGGCTCGGACTCGCCGGGCGCGCCGGGCACGTCGACGGCCTCGAGATAGTCGAGTCGGCTGTGGCGGACGCGATCGCCAACGCGGAGCGCAACGACATCGCCAATGCGAGCTTCTATGCCGGCGATGTCCGCCTCGCGATGCGTGAGCTGCGCGAGCGGGCTGGGCGCCCGGACGTGGTTGTCGTCGATCCACCGCGTGCCGGCCTCTCGCAGAAGGTGGTGCGCCGGATAATCGAGACCGCGCCGCGACGGATCGTCTACGTCTCCTGCAATCCGACGACACTTGCTCCGAACGCTGCCCAGCTCGCCGAGGCGGGATGGCGACTCGAGCGCGTGAGCGCGGTCGACATGTTTCCGCAGACGCCGCACATCGAGTGTGTCGCGCTGCTGAGCAGATGATCGCCGCCACGATCGCCGACGGCGCGATCGCGCCCGCCGAGCATCCCGATCCGGAGCCCGGCGGTGGCGAGGTCCTCGTGCGCGTCCGCACCGCCGGACTCAACGGAGCCGACATGCACCAGCTTGCCGGGCACTACCCCGCGCCGCCCGGCTCGCCTCCCGATATCCCGGGTCTCGAGCTCGCAGGCGAAGTCGCCGCCCTGGGCTCCGGCGCAAGGCGCTTCGCGATCGGCGATCGCGTGATGGGCATCGTCGGCGGCGGCGGCCAGGCGGAGCTGGCGGTCGTGCACGAGCGCCAGCTGATGCCCGTGCCGGACGGCATGAGCTGGGAGGCGGCGGGCGGATTCCCCGAGGTTTTCACGACCGCCCACGATGCGCTGTTCACTCAGTGCGCGCTGGCGGCGGGCGAGCGGCTGCTCGTCCACGGCGGCGCCGGCGGCGTCGGGACGGCTGCCGTCCAGATCGCGGCCGCCGCAGGTGTCCGCGTGCACGCGACGGTGCGCGATCCGGGCGCCCGGGCCGCCGTGGGCGAGCTGGGCGCCACGGTGATCGCTCCCGAAGGCTTCCCCGAACACGGTCCGTTCGACGTGATCCTCGAGCTGGTCGGCGCGCCGAACCTCGCCGCCGACGTCGATGCACTCGAGAGCGGCGGCAGGATCGCAGTCGTCGGGATTGGCGGCGGCGCACGCGGCGAGCTCGACCTGCGCCCGCTGATGTCCAAGCGCGCTCTGATTCGCGGCACGATGCTGCGCATGCGCCCGCTCGAGGAGAAGGCGCTGGCCGCCCGCGCGGTCGAGCGGCAGGTGCTGCCGCTGCTTGCGGAGGGGACCGTCGTGGTGCCGATCGCGGCGACCTTCCCGCTCGATCAGGTGGCCGCCGCCTACGAGCGCTTCGCGGCCGGCGCGAAGCTCGGCAAGATCATCCTGCTCGTCAGCTGATCTCGATCAAGAGGACCCGCGTCGAGCCGGTCAGCGCGTGGTTGCTTTTTGCCACCATGAACAGGGTCGAGCGGGTGCCCGAGTTGAGCACGCAGCCCTCTGTCTTCGTGGCGCACTTGGCAGCTGGATAGGACTTCTCGACGGCGCCGATCGTGCTGCCGACGTGGATCCCGCTGGTCGTCTCGTAGCGCGTCGCCTCGCTCTCGCTCGCGCCGAACGCCGGCGCGACCTCCAGTTTGATCACCGTCAGCTGCTCGGAGTTCATCCACACGTCGAGCGCACCGTAGAGCCACTGCGGGCCCGCCGGCTCGGCGCGACCGCGCGGCGGCCCGATCGCGCCGACGACCGGACCCGCGCCCTCGCCGATCACGACGCCGGCGATCGAGTGGTTGGGGACGACCAGGTAGCGCGGGGCGATGCGCGAGGACGCAAGACCGCCACTCGGTGCGGCGAGCGCTGCGAGCAGTGCAAGCAGGCCGACCAGCCCCCCGCGTCGGAGTCGCGACGCCATCCTCGGCAGCCTACCTCGCCGCCTTGTGGGCTGGACGCGACCTCACCCCAGGGTCGGCGCCCGGAGGCGCCCGGCGCGTCGCTGCTTGGGGCTGGCGCCTAGTACGGCGGCAGCTCCGCGTACCACCGGCCGAGTGCACGGAAAGCCGACCAGAACGCGCGCTTGGTCTGCTCCTCGTCGAGCGCGACATCGATGTTCGGCACGAGCAGCGCGGTGGTCTGCGGCGTCAGCTCCTGCAGCTCGCCGACGATCGGCTCGACCGGCGAGGCGAGCGGCAAAGCGAGCTCGTTCAGCGCTTCGAGTGCGTCGAGCCCCATCAGGACGATGATCTTGGGCGAGACGATCGCGATCTCCTCAGCGACGCGCGCGAGGCAGTCCGGGCCGGCGAGCGAGGTGTCGGCGACCGGGCATTTGACGAACAGCGTGCCGTAGACCGCCAGCGGATCCATCTGCAGCCGGCGCAGCGACTTCATCAGCGCCGTGCCCGAGCGGCCGTAGAAGGCGACGCCCTCTTCGATCTCCGAAGGCAGCGGCGCGTACTTGAGCAGCATCACGTCGGCCTGCGGATGTCCCGAGCCGAGGACCGGGAGCAGCGAGCCGCGCGGACATGCCGTGCACTCCTGGATCTCGCGCGAGAGCAGGTTCAGTTCGCGGATCGCACGGTCGAGGTAGCGCTCGCGGATCTCGTCGTCGGTCGCAGGCATCGGCCGCTCAATCTTCCGTGGGCCGCTGGCTTGTCCTTGGGCGTGCATCAGGACTTGCGCATCGCGCGTCGCACGCGGCGCTCGCGCCGTGCTCTGCGCGCCGGCGATGGCGTCGCCTTGGTCTCGAGAAATTTGAGCGCCTGGACATAGAGCAGGCTCGTCGGTTTGGTGTGGATTTCGGCGTCGCGCAGCGACTCGAGGAACTCCTCCGGCCCATCGAAGTCGCGCATTCGCACGCGCACAGAGCCGAGGCCGGCGGCGACGTGTGCGTCTGATCCGGCG
>Ga0224544_1000079_pt1 | contig 12127 bp, 12 predicted proteins | sample 714P11014metaG_FD_179904 | JGI IMG/M metagenome (GOLD analysis project Ga0224544, IMG submission 179904) | Peat soil microbial communities from Stordalen Mire, Sweden - 717 P1 10-14 | ecosystem: Environmental > Terrestrial > Soil > Wetlands > Peat | place: Sweden: Norrbotten County, Stordalen...
GCTGGTCACCCGCAACCCCGCCGGCGAGGCGAGCGGAGGACGAGATCAGAGCGCCGGCTACGCTCGTAGATGCCACTTTCACGCGATCGCGGACGTGGGTTCGATTCCCACCGTCTCCATAAAAGCCCGGAAACGCTGGGCGTTTCGGAAGAAACGATTGGCTAGCTGTCTTGCTCGGCGACCCCCTCTGCGTGAGCCCGGAAAGCCTCGTTGAGATCGGCGCTGTCGAAGTGCCCATAGATGCCGAGCGTCGTGCTCAGGTCGGCGTGACCGAGCGCCTGCGACGCGGCGTCGATACCCGCTACGCGGCGCCTCTCCATCGCGAAGGCGTGGCGCGCCGGGCCCACGCTCTCGGGGTCGTTCTGCGTCCGGGGGTAGTCGCGGCGCCAGCCGGGCCGCAGCGCCGAGCGCGGCCGAGAACCTAGGAGCGGCCGAGGGCTGCCTGGCTCGCCAGGTACTGGTGGACCAGGCTCACCGACATCGAGCCCTCCGCCACCGCCGAGGCGACGCGCTTGATCGAGCCGGCGCGGCCGTCGCCGACGGCGAAGACGCCGGGCAGGCTCGTCTCCAGCGGCATCGACGGGCGGCCGCCGTTGATCGGGTCGACGTCGAGGTGGGTGACGTCGAGTTCGCCGCCGGTGAGCAGGAAGCCGTCGTCGTCCTTGGCCAGCTGGCCGTCGAGCCACTCGGTGCAGGGGTCGGCGCCGATGAAGATGAAGAGGCCGCCGACGTCGAGGTCACGGCGCCCACCGGCGCGCTTGTCCTCCACCGTCAGCCCGGCGAGGACGGCGTCGCCGTGGATCTCGCGCACCTCGGTGTGGAGCAGCACCTCGATGTTCTCGATCGCTTCGATCTTGTCGACCAGGTACTGCGACATCGAGGCGCCGAGGTCGCCGCCGCGCAGCAGCAGGAAGACCTTTTCGGCGGTGCCGGAGAGGAAGATCGACGCCTGGCCGGCCGAGTTGCCGCCGCCGACCACCGCCACCGCCCCGCTCCCGCACATCCGCGCCTCGACCAGCGTCGCCGCGTAGAAGACCCCCGCGCCGTTCAGCTCGGCGCAGCCGTCGACCGGCAGCTGGCGGTAGCTGGCGCCGGTGGCGAGGACGACGGTTCGCGCCGCCAGTTCGTCGCCGCTGTCGAGGGCGACGACGTAGCGGCCGTCTTCGTGGCGGAGGCTGAGGGCGCGCTCGGGGACCGCGGTGCGCAGGCCGAAGCGGCGCGCCTGTGCGATCGCCCGCTCGGCCAGCTCGGAGCCGGAGATGCCGGCCGGGAAGCCGAGGTAGTTCTCGATCCGCGACGAGGTGCTCGCCTGCCCGCCGAGCGCGGTCGAGTCGATCATCATCGTGGAGAGCCCCTCCGTCACCGCGTAGACGGCGGCGCCGAGGCCGCCCGGGCCACCGCCGACGATCAGCGTGTCCCAGGCTTTTTTCGCCGTCTTGTTGGGGGCGCGCAGATTGAGCGCGGTCGCCGCCTCGAGGATCGTCGGCGCGCGGAGGATCTTGTCGCCGCCGATCAGCAGCGGCAGGTCGTCCTCGGCGAGCGGCCGACCGTCGGGCGTCGGCGCCGTCGGGTCGGAGCCGTCGAGGTCGATGAAGTGGTGCGACACCCGGTTGCGGGTGAGGAACTCGCGCAGCTCGCGCGTCCCCGGGTCGCCGCCGTGGCCGATCAGCCGGGCGCCGCTTTCGGCTTCGATGACGATCGCCCGCCGGCTGACCAGGGCGTTCATGATCATGTCGCCAAGCCGGGTGTCGCGGGAGATGACGGCGCGTAGCGCCTCGCGGCTGACGAAGATCGCCTCGCCCGCGGCCGCGACGCGCGCGGTCAGCAGCGCCGGTTCGAGAGTGGTCAGGTTCAGCTCGCCGGCGAACTGGCGCGGGCCGTAGCTGACGATGACACGCTCACCGGGAGCGCCGTAGGCGTCGATGATCTCGACGCAGCCACTGGCGACGACGATCAGGTCGAGGTCGAGGTCGCCCGGGGAGAAGAGGATCTGCCCGGCGCTCACCTGCTCGCGCCGCCCGGCGGCTTCAATCGTCGCCATCTGCGCCTCGGTCAGGCGCGGGAAGGTGACGTCGCTCTCGCCGGCGACGGGGGGGCGGGCCGGCGCGGCGCCGGTCGGGTCGGTCTCGCTCATCGAGGCCGCAACGTTAGAGGCTCGGCTCGCTCTTTCCCAGGGTCTGCCCAGCCGACGCCGACCTGTCCATATTCGGACAGATCGGCGGGGACTCGCTCGAGCTGTTTCTCGTCGATCCCTTGGACGCCTTCGACCTCGTCGGCGTCGTCGATGAACCGGGGGAGCGGCTGATCGCTGCGGGGGATGTCACCGGCGAACATCCGCACGCGCGCCGGGGCGTGCTCGCCATCCCACTCGCTCAGTCGTTCCAGGCAGACACGGAGCGTGCCGAGCTGCTCGGCCAGGCCGATGGTCGAGAGCTGGCCCGCCGATCCCGCGCGACTGTGCGCCAAGCTTCCACGGATTCCGGCACAACGCAGCGAGCCTGGCGCTCGCCAACGGCGAGAGCGCCCAAACGTGGACAGCCCTGACCCCCACGAACATCCTGCGGGTCCTCGCAAGGAGGTGGCCCAGGCACTATCTGGCCCCGGGTTGTGTTGGCGCGGTGTCGCTACGGTGAGGCGATGGTTCCGAGGCGATTCGAGGAGCGCTCGCTACTCGCTTCGCGTTTAGCGGCGCAGCTACTGTCGGGGGCTCCGGCCGGCGATGTCGTCGCCGTGACCCGCCATTTGCTCGCGGTGCAGGGCCAGGATCCGCGCGGTGCCCGCCTTGCGCTCAGAGCCCGCATGGCCGGCGGGCACGCCTCGGCGGTCGATTACGCACTAACGCATGAGCGCTCGCTGGTTATCACTTGGGTCAACCGTGGAACGCTGCACCTGATTGCCAGTGAAGACGAGCCGCTGCTGCACGCGTTGACGACACCGCAGCTGCGCGTCAACAGCGATCGTCGTCTCAGGCAGGAGGGCGTGAGCGAAGCGGCCGCGCACCGCGGGATCACCGCGATCGTGAAAGCACTCGCTGACGACGGGCCACTGACGCGTAGCCAGATCCGTGCGGTCCTCGAGCAGGCGGGGGTACAGACGGCCGGCCAGGCGTTGGTGCACGTGCTGTTTCGGGCGACCCTCGACGGGCTGATCGTCCGTGGGCCGATGATCGGAGCTGACCATGCCTTCGTGCTCGTTGCTGACTGGCTTGGCGAGCGTCCAAAGATCGAACGCGATCGCGCGATCGCGGAGCTCGCCCGTCGCTACCTCGCAGGACATGGACCCGCTGAGGACCGCGACCTTGCGAAGTGGGCACAGCTGCCGCTCCGCGACGCTCGCGCCGGGCTGGCCGCGATCGCATCCGAGCTCGAGCAACGCCACGACGGGCTCGTCGACCTGCACCGAACCGAGACTCCACCACTCCCACCGCCACGGCTGCTCGGACCGTTCGACCCCCTATTACTAGGTTGGCACTCGCGCAGCTTCGTGCTCGGCGGCGCCAGCCAAGTCGTCACGACCAACGGGATCATCAAGGCGATAGCGCTCGTCAGTGGACGCGCTGCCGGCACCTGGAGAATGCCCGCCGGCCGCGTCGAACTAGACCTATGGCAACGCCAGACCCGCGCCACAACCGCCGCGCTTCGCCAAGAGGCAGCTGCGGTTGAGGCCTACCTCACGTACTGACGGCCGATCGGGTTTGAACTGCTCCTGATCCCCCGATGACCGCAGCGCTCCCGCAGCGCTCAACCTGATTTCTCGCCGGCGAATGCGGACGGCCTATGCTCGACGCGACCATCACCAAAGAGGGAGCTCAACATGCCGCGCATACTCGGATTTCACGAGGTCAAGGATGTCCCGCACTGGCTCTCCTCGCCAAAGCGCGAGGAGTTCTTCGGGCCGCTCGGCGTCACCGAGATCAAGACCTACGTCGACCCCCAGGGCTCCAAGCGTGTTGGCCTCACGATGAACGTCGCCGACATGGACGCTGTGATGGGCGCGATGGAGACACAGGAGGGGGCCGACGCGATGGAGTACGACGGCGTCATCCCCGAGACTCTGGTGATCCTGATCGAGTCCTAGGTCAGAAGAACGGCGCTGGCTCGGACTGTCTGGGTGCGGTCCGAGCCAGCTTGGTTCCTCAAAAGCTCGGATCGACCATGCTCGGCTGTTTCCGCTCCGCTCGACCCAGTCGCCGCTGACGCCCCACACGGCAGACGCAGTCCGCGCAGCCCAGTATTTCGCGACGTTGCGCTGTTCGCTCCCACGCGAGCGGTAGCGTCCCCGGCGGTGCACACGGAAGCCCCGCCATCGTCGTGGACCTCCGGCTCCGAACCTGGCCCGCGCCGCCGCTCGCGCGCGGGGGCGGGCATGTCGGCGCTCGCGCTCGGCGCGCTGGGGGTCGTGTTCGGCGACATCGGGACGAGCCCCCTGTACGCGGTGCAGGCCGTGTTCACGAAGGCCAACGGCCATCCCGTGCACCTCGACAGCGCAAACGTCTACGGCGTGATCTCGCTCGTGTTCTGGGCGATCACGATGATCGTCTCGGTCAAGTACGTGATCTTCATCATGCGCGCCGACAACCAGGGCGAGGGCGGAATCATGGCTCTCACCGCGCTGATCCAGGGGAAGCTCAATCGCAGCGCGACAACGTTAGCGCTGATCACGCTCGGCGTCCTCGGTGCCTGTCTGTTCTACGGCGACGGGGCGATCACGCCGGCGATCTCCGTCGTCTCGGCGGTGGCGGGACTGAAGGTGGCCGTTCCGAGCCTCGGCTCCCTGGTCCTGCCGATCACCGTGGCCGTGCTCTGCGGGCTGTTCGCGATCCAGCGGTTCGGCACGCGCCTTGTCGGCAACCTCTTCGGGCCCGTGATGCTGATCTGGTTCTTTGTTCTCGCCCTGCTCGGCATCATCGAGCTCGTACACCACCCCGGCATTCTCAGGGCTCTCTCGCCCAGCTACGGAGCACGGTTCTTCCTCGACAACGGCGGCGTCGCGTTCATCTCGCTCGCGTCCGTCGTGCTCGCGGTGACCGGGGCGGAGGCGCTATACGCGGACATGGGTCACTTCGGCCGCGCCCCGATTCGGCGCGCGTGGTTCTGGGTCGTCTTTCCCGCGCTCACGATCAACTACCTCGCGCAAGGCTCGCTGATCCTGCGCTCGCACAAAGCGGCCCTCAACCCTTTCTACTTCCTTGTACCCGGATGGGCGCAGATACCGATGGTGATCTTGGCGACGCTCGCAACGGTGATCGCCTCGCAGGCGGTGATCTCAGGCGCCTTCAGCGTCTCCCAGCAGGCGGTGCAGCTCGGATTCCTTCCGCGCCTGACGATCCGTCACACATCGGAGCGCGAGGTGGGCCAAGTCTACGTTCCCGCGATCAACGTGATGCTGTTCGTGGCGGTGGTGGCGATCGTTATCGCCTTCGGCTCGGCCACGGCGCTCTCGAACGCGTACGGCGTCGCCGTGACCGGCACGTTCTTCCTGACGACTGTCCTCTTTCTCGCCGTGTGCAGGCTCCTCTGGCACAAGCCCTGGAAGCTGATCGCCGCAGGCGCTGCGGTCTTCCTGACCATCGATACCGCTTTCTTTTCCGCCGACCTGACAAAGATCGTTCACGGAGGCTGGTTGCCGCTGGCGCTCGCGTCGGGAGTCTTCTTCGTCCTGATGACCTGGAGCAAGGGACGCGAGATCGTCGCCGTCAACCGCGATCGGGCCGAGGGACCGTTGCGTGATTTCATCGAGCAGGTCGGGGAGCGGGATTTCCCCGTTCGCGATGTGTTGGGCGTCAGTGTGTTCCTCAACCCGAACCTGCAGACCACGCCGCTCGCGCTGCGCGCCAACGTCGAGCTCAACCACGTGCTGCATGACCAGGTGATCATCGTCTCGGTGGAGATCGAGCGTGTCCCCCACGTGCCCGAAACCGAGCGAGTAGTGGCGGAGCCGGGGTTCCTGTTCAGCGGGGCCACCGGTGACCCGATCGAGGGCTCGTCCAACCGCTTCACGCGCCTCACGCTCCGCTTCGGCTTTCTCGACGAGCCGGACATTCCCGCGGCACTGCGCGTCGCGGCCGAAGAGCATCTGATCGCGGGCGATCCTGACGTCGAGCACGCCTTCTACTTCGTCACGCAGATTGCGATCGTGCCGACCGATGCCCCCGGCATGAGTCCGTGGCGCAAGAAGGTCTTCGTCGCGATGGCGCGCAACGCGGCCAACCCGGCCGAGTACTACCGCCTTCCGGACGACCAGACGGTGACGATGGGCGGCCGCGTCGACGTCTGAGACACTCGGTTCAGGTCTCAGGCGAGCTCAGGGGATCAAGCTGGCGCTCATCGCATGATCCTCATCGCGCACAATAGCCGGGGCTCCTTGGACCCTGTGCCTGGCGGCGCGGGCTATCGCGTGGCGAGACTCTCGTCGCATACGATCGCGGCGTGACACGTCTCGTCCGCAGCGGCCGATGATCGATTCGGAGCGCGACAGTACCGCTCGCACGGGGCTGAGCTCGCAGGCTCGCTCGCTGGCCCGCGGCATCGCAGGACGCTCCCTGCAATCGGCCGCCGAGCGGCTCGGCTACCAGCTCGTTCGCGACGGGATCTACTCGCCGCTGCCGGACCTGGACTCGCTTCCGCCGGAGGACAGGCGCAGCGCGATGGCGGGAATCCACTTCGACTCCGAGCAGCAGTTGCGCTACCTGACCGACGAGCTCGCCCGCTATCTCGGCGAGCTCGATATTCCCGATGCGGGCGAGCCGGGCCAGCTCTTCCTGCGCAACGGCTTCTACGAGGCCGGCGACGCGGAGACGCTGTACGCGATCATCCGCGAGCGCCGCCCGGGGCGTGTCCTCGAGCTCGGCTCAGGCTTCTCGACGCAGATCATCGCTCGCGCGCTCGCGGCCAACGGCGGGGGCGCGCATCACGTCTTCGACCCCTACGCGCGGGCGGGAATCGACGCGCTGGCCGCAGTGACGCGTCGCTCGGCTCGCGAGATCGCCAACGCCGAGTTCACCGCTCTGGAGCGCGGTGACGTGCTGTTCGTCGACTCGACGCACATCGTCAAAATCGGCAGCGAGGTGAACCGTGTCGTGCTCGATGCCTTGCCGCTGCTTGCCCCGGGCGTGGCGGTGCACTTCCATGACGTGTTCCTGCCGTGGGACTACCCGCACGGCTTCTTCACGCGCCTGCGCATGTACTTGAACGAGCAGTACCTGCTGCAAGCCTTCCTCGCGATGAACACCGAGTACCGGATCCTGTTGGCGATGAGCGCCGTCGGGCGACTCCATCCGCGTGAGGTCGCCGAGCTGATCCCGAGCGTCCGCGCTGGTGCGTCGCCGTGCGCCTTCTGGATCGAGCGGCTGGAGGCGAGCTGACGATCGCTGCGTAGACTGCCGGACGGTGCGGAGTGTCCGCTTCAGTCTGATTGGCGCGGCACTCGTTGCGCTCGGCATTGCCGCTAGCTCCTCAAGCGCGGCAGCAATGAGCGCACCATTTCGCGCACAGGCGGCCGGCTCCCGTACGGGCGCTCCGGCGCGCGCGATCGCACTGGGGGTCACGAGCGGAGCGCCCGTGACGATCGCCAGTGATCCGGTCGGGCTCAGCGTCGAGTACTCCGTGCTCGCGGCCGACCTCGGGACGGGCAGCTGCCCGCCGCCCGAGCTCGTCAGCACGATCGAGGGCCTCGGCGTTCCAACGATCCGCATCGGGGGTGACTCCGGCGATGAGACGGCACCTGCCGGAACGCCGCCGTTCGCTGGGGTCACCGACCTGCCGGCGGCCTTCTGGAGTCAGCTTGCCTGCCTCGAGAGCCAGACGCAGGAGCCGTTCGTCATCGGCCTGAACCTCGCCTCGCAGATGCCCGCCTGGGCGGCGACGATGGCGGCAGGTGCCCGCAGTGCCGTTCCGGCCAGCCTGCTCAGCTTCGAGATCGGCAACGAGGCTGACATCGACGGCCCGTCGACCGCTTGGTGGAATGCGACGGCTGAGGCCAAGTCGCTGCTGCCTTTTCCCACCTACCTCGACGACGCCGAAGCGGTGGAGGGGCAGCTCGGCCCGGGCGCTGAGTTGGAAGGGCCTGACTTCGCCACGCCGCGCTGGACAGCCGAGATCCCGCAGATCGCCACGGCGCTGTCGCTGCACACGATCGACGGGCACTTCTATCCGCTCAACGCCTGCACCGGCCTAGGCCAGGCGACCGTCACGGCACTGCTGGCTCGCGGCGCCTCCGAGCCGGGTGGCGCGATCCTGGCGACGCTCGCGCAGGCCGAGCGAATCCACCTGCCGATGGTGATCTCCGAGAGCAACTCCGTGGCGTGCCGTGGCAAGCCCGGTGTCTCGGACGCCCCGGCCTCGGCCGTGTGGGGGCTGCGCCTCGTTATCAACATGATCATGAGCGGCATCAAATCGGTCCGCTTCCACTCGAGCGGGTCGAGCTACGATCCGTTCGTCGTCAGCGGCACCACGGTCGCGACGCGGCCGCTCTACCTTGGGCTCGAGACCGCGGTCCAGCTGCTCCCGGTCGGCGCGACCCTCACCGCGCTGCGTACGCCGAAGACCCTGAGCGGCGTTGTCGTCGCCGCGCCGAGCGGCCACATCAGCTACATCGTGACCAACTACGCCGCGTCGGCGAAGCTCGTAACCGTTCGCGCCGCGAGCAGTGCCACGCTTCTCAGCGTCGCTCCGAGCGGATCGATCGTCACGACTGGGCAGATCAACCCGGTGGGCGGCAAGCTGACCGTTTCCGTGGCGCGGAACACGGTCGTTGCGATCACCCTGGGCTGAGCGCAGCGCGTCAGCCGGGACGGCGCCACGTCCGGCGGCAGCGATGCGCGACACTCATCCCCTACGAGCGGCCGCGTGTGCCGCCCGACGATCCGGCAAGGCCGACCGCGGAGGCAGCATGGTCCTGGAGCGCGCGCTCATTCGCATCGTTGACGGGCAGGAGCTCGAGTTCGAGCGCTCGCTCCTCGCGGCGCGCGAGGTGATCGCGAAAGCCCCCGGCTTCCGCTCGATTCGCGTGCTCCGCGGGATTGAAAGTCCGCATGTCTACCTACTGCTGATCGAATGGGACAGCCTGGAGGCGCACACCGACGGCTTCCGCGGCTCGGAGCTCTTCGGTCAGTGGCGAGCGCTTATCGGAGCGCACTTCGACGGCGCGCCGCTGGTCGAGCACTACGCACCACTGCCGCCGGGCTGAGCCGAGCGGAGCGGGGCTCGGCTCAGCTGGTCTCGCGCAGCGGTCGCAGGGCTCGCTCGACGCGCACGAGCTCGACCAGCAGCGCGTCACTCGCCTGCTCCATCGTCTCGTTCGCGTTGAGCGCTCCGGCGTCGTCGATGAACTGGCGGATGAACGGGATCGATACCGCCTCGGTGATCGGGAACAGCTTGAGCGCGCTGAACACCTGCTTGAGCTGCGCCACCGAGCGCGTGCCGGCCGAGATCCCGCCGTAGGAGACGAAGCCGACCGGCTTGTAGCTCCACTCGTAGTGGAGGAAGTCGATCGCGTTCTTGATCGTCGCCGGCATGCCGTAGTTGTATTCGGGCAGCACGATCACGAAGGCATCCGCCGCGTCGACCCGAGCGCTCCAGTCCTTCGTGTGCTGCTGCGTGTACTGGCGCAGGCGCGGATGGCCCGGCTCGTCGAGGAACGGGAGGTTTACCTCGGCGAGGTCGGCCACGTCGATGTCGAACTGCTCATGGTCGCGCGCCCGGCCGATGAACCACTGCGCAACCGGCAGGCCGACCCGGCCGGGGCGGGTCGAGGCGATGATGATTTGAAGCGTTGGCATCGCTTGCCTTCCTGTTCAGCCGCCGGAGGGGCGCTGGGAGGGCGCTCAGGCCGCTGCGTGGTGATCGGCCCGGTAGATGGCCTCGGTGGCGGGCGCGAGCTCGCGCCAGCGGTGGAAGGCCTCCACGACATGCGGGTCGAATTGGCTGCCCTTGCCGGACTCGATCTCGGTGATCGCCTCGGCCTCGGTCAAGGCGTCACGGTAGGGACGGTTTGTCACCAAGGCGTCAAACACATCGGCGACCGCGACGATCCGGGCCGCGATCGGGATCGCCTCGCCGGCGAGGCCGTCGGGATAGCCGGATCCGTCCCAGCGCTCGTGGTGCGAGCGGGCGATCGTCGCCGCCATCGCGATCATCTCGCTGTGCGTCACCGTGCCGAACATGTCCGCGCCCACGGTGGTGTGCGTGCGCATCACCGCGACTTCGTCCTCGGTCAGCGGCCCCGGCTTGCGCAGGATGCTGTCGGGGATGACGATCTTGCCGACGTCGTGGAGCGCGGCAGTCTCGCGGATCAGCGCCGCGAACTGCGAGCTGACGCCGAGACACTCGGCGATTCGCCGGGCCAGCGCGCCGACCCGCGTAGCGTGCTCGTAGTCGTTCGAGTCGCGGCTCTCCGCGATGTGCGCGAGCCGTTCGAGGTTCTCGAAGCCGGACCGCTCGAGCTCGTAGCGCAGGTGCTGCTGCAGCCATCGCGCCTCGAGCAGGTTACGCGTGCGCATCAGCACCTCGATCGCGTCGATCGGCTTGACGATGAAGTCGCGGGCCCCCATCTGGAGGGCGCGGCGCCGGACCCTGATGTCGCTGTCCGCCGTGATCACGCAAACCGGCAGCATGTCGGGGCCGCGCACCTGCGGAGCAAGCGCGGTGAGGATCTCGAAGCCATCGCGCGCCGGCATGTGCAGATCGAGGAACAGCAGATCCGGGGGGTGCCTCGCGATCTCCTCCTCGACCGTGTTCGGGTCGGTGATGCAGACCACGTTCTCGTAGTCGGCTGAGGCGAGGATCGTCGCGAGCAACGTCAGGTTCACGCTCGTGTCGTCCACGGCGAGGATCTGCATCTTTACGAGCTCAGCCTGCATCGTGCCTCACCCATTGAAGATCGGCATTACACCGCCACGCTTGAGCGGTCGCACTGCATGCTGTTTCAGGGGTGTCGGCTGAGGCAACGCGTGTGTGTATTCGTTGTCGAGCCGCTCGATCCTCGCGCCGGGGCCCGATCGTCCAATTTGACTCGAATCCTGCGCGGCGCGCGGCCGATCGTCTAGATTCCCCACGGCAGCCGGGCAAGCGAACTCCACGGGGGGAAGATGACGCAAAAGCTTTACAGACCGTTGCTTGTGGCCCTCGCCAGCGCCGCGCTGCTAGCGGGTTGCGGGGGCTCTTCGAAGCCCCCCGCGCCGAGCACGCACAAGAAGACTGCGCCGGCGAAGACGACCCCAGCAACGACCAAGCCTGCGGCGAGCACGCCGTCGGGGACGTCCCCGGCGTCTGCCGCGCTGACACCGGCCGAGCTGAAAGCTGCGGCTGCGGGCTGCCAGTCCGCCATCGCGCACTTCCCGACCGCTTTCGGTTCCGCAGCGAAGAGCGATGCGTCGAAGGTCTGCTCCGACCTCTCGAGCGGCAACCTCACCGCTGCCCGGTCGGACGCTCAGAAGTACTGTGCGGACCTCGTCTCGGAGCTTCCGGCGCAGTACAAGTCGGAGGCAGAAGCGGGCTGCAGCGCGGTGAAGAAAGAGTTCTGAGCCCGAAGCGCGGGCCCGCCGCAGCTTTGGCGGGTCCGCATCCCTCCGACGACGGCGCGTCACGCGCAGTTGGAGCTGGGCGAGCGCTCGAGCGGCGCAGCCGCGGCGCTCAGCCGAAGCGGCCGGTGACGTAGTCCTCGGTCCGCTTGTCGGTCGGCCGCGTGAACAGCTTCGATGTCTCGTCGTACTCGACGAGGATGCCGGTGCGCCGGCCTTCGCTCACGTCGAGGCTGAAGAACGCCGTGCGCTCGGCCACGCGCGCGGCCTGCTGCATGTTGTGAGTGACGATCACGATCGTGTAATCGCGCTTGAGCTCCTGCATCAGGTCTTCGACCGAGGCGGTTGAGATCGGGTCGAGCGACGAGCAGGGCTCGTCGAGCAGCAGCACGTCGGGCTCGATCGCGATCGAACGCGCGATGCACAGGCGCTGCTGCTGGCCGCCCGACAGACCGAGAGCGCTCGTCTTCAGGCGATCTTTCACCTCGTCCCAGATCGCTGCGCCGCGTAGCGCCTTCTCGACCCGCTCGTCGAGGTTCTCCTTCAGGCCGAGGATCCGCGGCGCCCAGGCGATGTTGTCGTAGATCGACTTGGGGAACGGGTTCGGCC
>Ga0224544_1000080_pt1 | contig 12107 bp, 12 predicted proteins | sample 714P11014metaG_FD_179904 | JGI IMG/M metagenome (GOLD analysis project Ga0224544, IMG submission 179904) | Peat soil microbial communities from Stordalen Mire, Sweden - 717 P1 10-14 | ecosystem: Environmental > Terrestrial > Soil > Wetlands > Peat | place: Sweden: Norrbotten County, Stordalen...
CCGTTGCTGAGAGAGCTGCTTGCGCCAGTCGGTGAGCTCGGCGACTTCTCCGCGGAGCCGCTCGATCGAGACCGCCAGCGCCTCGCGGTTCGCCTCTATCGAGCGGCGGATCTCTTCCGGGCTCCGCTCGGGCATCAGACGGCGGCGTCCTTGGCGCCGACCGTGTCGCGGATCTTTCGCGCCTCGTCGATAGCCATCGTCGGCGTGGGCGGCGTACCACGGCGCAGCGCACGCGCAGCGAGGAAGCCGGCGAGGACGCCAAACACCAGCAGGCCGCCGGCGACGACGAAGTAGCCCCAGAAGATCTTGTCATCCCCGAAAAGCTCAAACGCGAACAGCCAGGCGAGGCCATGGAGCGCGAACAACAGCGCGACGATGAAGAAGATCCCGGCGGCCAGCGCGACGATCGCACCGGTCACGAGTCGCGTCAGCTTGGTCGTGATCTCGGCCTTCGCGAGCTCGATCTCCTCGCGCACCAGCAGCGACGCGCGCTCGGAGATCTCAGTGATCGCCTGTGCCAGGTTCTGCGGCTCGTCGGCTTCAGCGGCCAAGGCGCCTGGCAAGAATCGCGAGTAGGAGACCGCCAGCGAACGCGGCGGCGACGGCGATCTCGGGTCGGTTGGCGACAAGACTCGAGGCGCTTCCGACCACTCCGCCTGGCTGGGCGCTCGCGGGTGGCGGTCCACCGTTTGAGGAAGCCGCATCCGTACTCTGGTTGGCAGTGCTCGACCCGTCGCCGGACGCTGCAAACGGTTGGCTCACTCCGGCGGCTCCTCGTCGAACATGCGACGCCAGACGGCCGACGCAGCGCGGTTTGCGACGATGCTCACGGCCGCGGTTACCCCGGCGAGCAAGCCTGACCACATCAGCTTCTTCACCGGGTCGGTCTTGCCCTTCACTGCCTCGCTCTCACCAGCATCCGATTCCATAAACGCAGTCAAGCAGATTCACGCTGGACGGCTCAGCGACGTCAGCCGGTGACCGGCCAGCGGTACGTCTGCGGACGACGGTTTGCGAGCGAGGGCAGCTCCTCGCGCACCTGCTCCAGCCGCGCCAGGTCGAGGTCCGCGGTGATGTGAGTGACGGCATCGCCGGCCTGAGCGATCACCACCCCCCACGGATCGACGATCAGTGACCGGCCGCCGCTGCGCCGGCCCGGTGGGTGGGAGCCGATCTGGTTCGCCGCGAGGACGAACGCCTGGTTCTCGATCGCCCGCGCGCGCAGCAGGACCTCCCAATGCTCGCGGGTGGTCGAGAGCGTAAACGCCGCCGGTACGAGCATCACGCGCGCGCCGCGCAGCGCCAGGATCCTGTAAAGCTCGGGAAAGCGAACGTCGTAGCAGATCGTCAGGCCGAGCTCCACGCCGCCGGCGCTCGCTGAGACGACGATGTCCTCTCCCGGCTGCTCGTGTTCTGACTCGTTGTACTCGATCCCGTCCACGGTCACGTCGAACATATGGATCTTGCGGTACGTGGCGGCAATCGCGCCGTCGGCGCCGACGTGAAACGAGGTGTTGGCGAGCCGGCCGTTGCCGTTGTCCTCGAGCTCGCAGATCGAACCCGCAACGAGATCGATACCGAGCTCGCTCGCGAGCCCGCGTGCCCAGGAAATCGCCGGGCCGTCAAGCCGCTGGGCACCGGCGCGTAGCTGCTCGGCGGTGCCGAGCAGGTTCCACTTCTCGGGCAGCAGGACGAGCTTTGCTCCGTCGGCAACCGCGGCGCGGGTGAGGCGGTCGGCCTGCTCGAGGTTGTCGTCGAAGCGCTGCTGAGAATTGAGCTGGACAGCGGCGACGCGAAGGACGCTTGCAGGCGACGGTTCACTCATCGAGAGACGAGGGCCCGCGGCGCAGCTCACGCGCCTCGCGGCGCCGTACGCGCCAGGTGGCGTGACCCGCGCGAACGCGGCGCTCGTACATGGCGCGGATCTCGGCGAAGATCGCGTCGGCCGTCTCCTGCTGGCGCTCGCGGCCGGGACGCTGCTCGGCGTCGAAATGCAGCGGCGGGCCGTACTCCACGGTCACCGCCGGGAAGCGCAGCCGCTTCCAGTTGCGGATCTTGGCCGAGCCGACGATCGCGACCGGAACCACCGGCACGCCCGTCTCGAGCGCCAGCCGCCCGATCCCGCGGCGCGCGCGCTCCTGGAGCTCGCCGGTCCGCGAGCGGCCACCCTCGCAGTACATCGCGATCGTGCCACCCCGACCGAGGATCGTCTCGGCGGTGATGAACGTGTCATCGTCGCGCGCACCGCGGCGCACGGGGAAGACGCCGCCCTGCATGTAGACCCAGGCGGGCGGTCCCTTGAAGAGCTGCGACTTGCCCATGAAGCGAACCTTGCGCCGCAGAAAGCATCCGAGCAGGAAGTGGTCCATGAACGAGAAGTGGTTCGGCGCGAGGATCATCGCGCCGGATTCAGGCACGTTATCTGCCGCGACCGCGCGTGCCCGGAGGAAGGCGAAGGCGTATAGCGAGGTGACGAGCCGCACGATCTCGTAGACGAAGCTAGGCTCGTGAGTGCGCGCGTGCTCATGGAAGCGGTCGAAGTACTCCTTCGGCCGCCGCTCGGCGTAAACCTGTTCCTTCATTGGGGATAGCTCGGCGCTCACCGCAGCACCTCCGTGCAGGGGGCTTTGGCGGAGCTTAGCTCGGCGCTCGTCGCCGCTGCCGTCCGCTGCCGGACGAAGCCGGGCGGCGCCGGCGGTAGACAACGACTAGGTCGCCGAGCTGCCGTGCGCGGTGCCAGAAGCCGATGAGGTTGCGGCCGGTCCAGCGATGCTCGAGCGGGAGCCGAAGCTCGACCACGCGCGCCTGCCGGCGGAGCGCGTCGATCGTCATCGCCAGCTCCAGCCCGAAGCCGCCCGCGAACGGCAGGGCGGCGGCAAGCGCCTCGCCCGTCAGCGCGCGCTGACCCGAGATCGGGGCGGCCAGCACAACGCCTGTCGTGCGCCGCACCGCCAAGCGCGCGAAGCCAAGCGCGACGCCGAAGCCACCGCCGAGCGGCCGCTCGAAGGCAGCGATCGCCAGATCGGCGACGCCGCTGGCGACGAGGTCTCCCAGTGGCGCGAGGAACGCCGCGCTCGCTCCGAGGTCTGCGTCGCAAAGCACGTAGGTGGATCGCTCGCCGCCGAGCTCGATCGCTCGCGCGCAGGCGAGGCTCGCAGCCTGGCCCTTGCCGCGGCGGCGCCCGGAGGCGACCGTCTCGACGCGGCGAGCGGCGGCGAGCGCCGCTGTGGCGTCGCGTGAGCCGTCATCCGCCAGCAGGACGGTGGCCTTTGGAAAGGCGGCTGCGAGAGCGTCGAGCGTCGTACCGATCCGCTCAGCCTCGTCACGCGCCGTCACGATGACGACAACCGCGTCGCGCGCGGAAGCTATTGTGCGCTCCAGCTACGGCGGCGCGGCGGCAGAGGACTGTGGAGATCGAGGCTCATATAAGCGGGGTCGTGTGGAAGATCGAATGCGCGGTCGGCGATCAGGTCGCGGCGGGCGACACGGTAGCCGTCCTCGAATCGATGAAGATGGAGATGCCGGTGGAGGCGGACGAGCCTGGACGCGTTAAGGAGATCCTCTGCGCGGAGGGCGAGAAGGTCAACGAAGGCGACGCGCTGATCATCCTCGAGTAGCGCGCGGACGTCCCGCTCGGCGCCGCGTTCCTCGCCCGCAAGCCGTAGGGTGCAGATTCCAGGATGCCGCCACTGATCACACGCGAGGAGGCGCTGCGCCTCGGCCAGATCTCAGACCATGGCGAGATCGAGGCGCTCGTCGAGCGGGCCTGGGAGGCGCGCGTAGATCGTTTCGGTGACGCGACCGACATGTGCTCGCTGGTCAACGCCAAGTCGGGCGGCTGCGCCGAGGACTGTGGCTTCTGCGCCCAGTCAAGCCATGCGGAGGCCGACACGCCGATGCACGCGATGATGGAGCCGGAGCAAATGCTCGCCCATGCTTACGCCGCCGAGGCTGCCGGCGCTCACCGCTTCTGCATGGTCGCTCAGGGTCAGGGCCTCTCCAAGCGCGACTTCGAAAAGGTGCTCGAAGGGGCGCGGCTCGTCGCCGAGCACACAAACCTCAAACGCTGTGCGTCGATCGGGCACATGTCGGTGGCGCGCGCGACGCAGCTGAAGGAAGCGGGGATCCAGCGCGTCCATCACAACGTCGAGAGCTCATCGACCTTCTATCCCGAGGTGTCACAGACGGTGCGCTACGAGGGCCGTCTGCGCACGATCGCCGCCGTCAAGGAGGCCGGCCTCGAGACGTGCGTCGGCGGAATCCTCAATCTCGGGGAGACCGAGGAGCAGCGCGTCGAGATGGCGTTCGAGCTCGCCGCGATAAATCCAACCAGCGTGCCGATCAACCTGCTGATCCCGCGACCCGGCACGAAGTTTGGCGAGCGCATGGTGATGGAGCCGTGGGAGGCCGTGAAGTGGGTCGCGATCTTCCGCCTGATCCTCCCTGAGGCGCTGTTCCGCCTGTGCGGCGGTCGGATCGAGAACCTCGGCGAGCTGCAGCCGCTCGCGGTGAAGGCCGGGCTCAACGGGGTGATGATGGGCAATTTCCTCACGGCGCTTGGCGCGACCCCGGAGGAGGACCGCGCGATGTTCGAAGAGCTCGGCCTCAACGTCGCTCGCCAGCCCGACAACGGCAGCAATCCGCGTCCGGACAACCGCTCCGGCTGGCTCGATGGCGAGACTCCCGACTTGATCGACGAGCATCTCGCGCTGAACGCCCCGGCAAGCCTCGACGTACGCCTGTGGGATCCCTCGACGCAGCTGCATTACCGCAGCAAAGGGAAGGGGCGGCGCAAGCGCGCCTCGGAACATTCACGCGCGACGGAACCGGCACTGTGAATGAGATCGAGGTCGCCCTCGAGGAGCTCACGCGGCTCGGTCTGCACCGCTCGACACGGCTGATCAGCGGCCCCCAGGGTCCACAGGTACTGCTGGACGGCCGGCCGGTGCTTCTGCTCTGCTCGAACAACTACCTTGGCCTCGCGGAGCATCCGCGGGTGCGCGAGGCCGCAGCAGATGCGGCGATGCGCTGGGGCGTCGGCGCAGGAGCGTCGCGTCTCGTTTCGGGCACGATGACGATCCACGAGACGCTCGAGCAGGCACTCGCCGCGTTCGAGGGGAGCGAGCGCTGTGTGCTGTTCGGCTCGGGCTACCTCGCCAACATCGGGGTGATCGGCGCTCTCACGAGTCTGCCGGCCGGTGGCACGAACGGCAGCAAAGGGCGCGCTGCCGCTGGCGGCGAGCGGATCGTCTTCTCGGACGCCCGCAACCACGCCTCGATCGTCGACGGCTGCCGTCTCGCCAGGGCGCGGACGTTCGTCTATAAGCACCGCGACGTCGAGCACCTCGCCTGGGGCTTGCGCGAAGCGCCAGCTGGAAGCGTGATCGTCACCGACTCGGTCTTCTCGATGGACGGCGACATCGCGCCGCTCGTCGAGATCGTCGAGCTGGCCGAGCGCCACGGCGCACGCCTGGTCGTCGATGAGGCTCACGCGACCGGAACGCTCGGCCCTGGCGGTCGCGGCGCTGTCGCAGCTGCCGGCCTCGAGGGACGAGTCGACGTTGTCGTCGGCACCCTTGGCAAGGCGCTTGGCTCTTACGGCGCCTACGCGTGCGCCTCGAGCGCGACCGTCGAGTACCTCGTGAACTCCGCGCGCACGCTGATCTTCTCGACCGCCCCGCCACCACCGGCGATCGCCGGCGCGCTGGCAGCGCTGGAATTGCTGAGCGAGCAGCCGCGCCGCGTGGAGAAGCTCCAGGCAAACAGTGCACTGATGCGCTCCGCGTTAGCGCGCGCTGGGATTTCGCCACCCGATGGCGAGACGCAGATCATCCCGCTGATCGTCGGCGACGCAGCCCAGGCGGTCGAGCTTTGCGCCGCAGCGCTGAGGCGCGGCGTCTTTGCCCAGGCGATCCGGCCCCCGACGGTGGCGCCGCGTAGCTCGAGACTGCGCTTGACGCTGATGGCTTCGCACACAGCGAGCGAGATCAGCCGAGCCGCCGAGGCGATCGCCGCCGCAGCCAGGGACATCGGCACGAGCTTCGAACGCGAAACGCGGGCTGGGGGCGAAGGGCTCGCAGCGGCCATCGGGGCCCGTCGCCTGGCGAAGCCGGCCGTGGAACCAACCGGCTGACGCGTGCCGCGCGGGTGCTTCGTCACAGCGACCGACACGGGCGTCGGCAAGACGATCCTGGCAGCGGCGATCACGAGCGGTCTGGCGGCAGCGGGCGTCGCGGTCAAGGCGCGCAAACCGATCGCGACCGGGATCAGCCGGCAGGAAAGAGCGGCGGGCGATCGTCTCGGCGAGCTCGACGATCACGAGTTGCTCGCGATGATCAGCGGCGAGCGGACCGAGCAGGTCGCGTACGCTCAATACGAGCCCGCGGTCTCGCCCCATCTCGCGGCGCAGATGAGCGGGACGCCGCTCGACGTGCCGGCGATCATCGAAGAGCTGCGCAGCACGGCCGCGAGCGCCGAGGCTCTCGTCGTCGAGGGAATCGGAGGCCTGCTCGTGCCGCTGGCGCCGGGGTGGGACGTACGCGGATTAGCGGCAGCGCTCGGCTTGCCGGTCTTGATTGCCGCGCGACCCGGGCTCGGCACGCTCAACCACACGCTGCTGACGCTCGAAGCGGCACGCCGTTCAGCGCTGGACGTGCGCGCGGTCGTGCTGACGCCATGGCCGGACGAGCCGGATGAGATCGAGCGCTCCAATCGCGCCACGATCGCGCGCCTGGGTGAGGTCGAGGTCGCGACGCTGCCGCGGCTGACTGTCGTGACGCGCGCAAGCCTCGCGGAGGCCGCGGCTGGTCTTGACTACGAGCGGTGGCTCGCCTGAGTCAATCCTCGTAAGGGGAGAAGTCGCGCTTGCGCGCGCCGCACACCGGGCAGAACCAAGTCTCCGGGATATCCGCGAATACGGTTCCGGGAGGGATGCCGCCATCCGGGTCGCCGTCCGCGGGATCGTAGATGTAGCCGCAGGACTCGCACATCCAGCGGTCGGTCGCTACCTCGGTCATCCGCGGAAAGCTTAGGCTCTATCTAGGATTGGAGCGGCGCCGCCTCCTCGTCGCGGATCACGTGTAGCACGGCGTTGATCAGCGCGAGGTGGGTGAAGGCCTGAGGGAAGTTGCCGAGGTGTCGGCCGCTGTTGGCGTCGAGCTCCTCCGCGAAGAGGTCGAGCGGTGAGGCGAGCGCAAGCAACCGCTCGCAGAGCGCGCGCCCGCGACGGCGCTCGCCGATCTCCAGCAGCGCCGAGACGAGCCAGAACGAGCAGATCAGGAACGTGCCCTCCTCCGACCCGCCCAGGCCGTCGTCCGTCTTGTCGGTGCGGTAGCGCAGGACGAGTCCCTGTTCCGTGAGCTCCTCCTCGATCGCCAGCACCGTCGCGCGGACCCGCGGATCCTCGCCGGGGAGGAAGCGTACGAGCGGGACCAGCAGGGTCGAGGCATCGAGCGCAACCGTGTCGTAGTGCTGGACGAACACGCCACGCTCGTCGACGCCGCGGTCGCAGATGTCAGCGTGGATCTCGTTGGCGACCTCGCGCCAGCGATCCGCGACCGAGTCGCGACCGCGGCGGGCCGCGAGCCGGGCACCGCGGTCGAGCGCCACCCAGCACATCAGCTTCGAAGACACGTAGTGAAGCCGCTCGCCGCGCGACTCCCAGATGCCGTGGTCGGCCTCGCGCCAGACCGCAGCAGCACGCTCGGCCTGCGCTTCGATTACCGGCCACAAACGGGGCGAGGTATGTCCGTACTGCTTGGTGTGCACGTAGAGCGAGTCGAGAACGGCACCGAAGACATCGTTCTGGCGCTGATCGTAAGCGGCGTTGCCGATCCGAACCGGGCGCGAGCCCTCGTAGCCGGTCAGGTGATCGAGTGTCTGTTCGGGCAGGTCGCGCTCCCCGCCGACGCCGTACATGATCTGGAGCGAGCCGTCGGCGTTGCGCTCGAGGTCGGCGACGTATTGGATGAAGTCGTCAGCCTCCCAGCTGAGCCCAAGCGCGCTGAGACCCCAGAGCGTGAAGGTCGCGTCGCGCATCCAGGTGTAGCGGTAGTCCCAGTTGCGCTCGCCGCCCGGCGTCTCCGGCAGTGATGTCGTCGCCGCGGCAACGACGGCACCGGTCGGTGCGTAGGTCAGGCCCTTCAGGACGAGCGCCGATCGCTGCAGCTGTGCGCGCCAGCGATGGTCGGGGAAGCGGCCGGTGTCAAGCCAGTTGCGCCAGTACTCGGACGTCACCTCGAGGCTCTTGACAGCCTCTTCGAAGCTGTGTGGACCGTCGAGCTTGCGCGACCAGCTGAGCGTGCAGTAGCGGCGATCACCCTTGACGAGGCGGTGGCGGGCCCGCGCCGACCCGCCTTCGAGCCCGAGCCGCAGGTCGCTGATCAGCCGCAGCGTCCGCCCGGCGCCGGTTGCATCGAACGCCTGCGGGTCACCGGCCACCGGCGTCCACGCGCCGGCGACGCGCCCGTAATCGAACAGCGGCTCGCAGACCAGCTCGATCTGGATCGTCCCGTGGATGCACTCGATCGTGCGCACCAGCGCGTGGTAGGCGTCGTGGTCGGCAGGTGGGCGTGTGTGCGCGGTGGCCGCGCCCATCTCGCGCTCGCGCCAGTGTCCGACGATCAGCGCGTCGCGGACCACCGCCCAGCCGGTGGGTGTCTGCCACGTCGTCTCGAGCACGTTCGTGCCCGGGTCGTAGCGGCGGCCTGCGGGCACGCCCATCCCGGCGGGGCCGAGCCGGAAGCCGCCGGCGCCACGGTCGAGAATCGCCGCGAAGACGCTCGGCGCATCGAAGCGCGGTGGACATAGCCACTCGACAGTCCCGTCCGGCGCCACGAGCGCCGCCGTGTGGCAGTCAGAGAGGAATGCGTAGTCCGCGATCGGCGGGAAGGCGGATGCCGGCGCGATGCGCTCGTCGAACGGCGTCGCAGTCGTGCGCCGAGGACGGTCCCACGGGTCCATCGCGCCAGCGCGGCGCAGCGTACCCGCGTTCGGCGTGTGGATCGGCGCCGTATCAGAGGTCTCGATCTCGGACATCGAGCCTCAAAGATTGCACGCGCGGCGTCCGCGTGCAGCAGACGCACGCCACCATTCAGAAACCGTTTTCGATGACGTGCGTCACGGCGTTGATCAATGCAAGGTGAGTGAAGGCCTGCGGGAAGTTGCCGAGATGGCGGCCGCTTCGCGCGTCGAGCTCCTCGGCGTAGAGCTGAAGCGGCGAGGCGTGGGCGAGCAGCTGCTCACAGAGCTCACGGGCGCGCTCGGCTTCACCGATCTCTGACAGTGCCGAGACGAGCCAGAACGAGCAGATCAGGAACGTGCCCTCCTCACCGTGAAGGCCGTCGTCGGTCTCGTCGACGCGGTAGCGCAGGATCAGCCCGTGGTCGTTCAGCTCGTCAGCGATCGCGAGAACTGTGGCGCGCACGCGCTCATCGTCGGGCGGCAGGAAGCGGACCAGCGGGACCAGCAGGGTCGAGGCATCGAGCGCAACCGTGTCGTAGTGCTGGACGAACACGCCACGCTGATCGACACCCCGTGCGAGGATCTCGGCGCGCACCTCCTCGGCTCCGCTCTGCCAGCGCTGCGCGAGATCCGCCTCGCCGCGGAGCTCTGCCAAACGCGCACCGCGGTCGAGCGCGACCCAGCACATCAGCTTCGAGGAGACGTAGTGCTGCGGAGCGCCGCGTGCCTCCCAGATCCCCTGGTCGGGCTTGCGCCAGACCCGCCGCGCCGCCTCGACCTGGTCGCCAAGCACCGGCCACAAGCGATCAGGGATGTGGTCGTGGCGCTTGGTGTGCAGGTAGACGGAGTCGAGCACCGCGCCATAGACGTCGTTCTGACGCTGGTTGTAGGCGCCATTGCCCTTGCGGACCGGGCGCGCGCCCTCGTAGCCCTTGAGCTGGCGCAGCGTGGTCTCGCGCAGATTCCGCTCGCCGCCAATCCCGTACATGATTTGCAGCGAGCCATCCTTGTTGCGCGGCAGGTCGGCGACGTACTCCATGAAGTCGTTCGCTTCCCAGTCGAGGCCGAGCGCGTGCAGGCCCCAGAGTGTGAACGTCGCGTCGCGCATCCAGCAGTAGCGGTAGTCCCAGTTGCGCTCGCCACCTGGCGTCTCCGGTAGCGACGTGGTCAGCGCTGCGATCATCGCGCCGGTTGGTGCATAGGTCAGCCCCTTCAGGACGAGGGCCGAGCGCTGGAGGTAGGCGCGCCACGGGTGATCGGGGTAGCTGCCGGCGGCCAGCCACTCGCGCCAGAAGTGAGCGGTGCGAACGATGTGGGCATCGGCCTCGGACCATGTCCACGGAGCGCTGAGCTCGTCGTCCCAGGAAAGCGCGCAGTATCGCGTCTCCCCCTCGCGCAGCGTGTGACGCGCGTGCGCGTCGGAACCCTCGATGCCCATCCGCAGATCGCTGCGCAGCCGCAGCGTCGTCTTGCCGTCACTCGCATCGAGTGAGAACTCCGGCTCATCCGGTCCTGGGGTCCAGACGGCCGGCTCGCGGCCGTACTCGAAGCGCGGCGCGCAGACGAGCTCGATCGGAACCTCCCCCTGTACGCACTCGACGGTTCGCACCAGCAGGTGGTCGGCGTCGTGATCGGTCGGTGGACGCGTGTGCAGGCCGGTCTGGACGGTGGCGCGCCAGTCGCCGATAGTCAGCGCGTCGCGCACCACAACCCAGCCGGTTGGTGTCATCCAGGTCGTTTCGAGCACGTTGGTACCGGGCACGTAGCGACGGCCGGCCGGCACGTCGACGCCGTAGGGAGCGAGACGGAATCCGCCCGCGCTGCGGTCGAGCAGCGACCCGAAGACGCTTGGGCCGTCGAACCGCGGCAGGCAGAGCCACTCAACCGTCCCGTCGGGAGCTACGAGCGCGCCTGTGTGACAGTCGGACAGAAAGGCGTACTCGGCGATCGGCGGGAAAGGTGAGGCTCCGTTCCATGCAGCCTGAGACACCGCGACAGCCGACTGCGTCGTCTGCAAGTCGCGGACGCGGGCCTCGGTGCGGCGGGACGTCGATCGGCCGGCCGCGGCCGCACGAGCGGCCCCCGCCCTGCCTGGAGATGGCTTTACGCGGCGGACGGGCGGCATCGATTGCGAGCCTATCGCGGATTCGGCTATCGGAACTTCGCCCAGCTCGAGGCGTTACAGTCGCAGAGGGACCGAAAGCCCAAAGCCCTGTGGAAGCATCCGCCGTCCCACAACCAGCTGTAAACGGTCGAGTACCGATCTCGGCTGCGTTCCTGCGCGTGCGCAGCGACGAGCAGCTCGTGTCGCTGTTCCGCGCCGGCTCGGATGACGCCTTCAGCGTGATCCACGAGCGCTACCACGCGCGGCTGCTCGCCTACGCGCGCCAGATGCTGCGAAGCAGCGGTGGCGACGCCGAAGACGCGCTACAGGACGTCTTCGTTCGTGCCTTCAAGTCGCTGCGGGCCAGCAACCGGCCGGTCCTGCTGCGCGCCTGGCTCTACCGGATCGCCCACAACCGCTGTATCGACGAGCTACGGCGGCCGATCCCCGTGCCGACGCAGCTCGACAGCGACGCTCGTCCGGCACTTTCGTCGGGCGCGACGCAGGACCCCTCCCTCGTCGCCGAGCGCAGCGAGGCCGTGGCGCGACTTGTCGCCGATGTTCGCACGCTGCCGGCGCCACAGCGCTCCGCGCTTCTTATGCGCGAGCTGCAGGGCCTCAGCTACCAGGAGCTGTCGATGACGCTCGGCGTCTCGGTGCCGGCAGTCAAGTCGCTGCTGCTGCGCGCCCGCACCGGTCTCGTTGACCTCAAACTCGCCCGCGACACGCCCTGCACGGAGATCATGCTCGAGCTCGCCGAAGCCGCGGATCGCGGTGTGCGCATGAACGCGCGCTCGCGCCGGCACGTGCGCGAGTGCGATGACTGCGACGCATTCCACCGCCGGCAACGCGACCTGCACAAGCACCTCGCGGCACTGTTGCCGGTCGGGCCGCTCGGCAAGCTCCTCGGGCTGTTCAGCTTCGGTGGCAGCGGCGGAACCGGCGGCGGCGTGGCTGCCGGAGGCGCAACGGCCGGGGGCGGTGCAGCTGGAAGCGGCGTTGGGGGCGCCGGCGTGGTCGGCGGACTGACCGCAGCGAAGGT
>Ga0224544_1000081_pt1 | contig 12042 bp, 10 predicted proteins | sample 714P11014metaG_FD_179904 | JGI IMG/M metagenome (GOLD analysis project Ga0224544, IMG submission 179904) | Peat soil microbial communities from Stordalen Mire, Sweden - 717 P1 10-14 | ecosystem: Environmental > Terrestrial > Soil > Wetlands > Peat | place: Sweden: Norrbotten County, Stordalen...
GCTCAGTGCGCCGGCCTGCGTGCGTTCAGCACGCAGCACGCCGCTCGGGTCGGAGTCGAGGCAGAACGACGACTTCGTGGACGCGATCACGATTCCGCTCAGCTGGTCTTTTGTCGTCTCGATGCGTTCGACCACCTGCTCGAGCACATCGCTGAAGTCAGCGCTGAAGCGGTTTGCGTCGGCGACCGGCGCGTCGAGCGTCAGCACAACGACGCCATCCTCGTCCTGGCGCCAGCCGATCCACGCGCCTCCGGTCACAGCCGCCTACAAGCGCTCGATGACGGTGGCGATGCCCATGCCACCACCGGCGCAGAGCGTCACCATGCCATACCGCCCGCCCCGGCGCTCGAGCTCGTCCAGCAGCGTGCCGAGGAGCATCGCCCCCGTCGCACCCAGCGGGTGCCCCATCGCGATCGCGCCGCCGTTGACGTTCACTTTTGCGAGGTCGAGATCGAGATCGCGGACGAAGCGCAGTACCACGGCGGCAAATGCCTCATTCATCTCGATCAGGTCGAGATCGTCGACCTGCAGGCCGGCGCGCTCGAGCGCCTTGTGGCTCGCCGGCGCCGGTCCCGTCAGCATGATCGTCGCGTCGGCACCTGACAGCGCCGTCGACAGCACCCTTGCGCGGGGCTCCAGTCCGAGCTCCCGCCCCGCCCGCTCGCTGCCGATTGCGACGAGCGCAGCGCCGTCGACGATGCCCGATGAGTTGCCCGCCGTGTGCACGTGCTCGATCCGCTCGAGCCAGTGGTACTTCTGAAGCGCAACCGCGTCGAAGCCGCCGGCCTCGCCAATCATCGCGAACGACGGCCCGAGCTTGGCGAGGCTATCGGCGGTGGTCGCCGGGCGAACGTGCTCGTCGCGGTCGAGCACGACCTCGCCGTTGAGGTCGCGCACCGGCACGATGCTGCGCGTGAAACGCCCGTCGGCCTGCGCCGCGCCGGCCAGCTGCTGTGAGCGAGCGGCGTACGCGTCGACCTCCTCACGGCTGAAGTCCTCGAGCGTCGCGATCAGGTCGGCGCTGATTCCCTGCGGCACGAACGAGGTGGCGTAGTTCGTCTCGGGATCAATTGCCCAGGCGCCGCCGTCGGAGCCGATCGGGACACGTGACATCGACTCGACGCCACCGGCCAGCACGAGCTCCTCCCAGCCCGAGGCGACCTTCTGCGCCGCCAGGTTGACGGCTTCGAGTCCCGACGCGCAGAAGCGGTTCACCTGGACGCCGGCCACCGCATCCGGTAGCCCGGCCTTGATCGCAGCCGTTTTCGCGATGTCCATCCCCTGGTCGCCGATCGGTGTCACGACGCCGAGCACCAGATCCTCGATGCGCGCCGGATCGAGGCGCTCGTTGCGCTCGAGCAGCGCCTCGAGCAAGCCGACCACGAGGTCGATCGGCTTGATCGTGTGCAGCGCGCCGTCGGCCTTGCCCCTTCCGCGCGGCGTGCGTATCGCGTCGAAGATCAGAGCGTCGCTTCCTGCCACCGGTTGAAGGTTAGTCGGCATACCTGCATTGGGAGCGTGATCGCCGGCCGCGCGTTTTATCCGTTTTATCTAGGCTGTGCTGTCGAGGACAGTGCCGGCTCGGCGTCCGCTGACCCGGCACGCGCGAGGGTCGCACTGGAGTGACGGGCTGGTGGCGCGCTCGTCAGCGGTCGTCTTCGGCTCCACAGCGCCGCCCGGACGTACAGACAACTGAGCCGCCCAGGTGTTCACTCTCACAGCCGTCGTCTACCCGGGTCTGCTCGAGCTTCTGTGCGTCGGGACGGGACTCCTGGTCGATCGGCTATGTGGGCGATTCTTGCCGGCGGTGTTACTTCCGGTGATCGGAGCGGCGGGGCTCGTGGCAATCTCGCAGCTGACGACCTACGAGCCGGCCACGGCTCCGGCGACGCCGTTCGTGATCGCAGCGATCGGCGCGAGCGGCATCTTGCTCGAGTGGCGCCGTCTGAAGGCGGCTGTGCTGCGCCCGCGCTCGCGCCGCTGGCAGCTATGGCTGCCGGCGATCGTCTATTGCATGGCGCTCGCACCGGTGCTGGCGTTCGGGCAGGCGACCTTCTCCGGCTACAACGTGCTCAGCGACTCAGCGTTTCACATGATGGGTGCCGATTACCTGATCCGCCACGGTCAGGACTACGCGCACCTCGACCTGCGCAACTCCTACGGTCGGTATCTCAGCAGCTACTACGGGACCGGCTATCCCTCGGGCGCCGACACGTTATTCGGCGGCAGCGCCTTCGCGCTCGGCGTGCCGACGATCTGGGCGTTTCAGCCCTTCAACGCGTTCATGCTCGCGATCGCAGCCGGGCCGGCGTGGCTGCTCGCGCGGAAGTTTGGCCTCAATGGCCGCTGGGCAACGATGGCGGCGCTCGTTTACGCCTACGAGCTGATCGGCTCGATCAAGGAGATCACCGCGCTGCCGCTGATCCTGACGCTCGGCGCGCTCGTCGTGATGCACGAGCGCTGGCTGCCGGGGCCGTCGCGCCGTGCCGCGCCCTTTGCACTCACCGCCGCCGCTGGGATCTCGGTGCTGGGCGTTGGGTTTGGCGTCTGGATCGTCGCTAGCGTGGTGGTCCTCCTGGCGGTTGCAGGGTTCGAGGTTTCGAAGGGACGCAACAGCCCACGCCGCGTGTTGCAGCTGGCTTTTGCCAGCATCGCGGTCGCCGCGGTCGCCGCCTGGCCAACTTGGAGCTCTGCGGCAGCGTCATTTCGTGGCGCGCAGAGCATCGCTTCGACGAGCAGCCCAGGCAACCTGACGACAGGCCACCTGACGACGCCACTGAATCTGGTTCAGGTCTTTGGAACCTGGCTCAGTGGCCTATACACGGTGTCTCCGCACGGTTTCAACGCCGTGCTCAGCTACGTCGTGATCGCGGTCACGGCCGCGGCGGCATTGGCTGGTACCAACCACCTGTGGCGAAACCGACGAGAGGACGTTCTGATCGCCTGGATCATCGCGCTGCTCGCGGTCGCCGGCGCGTTGCTCGTCTACGCGACGACCTGGATCGACGCCAAGACGCTGATGCTCAGCTCTCCGATCGTTGTCCTACTCGCCTGGAGCGGCGTCGCGGCGCTGCTGCAGTCGAGCCATGCGCGCATTGCGGCATGTCTCGCGTTCGTCCTGACCGCGGGCGTGCTTGGATCTGACGTGATGCATTACCGCGCCACCGACCTTGCTCCCCCGGCACGCTACGCGGAGCTCGCGTCGCTCGACGGTCGCTTCGCCGGACATGGTCCGACCCTGTTCACCGATTGGGACGAGTACGCCCTCTACGAGCTGCGCGACCTCGATGTCGGCGGTCCAGACTTCCTTTACCCACCGCCGGCGCTCGCTGATGTCGCGCCGATTCACAGCGCTCCGGTCAACCTCGACGCGATAGCGCCGCGCGACTTTCTGGCCTACCCGCTGATCATCGCCCGCATCGATCCCGTTGCGAGTCGCCCGCCATACGCCTATCGCTTGCTGTGGAGCGGGGCCTATTACCAGGTCTGGGGTCGGCGACCTCACACCCCGGCGGCGCTTGCACATCTGGGGCTATACGCAAGCAGGTCCGTTGACTGCAAACGCGTTGCCCAGGTCGCGGGCACCGCAAAGCGCCACCACGGACAGCTCGTCGCGGCAGTCGCTCCCCAGGCGGTTGGGGTCGATCTGAACTGGGCCTCACCCCGCAGCGCGTATCGCCTTGGCCAGCTGAGCCTCACCGCCAACGCTTCGGTCAGGCTCACCTTCCGCGTCCCCCGCACGGGACGCTGGGATCTATGGCTGCGGGGGGAGGTCATGCCGGCCGTGGCTGTGAGCGTCGACGGGCGGCGCATCACGAAGCTCGCCGATCAGCTGGATGGCAACGACTTCAATCCCGACACGATCGGACCGCTGCGCCTGCGACTCGTCGCCGGTCGTCATCGGCTCACGTTCACCCCGGCCGGCTCGATCCTTGCCCCAGGGGCTGTCGGTGAAGCGAGCCTGGGCCGGATCTTTCTCACGACGCCGGCGGGCGCTCGCCAGGAGCGACTTCGAGTTGCTCGTCCGACTGCTTGGCGCTCGCTTTGCGGCGGCCACTACGACTGGATCGAAGCCGTGCCGTCTGAGCGCCGGACTAACACAGCGCGGTCGCGCTAAAGGTGCGCTTAGGCTCGTGGCTGCGTCGAAGAATAGCGGTGGGGCTCCGTTTGGAACACAAGGCGCTGTAGGTCGCTCCCGTTGCGCACGCGGTCGATCGGCGACCTGCCGAGGCTCTGATCGATCGTCGTGACGATCTAGTGTTCGTGCGGTGACGATCGATTTTCGCCGCCTGCGACCGGCTGAACTGCTCGCGCTGGGGGCTGGCATGCTGCTCGCCGTCGCGCTGTTCTTGCCGTGGTACGAATTCGGCGCTGTTCAGCACGACGCGTGGAACTCATTGACCGTGGCCGAGCTGCCCGCCGCAGTCGCGGCGCTGCTCGCGCTGTCGCTCGTCGCGGCGACGATCCTCCAGCGCTCGCCGGCATTGCCCGTGGCGCTTGCTGTCTGGACGACGACGGTCGGCCTCGTCGCGGTTGTCGCCGTTGTCGTGCGCGTGCTTGTGTTGCCGGGTGCGGCCAGCGAGCGCTGTTACGGCCTCTGGCTCGCACTCGCCGGCACGATCGGCGTGCTCGTCGCGGGCTGGCTCTCGGTGCGTGACGAGCGCCCCTTCTGGGGCGTCCCGGCGAGCGGCACGAGCCCGCGATGATCGACCGCGATACGGTGCTTCACGTCGCTCGTCTCGCTCGCCTCGAGCTGACCGACGGCGAGGTTGAGCGGATGGTGGGCGAGCTGGGGGGTGTACTCGAGCACATCGAGACGATCGCGCAGCTGGACCTCGACGGGGTGCCGCCGACGACCCATGTCGTCGAGGTGGCGAACGCCCTTCGTGAGGACGAACCACGCGCGTCGCTCTCGCGTCAGCAGGCGCTCGCCGGCGCGCCGGCCGTCGCCGACGAGGGCTTCGCGGTGCCGAGCCCCCAGGCATGAGCGGCCTGATCGATCTGAGCGCGAGCCAGGCCGCGGCAGCGATCAAGCGCGGCGAGGTCGATCCAGGCGCGCTGTTCGATCTGTATCGCCAGCGCGCCGCAACGGATTCGCTCAACGCCTATACGTGGGTGGCAGAGCAGGCGCCAAAAGCGCCCCCGCAGCCGTCCCTCGGCGGCGTGCCGTTGGCGGTCAAGGACCTGTTCTGCACCGAGGGCGTGCCAAGCCAGTCGGGATCGCGGATCCTCGAGGGCTATCGGCCTCCATACACGGCGACGGTCGTCGAGCGGCTGGCGCAGGCCGGCGCGCCGCTGCTCGGCAAGACCAACCAGGACGAGTTCGCGATGGGGTCCTCGAACGAGAACTCGGCGTTCGGGCCGGTTCTCAACCCGTGGGACCGTGCGCGGGTGCCGGGTGGATCGTCCGGTGGCAGTGCCGCCGCCGTCGCCGCGGGCCTTGCGCCGTGGGCGATCGGAACCGACACTGGCGGCTCGATCCGTCAGCCGGCGGCGCTGTGTGGAATCGTCGGCCTCAAGCCGACCTACGGCGCCGTCTCCCGCTACGGGATGATCGCGTTCGCCTCCTCGCTCGACCAGGCGGGACCGCTGACGCGCGATGTCAGCGACGCCGCCCTACTGCTGAGCCACATGGTCGGCGAGCGCGATCCGCTCGATGCAACCTCGCTCGACTTCCCCGAGCCGATCGCGATGCCGAGCCGCCGGACTCTCGCCGGGATCCGTCTAGGGGTGCCGAGCGAGCTGACCGGCGAGGGCATCGAGCCCGGCGTGCTCGGCGCCTTCCAGGCGACGCTCGAACTTGCACGCCAGCTCGGCGCGACCGTCGAGTCGTGCGCGCTGCCGCATGCTCCGCACGCGCTGGCCGCCTACTACGTGCTCGCACCCGCGGAGTGCTCCTCGAACCTTGCCCGCTTCGACGGCGTCCGCTACGGCTACCGCGCAGCCGACCCTGACGATCTTCTGAGCATGTACGAGCGCACGCGCCACGATGGCTTCGGCGTGGAGGTCAGGCGACGCGTGATGCTCGGCACCTACGTGCTCTCGAGTGGCTACTACGAGGCCTACTACGGCCGCGCACAGCGCGTGCGGACGAAGATCGCTGCCGACTTCGCGGCGGCGTTCGAGCGATTCGACTTCGTCGTCATGCCGACGTCGCCTTGCGTCGCGTTCGAGCTCGGCTCGAAGCTTGCCGACCCCTACGCGATGTACCTCAACGACTTCCTCTCGGTGCCGGCGTCGCTCGCGGGCATTCCGGCGCTGTCGATTCCCAACGGCCTCGCCTCGCCGCCCGGCGGCGGAACACCGCTGCCGGTCGGCTTCCAGCTCGCAGGACCCGCGTTCAGCGAGAGCCAGATGCTCGACGTCGCGTTCGCGCTCGAGCAGGCACTTGGTTTCGACGGCCGTGCGGTGCGCTCGTGACGCCTGACTTCGAGCCGGTCATCGGTCTCGAGATCCACGTCCAGCTGAAGACGCGGACGAAGATGTTCTGCGGTTGCGAGCTTTCGTTTGGCGCGCCGCCGAACACGCTGACATGCCCTGTGTGCCTCGGGCTGCCCGGCGCACTTCCGGTCGCGAACGCACGCGCGATCCACTTCGCGCTGATGATCGGGCTGGCTCTCGGCTGCGAGCTGGCCGACCACTCGGTCTTTCACCGCAAGAACTATTTCTACCCCGACCTGCCGAAGGGGTACCAGATCTCGCAGTACGACGAACCGCTTTGCCGAGGCGGGGAGCTGGCGGGCGTCCGCCTGCATCGCGTGCACCTCGAGGAGGACGCGGCGAAGCTGATCCACCTGGGCGCGAGCGGCAGAATCCACGGTTCCGAGCAGTCGGTGGTGGACTTCAACCGTGGTGGCACGCCGCTCGTCGAGATCGTCACTGAGCCGGAGCTGAGATCCCCCGAGCAGGCACGCGAGTGGTTGACGCTGTTGCGCGCAACGCTGCGGAGCCTCGCCGTCAGCGACGTCAACATGGAGGAGGGCTCGCTGCGCGCTGACGCGAACGTGTCGTTGCGAGCGGCCGGCTCGAGCGAGCTCGGCACCAAGACCGAGCTCAAGAACATGAACTCGTTTCGCTTCCTCGAACGCGGTATCGCGGCCGAGATCGCCCGTCAGCGCGTGACCCTCGAGGCTGGTGGGTCGATCGAGCAGGAGACGCTCCACTTCGATCCGGTGAGCGGCGAGATCACCTCGCTGCGCTCGAAGGAGGAGGCACAGGATTATCGCTACTTCCCCGAGCCCGACCTGGTGCCAATCGCGACGACCGTGGCGATGCTGCGGGCGGCCCGCGAGGCGATCGTCGAGCTGCCGCGGGCTCGGGCCGAGCGGTTCGAGGACGAGTACGGCCTCAGCGTAGACAGCGCCCACCTGCTCGCTTTTCGCTTCGAGCTCGCCAACTACTTCGAGAAGGTCGTCGCGGTGCGCGAGGGCATTGATGGCCAGCAGATCGCGAACTGGCTCACCCAGCTCGTCGCGCGGATCGGCGATCAGGACCCGGCGCAGAGCAAGGTCACGCCCGAGGCGATGGCACAGCTGGTCGAGCTGATCTCGGCGCGTGCCGTGAGCGCGCCAGCTGGACGCGAGGTCCTCGACGTGCTCGTTCGCGAGGGCGGAGACCCGGCGAGCGTCGTCGAGCAGCGCGGTCTCGGTGCGCTCCACGATGAGGACGGCGCTCTGGAGGCGATCGTAGGCCAGGCGATTGCTGCGGACCCTGCCGCTGTGCAGCGGGTCCGTGGCGGCAACGACAAGGCGATCGGCGCGCTCGTCGGGGCTGTCATGCGCGAGACGCGTGGCCGTGCGGACGGCGCCGACGTGACGCGTCTGATCCGCGAACAGCTTGGGATCTGAGCTCCGCCGGTTTCTCCGCGGGCTCGGTGTCCAACACCGCGGTCCTCATGTTGGCCAGCGGGCCAAGGACGGCGCCGGTCGCTGCCGCGATCATGCGGGCATGAACAGCAACAGCGCGAATTCCCGTTTCCTCCTTCTGCCCGAACTCAGCGAGCAGTCGGTCAGCGCGAAGCAGCCCGTGGTGCGGCGTTACAGCCTCGCCAGATTGCCTGCGGCGCCTGCCGAGCCGGTTCCCCAGAGCGCGCCCTCAACCAGCGCCTGAAGCCCACTGGGGAGGCGGCACCGCTTCGGGCGGCGCCGCGTTGGCGTAAGCTGCTAGCCATGAGCGAAGAACCACGCACCGAGTCACGCACCGAGTCGCGGTCGCGGACGCAGAGCTTTGGCCGCCATGCGCTGGCGGCGGTCGTTCTGCTGATCTGCGCATACCTGCTGTTCCACCTGCTGTTCCATCTCGTGATATTCGTCGCGACCATCGCCGCTGTCGCGGTCGCGATAATCGGAGCAATCTGGGCGATACGCGTCCTCTTCTAGCGAGTGACCTATGTGCTCATCTGCCTCGTTTCGGGGCTGGTCGGCGCAGTGATCGCGTCGCGAAAGGGCAGTTCGTTCCCGGTCTGGTTCGTGATCTCGGCGCTGATTCCGGTGCTCGGGCCGGTCGCCGCCCTGCTCTACAGGCATGAGAGCGAGACCCCACTGCGGCAGTGTCCGAGCTGCGGGGCGGCGCTGAAGATCTACGACGCGATGTGCATGCGCTGCGGCGCCGACCTCGACTACCCGGAGCCGGCGGAGATCATCGATCCCGACCGCTCGCTGCGGGTTCGCGCCAAGCTCTGAGCTGCGTGCAAGGGCAGTTGGCGTGCCTTGCGCGCCAACTGGCGGGCGCTATCCTGGATTCAGTGCCCGCTGCCAGCGGGCTGGGTCGCTCGAAACGTAAATCCGAGCACGTCGAGAGGAGGTAAGCGCGATGCGAGCAGTTGACGCCGTGATGGAGTGCCTGAAGGCAGAAGGTGTGGACGTCGTATTCGGGCTGCCCGGAGGGGCGAACCTCCCGACTTATGACGCGTTCTATGACGCCGGAATCCGGCACGTGCTGGTCCGCCACGAGGCGGGCGGCGGGCATGCCGCCGAGGGCTACGCAAAAGCCACGGGCAAAGTGGGCGTAGCGTTTGCGACCTCGGGGCCCGGCGCGACCAACGTCGTGACGCCGATCGCCGACGCGATGATGGATTCGGTCCCGGTGGTCTTCTTCACAGGCCAGGTCCGCACGGACTTGCTCGGAACAGACGGATTCCAGGAGGCGGACACGATCGGAATCACGATGCCGATCGTCAAGCACTCGTTCATGATCCAGCACCCGCTGGAGCTGCCACGCGCGATTCACGAGGCGTTTCACATCGCCCGCACCGGCCGCCCCGGCCCGGTGCTGATCGACATCCCGGTCGACCTGTCGCGCGCGGACATTCCCTACGAGCCGGCATCCGACGTTTCACTCCCGGGCTACCAGCCGACGATCGAAGGCAACCAGAAGCAGATTCGCCAGGCGGCAAAAGCGCTCGCTGCGGCAAAGCGACCGGTGATCTACGCCGGCGGCGGCGTGATCAACGCTAATGCGGCCGCACAGCTGACGGAGTTTGCCACGACCGATCGATTCCCGGTCACCTGCACGCTGATGGGTCTCGGTGGCTTCCCGGGGACGCATCCGCAGTGGCTCGGCATGCTCGGGATGCATGGCACGCGTACGGCGAACTACGCGATGGACGCGGCCGACCTGATCGTCGCGGTCGGCGCGCGGTTTGACGATCGCATCACCGGCAAGTTGTCCGAGTTCGCCCAGCATGCGAAGTTCATCCACATCGACGTCGATCCGGCGGAGATCTCAAAGAACGTCGCGGCGCACATCCCGATCGTGGGCGATGCGAGGCACATCCTCGAGAAGCTGATCGTCGAGTATCGCGCGCTCGAGGCCGACAGCAGCCGGCTCGGCGACTGGTGGAAGCAGATCGACGCCTGGCGCGCGGAGTACCCGCTGCGCTACGACGATTCCTCGGATAGCGAGATCAAGCCTCAGTACATGGTCGAGGCGATCTACGCCGCGACCGGCGGCGACGCCGTCATCGTCTCCGACGTCGGCCAGCATCAGATGTGGACGGCTCAGTACTACCACTTCGACAACCCCCGCCAATGGATCAACTCGGGCGGCCTGGGCACGATGGGCTTCGGCCTGCCCGCAGCGATGGGCGCTCAGGTCGGGCGCCCGGACGCCGTCGTGTGCGCGATCAGCGGCGACGGCTCGATCCAGATGAACATTCAGGAGCTCGCGACCTGCGCGGAGAACAAGATCCCCGTGAAGGTATTCATCATGAACAACGGCTACCTGGGAATGGTTCGCCAGTGGCAGGAGCTGTTCTGGGACCACCGCTACAGCCACGTGGACATGGGCGAGTTCCCCGACTTCGTCAAGCTCGCCGAGGCCTACGGCGCGACCGGTCTGCGCTTCACCGACAAGAACACGCTCGTCGACGACATCCGTGCGGCGATCGCGACCCCCGGTCCGGTGGTCGTGGATGTGCGCGTGACGCGCGAGGAGAACACCTACCCGATGATCGCGCCCGGCGCTGCCGCTCGCGACATGGTGGGGTGAGCGGCGATGGGCGAGCCAGGCACCAAGGAACTGCTCAGCCTCGAAGAACTCGATGCTGCGGTCGGCCTGCGGACCGGCCGCAAGCACGTGCTGTCGATCCTCGTCGAGAACAAGTCGGGCGTGCTCACGCGGATCGCCGGCCTGTTCGCGCGTCGCGGGTTCAACATCGAAACGCTCACCGTCGGTCCGACCGAGGACGAGCAGATTGCGCGCATCACGCTGACGGTCGATGGCGCGCTGCATCCAATCGATCAGGTCACCAAGCAGCTGCACAAGCTGATCAACGTCCTCAAGATCCGCGACCTCGAGCCGGCCGCGACGGTAACGCGGCAGCTCGCGCTGTTCAAGATCGCCGCGGAGGGCACCGCACGCAGTGAACTGCTCGAGTTCTGCGAGGTCTTTCGTGGACACGTCGTTGACGTGACCAAGCGCTCGGTCGTGATCGAGATCACCGGCGCGGAGGAGAAGATCGAGGCCTTCGCCCAGGTTGCGCGCCCCTACGGCCTGATCGAAATGATGCGAACGGGCGAGATCGCGATGGGGCGCGGGCGGGGTGAGACCTAGCTTGGCTCAGCTGCCGGCCGTGGAGCTCACCATCTAGTGGAGCTGGCGCCAGCGCAAGCGCGCGCCAAGACCGACGCCGGCACGTCTCCGTTCGTACTTGGGCAGGACGCTCTGGCGAGGCTGCGCGGGAGCCTCGCCAGAGGTGTCCGCGGGGGCCGCCGAGCTGGGCCGCGGCTCGCGGCGGTCAGCTGGCCCCTGCCGGTCGCGGTTGACCCGGCTGAGGTGGTCTTCGCGTCGCGGGCGGCGGGTGAGCCGTGGATCTGCTTCGAGCAGCCGGAGCGCGCCGGCTCCTCGCTGGGAGGCCTCGGGGCCGTCGTCACGCTCGAGGATCGGGGACCTGGCCGCTTTGCACGCGTCGCGGAGCGCTGGCGGGAACTCGCCGCGCAGGCGTGCGCGGAGCCGTCCGAGGGACATTTCGGCAGCGGGCTCGTGGCGGCCGGCGGTTTTGCATTCGCCGACGACGGTGCGAGTGCACTGCACTGGTCGCCGTTCGCGCCGGCGTCGCTCGTGGTGCCCGAGATCGCCTTCGCGCGCCGCGGCGACGAGACGTGGTGCACGGTCGCCGCGCTTGCACGGCCGGGCGATTCCGCCGACGACATGCTGGCCCGCATCACCGCACGGCTGGCCGGGCTTCGTGTGGCGCGCTTGCCGCTGCTCGACCCGCACCCGACCGAACGGCACCGGGTGGGGGGCGCGCTCGCTCCGGAGCACTACGAGGCCGCCGTTGCGCACGCCGTCGAGCTGATCAATCGCGGCGAGCTCGAGAAGATCGTGCTCGCACGCGAGGTTGAGGTCCACGCCCCGCGCGAGCACGCGATAGCAGCGGTCTACGACGTGCTGCGCGGTGCTTTTGGCGGCTGCTTCGTACTCGCCATCGGGCGAGGGGAGTCGACGCTCGTTGCCGCGAGCCCCGAGCTGCTGATACGACGCGAGGGACTACGTGCCAGCACGCTCGCTCTCGCCGGCTCGACCGGTCGAAGTGCCGACCCG
>Ga0224544_1000082_pt1 | contig 12039 bp, 15 predicted proteins | sample 714P11014metaG_FD_179904 | JGI IMG/M metagenome (GOLD analysis project Ga0224544, IMG submission 179904) | Peat soil microbial communities from Stordalen Mire, Sweden - 717 P1 10-14 | ecosystem: Environmental > Terrestrial > Soil > Wetlands > Peat | place: Sweden: Norrbotten County, Stordalen...
TGGTGAGCGCGATCGTGGAGATAGACCCGTTCACCCGCCCGCCGGAGTACAGCGTGGCCGCCTTTCTGCGTAACTCCCATTACCGCCGCGGCGCGCTGCTGCTGGGGGAATTCGTCCTCACCGGAAGCGTCAGGATCTGGTCGAAGTACCTGAACGTGGCATACCCAGGGCGCAAGCCGGCCGACTGGGACAGCTGGCTGGCCGCGCTGCAGGCGAACCTGCGTGAACCCGGCCGCGCGAAGGCGGCCCAAAGCATGTGCAAATCGAAGCCGGTCGACGCCGCCGCGCAGCTGGTCAACGTCCACTGCCCGGCGCTGGTGGTGATGGGCAGCAATGATTCGGACTTCCCGGACCCCGAGGCCGAGGCCGCCGCGATCGTTGGCCTGTTACCAGCCGGTCTAGGCCGCTACGAGATGATCGAGAACGCGGGCCACTACCCCCACGCGCAGTACCCGCAGCAAGTCGCCGACGCCATCCTGCCGTTCCTCGCCGGACGCGACCATGCCTAGAGCGGGTCTGACCGAGTCGCGGGTCGTCGAAGAGGGCGAGCGAATGGCCGACGAGGTCGGGCTCGAGCGGCTGACGCTCGCCGCACTCGCCCTACGTTTGGGCGTACGCCAGCCATCGCTTTACAAGCACATCGACGGATTGGACGGCTTGCACCGCAGTCTCGCGGTGCGCGCCAAGAATGAGCTGGCGTACGTGCTCGCTCGCGCCGCTGTCGGTCGCGAGCGAGGCGACGCGATCACGTCGATCGCCCGCGCCTACCGCGCGTGGGCGCTCGTGCACCCGGGCCGCTACGCAGCCGCTCAACACCCTCCCGCCCCGGGAGACGCCGACGACGAGACCGCGAGCCAAGCCGTCTTGCAGGTCATTACCGACGTGCTGGCCGGCTACGACCTGCACGATGACGACGCCATCCACGCCACCCGCGCGCTGCGCGCAACACTGCACGGCTTCGTCACCCTCGAGATCGCCGGCGACTTCCGCCTGGCGGTTGACATCGACGGCAGCTTCGAGCGTCTTATCAAGGGCCTCGTCGCAGCGCTCCAGTGGACCGAGGACCAGCTCGCTAGCGGGAGTCGAACGTGACCTCGGCCAGCCATCACGAGGCAACCCAAATGCCCGGCGTCGGGACGGTCGTCGGAGCACCACGCCTCTGGCTGCGCCTGGAAGCAGCCACACTGCTCGCCGGCGCGCTCATCGCGTACACCACTACCAAACAGCCTTGGTGGCTGATCCCGCTCACGCTTCTCGCCCCCGACATATCTGCTGTCGGCTATCTTGGCGGCGCGCGTCTCGGAGCACGCCTCTACAACATCGCCCACGTCACCCCTCTGCCAGCGGCAGCGATCGCCCTCGGCTGGTGGCAACACATACCGCTGGTCGCGGCGCTCGGGCTCGTCTGGCTAGCGCACATAGGCCTGGACCGACTGCTCGGCTACGGCTTGAAATACAACGACAACTTCCAACACACCCACCTCAGCTGGAAGACCAGCCGTCCACGAACGCCAGCCCGGACGGCGAGCGTAGTCTCGGAGGACCGCCGTTCATGACGGTGGCCCGCTCATGCCCCAGCACGCCCGTTCCAGATGAGCGTCTTCGGCGGAGACCGGTAACCGCAAGCGCATCCGCTGCCCAGCGTGGAGCCACGGGCGCATCGACCGCGGGCAGGCAATTGGAGCCTCTGTCGGATTGCCTCTCCTCCCCAACGGCTGGATAGCGGCACGGTCGACGCGAATCCTGCGCTCTCGCAATGGACGACATCCAGGCGCGACGCTCTACGGTTGGGTCACGCACGCTTGCGCCGGCCGTTGCGGAAGGCGCTCGCGTCAGCTTCGCGCCCGATTGCGGGTGTCCGTCCCGGTCGGCCCAGCGCGCTTGGTCCTAAGGTCGTCGGAGCGTCCGGCTTGGAGACGGGGCCACTGGGCGATAGGGCGTCCGCCAGGCCACGCTGATACTGGTGGCCAATCGGGCGGGCCGTCCTCAGTCCGGACGTAGGAGCGCTGCTGTGGCCAGCCGGCGGGCGAGTCTTCCCACGCCTCCTGGCGTCCGTAGACGGTGAGGTCCATCAGCGCGTAGCTGTAGTCCATCACCTCGGCGCCACGGCCGTTGGTCCAGTAGGTCTCGAATACCCGGTCGCCGTCTCGTAGGTAGCAGACCAGGTGAAACATGCCGGCCTTTCGCCCGGTCAGCAGCGTGTCGAGCGATTGTTGGGCTGAGTACCAGGGCATCTCCCAGCCCATGAAGTCGCGGTAGCGGATGCTTTCGTCGTAGGGGCCCTGACAGAAGACCGCATAGGTGATGTCGCGGGAATGAAGGTAGGACAGCTCGGTGACCTGGGTGGTGACCCAGGTGCAGCCTTCACACTGCTCGGCCGCGGGGTGGCCGGCCCACCACATGAAGTAGTAGGCGATCAGCAGCTGGCGGCCCTCGAAGGCCTGCAGCAGCGTCACCGGGCCGTCCGACGCGATCACGGTGATGGTCGGGTCGACCTCGATCATCGGCAGCTTGCGCCGGGCGGCGGCGATCGCGTCACCTGCGCGCGTGTGCGCCTTTTCCCGGGTCCGCAGCTTGTCCAGTTCGACCTGAAACGTAGCTCGGTCGACGACCTTGGGCTGACTGCGATTCTCAGTGCTCATGATTGCTCCTTAGTGCGGCGCGAGTGCTCAGTTACGGGTGTGAGGACGGTCAGGGGAATGACGCGACCGTCAGCCTTCTGCGCGACGTCGATGAGCCGCGGGTATCGCTCGGTTGCCGCCGCCCAGAGGCGCTCACGTTCCTTGCCGGTCGCCTCCTCGGCGACTACGTCTACCGCCTCGCCCCCGATCTCGATCCTCGTTCTCGGGTGCGCGTTGAGGTTGTGGTACCAGCCGGGGTGGCTGGGCGCCCCGCCGTTCGCCGCCCAGATCAGGTAGCGCGGCCCGTCGGGCAGGTAGGCGACCGGGTTGACGCGGGTCGCGCCCGAGGTCGCGCCGGTGTGGTGGAGCAGCAGCAGCAGCGTTCCCTCCCACACGCCGCCAACGCGTCCTCTACCGGCGCGGAACTCGGCGATGATCTTGGCGTTGTACTCTGCGGGCGTCTCAGACATCTCAAGCCTCCCCGCGCCGGCGCTTGACTAGCTCGCGTACTCGTCGTGGCGGTGCCACCAGGCGTCGCGCGCCTCGTTGCGCCCACGCGGCGTGCGGTCGAGCAGCTGGTACATGCCCCAGATGCCGTCGATCCCGCGAGCGTAGGCAGAATAGGTGTGGTACACGGTGCCGTCCTCGAGCGCGAACGCGGATAGCCCGGGCTGCTCGCGGCGGTAGGTCGCCCAGTCGACGCCCGTGCCCTCGAGGAAGTCCTTCGGCCATTCCGCGCCCTCGGCCGAGGCGATCTCGCCGCGCAGGTCGATCGGGCCGAAGTTGTACTCGCCCTGGCCTGAGCGCTCTTGCTCCTCGGTCAGTCCCGCCTGGAAGTCGTAGTTGAACTCGCTCTGGTAGGACGATGCCCACGGGAAGCTCCAGCCCATGCGCTGCTTGTAGGTCTGGATCTTCGCCAGCGGCGCGCGCGAGATCGCCCAGAAGGCGACATCGTGGTGCTGGAGGTGCACGACCGACCCGTTGAACCCGTCGGCGATCGTCGAGCACGTCTTACAGCCGTTCTCGTAGTCGGCGCCGAACATGAAGTGGTACACGAGGAGCTGCGAGCGTCCGCCGAACAGGTCCGCGAGCGACGCCCTGCCCTCGTCGGTGTCGAACGTGTACTCCTGCTCGACCGCGACCCACGGCAGCTCCTGGCGGGCGCGCGCGCGAGCTCGTCGCCGCGGCGCGTGTGCTCTTTCTCCGCGTCGAGTAGCTCGAGCCGCGCCGCGAGCCACTCCTCGCGCGTTCCAACCTTGTGCTCAGGCATTGGGCCTCCTCACATCATCGGCGTGTAGGCAGGGACGGAAGCGGGCGAGACGATCAGCAGGATGCCGAGCGCGAGGACCGCCAGCGCGACCGGGACGTCGAGCGCGGCGCGCGGCGGCAGGAGCTTCTGCGCGACGATCACGACCGCGAGCACGACCATCCAGGTCACGCTCATCACACCGAGCGCGACGAGCACCGCCATCAGCCCGACGCTCGAACCGACGCACTCCACCCCAAAGCCAAGCCCGGGGGTGTTCCGCTCGCGGCAGCGCGCCCTGAAGTAGCGCTTGATCGGCGAGAGCTCGTACACGCCGGCCGCGATCACGATCGCGCCGGCCGCGTTCGAGCCGGGCGGGCTGTAGATCTCGTACAACACGATGCCGACGAGTGTCCAGACGGCAATGTAGGAGCAGAGGAACAGCGGCACCCCGCGCACGCTCACGCGCGTCTGCCTGACGACCGCTGGCACCGCCCCCGGCAGCATCATCGCCGCCATCATCGCCACCCACACACCGACGAAGAAGCCGAGCGAGCCGAGGCCGGTCGTGCCGCCGATCGCCATTGCGTGCGAACCAATGCTCATCGAGTCCATCTGGCGGACCGCGATGACCCAGCAGGCGGCCGCGAGCGCGAGCGTCGTCAACGCTGCTGCGACCGCGGCTGTCCTGGCGCTGGTCGTCATCATCGCCGCTACAGTTAACCAAATGGCTAATCTCGACCAGGCCTTCGCGGCTTACGCGCATCCGATCCGCCGCGGGATCATCGAGCGACTCGCCGAGCGCGAGATGACCGTCGCGGAGGCGACGAGCGACTTCGGCGTCTCGAAGCCCGCGATCAGCCGCCACCTGCGGGTGCTGGAGGAAGCGGGCGCAATCGTGCGCGTGATCGACGGCCGCCAGCACCGCCTGCGGCTGCGCGAGGACGCCCTCGACGACCCCTACCACTGGCTCGACGACCTGCGTGCAATGTGGGAGCACAAGTTCGACACAGTCGAGGAGTACCTCGCGGAGCAGCGGCGGTGACCGAGCCGCTGCGTCTGGAGCGCACGTTCGACGCGAGCGCCGAGGAGATCTTCGACGCCTGGACCAACCCGCTCGTCCTCGTGCGCTGGTGGGCCGCCTTCCCCGACTGGGACTCGCCGGGCGCCGAGGTCGATTTGCGCGTCGGCGGCCGCTACCGCTTGCAGATGCACGACCCGCAGACAGACGAAGTCGTCGTAGTCGTCGGCGAATACCGCGAGATCGATCGTCCGCACCGTCTCGTCTACACATGGTCCTATGAGGGCGAGGAGCACGAGAGCCTCGTCACGGTCGACTTCACGCAACGCGGCGAGCGCACCACCGTCGTCCTCGTCCACACTGGGCTCCCGTCCGACGAATCGCGCCGCCGCCACGACGAGGGCTGGCGCGGAACCTTCGACAACCTCAAGCGCCGCGTCCTCGACGACAAACAACGCCACTGAGCTGCCGTCGAGCTCGCAGCCTGCGTGCGCCAGCGCCGCAGCGCATGAACGAGCTTGAACTTCGACAGCTGAGTCACGCAGAGCGTCAGGGCACTCGCATTGCCGGTGGCCTCGTCATCCCCCCTCGCCCGCACATAACGCGCGAGCTCTGCAGGTGCTCGCGCTGATTCGCCGGCTGAGCCGAACGTGGGCTGGAGCACCGTTGAGGTCTGGAGGCCCCGCTCATGGATCTCACCGCGTACTGACGCTAGGACCGGTGGGAGGACTCCCCCCGGATGGCCACAAACGGGCCGGACGTCTTCCAGACGGACGGTGGCCCGCCCGATTGGCCGCGGGTGTCAGCGTGGCCGGGCGGACGTCCCGGGGTGGTCGCTCACCAGGGCAGCGTGCGCGGGAGTCCGAAGTGGGGCAGTATGCCGTGGTTGCCGAAGCGGGTGATAGCTGAGATCTGGGTGCCCTCGAGGGTGAGCACGAATACTCCTCGTGCGTGGGCGATGTCCGTGTGCGGGTCTTTCACGTAGAACCCGAACGCGGGTTGCGTGTTGGCGCGGGTCGGCACAAGTCGGAGGCGGCTCGCGTCGTGCACCCCGTAGGCCATCGAGAAGAATCTTGCTATGGCGTCGTGGCCTTGGTACTCGTGTGGTTCGGGTGGCATCGTCAGCCAGGCGTCGTCGGTGAGCATCGCGACGACGCGGTCGATGTCTCCGCTCTGGAACGCGTCCGCGAAGGCGCCGACCAACACGCGCTCGGCCGGCGAATGTGGCAGCGGCGCGCGCTCTGGCCTCGGTGGTTGGAGGTTGTCGAGCGTCGCTCTGGCGCGTTGCAGCGCGCTGTTGACCGACACCTCGCTTTGGTCAAGGATGCTTGCGACCTCGGCGGAGTGAAACCCGAGCACGTCGCGCAGCACGAGCACCGCCCGCTGGCGTGGCGGGAGGCGTTGGAGCGCAGTGAGGAACGCGAGCGTGACGGCCTCCTTGGTTTCATAGCGAGCGTCGGGACCAGGCGTGGTGTCGGGCACGCCTTCGAGCAGCGCATCGGGGTAGGGCTCGAGCCATGTGAGCTCGCCAAGCCGGGTGGGCTGGGGCGGTTCGAACGCAAGCCCGGCCGATCCCGGCTGCGCACGGCGCCCTGAGTCGCGCAGCTGGTTCAGGCAGCGATTGGTGGCGATCCGGTACAGCCACGCGCGTAGCGACGCCCGATCCTCGTAGTGCTCAAGTCCGCGCTAGGCCGCCAACAGGGTCTCCTGGAGCGCGTCCTCGGCGTCCTGCACCGAGCCGAGGATCCGATAGCAGTGCAGCTGCAGCTCCCGACGATACGGGTCGGTGAGCTCGCGAAACGCCTGCTCGTCTCCCCCGCGCGCGCGAATGAGCAGCTTCTCGATCACGACGGGAGTCTCGCACAGCCGCTTCCTTTCGCCCGCATGTCAGGAACAACACCGTCGGCGTCCAAAACTCATCGGTGAGTTGCTCGCGACCGTCGTGTTTCAACGACTAACGACAACTGCTGGCATGCCAGCACAAACCAAGGAGACCGACATGACGCTCGAAGGCAAGACAGTTCTGATCACCGGGGCCAACCGCGGTCTCGGGCAAGCACTCGTCGACGAAGCCCTCCTGAGGGGTGCGGAGCGGGTGTACGCCGCGTCACGCCAGCCGTTCGCCCACCCGGACGATCGAGTTACGCCGGTGACCCTGGACGTGACCGACTGGGCGCAGATCCAGCACGCTGTCGAGAGCGTCGAATCGCTCGACATCCTGATCAACAACGCCGGACTTTCGCTGCCCGATGACCTGAGCAGCCGGGCCGCGTTTGAGCAGCACTTCGACGTCAACGTCTACGGCCCGTTGATGGTGACCCAGGCGCTGCTGCCGGCGCTGACCGAAAGCACGGGACGGATCGTCAACGTCGTCTCGATCGGGGCGTTCGCCGCGGTCCCGATCCTTCCGGCCTATTCGGCCTCGAAGGCGGCGGCGTTCTCGGTGACCCAGTCGCTGCGCGCGCTCCTCGCCGGACGCGGCGTGAAGGTGCATGCCGTCCTGCCCGGTCCGATCGACACCGACATGATCCGCGACCTCCCGATCCCGAAGACCCCACCAGAGTCGGTCGCCCAAGCCATCTTCGACGGCGTGGAGAACGAGGACGAGGAGATCTTCCCCGATCCTTTCTCCCAGACGCAGGCCGAGAGCTGGCGTATGGGCGCGGCCAAGCAGCTCGAGCGCCAGAACGCCGCGCTCGTACCGGTAGAGCTCGTCGCCGCATGAGCAACGCCACGGAAGCGGGGGCACGCTCATCGATGAGCCTGCCCCCGCGCCCTGGCATCACAACCAGCTGAAAGGAGAGTCGTGATGGGGAAGATCGTGGTCAGCGAGAACGTCTCGCTCGACGGAGTCGTCCAGGACCCGACTGGGGAAGAGGGCTTCAAGCACGGCGGCTGGTTCAACCAGATCAGCGACAAAGACCGCGAAGCGTGGGCCAAGGTCGGGCTCGACGAGGCGCTCGGCGCCGCGGCCCTGCTGTTGGGTCGCCGCAGCTACGAGTTCCTGGCAGCCCGCTGGCCATCCCGGACCGGCCCGTGGGCGGACAGATTGAACGGCCTGCCGAAGTACGTCGTGTCGTCAACGCTCGCCGACCCTGACTGGAACAACACGACGGTCCTGGGCGGCGACGCCGTAACGGAGGTCTCGACGCTCAAGAACGAGCTGGACGGCGAGATTGTCGTCGCCGCCAGCCGCCAACTCGTGAGCACGCTGATCGAGCACGACCTCCTCGATGAGCTGCGACTCATCGTCTACCCGGTCCTGCTCGGAGCTGGCGAGCGCCTCTTCGGCGAAACCAGCGACAAGAAGTGCATGCGACTCCGCGACACCCGGACCATCGGTGACGGCCTCATCTCCCTCACATACGAGCGCGTCAACGAGACCTAACGAGCGTCGCGCCGCGGACGCCCGCAGCCCGGACGGAGGGCGTCGCGTTTTCTGTGTAGGCGCTTGATGGGCGCTCGCTCCCAAAGCGTTGCGGGAGCGTGCGCAGACAGCGGTCACGCTCCTGAGTTGGACGACAAGAAATACTTTGGCGAGTGAGCTGCGGCGCGCCCGCTTTCGCAAGCCGAGCGGGAGCGATGTCCGCGACTCGGCTGAGTATCGGAAATCGTCCAAGGGAGGAGCCGCTGCGGCCAGCGATCTCGCATCGATCGGGTCGGGGTGGTAGTCGGTGGCGACGTCGGCCGGGCTCTCCGACGATGAGCGGTCGACGGTCAGCGGAGGAACGACTCGATTACCGGTATGAAGGCCGTTTCGTCTTGGAACAGGAACGCGTGTCCGGCGTCGGGGTAGAGCACGAGCTTTGCTCCGTGGATCAGTTTTGCGAGCGCGTGGCTGTTGATGACGGGGTCGAGCCGGTCGAGGGTGCCGGCCGCGACGAGCGTCGGCGCAGTGATCTTGGCGGTTCGCGCGGCTGCTGGGTCGGCGTCGTCCCACCATTGCTTTATCGCGCTCGCCTGCGCCGTGATGACGCCGGCCGATGGTGCGGCGGCGCTTGGGTATCCGGCGATCGCCGCGCCGAACGCCGCGGCTGCCGCGGCTTGGTTGGCGGGGAACAGGGCGGCTGCCACCGTTTTGGGGTTGGTGCTCGAGAGCGCGTTGATCGCGGCCTGCGTCGGTTGCACGACGGTTCCGGTTCCTGGGAACGTCGCGCTGAGCACGAGCCGTTGAACCTGCGTGGGGTGCTTTACGGCGAGTGCTTGGGCGATCATTCCTCCCATGGACCAGCCGAGCACGTCTGGCTTGCCGAGGTGGAGCGAGTCGATTAGCGCACTGGTCTGATCGGCCATCGCGTCGATCGTGAGCGGTGACGCCAGCGCGTGTGTATCGCCGACGCCGGCGTTGTCAAAGATCACGACCCGGTAATGCTTCGCGAGAGCGTCGACGAAGCGCGGATCCCACGACTCCATGGTCCCGCCGTAGCCCATGATCAGGACCAGAGGCGGGCCACTCCCATAGCTGCGGTAGCTGACCGTGCCGAGCTTTGTGTGAGCCGTCTGCACAGCGACGGCGACGATGCCTGTGCCCTTGTGCGCGGTCTGCGTCACGCTCGATAGGCTCACGGCACCGGTCGGCGCAGTGATCGTCAGCGGTGTGTTGACGTCGGTGATGGACTCGTTGCTGGACGAAACCACTTGGCTTGCCGGCTGATCGCAGACTGCGTTTGAGGTCCCGCCGGGGCGTGCGGGGCCGGTGCGCGTGAGGCGCAGTGGTAGAGGCGGGCCGGTCGCCGCGATGTATATGCGCCCGGGGGCGCTGCCGGGAAGATTGCCGGCGTCAAGGAGCACCACAGCGGGACGCCCGTCGACTGACGAGGTGCCCCCGACCGAGAGTGTGCCCAGGTGCTGGCCCAGCAGGCAGAGCCCGAGGGTTGCTGGGTGGGTGAGCGCGAGCAGGCCGTCGGCGGTCGGCAGCTGCGCGGGCGTCGCGCTCACCCAACGTCCGGGCAGTCTGGCGAGCTCAGCGCCCGTCACTCCGGTGGACGCGTAGTAGGCGCGGTTTCCGCGGAAGTAGATCGTGTCTGCGATCGCGCGTAGGTCGAGTGTGTCCGAACCGTTCTGCTCGGTTAGCGTGGCTGCTCCGGGGAGCTGAAGATAGGTGGACTCCGAGACGGTTGTGCCCGGAATGACTGCCGTCGCCTGCAGGTGGAAGCTGTGAACCTGATCGATGGCCGCCTCGGCCGCGGCGAGGATGCGGGCCGCCGGCTCAGCGGCCAGACCAGCGCCGGTGCGCGTGCTCCGTGACGTTGTGCGACCGCCGCCCCCGCAGCCGCCGATGACAGCCGCCACGGCCACGACACAGCAGGCGACCGCGACCGCTCTCGCCCTCAGCCAAGCTTTCGTTCGGGTCACCGACGATTGATGCCTGCTGCTCCTCATGGCTTCTCCTTCAGGGTTGCGATGTTGGCCGGCGTCGCCCTGCACCGAGCAAGCTCGTGAGAGCAACAAGCGCGACGGGGGCGCCGAGACTCAGAAGCCATCTCGCTGGTCCTCGGGCTCATTGGCTGCGGCGTTGGCTTCTTCGCGGGCCGTGCCGTAGAACCAGAGTCCGTAGAAGTAGGCGATACCGATCAGGACAGCGCCGGCCTGAAACGGCCAGATTGGGTTCTTGGTCGCTGCGGCAACCAGGCAGCCGGCGACAATCGCGAAGACAACCACCACCATGCAGAGCCGCGCGGCTCGAAGCTTGACGAACTCCTGGCGTTCATCTCCTTCGCTACCGACGACGGCTCCGATGTCGCTGTCGCGCCCGCCGATCACGTACAGGTTGACCGCCCAAGCGAGCGCGATCACTTCGGAAATTAGCGCCGAGAGCCAGCTCTGGCTGATGCCAACGGAGAGCGCGATCACGCTACCGGCAACGACTGCAATCGCAGGCGTCCACAAACGGCGGTGCTTCCTGGCAGTCATCGGGGTACCTCCTCTTCCGGGTCGAACAGCTCCTCGACCGGCATGACAAACACTCGTGCGATCCGAAACGCGAGAGGCAAGGACGGTGAGTAACGACCGCTCTCGATCGAGATCACCGTCTGGCGCGAGACACCAAGCAACGCGGCGAACTCAACCTGAGACATGCCCCGCTCGACCCGCTGCTCCCGAACCCGATTCCTCATCACGTAAAGGTACCTTGACACAACCAAGATGTCAAGGGCGCTTTACCTACAGGACAGCTAGGCGGACCGCATCAGCCCCGCAGTCACATCCCCGACGGTCCGGCTGTGCCCCCCGCGAATCGCGAGCGCCCGCATCGCTCGCTTCAGACGCTCGCTTTGGACGAGTTGCAGGACTCTGGGCCGCGCCAATCGAGACGCTAGCTTTCGCCGGCGAAAGGAGCTGCGGGACTAGCACCCCTCCTCGTGACGGCTATCGCGTTAAAGGAGCAGCACCCGGGTCCCCCCTCAGCGACCGTCGCCGCACCGAGAGTCCGCCCAAGCCCGAGCAAGTACCTTCAGAGATCTACCCAACCGCGTAGCCTTGGACGGAAGGGCGTCACTGCGGCCGCTACGTGATCGGATACCGCGCGATGCGGCTACGAGGCGAGCGTTGTCGGGCGGTGGCGCAGCGCGCGTGATCTTCGCCCTTGTTCGTTACCTTGCGGGGGTCACGGGATCTGGCGGGCGTGGTGCGCTGTGTGCGGGGAGGGGCGTGCCGGGGGTTTCTTGAGGTCGTGGCAGCCAGCGCCTGAGTGTTGCGGCGAGTACTGCTTGTTTCATGGGTTTGCTGATGTAGTCGTCCATTCCTGCTTGCAGGCAGCGCTCGCGGTCGCCGTCCATGGCGTGGGCGGTCATCGCGATCACGAGTGTGTGGCGACCGTCCGTTTCGCGACGGCGCAATTCGGTGGTCGCAGCGTAGCCGTCAAGGCCGGGCATTTGGCAGTCCATTAGCACGGCGTCGTAGTGGTTGCGCGTGAGTGCCTGGAGCGCCTCGCGTCCGTCTGCGGCGAGCTCGGTGCGACAGCCGCAGCGCTCGAGCGCCCGCACGGCGACAATCTGGTTGACCGGGCTGTCCTCGACGACGAGTACGAGCGGAGAGCCTTGCCAAGCGGGCACGCAGGCCGCGGTGCCGTCGGTCGTTGACGCGAGGCTGCCGGCGGTATCGACTACGGCGAGTTCCAGCTCGATCGTGAAGATGCTGCCGCTTCCGGGTTG
>Ga0224544_1000084_pt1 | contig 11943 bp, 8 predicted proteins | sample 714P11014metaG_FD_179904 | JGI IMG/M metagenome (GOLD analysis project Ga0224544, IMG submission 179904) | Peat soil microbial communities from Stordalen Mire, Sweden - 717 P1 10-14 | ecosystem: Environmental > Terrestrial > Soil > Wetlands > Peat | place: Sweden: Norrbotten County, Stordalen...
CGGGTCGGCCGAGACCAGCACGCGCGCGCCGACGTGCTCGAGCGCCTTCTCGACCGAGCGGCGATTGCCCATGCCGTAGTCCACAAGGCCGACGACGGCCCCGCGGGATGCCCGCGGAGGCAGCGTGGCCGGCTGTAAGGGGAGGCTCAAAGCATCCCCTTCGTGCTGGGAACACCGGTCTCCGTCGGATCCAAGGCCACCGCTGCACGCAGCGAACGAGCAAAAGCCTTGAACGCTGCCTCGATCATGTGGTGAGCGTTGCCCGGCGCCTCCAGGGCGATATGGATCGTCAGCTTCGCGTTGTTCGCGAGCGCGCGGAAGAACTCCTCGAGCAGCTCGTGCTCAAAGCCGCCGGTGCTGCCCGGCGGGAGCTCGCCCGTGAGGGCCAGGAAGGGCCGCCCGGAGATGTCGATTGCGCACATTGCGCGAGCCTCGTCCATCGGCACGATCGCGTGGCCGTAGCGGTATATGCCGGCGCGGTCAGCGAGCGCCTTGTCGAGCGCCTGGCCGAGGACGATTGCCGTGTCCTCGACGGTGTGATGGCCGCCGGTTTCGAGGTCGCCGCTCACGGTGACGTCGAGGTCGAGCCGTGCGTGGCGCGCCAGCAGGTCGAGCATGTGGTCGAGGAAGCCGACGCCGGTCGAGCGCACGCCGGCGCCGGTGCCCTCGAGCGTGAGGCTCAGGGCGACGTTCGTCTCGCGGGTTTCGCGGCTGATCTCGGCAGTCCGGGTCACGTTGTCGCTTGATTGTCGTCGATCGCTGGGACGCGGGCGCGCATCGACTCGGCATGGAGGAGGAAGCCCTCGGCCTCGGCGATCGCGCTGCCGGCCTCGATCAGCGCCGGCAGCGCCGCCGGCGTGATCCGGACCTCGGCCATCTGGCGACGGAACTGGGCGGGCGTCAGGCCCGAGGCGAAGCGGGCGGAGCCGTCGGTCGGGAGGATGTGGTTGGAGCCCGCGACGTAGTCTCCGAAGGCCGTCGCCGAAGGCCAGCCGACGAAGAGGCAGCCGGCGTTGCGAACGCCGGCGGCGAGCTCCTCGGCGCCGGGGCCGATCAGCTCGAGGTGCTCGGGCGCGTAGGCGTTGGCGAGCTCGAGGGCTTGCTCGAGCGAGTCGGTGTCGACAAGGACGCAGGTGGCGTTACTCGGTTGGTGCGAGAGCTGCATTGCTTCGATGTCGGCTTGGAGGCGATCGAGAAGCTCGCCGTCAGGCGCCGCGGCGATGACCGCCGTCGCCGGTCCGTGCTCGGCCTGGGCGAGGAGGTCAAGCGCGATCAGGCGGATCGAGCCGGCGTCCCGCGCATCGAACAGCACGAACAGGTCGCTCGGGCCGGCGAAGCTGTCGATTCCGACGCGGCCGCTGAGAAGCCGCTTGGCCTCCTGGACATAGAGGTTCCCCGGGCCGACGATCACATCGACACGTTGAACCTGATCGGTGCCGAGCGCGAGCGCCGCGATCGCCTGGGATCCGCCGATCCGGTAGACCTCCTCGACACCGGTCAGCGCGCAGGCGGCGAGCAGCACCTGGTTGACCGGCGGCGGCGTGCAGACGACGACGTCCTCGACGCCGGCTGCACGCGCGGTGACGACGCCCATGACGACGCTGCTCGGATAGGGCGCCTCGCCGCCGGGCACGTACACCGCCGCCCGCGCGACCGGGACCTCACGCACGAGGACGTGGTGCCCCTGTGGCAACGCGGTCTCGCGCGGCTCGCGCGCATCGCCCCAGCCGACCGCAGCGACGTTTGCGATCGCGACCTCGAGCCCGGCGCGGACGGCGGGATCGAGCGCGTCGAGCGCGGCCGCGAGCTCTGACGCGGGCACCCGCACAGGCGGTGCAGGCGACTGGTCCCAGCGCTCCGTGTACTCGGTGACCGCCGCGTCCCCTCGAGCCGCGACGTCAGCGATGATCGCCGCGACCGTTTGCGTCACGTCAACGCTTTGCGGGACGAGGCTGTGGATGGCGACCGCCGTGTCAGGACCGGCAAGGAGCCGCTCAAATCGCACGCGCGCGCTCCAGCAGCTCGTCGATCGCTGCGGCCTTGAGTTTGTGCGCGACGGGGTTGGCGATCAGACGGGCGGTGCACTCGGCGATCTGCTCACGGACGACCAGATGGTTCTCGCGCAGCGTCGTGCCGGTCGCGGTCAGGTCGACGATCGCCTCGACGAGGTGGGTCAGCGGCGCCAGCTCGACGGAGCCCTTGACCTCGATGATCTCGGCCTGGCGGCCGGTGTCCTCGAAGTAGCGCGCCGCAACCCGCGGGTACTTGGTCGCGACGCGAATCACGCCGAGCCGCCGCAGCGCCTCTGCCGCCGGGTCGGGCCCCTCGATCGTCGCCACGACCATCGTGCAGCGGCCGAAGCCGAGGTCGCGCAGCTCGTAGACGTCGCGCCCGGCGCCCGCCACGGCCGCGTCGGTCTGCTCCATCAGGACGTCCTTGCCCGTGATGCCGAGGTCCGCCGCGCCCGCCGCGACGTAGGTCGGCACGTCGGAGGGTCGCATCGTGATCAGGCCGACGTCGAAGACGAGCTTGCGGTCGTTTCTGCGGACCTCGTCCGTGCGGATGCCGAGGCTGTCGAGCCAGTCGAGCGTCTCCTCGAACAGCGTGCCGCGTGGCACGGCGATGACCAGCCCGTTGGTGCTCACAGTCGCTCCTCAGCCGCGAGCGCGAGGTGCAGACGGTCGACCTCGAGCGCAAAGCCGACCGCCGGCAGGCTGCGGCCGAACTCTCCGAGGAGGTTGTCGTAGCGCCCGCCGCCGCCGAGTGGCATCCCGACCGCGGGGTCGTAGACCTCGAACACGGCGCCGGTGTAATAGCCGGGTGCGCGGGACAGGCCGAGATCGAAGATCACGCGTTCCGCGACGGCCGCCTCGAGCAGCTGGTGGACGGCTCGGAGGCCCGCGACGGCGTCTGCGACCGGCCCGGCGGGACCGTGAAGCACGTCCGCGCCGCCACGCATCTGAGGCACCGCGAGCAGCAGTCTGATCGACTCGTCGTCGATCGCGAGATCTCGCAGGCCGCGCTCGAGCCCGACGAAATCGCCGCGCGCGAGCTCATCGAGCAGGCGCGCGCGGTCGGCCGCCACGACGCCCAGCGAGTCGAGCAGAGCCGGATAGAGACTCGCGTCCCCAAGCCCGATTCGGTAGCGCGCGAGGCCGACGGCATCGAGTGCCCGGCAGAGCACCGTGACCGCCTCGGCGGTGCCACGCGGCGCGCCGGCGCCGATCAGCTCGACGCCGGCTTGGAGGAACTCGCGCGGATGTCCACGCTGCGGCCGAACGCCGCGATAGGAGTGGGCGAAGTAGCAGAAGCGTAGCGGCGGCTCCGATGTCGGGTAGCGCGTCGCGACGACACGCGCGATCGGCACGGTCATGTCCGAGCGCAGCACGAGCACGTTGCCGTTCTCGTCGAAGACACGGTAGGCCGGGCGCAGGGAGGCAAGCTCGCCACGCGTGATCACCGTTTCGTACTCGAGCGCGGGCGTGTAGACCTCGCCGTAGCCGGCGGTGCCAAAGACGTCGCGCAACGCTTCGGTGATTGCACGCAGCTCGCGCATCTCGTCCGGCAGCACATCGCGCGTCCCGCTGGGGATCGGGTGGATCATCGCCTGGGGACGGTACCTGAGCCCGGCAGTGCTCGCCCGGCTTCGCCGGGCTGCGGGCTGGCGGGGCGCACGGTTGCGCGTCGTCGCCGCGTCTTTCGGGCCGAGAAGGGCGCCTCAGGCGAGTCGGATGAGCTTCTCGGGGGGAGCTTCGGAGCGCTGCTCGGGTGGCGCTTCGGCACGCTGCGCCGCCACCTGCCCGGCGCGGCGGGGGCGGCGGACCCTGACGTGCTCGGCGATGAGATAGGAACCGATGACAAGGACCAGCGCGATGAACTGCGCCGTGATCGTCTCGACGTTGGGGAAGAGCGAGAACCATGTGCCGAGCCAGCCGGGGAAGTGGATGCCGATCGAGGTGGTGCCGATCCAGCCCGCGAGCTGCATCTCGTTGACCTCCTCGCCGACCATCACGAAGAGCACGACGCAGAGCATGGCGCCGGTGATGATGAGGAGCCGCTTGTAGGGCAGCTTCTGATGCAGGCCGAACGTCAGCACACCGACTGCGCCGGTGAACAGCAGGCCGAGCAGCGCTCCCTCGAGCACGACGTTGTCGCCCGAGCTGACACGGATCGTCTGGAGGAAGATCACCACCTCGAAGCCTTCGCGGTAGACCGAGGTGAATCCGAGCAGCGCGAGCCCGAGCATCATCCGCCGCAGGTTTCGCTCTTCGTCAGCGGTCCCGAGCAGCCCGCGACGGCGCTTGTGATGGTGTGAGATCCAACCGGTCCAGTAGACACGATGGAAGAACCAGTTCATGACGACGAGCAGGACGACGATCGCCGGGATACCGGTTGCAGCTTGGACGTCTAGGCCCTGCCCGCCGAGCTGCCCGATCAGCCAGACCGCGGCAAACCACGTTCCCAACGTGGCGAGTAGCGCCAGCGACCCGCCGGCGGCGACCGGACGGCGGTAGACCTTGTTGGTCCCGAGGAAGCTCGCGAGCACCGCCGCCAGGACGAGGATCGTCTCGAGCCCCTCGCGAAAGACGAGGATCGCAGTGTCGATAACGGCCGTCGTGCGGCTCAGGTGCTCGCCGTGTGAAAGCGCACCCGGCGTGGGCGTGCCACCCGTCGCGTGCCAGCCGAGAACGACCGCGGTGACCCCGACGGCGAGGATGACGAGCGTCCACACATACAGGTAGACATTGCGCGACGGCGACGAGGCGGAGGCGTTCGCGGCGGCGGGCGGGATTGTCTTTGAAGGCACGCTTGGGGCCGAGTCGCTGACCGACTTAGGGAACCCTAACAGAGTACTACCGGCTTGCGCGCAAAGGCGCTTCGGTCATCCGGCGTGTCAGCTGAGTTACAGCGCGAGTACGGGCTCGGCTGGCACACGCTCGATCTGTGCACCAAGCTCGCGCAACCGCTCGTCGATCCGCTCGTAGCCCTTGTCGATCTGCTCGACGCTGCCGATCTCGCTGCGACCGTCCGCGCACAGCGCGGCGATCAGCATCGCCATGCCGGCGCGAATGTCCGGCGACTCCAGGCGTGCACCGCGAAGCCGTCGTGGCCCGGTGACGATCGCGCGGTGCGGGTCGCACGACACGATGTCCGCCCCCATCGCGGCGAGCTTGTCGGTGAAGACGAGGCGACTTTCGAACATCCACTCGTGAATCAGGACCGATCCCCGAGCCTGCGTCGCGAGGGCGACCGCGATGCTCGTGAGGTCGGCCGGGAACGCCGGCCATGGCCCGTCCATCACCTTGCGCTTGTAATCGCCGACGTCCGATTTGACGACCAGCCGCTGGCGGCCCGGCACGATGATGTCGTTGCCGTCGAGCTCGCTCTCTAAACCAAGCTGGTCGAAGACGATGCGGATCATCCGCAGGTCCTGGACATTGGTGTCCTTGATCCGCAGCTCCCCGCCGGTGACGCCCGCCAGCGCCATGAAGCTGCCGATCTCGATGTGGTCGGGAGCGATGCCATGACTCGCGCCGCCGAGCTGCTGCGCCCCGTGCACGGTGAGCACGTTCGATCCGATGCCTTCGATCGCAGCGCCCATCTTGACGAGTAGCCGCGCGAGGTCCTGAACGTGCGGCTCACAGGCGGCGTTTGAGATCACCGTCGACCCAGGCGTCAGCGCCGCCGCCATCAGCACGTTCTCGGTCGCCATGACCGACGGCTCGTCCATGAATACGTCGGCGGCCGCGAGCCCGCGCGGCGCGCGTAGCACGAACGTGCCGTCGTAGTCACAGGTCGCGCCGAGCGCCCGGAAGCCGTCGATGTGCGGATCGAGCCGCCGGCGGCCGATGAAGTCCCCGCCTGGCGGTGGCATCTCGGCCCTTCCGAGGCGCGCCAGCAGCGGACCAGCAAGCAGAAACGACGCGCGAATCTGCTCCGCGAGCTCAGGCTCGAGCACGGCCGCATCGACACCGGCACCGCAGAGCGACAACTCGTTCTCGCCGCGCCAACTCACGCTGACACCGATCCCCTCGAGGATCTCGAGCATGGAATCGACATCGCGGATTCGCGGGACGTTCCCGATCTCGAGCACTCCGTCGGTCAGTACGGACGCGGCCAGGATCGGCAGCGCCGCGTTCTTGTTGCCGGCCGGAACCACGGTGCCGCTAAGCGGCGCGCCGCCGGTGATGATGAACCTCTCCATGGCGTCGGTGGCGTCCACGATTGCACCGCAGCGAACGCCGCGCAAGCCTAACACGGTCGCTTGCGGACTCTCTGAGCACGCCGCGCAGCGCGCCTGGCGATCGGCCGTGCAACTTCGCTTGCAGCTCGTCGATGCACCAATACGCCCGAGAACACGGGCTCTTCTTGCGCCAACCGATTGCCCGGGACACCGTCCTCCGGCTCACCCGAGCGGTCCGTCCGGCGGCCCTCCTAGCTTACGAACACATGTTCTGGCGCCGCCTCCACACCTCGTTCCGCCCCGGCGCCGTGCACCGCGCGCTCGACCTCGTCCGTGCCCTGCTGCTGCTCGATCCGCCGCCCTATGACTGGGCATCGGAGCTCGACTGGCCGCACGAACGCGCCGAGTCGCGCACGCTCAAGTCGCCCGCGTCGAGTCATCGACACCGCCGGCAGCTGCGCGCTGCGCGCGTCCGCTTTCGCGGCGGGGCGGTCCTCGAGCGTCCGCAGCACTGTCTCACTCCGATCACGCCGCTGGTCCGATCACGACCCCCAGGCCGCGCGCTGGACAAGCACGCGGTGGGTCGCTGAAGCTGGGAGGCTGGCCACGCCCCGTTCGGGGCAGGCGGCAAGGCCCGCGCCGGGGCTCCTGAGGAGCCCCGGCGATACGGGCCGGAGTCGCAGCCGCGGGCCGATCAGCATTGTCGGAGTCGGGGGCGTCGCGCAGGTCGCGAGCGCCCGCGACTCGGCTTATCTCGGCCGCCGCGGGGATCGCCACGGCCGCATAATCTGCGTCGTCGTCGAGCGATCGCCGAACGCGCGTCACAACGCCGAGGGCCCCGCTCACGCGGGGCCCTCGTTTGCTGAAGAAACCGGCGGCGACCTACTCTCCCGGGCCCTTGCGAGCCAAGTACCATCGGCGCTGAGGGGCTTAACTGCTCTGTTCGGAATGGGAAGAGGTGTTTCCCCCTCGCCATAGCCACCGGAAAACGGCGAGAAACCGCCCCGGCGGACCCTCAAAACTGCACAGCGCCACAAGTCGCGGGCATCACGAAGTTATCCGTCAAGCCCTCGACCGATTAGTACCAGTCTCCTGCGAGCGTTACCGCTCTTCCAAAGCTGGCCTATCAACCTGGTGGTCTACCAGGGGTCTTACTCCCTCTAGGGGATGGGAGAGTTCATCTCGAGGTTGGCTTCCCACTTAGATGCTTTCAGCGGTTATCCAAACCAGACGTAGCTAATCTGCTATGCCGTTGGCACGACAACAGAGACACCAGAGGTCTGTTCATCACGGTCCTCTCGTACTAGGGACAACCCCTCTCAACTCTCCAACGCCCACGGCAGATAGGGACCGAACTGTCTTGCGACGTTCTGAACCCAGCTCGCGTACCGCTTTAATGGGCGAACAGCCCAACCCTTGGGACCGACTACAGCCCCAGGATGCGACGAGCCGACATCGAGGTGCCAAACCGGGCCGTCGATGTGAACTCTTGGGCCCGATAAGCCTGTTATCCCCGGAGTACCTTTTATCCGTTGAGCGACGGCACTTCCACTTGCTACCGCCGGATCACTAAGACCTGCTTTCGCACCTGCTCGACCTGTCGGTCTCGCAGTCAAGCTCCCTTGCTGCCTTTACACTCTACGCACGATTTCCAACCGTGCTGAGGGAACCTTTGTGCGCCTCCGTTACATTTTAGGAGGCGACCGCCCCAGTCAAACTACCCGCCTGGCAATGTCCACCGCCCGGATTCACGGCGCGATGTTAGAAATCCAATACACCAAGGGTGGTATCTCAAGGTTGGCTCCACGCCAGCCGCAACCGGCGCTTCAAAGCCTCCCACCTATCCTGAGCGAAATGCACCGAATCCCAATACAAAGTTGTAGTAAAGGTTCACGGGGTCTTTCCGTCTAGCCGCGGGTACTCGGCATCTTCACCGAGACTGCAATTTCACCGAGCCCATCGTTGAGACAGCGCTGAAGTCGTTACGCCATTCGTGCAGGTCGGAACTTACCCGACAAGGAATTTCGCTACCTTAGGACCGTTCCTGACTGTTACTACTCGATCGCCGACGGCGCTCGAGCGGTCCGCTCATTTCTGACGGACTCTCATGGTCGCCCATGAGAGCGGACTATCTCATCCCACCGCCGCTCTAGGCAAGTGGGCTCGGCGTATAGTCTCTGAGGATTCCGTGCATCCGATAGCGCCTCTTTCCGCCGCGGTTCATCCGTTCCCGGAGAGCTAGAACCTTGGCGTAGTCCTGGTCGTTGAGAGGACCGCCGGCAAGAAGCAGTACTGCGCTTCTCCAAAGCCGATAGTCCTCTGCCTTCTGGCCGACGATCGGGAACCGATCGAAGAACGGCACGACACGCTCGGTCAGATCGGAAAGTCGGTTGACCTCCCAATACCAGCCGCCGTTGCCGGCCTGTCGCATCGTCCCGCACCGCAGGGCCTCTCTGAAGAGATCCAGCGGCATGCGGTCTCGCTGCGACACGTTGAACGCCGCTGAGATTGCGGAAGCCCCCCAGGCGAGTGTCGCGTCTGCGACACACCACCATGAAGCTTCCTTCTCCCAGCGCGAACCCGGACAAGAAGCTACCGAGCGAGCTCGATAGGGCCTCTATGCACGGTCTTTCCTGCTGATTGTCCGCACCCGACACGTTGTCACGGTACCGCCCACTTCGGACAGAACACGTAGCGCGGGATTCTCGGATGTTCCAGCATATAGCCGAGTTTTACAACTACCTCGGTCAACTGATAGTTACGGCCGCCGTTTACCGGGGCTTAGCTTCAATGCTTCGGGTCAAGCCCTAACATCTCCACGTAACCTTCCGGCACCGGGCAGGCGTCAGCCCCTATACGTCGTCTTTCGACTTAGCAGAGACCTGTGTTTTTGGTAAACAGTCGCTCCAGCCTAGTCACTGCGGCCCCCTCGGGCTCCGTCAGCTAGTGACTTCACCTTACCGGGGCGCCCCTTATCCCGAAGTTACGGGGCCATTTTGCCGAGTTCCTTAACGATGGTTATCTCGATCACCTTAGTATTCTCTACTTGTCCACCTGTGTCGGTTTTGGTACGGGCACGCGTGTCCTCCCTAGGAGCTTTTCTTGGAGGCATGGCTTCAGAGACTCGCCGGCTTAAAGCCAGCTGGCATCGCGCCTCAGGTTATGCGGTCCCGGATTTACCTAAGACCACCCCTACACGCTTACCCCAGGGCGACCATCGCCTGGGCTCCCTTAGCCGTCCTCGTCCCTCCATCGGTCAAACGGACACGACGTGGTACAGGAATATCAACCTGTTGGCCATCGACTACGCCTTTCGGCCTCGCCTTAGGACCCGACTAACCCTGGGAAGACGAGCTTTACCCAGGAATCCTTGGACAATCGGTGGAGGGGATTCTCACCCCTCTTTCGTTACTCATGCCGGCATTCTCACTTCCCAAGCCTCCACGACTGGCTTACGCCGCCGCTTCGCTGGCTTGGGAACGCTCTCCTACCGCGCGATCGGCCCGAGGGCCTCACGCACCCGCAGCTTCGGTGTCTAGCTTGAGCCCCGCTACATTATCCGCGCCCGAACACTTGACCAGTGAGCTGTTACGCACTCTTTCAAGGGTGGCTGCCTCTAAGCCAACCTCCTGGTTGTCTATGCATTCAGACATCGTTTACCACTTAGCTAGAACTTGGGGACCTTAGCTGGCGGTCTGGGCTGTTTCCCTTTTGACGCTGAAGTTTATCCCCCAGCAACTGACTCCCGGAGTAGACGTCGTGGTCTTCGGAGTTTGCATGAAGTCGGTAACCTGGTAGGGCCCCTAGTCCAAACAGTGCTCTACGGCCACGACGTAATTTATCCGAGGCTATACCTAAATATATTTCGGAGAGAACCAGATATCACTGAGCTTGATTAGCCTTTCACTCCGACCCACAGGTCATCCGCCCGGTTTTCAACCCAGGTCGGTTCGGCCCTCCACGAGGTCTTACCCCCGCTTCAGCCTGCCCATGGGTAGCTCGCTCAGTTTCGGGTCTACCGCCTACGACTGAATCGCCCTATTAGGACTCGCTTTCGCTACGGCTCCGCTCATCGCTTAACCTTGCCGCAGACGAGTAACTCGCCGGCTCGTTATGCAAAAAGCACGCGGTCACAGAACAAGTCTGCTCCCACCGCTTGTAGGCGCGCGGTTTCAGGTACTATTTCACTCCCCTTCCGGGGTACTTTTCACCTTTCCCTCACGGTACTTGTCCGCTATCGGTCACTAAGGAGTACTTAGCCTTGGAGGGTGGTCCCCCCAGGTTCAGTCCGCGTTTCACGAGTGCGGACTTACTCAGGTACGCCTGACGGAAGATCGTGGGGTTTCGCCTACGGGACGATTGCCCTCTGTGGTGCGCGGTTCCACGCGCTTCGACTACCTCACGATTTTGTAACTCCCGCCGAGCTGGCCACAGCTCGGAACAGGCGCCCTACAACCCCCGACGCGCAACGCGTGGCCGCTTGCACGCGCCGGGTTTGGGCTGATCCCTTTTCGCTCGCCACTACTCAGGGAGTCTCTGTTGATTTCCTTTCCTCGGGGTACTGAGATGTTTCACTTCCCCCGCTTGTCTTCTCCCGGCCTATGTGTTCAGCCGGGGATAGCGCCGCATTACCAGCGCTGGGTTTCCCCATTCGGGCATCCGCGGGTCAAAGGCTGTTCAGCGCCTCACCGCGGCTTATCGCAGCCGTCCACGCCCTTCATCGACTCTTAGTGCCAAGGCATCCACCATGCGCCCTTACTATCTTGACGGTGATCGAACCAAATGGTTCGGTGATACCCGTACGCGATCGCTTACGGCGATCGCGAACATTTTGTGGCTACTGTGCAGTTTTCAAGGACCGCCGGAGGCGAACGCCCGCCGTGTCGGTGACAGTCTCGCGCAAGCGCGAAGTCACCCGGCGGGCGCCGGTCTCTCAAAGCTCAACAGCATGCCGGCCACCCCACGCCGCGCTCAAGAATGGACGCGACGTCAGGCGCAGGGCCGGCCAGGTTCGGTCGACGTGCTAGGCCCGCTGGTCGCTCCGGCGGCCCGGAATGGGTCGCTGGCTCCAGCGGGGCGCCGTTAGGCGCTCCCTAGAAAGGAGGTGATCCAGCCGCAGCTTCCGCTACGGCTACCTTGTTACGACTTCACCCCAGTCACGAGCCCCACCGTCGACGGCTCCCTCCCTTGCGGGTTAGGCCACCGGCTTCGGGTGTTGCTCACTCCCGTGGTGTGACGGGCGGTGTGTACAAGGCCCGGGAACGTATTCACCGCGGCGGTGCTGATCCGCGATTACTAGCAACTCCGCCTTCATGCAGGCGAGTTTCAGCCTGCAATCCGAACCGAGACGCGCTTTGAGGGATTCGCTCCACCTCGCGGTATCGCAACCCTCTGTACGCGCCAATGTAGCACGTGTGTAGCCCTGGACATAAGGGGCATGATGACTTGACCTCATCCCCGCCTTCCTCCGGTTTGTCACCGGCAGTCTCGCATGAGTCCCCAACTGAATGCTGGCAACATGCGACGGGGGTTGCGCTCGTTGCGGGACTTAACCCAACATCTCACGACACGAGCTGACGACAGCCATGCACCACCTGTGAAAGCGCCCCGAAGGGAAGCCTCGTTTCCGAGGCGGTCGCTCACATGTCAAACCCAGGTAAGGTTCTTCGCGTTGCGTCGAATTAAACCACATGCTCCGCTGCTTGTGCGGGCCCCCGTCAATTCCTTTGAGTTTTAGCCTTGCGGCCGTACTCCACAGG
>Ga0224544_1000085_pt1 | contig 11857 bp, 7 predicted proteins | sample 714P11014metaG_FD_179904 | JGI IMG/M metagenome (GOLD analysis project Ga0224544, IMG submission 179904) | Peat soil microbial communities from Stordalen Mire, Sweden - 717 P1 10-14 | ecosystem: Environmental > Terrestrial > Soil > Wetlands > Peat | place: Sweden: Norrbotten County, Stordalen...
GGCGCCGTTCCAGCTCGCGTAGAGCGCCGGCGTTCCCGGGGTGCTCGCCGCGACCGCCAGCGCCGGCGGCGTTGCTGGCTGACCGAACCAGGGGAAGCGCAGCGCGCGGTAGATCTGGGTGTCGTCTGGTGAGTGGGCGACGTAGAGCACCTTGCCACTCGGGCTGACCTCCGAGATCTCGCCGGTGTCGCCCCAGCCGAGCCACGAGTCGCCGTCCGGCAGCAGCTCGAGGTCACCCTGCGTCTGCGCCCATAGCTGCGACGGCGGCAGCGCGGCGCGCACGAGGCTTGCCGTGTGGCGCTGGTGATCGAGGCGGATCACGAGCCCCTCGGACTCGGGATGACTCGACGGCGGCCCGCCGTTGTCAAACAGGCTGAACACGTCGCCGGTCAGCTGCCGCGCGTCGTGCTGCCAGGAGAAGGCGGTCCCCGGCTCCATCTTGAAGCTCGATTGACGTCCGCCGAGACGCCAGTGGATCTGGCCCGTGCTCGAGTCGACGTTGAAGATCGTCCATGTGTCGCGCGAGGAGATCAACCAGCTGCCGTTGCTGGCGAGTTGCAGCGAGTTCATGTGGAACCAATCCCACGGCCAGGCGACGGTCGCGCCCTTGACCGAGACGTAGGAGTCCTTCAGCGGCACGTGGTCGAGTGAGTCCCACTCGTACATCACGAGGCCCGTCTTGATGTCGATCTCCTGCATCACCGGGTCATAGAGCGCGACGTTGTCGGCGCCGCCGGCCGACTGGAGGTTGCAGTAGAGCGGCTTCCACGCAGTGATCAGAGCAGTGCCCTGGGGCGTTATCTGAAACTCGTGGAGGTCCTCCGCGAGGCCGTTCCCGGCGGACACGGTCGCGATCGGCTGGTAATGGTCATCGTAGATCTCGCCTTCGCCGAGCCCGAAGCCGTGATGGCTGATCGTTCCCTGCCACCAGGTCAGGACCGGCTGGCCTTCGTAGCGCTGCACGAGCAGGTTCGTCGCAAACGTGCCCGTGGCCAGCGGCAGGAACCAGACGGGTTGACCGTCCGGCGCCATTATCTCGGGGCCGGTCTGACCGGGTCCCGGATAGACCGAGAGGAAGATGTCGCCGCCGGCGCTGGCCTGCGGCGAATCCTCGAAGACCTGGATCCGCGGCGGCGTCACGTCGGGCGCCGAGTGGAAGTGGAGGATCGTGCCAGCCGGCCCGGTCGTGCGACCCGTCTCGGGCAGCTCGACGAGCTGATCCGGCGTTCCGACGGTGAAGACGAAGCTGAACGGCACGGTCGCGGTGGCCGACGTGTAGGCGCCCGCGACGGTGACGGTCTCACCGGCCCTGAACGGCTGCTGCGCGACGAAGCTCGCGCCGTCGCCCTGCGAGTAGGGCTGCAGCGTGCCGGCATGCGCGCCGCTCACGCTGCCCGTCACGGTGACGGCGCTCAAAGTGCTCGCAGGCGCACCAAGAAAGCTGATCTGATTGGTCGGCATCGCGTCCGCCGACCCGGGCATCGGGCTGACGAGCAGCGGCGTGCCCGGCAGGGTCGCCGAGGCGTCGAGGCTCGCCGGCAGGCAGTTGGGAGACGGCGGGGCGGCGACGGGCGTCGCGGTCGCGACTGCCGGCGCGGCGACGCAGAGCCCCGCGAGCGCGCCGAGAGCGAGCAGGCGGAGACGGACGTGTCGGGTCACAGCGCGCAGCCTACGCGGTGGCGCAGGGCGCAATCATGCGCAGGCCTCGGCGCATGCGCCGAGGCAGGGATCGGTGCATTTGTGCGCAGGCCTCGGCGCATGCGCCGAGGCAGGGATCGGTGCATGCACCGATCCCCGGGTGGGTGCATGCACCCACCCGCCTTGGAAAGCGCTCAGGCGCGGGCCGTAGTGGCCGGGTCGAGCCGCGTCATCACGACGTGGGCGCTGAGCTCGGCGGGGCCGCCGCGGTAGACGCCCTTGATCGGGGGCACGTCGTCGTAGTGGCGGCCGTGGCCGATCTTGACGTAGCGCTCGCCGGCGACGACGCGGTTCGTCGGGTCGAGCCCGACCCAGACCGGCTCGCCGCGGCCGGCGCTGCTCGGCAGGAGGATCTCGAGCCAGGCGTGCGTGTCGACCTCGACCGAGTCGTCGCCGCCGTCGCTCGAGGCCGCGAACAGGTAGCCGGAGACATAGCGCGAGGCGATGCCGCCGCGACGCAGCAGGATCAGCGCGAGGTGGACGAAGTCCTGGCAGACGCCGGCGCCGATGTCGAGCAGGTCAGCGACCGTCGAGCCGACGTAGGTGATCCCGCGGCGGTAGGCGAAGCGGTCCGGGATCAGCTCGCAGAGATGGAGCGCCGAGCGCAGCGGCGACGGCGCGTCCGCGAGGTGATTGAACTGGTCGAGTGCGCGCGCCGGCGGCTCGGGGATGCTCGCGAGCAGGTACTCGCCGGCGGCCTCGAGGTAGGCCGGCGAGCTGAGCTCCTCCCAGAGAGGGTCGGGCGCGGCGGAGGGTTCGGCGGTGACGACGCGGGCACGGACGTCGATCATCAGCGAGCTGTGCGGCTTGGAAATCCCGAACTCGATGACCTCCGTGCCGAAGTAATCGCTGTGGCGCCCGAGCCGCGTCTCCGGATCGATCCGCACGTGGAACTCGTCGCAGCGCTGGTTGGCGGTCGTCGCGGGACGGACACGCAGGGCGTTGAGGTTGTCGCTGACGGGAGCCGAGTACTGGTACTCGGTGGTGTAGTGGATCGAGAAGTGCATCAGGCGGTCATCATGCGCTCGGCCGGTGCAACCCCGCCAAAGTAGCGGTCGGAGATGTCGGTATCGACGAGGATCAGCTCGCTGCCGACGATCTCGCAGACGTCGAGCAGGCCGCTGTCGGCGGCCGTGCTGCGGCCGCGGAAGCCGAGGTCGGCGAGCAGCCGCGATAGGCGGAGCACCGGATCCGACATGCGCGGCGAGTGGTCGGCGAGGAGCAGCGCGTCGCGGACCGCGGCGATCGATGCGGTGACCGAGTCGGGATAGCTCTGGGTGAACAGCAGGAAGCTCGCGACCGCCGCGGCGCTCGGCGCGCTCGCCGACGCGCGCCTGTAGGCCTGGAGGCCGCCGACCGCGTGGAGCAGGGCCAGCGCCTGCCCGTCGTGGAGCGAGAAGCCGTGGTCCTCGGAGGACTCGCCCGGGCTCGGCAACGCCACACGGAGCATTCGCAGCACCATGTCGGCGCCCTCGAAGCGCCCGCCGGCGTCGAGGAACGCATAGGCCTCGTCACGCAGCATTGTGCGCGACGCGACACCCCAGAACAGGGCGGCGCGGCTCTTCACGTAGGAGACGAACGAGTAGGGGCCGGCATAGCCGGTCACCCCGACGGCGGCCTCGCCGAGGCCGAGCTGGAAGCCGTTGATCGCCTCCCACATCTCGGCGCTGATCACGTCGCGCACCGTGCGCGCGCCCTCGCGCGCCCGCTCGACGCTCGAGACGACCGAGTTCACGTTGGTCTCGTCGGTCGAGAGCAACGCGACCGTCTCGTCGCGTGAGGCGCGGTTGTGAGCGGTCGTCCCGGTCGAGCCCATGATCGCGAGAACCGCGTCCCAGGACAGCGTCACGCCGGACCCATCCTCGTGGTAGGCCTGCACGTCGGCCTGAAAGACGCCGTCGATCAGGCGTGCGGTGTGCTCGGCGCGCGACACGTTGCGCCCGAGCCAGAAGAGCTCATGAGCGATTCGCGCGAGCACCGATCAGCCTCGCTGCTGCTGTTGCTGTTGCTGTTGCTGCTGCTGCTGCTGCTGCTGCTGCTGTGCCTGGCCGGTCCACGATTCGAGGCGCAGATCGGGCAGCGCGGGCGGTGCGAAAGTCACCGACCCGGCCGGCTCAGGCGGCGCGGTGTCGCCGTCCTCGGCGAGGACCCAGGTGTCCTTCGAGCCGCCGCCGCGCGAGGAGTTGACGACCATCGAGCCCTCCTCGAGGGCGACGCGCGTGAGGCCGCCGGGAACGATGCGGATCTGCTCGCCGAAGATCGCGAAGGGGCGCAGGTCGACGTGGCGGGGCGCGAGCGAGCCGTCGCCCTGAACCGTTGGAACCGTTGATAGCTGGACGAGCTTCTGGGCGATCCACTGCGACGGGTCGGCGCGGACCGCGCTCGCGAGCGTCGCGAGGCGTTGCTCCTCGGCGTGCGGACCGATCACGACGCCGCGCCCACCGGACTCACCGGTCGGCTTGAAGACGAGCTCGTCGATCCGCGACAGCGCGTGCTCGAGCTGCTCGGGGTCGTCGAGCAGGTAGGTCGTCACGTTCTCGAGCAGCGGCTCCTCGCCGAGGTAGAAGCGAATCATCTCCGGAACGTAGTAGTGGACCGCCTTGTCGTCGGCGACGCCCGTGCCGATCGCGTTGGCGATTGCGACGGTGCCCGCGCGATAGGCGCGGATCAGGCCGGGCACCCCGAGCAGCGAGTCGGGGCGGAACTCGAGCGGGTCGATGAAGGCATCGTCGAGCCGGCGGTAGATCGCGCTGACGCGCGCGAGGCCATTGGTCGTGCGCATGTAACAGACGTCGTCGCGGACGACGAGATCCGAGGCCTCGACCAGCTCCACGCCCATCTGGCGGGCAAGGAAGGCATGCTCGAAGTAGGCGCTGTTGGCCGGTCCGGGCGTCCAGACGACGACCGTCGCCTCGCCCTCCGGTCCCGGCGCGACCGATTTGAGCGAGGCGAGCAGCAGCGCCGGGTACTCGTCGACCGGGCGCACGCGGTAGTAGGCGAAGAGCGAGGGGATCAGGCGCGTCATCGCGATCCGGTTCTCGAGCATGTAGGAGATCCCGGATGGGGTACGGACATTGTCTTCGAGCACCTTCCAGCTTCCGTCGGCGTCGCGGACGAGGTCGCAGCCGGCGATGTGGGTGTAGATGCCGCCCGGTGGCCGGATCCCGTGCGCGGCGCGAGCGAAGTGCGAACGGCTCGCGATCAGTGTCCACGGGACGACCTTCGCCTTGACGATCTCGCGCTCGTGGTAGACGTCGGCGACGAAGTGGTTGAGCGCTCGGATGCGCTGCGCGAGGCCACGCTTGATCTCGGTCCACTCGTGGGCGGGGATGATCCGCGGCACCAGGTCGAGCGGGAATGGCCGGTCGCCGACAGCGCCCTGGGTGGTCGTCAGGTCGAAGGTGATTCCCTGGCGCATGAACAGCGCGTCACGCAGCTGCCCGGCCGCAACGAGGCGCTCGCTGCCGAGCCGCTCGAGCTCCGCCACCAGCGCCTCCGCGTGCTCGCGACAGGTCCCGTCCTGCGCGAAGACCTCGTCGTAGCAGCCCGTCATCTGAGCGCCGGTGCGCATCCGCACATTCTCGACCACGGCGGGCAGCCGGAGGGGTGCCAATCTGGACAAGATCGAAGGGTTGTTGTTGTACGTGGCGGCAATGGCGGTCTTGTGCCCGGCTCACGCCGTGGATTCCTCGCGGGACGGTGCGCTGGGGAGGACATCTAGGCGCCGGCTATCAGTACGACGGCGAATGCTCCGTAGGCGATGATGATCGCTGCGCCTGCAGCTCGGCGCAGGCCGGAGTCGAGGAAGGCACAGATCAGCGCCAGAACGGTGAGCGCCCCGTAGGCGAATGCGACCAGCCTCGTCTCGGCTGACGGCGAGCCGAGCCCGAGGATGCTCGCTGGGATCAGGAGCCCGCCGACGGCGTTCAGCACGTTGCTGTTGAGGGCGGTGCTGAGCGTCGCGGCGCCGCGACCGCGCGCGGCGAGGTAGATCCCGGCGACGGCGTTCGGCAGACTCGTGACGACCGCGAGCACGAGCGCGCCGACGAGGATCGGGGCGAGCGCCCAGTCGCGCCCGAGCGCGGCGGCGCTCCGCTCCACCGCGACGCTCGCGCCGATCACGACGGCCAGCGCGACCAGCGCCATGACGCCATCGTTGATGCCGCCGCGACGCGGGTGGATCGCAGCCTCGAGCTCGAGCTCCTCTTCGCCGATCGCCTGCGCCAGCCAGCCCGACCAGCCGGCTGGGAGCCCGAGCCGGCGAGTGACCTTGCCGCCGCCACCGAGCAGCACCAGGTAGGCGGCCAGCACGATCAGCGCCCCGAGCAGCGCCGCGAGGACCCCCAGCACGCCGAACACCGCCAGCAGCGTCAGCCCAGCCACCCACAGCGCGACGGCGCCGTTCATCAGGACCACGCGCCGGTGCAGTGTGATCGTGCCCGCGACGAGCGCGGCGAGACCGAGTAGCGCAGCCAGGTTGAAGGCGTTTGATCCGAGCACCACGCCGGCGCCGATGCTCCGGTCGTGATCGATGAGCGCGGTGATCGCGGTCGTGATCTCGGGCCCGTCGGCGGCCAGCGCCGCAACCATCCCCAGCAGGGCTTCGGAGAAGCGCAAGCGCTTGCCCACACGCTCGAGACGCTGCACGAGGACCCAGCTCGCTCCAACGCTCACGCAAACGCCAGCGATGAAAACGAAAACCCTTAGCGACGTTGACATCCCGCGCTCCGCTCAGCCTCCATCGCCTGCTCCCTGGATCGGCTCCAGCGCAGCACGCTAGCCGGTAAGGCACGTTAGGGCGGTGGATGGCCCGCCCGTTTGTCGCATGGATCACAATGTGGGTGATGGCCGTCACGATGGAGAAGGCCGCGGCGCGGGCCGTCGCGCCGCTGCTACGGGTCGATGCTCTGACTGTGCGCTTCGACGCCTTCCGCGCGCTCGACGCCGTCGACCTCGAAATCCAATCCGGCCAGACGGTGGCGCTGGCGGGCGAGAACGGTGCCGGCAAGTCGACGCTCGTGCGCTGCATCGGCGGCGACATAACTCCGACGAGCGGCCGCGTCTACATCGACGGCGAGCGCATCGGGTCATCGCCGGCGGCCGCCGCGCGCCGCGGCGTCGCCGTCGTCTGGCAGGATCTCGCGCTCTGCGACAACCTCGATGTCGCCTCTAACCTGTTGCTCGGGAGTGAGGATCGCGGACAGCTCCGTTCTGAGGCCTCCTTCCACGCGGCGGCAAGGGAGCTGCTCAGGGGCCTCGGGATCGGTTTGAGCGACACGACGCGGGGCGTCGGGACGCTCTCGGGAGGCGAGCGCCAGTTGGTCTCGGTGGCGCGCGCGATGGTAGGGCAGCCGAAGTTGCTCGTGCTCGACGAGCCGACCGGCGCGTTGGGCGTCAACGAATCGGCTCAGGTCGAGCAGCTCACCGCCAACGTGCGTGCACAAGGCACGACCATCCTCCTCGTCTCCCACGACATCGACCAGATGTTCCGGCTCGCCGATCGCATCGTCGTGCTGCGCCAGGGGCGGATCGTCGCGGACATCGATCCTGCGAACTCCCACCCCGACGACATCGTCTCGTTCATATCCGGCCAGCCGACCGATTCCTCGGCACGCCGGCAGCTGAGCCGGCTTCACGGTCTCGCCGATCGCCTTGCCTCGACGGACCCATCGTCGAGCCTTCCGTTGATCCTGTCCGCTCTCGCTGGAGCTCTCGGCACGTCGCAGCTGTGCCTCCACCTGGTCGACGTCGATCGTTTGCGCACCGTGACAGACCTGGGGCTGCCGGGCGCGCTGACAGAGGCCTGGTCCGAGCTGCCCTTTGGTGAGTCCGGCGGTCCCGTCGGACTCGCCGCCGCAACCGAGGCGACCGTGGTCGACTTCGACATCAGCTCGAGCCCTGAGTGGACGCCATGGCGCTCGCTTGCCCGCGCAGCCGGACTGGCCAGCTCGTGGTCGGTGCCCGTTACGGGCACCGATCGCTTGCTGGGCGTCATCACGGTGTTCCGCGAGTCGCGCGCCAATCCCCCGCGCAACGACCTGCGACTCGCAAACCTCTACGCGGGCTACATCGCCAGCGCCGTCGAGCGCGAGCGCCTGCTGGGCGAGGTGACGGCGCGCAATCGAGTGCTCGAAACGATCCGTGAGGTCCTCGAGACGCTGGCCGGTCCGGTCCCGCTGGCGCACGGGCTGGGCGCCGTGCTGCACGCCCTCTGTCAGGGTCTCCAGGCCGAGCGCGTGGCGCTGCTGACAAGCGACGGCGAGGTCGACGATGCGGATAGCTGGCTCGTGGTCGATGCGACGGGTGAGGAGGTAGACGTCCCTGCCGCGCTGACTGAGGTCGCTTCGATCCTTCCCGTGGAAGGCTGCGATGACGGCAGGGCGATGAGCATCGTGCCGCAGAGCGGGGACGCCTGCATCGCAGTCAGGTTCTCCGCGCCGGGTGGCGGCGGGATGCTGCTCGCCCAATGGCGCTCCCCCAGTACTCCAGCGGACGGGATCGCCCTGATGGAGGATGCCGCGAACTCGCTGCGCCTGGCGCGCGAGCGCCAGGAATCCGAGCGGGCGCGCGAGGAGGCGAGCGCGCTGCGACGCTCGCGCGAGCTCCAGCGTGGGTTCCTGACGCGCCTCAGCCACGAGCTCCGCACGCCGCTGACCGCTATCGGCGGCTACGCCTCGAGCCTGATGGCGCCCGACGTCACCTGGGACGGCGCGTCGGAGAAGCGCTTCCTGACGCGAATCGGCGCCGAGTCGGCTCGCCTCGGCCGCCTCGTCGTCGACCTGCTCGACTTCTCGGCGATCGAGTCATCGACGATGCGCATGCTGCCGGACTGGTGCGAGCTGCCGCCGGTCCTCGATGCCGCGATCGCGTGCGTGCCCCCGTCACAGGCGGCCGTCATCGAGGTCGACTGCCAACACGACCTGCCGGTCATCTGGGCCGACCACGATCGTCTCGAGCAGGTCTTTCTGAACCTGCTCGAGAACGCCCTGCGTCACAATCCCGAGGGGACCCACGTGTGGGTCAAGGCAACCGGGGATGAGGAGCGCGGGGTGGTGATCAGCGTGACCGACGACGGTGGCGGCCTGCCCGACGAGGTCGCAGTCGCCCTGTTCGAGCCGCGCAGCGGCGGCGTCGGCGCGGCGGCTGGGGCCGGGCTCGGACTGTCGATCGCCAAGGGCATCGTCGATGCCCACCTCGGCGAGATCGACCTCGAGCGACTCGAGCACGGCACGCGTTTCTCCGTGAGGCTGCCGATCGGCGGCCCCGACTCTTCCCACCGCTACACGGAGGATCGTGACCTTTCCGACGTCTGAGGCGCCGCTGGCCACGAAGATCCTCGTGGTCGAGGACGATCCGAACATCGTCGACCTGATCCGTTCGAACCTCGCCGTGCGGGGCTTCGAAACACTCGTCTCGACCGACGGCGGTCGCGTCTTGCAAACGCTCGAAACCGAGCGGCCGGACCTGATCCTGCTCGACCTGATGCTACCCTCGATCGACGGGTTCGAGCTCTGCAAGCAGGTCCGTGAGCGCTCCAGTGTCGGCGTTATCGTCGTCTCGGCGCGCGGCGGCGACCACGACAAGGTCGCTGCCCTCAACCTCGGCGCCGACGACTACCTGACGAAGCCGTTCAGCATCGACGAGCTGCTCGCGCGGATCGCGGCGACGCTGCGACGGACGCGTCCCGCACCCGTCGAGATGCAGAGCACCCGGATCGCGCTCACCGACGACCTCGAGATGGACCTCGCGAACCGCCAGGTGACGCGCGACGGCACGGGGCTTCACCTGACCCCGACTGAGTTCGCGCTGCTGCGTGAACTTGTGGTCAATCGCGGCAAGCTGCTGACCCACGCGCAGCTCCTGCGACGCGTCTGGGGTCCCGGCTATGAGACCGAGACCGAATACGTACGCGTTTACGTGCGCCGCCTGCGGGCAAAGCTGGAGCCCGAGGGCAGCCCGCCGCTGATCCTCACCCAGCCCCGCGTCGGTTACAGGCTGGCACCAGAATGAACAAGACGTAAACAGCGTTCACGACTTGTTCCAGAAACGGGCCGAACATTGATGTTGCGTTTACGCAGCAGGGCCTACATTTTTCGGTGGTTCCATGTGAATCCGGCGGTTGGGTGTCGTTGTACCCGGTCGTCGCATCACAGCAATGAGATCAGAGAGAGAGGAAGCGACAGAATGTCTCTGCTAAAGAGCAGACTCGCGTTCGTCGGCATCGCATCGGTGATCCTCACCGGCGCGCTGTTCGCGAGCGAGAACAGCTATGCAGCCAAGGCCAAGGCCAAGGCTCCGGCTGTTACGTACAAGAACCTCAGCTCCAAGGACTTCAACAACACGTTGACAGCCATGAAGGCCCTGAAGCCACTGGCCGCTAAGGGCAAAGGAAAGGTCGCCGTGATCCTGCCGGACACGACGTCCTCAGAGCGCTGGACCGAGTTCGACGCGCCGATCCTGAAGAAGGCGTTTACGGACGCTGGCCTCAAGTCAAGCCAGATCATCATCCAAAACGCGCAGGGGAGCGACGCGACGTTCATCACCGACGACCAGGCGGACATCACAGCCGGCGCGAAGGTGATTTTGATCTGTCCGGAGGATTCGGCCACCGGCGACGAGGCTGAGAAGCAGAACAGCGCGGCTGGCGTCAAGACGATCGACTACGACCGCCTGACGCTCGGTGGAGCTACCGCCGGCAAGTACTACGTCAGCTTCAACAACGTCACCGTTGGGAAGCTGATCGGAAGTGGCATGGTCGCCTGCGTCAAGGCGTGGGGCGTCACGAGCCCGAAGGTCATCGTCGCTCACGGAGCGACGACCGACAACAACGCGACCCTGTTCGCACAGGGTTACTTCGACATCCTGACGCCGCTGTTCAGCAGCGGTTCATGGACGGATGAAGAGGGCGCTGCACCTGCCACCACGGCGGGAACATGGGATCCGCCGACCGCCGAGACCGAGTTCCAGCAGGCGTTTACGGCGCACCCAACGGCCAACGCGGCTCTGATGCCAAACGACGAGACCGCCGCGCCGGTCATCACCTACCTGCAGCAGCAGGGAGTCAAGCCGAAAACCTTCCCGGTGACCGGCCAAGACGCCACGCTTGTGGGGCTGCAGAACATCATCAGCGACTACCAGTGCGGAACGGTTTATAAGCCGATCTTCCTGGAGGCTGAGGGAGCTTCGGCGCTCGCAATGTACCTGCGGGCAGGCCTGAAGCCGCCGAAGACACTGATCAATGGAACGACGGAGGACACCGTGGCCAACTATGCGGTGCCGTCGGTCCTCGAGATCCCGGAATGGGTTACAGCAGCGACGATCGAGAAGACAGTTGTCGCCGACAAATTCGTCCCGGCGTCGCAGATCTGCTCGGGCTCGCCGCCGTCAGGCCCGTCCTACGCAGCGGATTGCGCCACATACAAGATCAAGTAGATGAGTGAGCCGCGTTCTATAGTCTCGCGCCAATGACGGCCGATTCGACAGCCGCGGCTAGCCAACCGCAGGAAGGGAACGTCTCCCGGTCCGCCTCGGCGGGCCGGGAGACCAACCCCGGCAGAGACGGTCAAGCGGACGGCGCGCCGGTCGCGGACGTCCTGCTTTCCCTGCGCGGGATCTCCAAGCACTTCGGTCCCGTCACCGCGCTCGACGACGTCAACCTCGACATCCCGGCGGGACGCGTTACCGCGCTGATCGGCGACAACGGCGCCGGCAAGTCGACACTGATCAAGGTGATCGCCGGCATCCACGAAGCCGACCACGGCGAGATCTACTGGAGCGGCGAGCGCGTCGCGATTCGCACCCCCCACGACGCCACCCAGCTCGGCGTGGCCACCGTCTACCAGGATCTGGCGCTCTGCGACAACCTCGACATCGTCGCCAACATGTTCCTCGGCGTCGAGATTCGTCGTCACCGCCTGCTGGACGAGACGCCGATGGAGCTGAAGGCCAAGGAAACGCTTGCCGGTTTGTCGGTCACCTCCGTGCGCTCGATCCGCCAACCAGTCGGATCGCTATCGGGGGGGCAGCGTCAGAGCGTCGCCGTGGCTCGCGCCGTAATGGGCGATGCAAAGCTCGTGGTCATGGACGAACCGACGGCCGCGCTCGGCGTATCGCAAACGGCGATGGTGCTGGAGCTGATCCAAGGGCTCGCCGCCAGCGG
>Ga0224544_1000086_pt1 | contig 11844 bp, 14 predicted proteins | sample 714P11014metaG_FD_179904 | JGI IMG/M metagenome (GOLD analysis project Ga0224544, IMG submission 179904) | Peat soil microbial communities from Stordalen Mire, Sweden - 717 P1 10-14 | ecosystem: Environmental > Terrestrial > Soil > Wetlands > Peat | place: Sweden: Norrbotten County, Stordalen...
CAGCCGGCTCAGCGCTCGCCGCTCCACGGCTCGCGCCGCGCGCCGAGCTTGTACCGGCGCCGCTCGCAAACCCGGCGGTCTCGGCGGCGAGCAAGGCTGCGCTGTGGGAGTTCGCCGGCCTGCGACGAACGCGGGAGGGGCTCGAGCACCTGCTGGCCGGCGAGCAGCCGCTGACAAGGCTGATCGCGACGTGCGCGTTGAGCCGTGAGGAGACGCGTGGCGTCCACTCGCGCGCCGATTTCCCGCAGCTCGATCCAACGCTCGATGAGCTGCACACAGTCGTCGGAGTGGACGGCGCCGCGCGGCGCGAGCGCTGGGGTTGAGCACGTCGGCCGTGGGCGGCCCGCGACCTCCCTGCGACGACCGGCGCTTAAGCCACGCATAACACCACCGACCGTGTGGTCTTCATACGGCGCCTCCAGACTCACCGCCCAGAGAGAGAGCGCGTGTCGGGGCCGCGCAAGAGGCCAAAATCGGAGGGTGACCATGTACCAGTTCAGCCGAGGCATCTACCGCGAGCTTGCCCCGCTGGTTGAGCGCCGCAACGGAGGACGCGGCTACCTGGAGGATCAGCTGCGGGTGCTTGACGCCTGCGAATCGGCGATCCGCAGGCTTGCGAGCGACCGGCAATACTTCGCAAAGCCGGCGCGCTCCCTGTTCAGTGACGTGCGCAGCTTCTTTCCCGTGGCGCGCCAGCACCACGTCTATCGGGTGATCGAGCACTATGTGACGCTCGCGGACGAGTTTCTCGCGGCGCTCCCGCCGGCAGGCTGCGACGCCGACGGCAACCCAGTTCAGTGTCGGGCGATGACGCGCAAGGGAACGCCTTGCCAGCGCACTCCGCTGTCGCGCAACGGGTACTGCCCGTCACATCAGCACCTGGCGGAAACCGAGCACGAGGAAGCACCCGCGCTCGCTGCGTAGCCGGCGATGCTCAGAGCGACTCCGGGGCGATCCCGGAGGCGGTCTGTGGACGCTACAAGCGTCGCTTGCGGGCACCAAAAAGGCCCCAAATTGCAGCGAAATTTGGAGTTTTTGGCGCTATTGCGTATCCTTGGCCTGTCGCTGACGCGGTACGGCCTCATCCTCGCGCGGTGACGTCGCTTCGGAGCATCCTGACCTATGCCAATCGCGTTCAAAGAATGGGCGGTCACCGTCCGCGCGCTCGCCGAAGGCGAGCAGCTTGTCACCCTGCGAAAAGGTGGCATTCGCGAGCCGAGCAAGCATTTCGAAGTCGAGCATCCTCGCTTCTTCCTGTACCCGACGTTCGATCACCAGCGTGCCGACCTCGTTCGCGAGTCGCACCGTCCGGAGCTGCGTCGTGCGCTGGAGGAAGGCGTTTGGGCGGACGGCGAGCCGGCACTGCACGGTTCGCGCTCCGGGCTCGCGCTGCTTCCGCCGGACCGCGTGCGGATCCGCGCCTGGGCCGAGGTTGCCGCGCAGTACACCGTCACCGATCCACGCGTCGTCGATTCGCTATCGCCGTTCTACGTCTGGACGCCTGACTATGCGGAGAAGCGCCTCGAGTGGAAGCGGCGTCATCCACTTCACGTGCTGCTGCTGCGGACCTACCGCATCCCGCGCCCGGTGACCGTGAAGGTCAAGGACGAATATGCAGGCTGCCGCTCGTGGCTCGAGCTGCAGCGCGACCTCCCGTTCGAGGGCACGCCAGTGCTCGCCGACGAGGAGTTCGATCGTGCGGCCGAGGAGATCGAGGCAATCGCCCTCGGCGCCGGCCAGCCCGCTTACGCCTGAGCAGTCGCGCACGTACGTCACCTGACACCGGCGCGCGTCGAGCGCACGTGACGTGTCGCTGACGGCCCGAGGAGCGGTTCGCGGCAGGCGTCGAGTCGGGCGGTTGGCATCCCCCCCTGCGACCCGGTCCGCTGCGCCGGCGGCTACGCTCTCTGCCCGTGAGCCGCGTATGGACGGTGGCAAGGCGCTCGGCTGTGTCCTTCTATCGCGACCAGGCGACGCACCACGCGGCCGCGCTCACCTACTACGCGCTGATGTCGCTGTTTCCGATGCTGCTCCTGGCCGTATCTCTGCTCGGACTGCTGGGCGAATACCCCAACACCTACAACACGATCGTCACCAACCTGCGTGACGTCGTGCCGGCAGTCATGCTGGCGCCGCTGTCGACAGCAGTCAAGGCGGCGCTCAAGAGCAGGGGCACCGCTGCGGCGGCGTTGGCGCTCGGCGTAGCGGCCGCCCTGTACGGAGGCACCGGCTACCTCGAGGCGACCCGGCGCGCGCTCAACGTCGTCTTCGAGTGCCGTCGCGGGCGATCCTTCGTGCGCCGCAAGCTGACCGATGTGGCCTCGCTGCTCGTGCTGCTCGCGCTAGTGCTGATCACGATCGTTTTGATTTTCGCCGGTGCAAGCCTAACGCGCCGAGTGCTCGGGACTGGGCCGGCGGACGTGTGGCGTGTCGCCCGCTGGCCGCTGGCGTTTCTCAGCGCGCTGCTCGTCTTCTCGTTCATCTACTTCGTCACGCCCGACATCCGCCACCGCGGGTTCCACTGGATCGTTCCCGGCGCGTTGGTCGGAGTCGGGCTCTGGCTTGCGTTGTCGGCCGCCTTCTCGGAGTACCTCGATCACTTCGACAGCTTCAACGTGACCTACGGCTCCTTCGCGGCGGCGATCATCCTGCTCGTGTGGCTGTGGCTGACCAACCTCACCTTGCTGTTCGGCGCCGAGGTCAACGGCGAGATCGAGCGCGTCAACCAGATCGCCGACGGTGTGCCTGAGGCGGAGGCGCGAAAGCACCCGCCGGTCAGCTGAGGGGGTATCTCAGTCCCAGGTGTGCGTAGCCATGAAGAGCACGATCGCGACGACCGCAATCACGAGCAGCAAGCCGGCGATCAGGCGCGCCGGGCGGGCAGTCGTGACGAGCGCTGCGGCAGGGTCGCGGATCCCTGTCTCGAGCAGGACGTCACGAGCAGCCTCCGCCCCCGAGGCCGGGACGAGGATCTCGCGCGGCCCGCTGGCCATGAAGTCGGGCACGTCGAAGCCCGCGGCGCGGCGAATCAGGCTCGGCACGCCCTCCTCGAGCAGCAGGCCGGCAATGAACTCGGCCTCAACCTGGTTGCGCGCGCCGGCGGCCCAGACGAGCCGGCCCTCGGCGTAGCGCGGGTCGATCTTGCGCGCGCGCTCCCGGCGCTCGTCGACCACCGCCTCGGTGTGCGCCGCAACGAGCGGCATGCCGCACCGCGGGCAGAAGCGCTCCTCGCCGGCATGCGAGGTCCCGCAGTCGGGGCAGAGGAGCGACGCCGCGGACATCACGAAACGCTCAGCGCGACCTCCGCGACGCCGTCAGAGTCGAGCCGGTAGCCACGCACCTCCGGCTCCTCGCCAGCTACCCCGACGATCAAGTAGATCGTCCCCGGCCAGAGCGGCTGGCCCAGCTCCGGTGGGACCGCGATGTTGATGTCGGTCTGCGACGGATAGGGCGCGCTGCGCGTGTGCGAATGGTAAATCGCCCCGAGCGCCCAGCCGGCCTCCTCGATCTCGCTGAGCAGGCTGAACATTTCGCCGGCCTCGATCTCATAGCGCAGCGGGCTCGCATGGATGTTCGTCGCGCGATACACCCGCTTCGCCACGCCGGACTCGCTGCCCACCATCCCGCAGCACTCGTTCGGCGCGTCCTCGAGCGCGTGCGAGACCATCTCGGCGTACAGCGCTCGGTCGATTTGCATCAGAGCGCCGCGCGAATCGCGTCCCAAGCCGGCAAGCGATGCGGCGAAGGCCGCACCGCTACCACCACAGCGTGCTCTCGAGGTTCTCGATCTCCTCGAGTGGCCGCGTGTATACCCCGCTCGAGAGGTACCTCCAGCCGTCATCGGCGACAACGAAGACCACGTTGCCTTCGTCAAGCTCGCCTGCGATGCGGGCTGCAACCCGCGCGATCGCACCAGAGGAAACCCCCGCGAAGATGCCCTCCTCGTCGAGCAGCCGCCGCGTCCAGACGATCGCGTCGCTGTTGGTCACGAAGATCTTGCGGTCGAGCAGCGCGAGGTCGAGGATCGGCGGGATGAAGCCGTCATCGAGCGAGCGCAGGCCCTGAACCGGCTCGCCCTGCATCGGCTCGGCGGCGACGATCTTGACGGCGTCGCCGAGCACCTCCTTCAGGCGACGGCCGTTGCCCATCAACGTGCCCCCGGTGCCAAGGCCGGCGACGAACGCGCTGACGTCGTTGTCGAGCTCTTCGAGGATCTCGACGGCCGTGCCGTTGTAGTGCGCGAGCGGGTTGGCCTCGTTGCCGTACTGGTAGGGCATGTAGTAGCGCGAGTCGGCGGCAGCCATCTCGAGCGCCAGTTCGACGGCGCCGTTGGACCCTTTCGATCCCTCCGAGGAGACGATCTCGGCACCCCACATCTGGAGCAGCTGCGTGCGCTCCGGGGTGACGTTGTCGGGCATCACGACCTTGAGCGGATAGCCCTTCAGCTTGCAGATCATGCCGAGCGAGATGCCGGTGTTGCCCGATGTCGGTTCGAGGATCACCTGGCCGGCGGCGATCGCGCCCTTCTCCTCGGCGTCCTCGATCAGCGCGCGGGCGACGCGGTCCTTGACCGAGCCCGTCGGGTTGTGAGACTCGAGCTTGGCCCACAGCCGCACTCCGGGCTTGGGCGAGAGTCGTTTCAGCTCAATGATCGGCGTGTTGCCGATCGACTGGACGATATCGCCGTAGCGCCCCCCGCACGGGCGGTTGTGGAGCTCGCGCGCGCTCATCGCTTCAGTAAAGATAGCGAGTGCGATCAGCCGCCGGCCATCGCCGGCAGGATCACGAGCGTGTCGCTCGCTGCGACCGCGGTGTCGAGCCCATCGAGGACGCGGACGTCCTCGTCATTGAGGTAGACGTTGACGTAGCGGTTCAGCTCGCCGTCGCCGCCGAACAGCTGCGACTCGGTCGCCGGATGCGCTGTAACCAGCGCCCGCAAGACATCCCGAACGTTCGTGCCGGGGGCCTCCAGTTCGCGCTCACCGCCGACCGAGGCGCGGAGCACCGGGGGTATCTTGATCGTCGGCACGGGCTGAAAGCTACCCGGCCGCGGCGCAGAAGGCCTCGTAGTCAGGGAAGAAGCCCATCTCCTCGTCGGTGATCGACTCGGGATCGCGCGAGCAGATCGGGCATTCCGGATCGCGGCGGACCTTGACCTCGCTGAGCGTCGCCGCGAGCGCGTCGTAGAGCAGCAGGCGCCCGATCGCCGGCTCGCCGGCTCCGACGATCAGCTTGATCACTTCGGTTGCCTGGAGCAACCCCATCGTTCCGGGCAGCACACCGAGCACGCCGTTGGCGCCGCAGGACGGCGCGAGCTCGGCCGGCGGCGGCTCCGGGAAGAGGCAGCGGTAGCAGGGGCCGTCGTAGGGCTTGAAGATCGAGAGCTGGCCGTCGAAGCCGAGGATCGACGCCGACACGACCGGGATCTGCAGGCGCACGCTTGCGTCGTTGAGCAGGTAGCGGGTCGGGAAGTTGTCGACGCCGTCGACGATGATGTCCCAGCCGGCGATGATCTCCATGACGTTCGAGGCATCGAGCCGCGTCTGGTAGGGCACGACGGTGACGTCGGGGTTGAGCGCGTGGATCGTCTCCTCGGCCGACTCGACTTTCGGCACCCCGATCCGCGCCGTGGTGTGGATCACCTGACGCTGGAGGTTCGAGAGGTCGACGACGTCGTTGTCGACGATCCCCAGCGTGCCGACGCCGGCCGCGGCGAGGTAGAGCGCGGTCGGTGAGCCGAGACCCCCGGCACCGAGCAGCAGGACGCGCGCGTCGAGCAGTTTCTGCTGGCCGCTCTCGCCGACTTCGGGGATCAGGATGTGGCGCGAATAGCGCTCGCGCTGCTCGGCCGACAGCGTCTTTGGCGCCTCGACTTCGTAGCCGCGATCCTTCCACAGCGTGATGCCGCCGGTCATCGACTCGACGTGCTCGTAGCCGAGGTCGTGGCCCAGAGTGCGCGCCGCAAGCGCCGAACGGTTGCCCGAGGCGCAGTAGAGGACGACGCGCTGCGAGCGGTCCGGGACGACGCCCTCGATGCGCGACTCGAGATAGCCGCGCGGCACGTGCTTGGCTCCTGGTAGGTGCCCCTGGGCCCACTCGTCGGCCTCACGGACGTCGACGATCGCGACGCCGTTGCCGACCAGCTCGTGCACGACCTGCGGGTCGGTCTCGGTTATCCCCGCCTTGACCTGGCGAATGAACTCTGCGCCCGAGGGGCTCATCGTGAAACTCCCAAACTCTTGTCAGGATTTACAACTATAAAAAGTATAGCGCAGCCCCGCGCGGCCTGGCGCGCGTGCCTTGTGAATCGGCTTTGGCGCCGACAAGCGTGAACGGGGTCGGCCGCCGCTCGCTCGCCGTACTCTTTGGCGGATGCATCCACGCATCCGACTCGCACTCACCGTAACGGTGCTATGCGCGACCGCGATGGTCCTGATCGTGACCCTCTCGGCCAACTCAGGCATCAGCGGGACGGACGGCACTCCGAGCCAGCTCGTCAACGGGTTCTACGGCGCAACCGCACCGGAGTCATTCCCCGCTGTCAACTTTGCACTGCGGAACCAGAACGGCCAGACGATCAGCCTGGAGCGCTACGCAGGCCAGGTCGTCGTGCTGACCTTCGTGTACTCGACATGCCAGAACACCTGTCCCGTCGTCGTCTCGCAGATTCGCGGCGCGCTGAACGAGCTCCACCACCGCGTTCCGGCGATTGCCGTGAGCGTTGATCCCAAGCAGGACACACCGGCCAACGTGAGCGCCTTCCTCATCAAGGAGGACATGCTCGGCCAGCTCCAGTACCTCGTCGGGTCACGCCAGCGACTCGAGCCGATCTGGCGCTTCTTCGGCATCCAGCCACAGATCCACATCAACTCCTCGAAGTCCGACCACTCGATCGACGTGGAGCTACTCGACAAGACCGGCAAGCCGCGCGTCGGCTACACGGATGTGGACCAGATGGACCCCGACGCGATCGCGCACGACATCGAGAAGCTCCAGTCGGAGCCGCTGCCGAACGTACTGCCGAAGCGTCACGCGCTGTAGGCGGCGTTTCCCGCGTTGTGCCGCGGCGCGGCGGCGAAGCGGACGACTGATACCCTACCGCCAAGGTAGGTTATAGGCGAATGATGTTCTCCACGAAATCCGAGTACGGCGTCCGCGTCATGGTCGAGCTCGCCCGCCGCGGCGGCGAGGAGCCGGTTCCGCTGACCGAGATCGCAGAGCACGAGGGGCTGCCGCTTGCCTATCTAGAGCACCTCGTCGCGCGGCTGCGACGCGCAGGACTCATCGATAGCCGTCGCGGCGCCCACGGCGGCTATCGCCTCGCCCGCGACGCCTCGAGCATCACCATGGCCGAGGTGGTCGAAGCGCTCGAAGGTGCGATCGCCCCGGTCGAGTGCATCTCGAGCGCACCCGACGGCAGCACGCGCTGCGCCCGCGAGACCGAGGCCGAGCACGTCTGCACGACCAAGATCCTGTGGACGCGCGTGCGCGCCTCGATCGTCCAGACGCTCGAGCAGACGACGCTCGCAGCGCTCGTTCCCGCGCCGGATCTGATCCAGCTCGTTCCCCTTCCCCCCGAGAAGCCGGTCGCCGCTTAGTGCGCCGGCAAGGAGGCCAATTTGGCTGAGCTTGAGATACGCAATCTTCACGTGCGCACCGAGGAGCGCGAGATCCTGCGCGGCGTCGATCTGACGGTCCGCACGGGCGAGCTGCACGCGCTGCTCGGACCGAACGGCTCGGGCAAGTCGACGCTGGCCAACACGATAATGGGACACCCGGGCTACGAGGTGACCGAAGGCCAGATCCTCTTCGACGGCGCGGAGCTGCGCGAGCTTGCGCCGCACGAGCGCGCGAGGCTCGGGCTGTTTCTCGCATTCCAATACCCGGTCGCGGTTCCCGGCGTTTCCGTCGCCAACTTCCTGCGGATGGCGATCAACGCACAGCGCGACGAGCCGATCAAGGTCAAGGACTTCGGGCGCCAGCTCGACCACGCCGTGAAGCTCCTCGACGTCGATCGCTCGTTCACCTCGCGACATCTCAACGATGGCTTCTCGGGCGGTGAGAAGAAGCGCGCCGAGATTCTCCAGATGGCGATGCTGAAGCCGCAGATCGCAGTGCTCGACGAGACCGACTCCGGTCTCGACATCGACGCCCTGCGGACGGTCGCCGAGGGCGTCGCGAAGCTGCACGCCGAGCAGGGGATCGGGGCACTCATCATCACCCACTACCAGCGGATCCTCGACTACGTGAAGCCGCAGTTCGTGCACATCCTGCTGGACGGGCGGATAGTGATGCGCGGCGGACCCGAGCTGGTGGCGCGACTCGAGCGCGAGGGCTATGACCCGATCCGCGAAGAGGTCGGCGCGAATGCCTGAGTCGACGCCGGAGCTGCGCAAGGCGGGGAGCGCGCGCGAGGCGACGCTCAACTACGCCCTCGACGGCGCCGGCACGCCCCGCATGCCGCTTGCGCACTCGCGCGGACTCGCGCGCGAGCTCTACGATCGCCTGGAGCTTCCGCGGTGGCGACGCTCGGGCTTCTGGACCACGAGCCTCCAGGATCTCGACCTCGACACACTCGAGATCCGCACCCACGGGCCGGATGCGTCAGCGCCAGCGTTCCTTGACGATCAGCGCTCAGCCGGCGTGCTCGTCCAGCGCGACGCCTCCGTCGTGCACGTCGAGCTCGACGCGGAGCTCGCCGAGCGCGGCGTGATCCTCTGCTCGCTCGAGGACGCAGCGCACGAGCACACCGAGCTCTTCGAGCGCTACTACCTGCGCCGCCTGCCGATCGACCGTCACAAGCTGGAGGCGGCGAGCGCCGCATTCTGGACCGGCGGCGCCTTCCTCTACGTCCCGCCAGGCCTGCAGGTGCCTGCACCGTTCCAGATCGTCTATGAGATCAGCCAGGGCGGGAGTGCCCAATACGCGCACACGCTCGCGATCGCTGGGCCGGGTAGCGATCTCCGCCTGCGCGAGTACGGCCTCGCCGCCGACAGCGACGGCGACTCGCTGCACGCCGGCCAGTTCGAGCTGTACCTCGAGGACGGGGCGCGCTGCCGCCTGGCACAGGTCGTCGACTGGGGCGCAGGGTCAGTCCACGACGTCTCGACCTCGATCGTCGAGGTCGCGCGCGACGCCTGGTGCCACTGGCTTCCGGCGCTGCTGGGCGGCGCACTGGTCCACCACCACGACGAGATCGCGATCGCGGGGGCCGGCGGCGACATGGCGTTCCGCGGCCTCTTCTTCAGCGAGCGCGACGAGCACCTCGACGTGTTCGCCGTCGACCTGCACGAGACGGGCCCGTCAGGCGGCGACGTCCATTGGCGCGGCGCCGCGAGCGGCGAGAGTCGTGCGAGCTTCGAAGGGCTGATCAAGATCAACCAGGGCGCCCAGCAGAGCCACACCTACCTGCAGTTCCACTCGATGCTGCTCTCGGCCAGCGCCGAGCTCGACGCGATTCCGTCGGTGCTGGTGGGCGCCGACGACGTCTCGGCCTCGCACGGCGGAACCGTGGGTGAGCTCGACGAGGACCTGATCTTCTACATGCAGACCCGCGGCCTGACACGCCCGCAGGCGGTCCGGGTCATCGTCGAGGGCTTCTTCGAGCCGCTGATCGTCCAGCTCGACGACCCACCGCTCGAGCAGCTGATCCGTGAGCGGATCGGCGTGAAGCTTGCCGGTGCCGCCGAAGAGATCGAGCGCTACGCGCTCGCGAGGTAGCGATGGCCGGCGCCATGCGTACAGCGACCGCTCCACCGACGCTCGATGTTCGGGCCGACTTCCCGATCCTCAAGCGCGAGATCAACGGCCACCGTCTCGTCTACCTGGACTCCGCCTCCACCTCGCAGAAGCCGGAGGCGGTGATCGCGGCGCTCGACGATTACTACCGCCACCACAACGCGAACATCCACCGCGGCGTCTACCCGCTCGCGCAGGAGGCCGACGCGCTGTTCGAGGGAGCGCGCAAGCGAATCGCCGGCTTCACCGGCGCGCCGGTGCGCTCGACGATCTTCACGCGCAACGTGACCGAGGCGATCAACCTGGTCGCATACTCCTGGGGGCGCACGACGCTTCGACCAGGCGACACGGTGCTGATCACCGAGATGGAGCACCACTCGAACATCGTCCCGTGGCAGCTGGCGACGCAGGCCACCGGCGCCGAGCTTCGCTACCTCGAGATCGACGACGCCGGCACGCTTTCGCTCGATCAGCTAGAGCGTGAGCTGGAGCGCGGCGACGTGCGACTCGTCGCACTGACTCACGTATCGAACGTGCTCGGCACGATCAACCCCGTCGCCGAGGTGGTGGCTCGCGCCCATGCCGCCGGGGCTCTCGTGCTGATCGACGGCGCGCAGGCCGTGCCGCAGATGCCGGTCGACTTTGCCGCGATCGGCGCCGACTTCTACGCCTGGACGGGCCACAAGGCCCTCGGGCCGACCGGTGTCGGCGTGCTGAACGCAGACGCCGCGCTGCTTGACTCGATGCCCCCCTTCCTGGCGGGCGGCGACATGATCGCAAGCGTCGAGGCGCAACACTCCACCTGGAATGAGCTGCCGTGGAAGTTCGAAGCCGGCACATCGATGATCGCCCAGGTCGTCGGTCTCGGCGCGGCGGTCGACTACCTGGGCGCGCTCGAGATGGAGCGGGTGCGCGCACACGAGCATGAGCTTGTCGCGTACACGCTCGAGCAGCTCGCGGCGACCGGCGGCGTCAAGGTCTACGGCCCTGCGAGCGCCGATGACCGAGGCGGCGTCGTCTCCTTCAGCGTCGCCGGCATCCACCCGCACGATGTCGCCGAGCTGCTCGGTCGCGAGAACGTCTGCGTGCGCGCGAGCCACCACTGCGCGCAGCCGCTGATGGCACGGCTCGGCGTGCCCGCAACAGCGCGGGCGAGCTTCGCGCCGTACAACGTCCGCGCCGACGTCGACGCGCTCGTCGAGGCCGTGCGCGGCGCGCAGAGGGTGTTCGCCTGATGGACGATCTCTACCGCGACTTCATCCTCGAGCACTACAAACGACCGCGGAACTTCGGCGAGCTCGAGCCACACGACCTCGAAGCCCAGGAGCAGAACCCGCTCTGCGGCGATGAGCTCGGCGTCCAGATCCGCGTCGCCGACGGGCGGATCGCCGACCTTCGCTTCAACGGACACGGTTGTGCGATCTCGCAGGCCGCGGCGTCGATCGCCTCCGAGGAGCTGATCGGGATGGACGTCGAGGAGGCCGCCACGCTCGACGCCGACTGGATGCTCGACCTGCTCGGCATCGACATCTCCGCGACCCGCCGCAAGTGCGCGCTGCTCTCGCTCAAGGTCCTGCGCCACGCAGTCACCGGCGAAGGCACCTGGCCGGTCGGCGCCGGCGGCTGAGCCTCGGTCCAGAGCGTCAGCAGCTCGAGAGCCGCATTTCACGCGCAGTCTGCGCGCAGGAGATCCGCTCTTAGTCAGGGCTTAGATCGCTGATGTCGAGCCGTTGGCGGACGGTGAGGTCGAAGCCCTGGCTTGGGGACGCCCGGGCACGCCGCGCCAGCGCTCGGCGAAGGTCTCTGCATAGAAGCGGGCGCAACCAGGCGAGACTTTGTGGCAGCCGGCAGTGGGGTTCCAGCTCGCCGGCGTCCCCTCGATTTTCGAGTGTCGGCCATAGGCCTCGGAGAGCGTAGTTCGCGCTGTGATGGACAGGCCCCCCCCGCGGGACATGAGCGCGTAGAAACCCCAGCACTCAAAGGGCGTGCCATGGGCGATGAACGGTCGGTAGCGTCGGTCTCTCGCTGGGGCGACTCTAGACTGGCTCGATCGTGCCAAACATATTCCGTCGGCAGAAACGCGTATCAGCGGGTTCCGTAGAGGCA
>Ga0224544_1000087_pt1 | contig 11812 bp, 15 predicted proteins | sample 714P11014metaG_FD_179904 | JGI IMG/M metagenome (GOLD analysis project Ga0224544, IMG submission 179904) | Peat soil microbial communities from Stordalen Mire, Sweden - 717 P1 10-14 | ecosystem: Environmental > Terrestrial > Soil > Wetlands > Peat | place: Sweden: Norrbotten County, Stordalen...
CGACGATGGGTGATAGTCTGCGGCACAGTTGTCGCGGTCCTGATCGCAGCGGGCGCATACTTTTTCTTCGCGCATCGCGGGCCGAAGCTCACGGAAAAAGATTCGATCGTCATCGCGGAGTTTACGAATACGACGGGCGACCCTGTGTTCGATGGCGCGCTGCGGCAGGGGCTGGCATCGCAACTCGCGCAGTCGCCCTTCCTGAATATTCTTTCCGACCAGCAGATTCAAAAGACGCTGGGTTACATGAGCCAGCCTGCGACGGCGCGGCTGACGAACGATCTGGCGCGGCAAGTGTGCCAACGGACGCAGAGCGCGGCGGTGCTGGACGGGTCGATCGCGCAGATTGGCACTACGTACAGCCTCGTTCTAAACGCGATGAATTGCGCGACTGGCGAGACGCTGGCGACGGCGCAGACGGAAGCGCCGGACAAGAATCAAGTGCTCGGCGCGCTGGGGAAAGTAGCCGGGGAGATTCGGGGAAAGCTCGGCGAATCGCTCGCGTCGATTCAGAAATTCAATACGCCGATCGAGCAGGCGACGACGTCGTCGCTCGAAGCCCTAAAGGCGTACAGCACCGGCACCCAAACGCGCCGCACGAAGGGCGACGCCGACGCGGGGCCCTTCTTCAAGCAGGCCTTTACGCTCGATCCGAATTTTGCGATGGCGTACGCCGTGTACGGCCAGATCAACTCAAATCTCGGAGACTCTGCGGCGGGCGCCGAATATACGCAAAAAGCGTACGATCTTCGCGAACGTGCGAGCGAGCTGGAAAAGTTCTACATCGAATCTCACTATTACTCGAACGTCCTCGGCGATGTAGAAAAGACCAACCAGGTCTATGAACTCTGGGAGCAGACGTATCCTCGTGATGCGATCCCTGTCCACAATTTATCCGTGTACTACCTTCAAACTGGCCAGTATGAAAAGTCGCTGGCGAAGTCACAGGAAGCCATTCGCCTTGAGCCCGACGATTCGCTGGCAAATCTCGGGCTGGCGGATGGCTATGTTTTCTTGGACCGCCTCGACGAGGCCAAGGCCACGCTGAATGGCACATTGGCAAAAAAAATAGACATCCCCGAATTTCACTTATTGCTTTATGACATCGCATTTTTGCAGAACGATTCAGCCACGATGACCCACGAGCTGGATACGCTCTCGAAGGGGTCGCCCGTGGCGGCGGCGATCGGGATATCCGCTCAGGCGAATGCGGAGGCATACGCCGGCCATATCGATAAGGCACAAGCGCTGTTGCGTTCGCTGGCGGACACTGAAAAAGAGCACGATTGGAACGCCCAGGTGGCCAACACGCTCGACGCTCTCTCGGGTATTCTAGGTGAGGTTGGCGACGCGGCTGGCGCACGCAAGGAGGCTGCGGCGGCGCTCGAGCTCGGCAAATCCAGGTACTTCACGATGTTGGTCGCAATTCATCTCGCTCGCGCGGGCGATGCGGCGCGCGCCGAATCGCTGGCAAACGAAACGGCGAAGACCTACCCTTCGGACACGGCAATTAAAGAAACTTACCTGCCCCTGATCCGCGCGGAAATTGCGATGGATCGAAACGATCCCGGCAAAGCCCTCGAAATTCTTCAGGCGGCTTCGGCATATGACCTCGTCAGGGGGCTTCGTATTCCCTACGAGCGCGGCGAAGCATACTTGAGCGAACATAAGGGAAACGAAGCCGCTGCGGAATTCCAAAAGTTGCTGGATCATCGCGGCGCTGTCGGGATTTCGATGGAAGGCGTGCTGGCACATTTGCAATTGGGCCGAGCCTATGCGCAGGCGGGCGACGCGGCGAAGGCACGCATGGCGTATCAGGATTTTTTTGCGCTGTGGAAAGATGCCGACCCCGGAATTCCCATCCTGCAGCAGGCTAAGGCTGAATACGCGAAATTGAAGTGAGTGCGCTTTCCTTCGTTAAACGACGGACAAGCATTTGAAGCCGCGCGGTTAGGAAACAAAGGCAAAAACAAAGATGCCGGGGTGAAGCCCGGCGCTGCAATTGCCTGCCGCGGGCAAGCCTTCCGAGTTATCCCTTCCCCTGTTTTCGCTTGTGTTTGCATATAATCCCATTTCGGTTGACGACGACACGGTTGCGAGCGATGGGGGAAGAGCATGAAGAACTTTGGCCAACTAACCGAGCAGGAAATTCTCGCGCTGGCGATTTCACTCGAAGAGGAAGACGAGCGCGTGTATGCCGATTTCTCGGAAGGGCTGCGGCAGGATTTTCCCGGCACGGCGAAAGTGTTCGACGGGATGCGGGACGAGGAGTCGGGACACCGGCGGCGATTGCTGGAGCTTTACCGCCAGAAATTCGGCGAGCACATTCCGCTGATTCGCCGCCAGGACGTGAAAGGATTCGTGCAACGAAAGCCGATTTGGCTGGCGCGGCCGCTGCGACTCGAAGCGATTCGGAATCAGGTGAGCGCGATGGAGGAAGAGACGCGGCGGTTCTACGAGAAGTCGGCGACAACCACGCATGATGCGGGAATCCGGCAACTACTCGACGATTTGGCGCAGGAGGAGCGCTCGCACGCATTTCGCGCGGCACAATTGGAAGAAGAGCGCGGGAAAACGGAATCTGTGGGCGACACGGATCAGGCCAGGCGGAAACGGCTGGTGTTGCAGATCATTCAGCCGGGACTCGCGGGACTGATGGATGGCTCGGTTTCGACGCTCGCGCCCGTCTTCGCGGCGGCTTTTGCGACACGCAACACGCACGACGCGTTTGTGATCGGGCTCGCGGCATCCGTGGGCGCGGGAATCAGCATGGGTTTTGCCGAGGCGCTTTCGGACGACGGCACGCTGAGCGGCCGGGGAAGCCCGGTGCTGCGAGGACTTGTGTGCGGACTGATGACGACGCTGGGAGGAATTGGGCACACGCTGCCGTATTTGATACCCGCGTTCAACGTTGCGACGGCGATTGCGATTGCGGTCGTTGTTGTCGAGTTGTCTGTGATCACGTGGGTGCGCCATCGCTACATGGAGACGCCGACGCTTTCTGCGGCGGTGCAGGTTGCGGTGGGCGGAGCGATCGTGCTGGCGACGGGAGTGTTGATCGGCAGTTGGTGATGATGCTGGCGAGGGGGGAAGGCAGGATGAAAAACTTGCCAGACACACGATCGGGAGAAAATCCGCATCCATTGGGAGGCAAAGGATGCGGTACCCCGGTAAGGAAAAATCAACGTCAAAGACGCCGGCAGGATGCCGACGCGACGAAGAAAACGGCAAAAGCGAAAGGCCGGGCGGGTCTGAGACCCGCCCCTACGAACTTTCGGCATCACTCTCGATGAGATGACAGCGACAACCCAGCAATCTACTACTCCTGTTCGCACGCAATTGCTGCGAATCTTGGGCGCGGGATTCGGTGTCGCCGTTGTGCTTGGCGCCACGATCGGCGTGGGAATTCTTCGATTGCCGGGAACGGTGGCGGCGGCACTTGGAAATTATTGGCTCATTTTGCTGGCGTGGATTGTGGGCGGCGGGTACACGCTGCTGGGCGCGGTGTCGATGGCGGAGCTGGGAACGATGTTGCCGCAGGCGGGTGGATTCTATGTTTTCTCGAAACGAGCGTTCGGCGGCTTCGTGGGATTTGCGGTGGGGTGGGGCGACTGGGTGAATAATTGCGCGGCGATCGCGTACGCATCGGCTGCCGCCGGGGAATACTGCGTGGCGCTATTTCCCGGCGTTGCGGGACATGAGAAGACGATTGCGATTGCGACGCTGGGATTGTTTGTGTTGCTGCACGCCGTTGGATTGCGATTGAGCAGCTTAGTGCAGAAATTTACGAGCGCGGCCACGGCGATTGCGTTGATCGGGCTCGCCGGGGTGTTTCTTCGCCGGAGGCGGTGTTTCGTCACAGGCGACTGAGCGCGCGGGCTCGGCGGTTGACGTTCTGAATTTTCACGGTAGTTGGCTGCTGATTCTTGCGTCGGTGGTGATGGCGTTGCGGGCGATTGTGGTGGCGTACGACGGATGGTATCAGGCGATTTATTTCCTCGAAGAAGATGTGAATCCGGCGCGGAATTTGCCGCGGGCGTTGATTGGCGGCGTGCTGCTCATCATCGGGCTGTATCTTGTGGTGAACCTGACGCTCTTGCACGTGCTGCCGGTGCGAGTGCTGGCCGCATCAAAACTGCCGGCGGCGGCCGCGGCACAAATTCTGTTTGGCGGCTGGAGCGGAAGGATCATCACGATTCTTTCGCTCTTGACGCTTTTGAGTCTGATCAATGCCGTGCTGCTCGGCGCGACCAGGATTATTTTTGCGATCAGCAGAGACGGCTTGATCGGCAACGTGGCGACGCGTGTGAGCGCCGGCGGGACGCCGCAGGTGGCGATGCTGCTATCGGCGGGGACGGCGATGATTCTGGTGGCGTCGGGGACGTTTGAGAGAATTATTTCGATCGCGGCGGTGGTGTTCGTTGCGAACTATTGCGCGACTTATTTCGCGGTGATATGGCTGCGGCGCCGCGAGCCCGATGCGCCGCGGCCGTTTCGCGCGTGGGGCTACCCGTGGAGCACGGGGACCGTTCTCGCGGGATCGGCGTTGTTTTTGGTTGCGGCAATTTGCAGCGCGCCGAGGGACGCTGTTTTTGCCGCGGGGCTGCTCGGCGTGTGTGCGCCGGTTTACATTCTCATGAAGAAGTCTCCGCCGGCTGTGGAGACGGAAGCCTGATGATCCATTTAGCGGCGCCGGAATCGGTTGAACGGCGCGGGCGAGGAGGGAAGCGTTGTTCAAGCACGCCATCGTGCGGAGACCTGGCAAGAATTTCGCCGACGGATTGGCGTCGTTCAAAGGCGCGCCACCCGATTACGAAAACGCGCTCGGGCAACACGACGCGTATTGCGCGGCGCTCGAGCGTTGCGGGCTTGCCGTCGTGCGGCTCGAACCCGATCTCGAGCATCCGGATTCGACCTTTGTCGAAGACGTGGCCGTGCTCGCACAAAACTCCGCGATAATTGCGCGACCCGGAGCGCGGAGCCGCGAAAGGGAAGTGGACGGGATTCGCGAGCCGCTTAAGAAGTTTTTTCAGACAATTCATGAGATCGAGGCGCCAGGAACGCTCGATGGCGGCGACATTTGCGAGGCGGAAAAGCATTTCTTCATCGGCGTGTCGCGACGGACGAATGAAGGGGGAGCGAAGCAGCTAGCGGCCTTTCTCGCGCGAGATGGCTACACGTCTTCGCTCGTGGACATTCGCGCGATGAAGAGCATTCTTCACCTGAAAAGCGGCGTCGCATGTGTTGATGATAGACAACTCGTTGTAATGGAAGAGTTGGCGGCGCGAGAGGAGTTTCGCGGCTACGAACTGATTCGAGTCGCGCCCGGAGAAAATTATGCCGCGAATTGCGTGCGTGTGAACGAACACGTTCTGATACCCGTGGGATTTCCGGCGATCGGAGGAGAACTCGCGAGGCGCGGATTCCGACTCGTGCCGCTCGATGTGTCGGAATTTCGGAAGATGGATGGCGGACTGAGCTGTCTATCGCTTCGATTTTGAACAAGCGGAGATGTCGATCCCACCGTTGAGTCGTGTCTGCCGCCATCCGGGCCAAGCTTTCGAAGAAGGCCAAGGTGGGCAATGATCAGGTCCGAGAAGAACAAGCGCAAGAAGAGGAAGTAGTCGTCTTCCGCTGGCAACCCGTCCGCTTCGAGTGGGCGTGCGACCTCTTATCCGTGTGCGTTCAAGAGCGCTACCCACTGTCTTGCTGTAGTCGGTGAGCTTTCTGGTGACACACGACACAGAGAGCTATCAGATTCTCGTCCGTGTCATCGCCGAGGCGGCTCCGCGGTTGGATGTGATGGACTTGAAGTCCTTCGATTTGCCCGCACCATTGGCAACGCCAATTGTCGCGCTCGAGGACTCCATGACAGAGCTGGCGATACGCCTCGATTTCAAGCCTCTGTCGCGGCCGCTTCCGTTTGAATCGGTTCAAGGCTGTTCCTCACGATGTCCAGCAACTGGAGCCTCTGTGTCACGGGAAGAGCGCCCGTTAGCCGAGTGAGTGCAATGAACAACGTACCCTCAGTGCCAGCTTCCAGGCTCGCTCCCGCCAGAAAATCCGCGCAGATCATTTCGAGGCAATAGCCCAGCATCAGCGCGGCAGTCTCCAGTGCCTGCTCGATCACCGGTAGTTGGCCCTTTTACGCCTTGAAATAAAGGATCTCCCACGGCTCGGTTTCCTTCCCGGTTAGGTGTCTTTCTACCTCTCGCTTGAACTCCTCCCTCGGTAGCTCTCTCGCCTTGTGCACCCAGGGTGCACAATCGAATCCCTGTCGCTCCCTCCGCACCACCTTGGCCAATTCTCTGGCCTTGGTCCAACCCATCGACCGCAGATCGGCCTTCGGAATCCGCGGCAGATGCTCGTGAATGGCCATCAGGTAGTAGGCTTTCCTCCGCGACTCCGGGAACTTCTTTTCCAGGAACTCATCGAAGGACTTCAGATTGTCGAGCCGCCAGTATTGTCCGGAGCGAACTTCACACAAATAACGGCCTAGATCAACGAACCGCGAGTCTCGTTCCTGATCCGCCGCCTTCTCCCAGCCCAGGATCTCGTCGATCTTTAAGAGAACGAACAGAGCCCGACGACGGTTGAGTTTCGGAGCCACCAAGGGTCTCCCGTTAGTCGTCAAGCTCGTTAAGACAATCAAGATCAGCTGCTCCTGCCCGGCGAATGAGATTTGCGTCGATCAGCGGTTGGTTGTTCAGACAAAGCCCGAGATGAGAGCAGCTGACACAACCGTTCTGAGGGAACCTGATGCCGCTATGGGAAACGAATTGACCCGCTTCGATCTGCGAAACGGTGGTTTCAACCAGGCGGCCGTACTCCCGTCGTTGCTCATCGGATATCGTGGCCCTGAGGTATTGAATCTCAGGCTGATTCTTTCGCACGAACACGACTACGGCGACTTCGGAAATTCCGCTTATCCAGGAGTAGCAGATGAGTTGAAGATCAAGCGCCAGCAGTCCTTCGGGCTCTTCCGGATAACGGCTTGCCGTGGTCTTCCAATCTATGACGCAGGGAGTGCCATCAAGCTCTCCGAGCGCGTCGATGTAGGAAACGAACTCGTTGTTAGCCCCTAAGGATCGAACCAGCTTCACCTGCAGATCCTTCTTTGGACATGAAATCTGAACGCGATCGTCCTGAGCGAATCGCCCGAGCAGATGAACCCCCTGGTGGACGAGGCGGTCCCAGGAGTCGCCTTTCTTGTACTCAAACGGCGCATCCCGGTAAGTACTCCATTCTTTGAACAGCACCGCGCTCGGATCCTCTCGGAGGAAGTAGGCCCCGAGGGCCTTCTCAAATGAACGGCCAAAGGCCATGGCGGCCCGAGTCTCTTTCTCCTGCCAACCATCGAAATACCGATAGCGATAGCTGCGCGGACAGCGAACGAATTGGCTGATCTGTGTGTGGCTATAGATCATGGTCATGCCTCAGCCGAGTCGGGGAAGACGTGAGCAATTCTTCCCACTCACCGGCTGGAGCAAACCCTTCAAGGTTCTGGTAGGAGCGTCCGTTGAAGGTGACGAGTGAGGTTCGAATGACTCCGCGAAGGTTCAGGAGCGCTTTCTCATCGACTTGATCTTTCCCAAGCAATTCAGTGTCATAGGCAAAGTCCCGCAGAAACCAATTGAGCTTCCACAGTGCTCGCTCGCTGCAGTACAGCCGCCCGGAGAAGGAGTGGGTGGCGAACGGCTCGGGCTCAAGGATCACAAACCGGAGAATGAGGAATGGCTTCTGCGGATGCCAGCGGTAGGCAGCCGTATCGACACGCACCAGGAACAACCCCTCGAGATGACGAGCAGTCGCTTGTTGCCCTGAGTGCAGACCTGGGATTTGCCGTTTCATTGCTTCACCTCCACAGATGGGGAGTAGGAATTGAGCTTGCAGATCAATGCTTCCCGATCTTCGTTTGCTGCCTTCGAGATATGAGCGATGAAAGATTCGACCAAATCCAGGCTGGCTTCCTTGAGAGCTTCGGTGCCACAGAAGTCGGCGGCATAGGCCTTCACGAGTGTGGGATCGAGGTTGAATTGGCGAATGAGAACGCACAATTGGTCCCGCAGTCGTGGCTGGCCGTGGCTGGAACCATTTCCGTTGCCAGACGCAGGCGTGACTTGTTTTGGATACGAAGGTGGTGGTGCAGAGAAAGATCCAAGTTCCTCGACCGAGCACAGACCGATCCCGTAAGCTTTGCGAAGCGCGCGATTGACGGCGCGCGTCTCGGCGACGCGCATCTCGGCCCCGCGGACAAGAGGAGACACGTTCGAGGGATCGGCGTCGCCATAGCCGACGAAGCCGCGAGAGCGAGGAGTCTTGTAAACGGTCGCGCGGAAAACCCAACGGCCCATGGAAATGTCGCAGTACTCGCGAATCGGACGTGCTTGGATTCCTGCACAGCGATTTCGGCGTGCCAGTCGCATAAGGCCACTGTGTGTGATGTACCACTTATTTTCGAGAAGCGTCAGGTCACCAAGCGCAACACATAGCTGAAACTCGCGGGTCAATGTCTTGAGAACTGCAACTTGCCCGGGCGAGGTGGTCCAAATTCGCCGTGCGGAGCGCGTGTTCCGTAACGCGAGAGCATTTAAGTCGGACTGCATCCTTGATTCTTTGGATTTTTTCTTGAAACCCATAAAAATCTCCAGACATTCGTTTCTAATAGAAACTAATAGTAACTAATAGAAACGAGTGAATCAAGTGTTTTCACTTGTAAATGCATCGTTTCGACCTTTATGATCCTGCTCGTGCCGCGAAAAATATTTATGGGTATTAGAATCAATGCGGACCTCAAGAGGCTTCTTGAGGAAATCGGGGAAGCTGAAGAAAGAAGTGTCTCGCAGATTTGTGAATTGCTCCTAAGAAGGGGCACTGACGCCTACAAAAAGGCGGGATCGAAGTACCTCCAGAGCTCGCTTTCTTCCCAAAAGAAAGAGTCCTCCGAGTAGCTTCAATTGTCAGACGAAACCAACCGAATGCCTTGACTCGAACTTTCTTCTTTTGAACGGGCGTCAACGAATTCAAGAGAAGGGAATCGAAACATCTTCAGGCGTTTATTTCGCGTTCGAAGTAGGGACCCGTGTAGCTGCCCACACCGTGTGACAGCGAGCGATAAGTTTAAATAAATTACGCAAAAAAGATCTACGAAAGCGACGGGGATGAATGGAAGCCCTCGATGGTAAAATGGTGCTTGGCAAGAACGGGCAAATGGCAGCCGGGGGCGAGTCGGAGAGATGAGAAATCGAGGGAAGCGTAGTCGCAAGCGCGTCCGAAGGGCGAGTAGGAGCGAAGAGCGTCGAGTTAGGGATGTGGAGGCGATAATCGCTTCGATAGCGCCGATCTGGAAGGTGGCCCGTCGTGAACTGCGAGATTCGCGAAAACTTTCGAAAGAGACTAAAGAGAAGTTGCAGAGTTTGTCGGTGGCTATTTCAAAAGCGTATCTCCCCGACGTCATATTGAATAAGATGCAGCGTGCATTTGAGGCCGGACACGTGGAAGCCGCGATGGATGCGCTGTTGTTTTGCGAGTAGCAGAAGATGGCAGTACCGCGATGGGCATTGGAAGGCTGGGCTGAATCGCACCGTAGAGGTGTGAACAGGATGGATGGCAGACCAGCACGGCATCCATGGGTGGATCTATGGCGGGTATGGGCCGTCGACAACTCTGCCGGGCGAGGGTATGGGCGTGATCACCGAGGCGACAAATACGATCGTGCGCATCGGCTGTTGGGGAGGATGAACCCACGCGTTTTTGCCGGCCTGCCGGTTGTAGTGAGCCCGGCCGCGATCAAGAAGTCCTACCACGACTTCCAGCGCACTCGCAGGCGCAGATACATTAGTTCGGAGTTCATTGAAGTCGCGCTGCAGAACACGTTGCTCCCTCCCGTGATCGAGATGTTGCGCAAACGGAACTAAACTACCCCTAGTTCTTTACCCATCCTTCCGCTCTCCGTTGTGTTTTACTCACCTTGATTGATTTGTTGATTCTGCGCTTTCTGCCGGAAGAAATTTTGGTCGCGCGAGATCGCAATGATGAGATGCGAAAATGGGAGAAAAAATGAAAGAAGAAAGCGGGGCAAGAGCAGAAGTGAAACCCGATGCGTGCATGAACGGCAATGAGGAGAAGACATCCGCAGAAGAAAAAGAAGCGGTCGGTCAAATGAAGGACGGAGAGGCGACCACGAATAATCAGTCCTCCCTTTCTCGGAGCACTGGCCCGCGGACTCCGCAAGGAAAGGAAAGAAGCAAACTGAACGCTGTCAAGCAAGGAATTTTTTCTAAAGTCATCGTCTTAAAAAATGAGCCGCGCGCGACCTTCGATACGCTGTTGAACGGACTATTTGATGACTTGCAGCCGCAAGGGACACTCGAAGAGATTCTGGTCGACAAGCTCGCGATCTTAGTATGGCGTTACCGGCGGCTCATCGTCGCCGAATCAAAGAACGACAAGAGCATCGATTTCTTTGACCTGGATGGAGCGCGCTCGAAAACAGAAAGCTTGCTCCGATGCGAGTCGAGCATCGAACGAGCCTTCGATCGCACATTGAGCCAGTTTGAGCGACTTCGCCGGATGCGGCTAGGCCAACCAGTTTCACCCCCAATCAAGTTGGAAATCTCTTCCACATAGCAATATATCGGAAAGAATAGACATGTGCTGCATCGACGTGTGCGGTCACGACCGAAAATTGCAAAACGAACTGAGCGAACGTATTGAGCAGAAGGGACTTGGTAATTTCGGGGCGCTGCAAAATTGACCAGTTTGGGCTATTCGATTGGGTGTCGGGAAGTCCTGTCGTGTGCAATGGGAAAAGAAAAATCACAAAACGAACTCAGGGAAGTTATTAGGCAGAAAGGATTTGGCAATTTGCGAATGGCTAAAATTGGAGGGTTTCGGCGCGGAATTTGGCGGTCACGAAACTAGTCGCGTCGTGGAAGTGAAGGCCTAGGCGGCGCATTGCGTGCGCATGAGCCCGGCGCTATCAGCACGGTAGAAAGTAAGACGCAGGCAAGGATGCCCGCGCCAGGCGCGCTAGTCTCCGGTGCCCGAGAGAGAAATGGATTGCGGGCTGTTTTTGGCGTTGTCTGTGATCTTCAGGGTGCCTGTCTTCGAACCTTTCGTTGTTGGGGCGAAGGTCACGTTGATCGTGCACTTCCCGGTGGTAGGCGCGAGCGATGTTGTGCTCTTGCAAGTTGTGCCGCTCGATGCGATGGCGAAGTTGCCGCTGATCGAGAGGCTCGAAAATGCGAGCGTCGTCGTCCCGGTGTTGGTCACCGTAATTGTTTTCGCTGTGCTTGTCGTTCCCGTCTTTTGATTTCCAAAGCTCAAACTGCTCGCCGACAGGGACGCCTGCGGATTGATGACGGTTGCGGTCATCGGAATCGTTTGTGGACTGCCCGACCCGTTGTCTGTGATTACGAGATTCGCCGCGTGCACCACCGGTGTGACTTTGGAGTCCGCGGTGAAGCTCATGATGATGACGCAGCTCTTTCCGGCGTTGAGCGTCTTCGGGCACAACTCGACGCCGAGGAAGCCCGTCGAATCATCGCCGGAAATCGACTGCACGGCGAAATTGGTGAACGTAATCATTGTCGTGCCAGTGTTGGTCAGCGTCGTGGATTGCAGTGTGGTCGTGTTGATGTAGACCGTACCGAAGTTGAGCGAGGACGGCAAGATCTTGAGCGTAGAGCCGGCTGAATTGACGGTAAGGGTCCCGGTTACCGGTCCGCTAGCGGCAAAATTCCCTTGAGCCGCATATTTCGCGCTCAGGTTGTAGGTGCCCGGAGACGGACTGGCCAGCGTGAACGTTGCA
>Ga0224544_1000089_pt1 | contig 11629 bp, 9 predicted proteins | sample 714P11014metaG_FD_179904 | JGI IMG/M metagenome (GOLD analysis project Ga0224544, IMG submission 179904) | Peat soil microbial communities from Stordalen Mire, Sweden - 717 P1 10-14 | ecosystem: Environmental > Terrestrial > Soil > Wetlands > Peat | place: Sweden: Norrbotten County, Stordalen...
GAAGCTCGGCGTCTCCGGCTCCTCGGGCACCAAGGTCGTCTCCGTCTCGGGCCACGTCCAGCGTCCCGGCAACTACGAGATCGAGCTCGGCATCCCGTCACGCCAGATCATCTTTGATCTGGCGGGTGGGCCACCCCCGGGGCGCACGGTCAAGCTGTGGTTCCCGGGCGGTTCGAGTGCGCCCGTTCTGACGGCACAAGACCTCGATGTCCCCTACGACTTCGACAGCCTCGCCAAGGCCGGCTCGATGCTCGGCTCGGGCGCGATCATCGTTATCGACGACCAGACGCCGGTGCTCGACATCGCACTCAAGACGGCGAAGTTCTATCGCCACGAGTCCTGCGGCAAATGCACGCCGTGCCGTGAGGGCACCAACTGGACGGTCAAGATGCTGGAGCGGATCGAGGCCGGCGACGCGACGCCGATGGACCTCGACATCATGGCCTCGGTGCAGGAGCACATCATCGGAAACTGCCTCTGCGTGCTTGGCGACGCGATGGCGATGCCGATCGGCTCGATGATCGCGAAGTTCCGCGACGAGTTCGAGGCGCACATCGAGTCCCGCCAGCTCTCCTCGGTCGCATAGTGGCCAGCTGATGCCTCGCCCGAGTCCACAGACGATCACCTTGTCGGTCGACGGCCGCGAAGTCCGGGCGCCCGAGAACATGATGCTCGCCGACGCCGCAAAACTCGGCGACATCGAGATCCCGGTCTTCTGCTACGAGCCGAAACTCGGCGAGCCGGTCGGCGCCTGCCGCATGTGCCTGGTCGAGATCGAGGGAATGCCAAAGCTCCAGACAGCGTGCTCGACCGCGGTCAAGGACGGCATGGTCGTGCACACGCGCTCCGAGCGCGCGAGCGTCGCCCAGCAGGCGGTCGTCGAGTTCCTGTTGATCAACCACCCGCTCGACTGCCCGGTCTGCGACAAGGGCGGGGAGTGCCCGCTGCAGGACATCACCTTCGGCTGGGGCGGTGGCATGTCGCGCTTCATCGAGCCCAAGCGCCACTTCCGCAAGCCGCTCGAGCTCTCGCCGCTGATCGCGATCGACCGCGAGCGCTGCATCCTCTGCTACCGCTGCGTGCGCTACTCCCAGGAGGTCGCCGAGGATTACCAGCTCGTGCTGCTCGAGCGCGGCGAGCACTCATTCGTCGGCACCTTCGACGGCCACCCCTACGTGGCGCCGTTCTCCGGCAACATCATCGAGCTCTGCCCGGTCGGCGCGCTCACTTCGCGCCCCTACCGCTTCCGCGCACGGCCGTGGGACATCGAAGGCGCAGGCAGCATTTGCACGCTCTGCCCGGCGCAGTGCAACACGTCGCTCACGGTCCGCGACGAGCGGGTGCTGCGCGTGCTCGCGCGAGATCACCACGAGGTAGATGACGGCTGGCTCTGCGACAAGGGCCGCTTCGCCTACCAGGCGATCCACGTCGACGAGCGCATCACCGAGCCGATGATCCGCGACGGCGGCCTGCTTCGCAGCGTCGGCTGGGAGCGCGCGCTCGCCGAAGCGGTGGGCGCGCTGCAGCGTGCCGGCTCGAAGGTCGCCGCGCTCGCCGGCGGCGGAGCGACCAACGAGGAAGGCCTGCTGCTTTCGCGCCTGCTGCGCGACGTGCTCGGATCGCCACACCTCGCTTCGAGCCCGACCGGCTCCGTGAGCCTCGCGCATTGGCGCGCGCTGTCGGACCCGGCGCTCGCCGCGTCGGTGCCAGACCTCGAGTTCGCCCACGCCGTCCTCTTGCTCGACTGCGAGCCGCTCGACGACGCACCGATCCTCGACCTGCGAATCCGCAAGGGCGTGCGCCGCAACGGCCTGCAGTTGTTCGTCGCCTCGGCGCGCGCGAGCGCGCTGGATCCGGTTTCCGCCGCGAAACTTCGCTTCGCACCGGAACGGGGGGCTGAGCTGGTGTGGGCGTTGGTGGCTGCGCTGCGCCGCGACAGCAGCCTGGATGACGCCGCGCGCGCCGCCGGCACGAGCGCCGACGCTGTGACGAAGCTCGCGCGCAGCCTGCGCGCCGCTGGCAAGGAGATCGTGATCGTCTATGGCGAGCAGCTGCTGTCCGGCGACGACGGCGCGTTGCTGGCGCTCGCCGACGCGCTGGGACTCGCCGGTCGCGCAGGCGCCGGCCTGATCGGCATTCCGCATGCCGCCAACGGCCGTGGCCTGCGCGAGGTCGGCGTGATGCCGAACGCCGGACCGGGATTCAGCCGACCGCAGCTCGCCGGCGGCCATGATCCGCTGGCGATGGCCAAGGCGCTCGGCACCGGTGAGCTCACGGCGCTCTACCTGCTCGGCGTCGATCCGCTGCTCTCCTACCCGGACGCCCCGGCGTGGGACCGCGCGCTCGAGCATGCCACGACCGTCATTGCTCATGCGTCGTTCCTCACCAAAGGACTTCGCGAGCATGCGACCGTCATCTTCCCGAGCGAGTCGAGCGCCGAGAAGGAGGGCACGATCACGCACCCCGACGGTCGCGTCCAGCGGCTGCGCCCGGCGATCGGACACGTCGACGAGGTGCGCAGCGAGTGGCGCGTCCTGCGCGAGCTGGGGCGCATGCTCGGCGGCCAGATCGGCCCCGATACCGCCGCGGCGCTCAGCGCCGAGCTCTTCGCAACCGTCGAGATCTACGCCGGGCTCACGCTGGAGCGGCTCGCCGGCCACGGCATCCGCTGGCAGGAAGAGGCCGCGGCGGCGTCCTCCGGAGAAGCGCCGCGCGTCGGCGCGGCCAAGCTCCGGCGCGCGCCGCGCCAGCAACGCGGCAAGGTCCTGCTCGGCAGCTACCGCTCGATCTGGGCCGGACCGGAGGTCAAGGCCTCCCCGGCGCTCGCCTTCCTCGCGCCGAGCCAGCGTGTCGAGCTGAACCCGGCGGACGCCGACGCGCTCGAGCTCCGCCACGACGAGCAGGTTGTCGTCAGCGACGAGAACGGCGAGATTCGCGGGCGCGTCGCGCTCCGCGACAGTGCCCCCGCCGGGACGGCCTTCCTCGAGCGTGAGCTCGACGAGCACGGCGCGAACATGCTGCAGGGTCCGCACGTCAGGATCCGCTCCGTGCAAAGCGTCGAGGCCGAGGCCAGCGCACTCCTCCTCGCTGCGCAGGAGGAAGAGCTGCGCGAGACCGAGCAAAGCGAGGTGAGCGCGCTTTGACGCCGCTGGCGATCGTCGACTATTACGAGGCCTGGTGGATCCAGATCATCAAGGCGGTCCTGATCTTCGCGATCGGCCTGCAGATCGTGCCGGTCGTGCTGCTCGCGGAGCGCAAGCTGCTCGGCCGCTTCCAGGGCCGCTACGGGCCGAACCGGGTCGGGCCCTACGGCGTGATCCAGCCGCTCGCCGACATCGTCAAGCTGCTCGGCAAGGAGCAATCGCGGCCGAACACGTCGATCGGCCCGCTCTACATCCTCGCGCCGGTGATCTCGATCATGACCGCGGTGGCGACGTTCGCGATCATCCCGTTCGGCGATGCGCCGCACATCTTCGGCACGCGCGTCGGCCTCTACGGCATCGACGTGTCGATCGGCCCGCTCTACATCTTCGCGCTCAGCGCGATCGCCTTCTACGGGCTGATGCTCGGCGGTTGGGCCTCGGGCTCCAAGTACTCGTTCCTCGGCGCGATGCGCGCCGCCGCGCAGCTGATCTCCTACGAGGTCTCGCAGGGACTCGCCCTGGTCGGAGTGCTGATTACCGCGGGCACGCTGTCGCTGACCCAGATCGTCCACGCTCAGGAGGGCATGTGGTACATCGTGCCCCAGCTCGCCGGCTTCTTGATCTTCATGGTGGCCGCGTTCGCCGAGACCAACCGCGCCCCGTTCGACCTGGCCGAAGCCGACGCCGAGCTGGTCGGCGGTTACAACACGGAGTACGGCGGCGGCCGCTTCGCCTCGTACTACTTCGCCGAGTATCTGAACGTCGTCGTCGTCTCCGGCGTCGCGACGACGCTGTTCCTCGGTGGCTGGCTGATCCCGGGCTGGCACAGCGAGCCGGCCTGGCTCGATCCGTTCGTCGTGCTCTTCAAGATGACGCTCTTCATCATCTTCTTCATCTGGATCCGCGCTACCCTGCCACGCCTGCGCTATGACCAGTTGATGAGCTTTGGCTGGAAGATCCTGCTGCCGCTGGCGACACTCAACACGCTGATCACGGCGATCGTCGTCGTCGCGGTACACGGATGAGCGCGACGCCGCCAAGCGGGGCGCGCTGGAGCCCCTTCTACGACCAGATCGAGGTCCAGCGAGCGCCCGAGCCGGGCGGCGCCGGTGGCGCCTACCGGGCATTCGGCGAAACGCTGCGCGGGCTGAAAACGACCCTCGCTCGGGTCGTCGAGGGCGTCAGCACGATCCAGTACCCCGAGCAGAAGGTCGCGGTGTACCCACGCTTCCGCGGCCGACACAAGCTGCACCGCTTCGAGGACTCGACCGACAACGGTGGCAAGGCTGGGCTCGAGAAGTGCGTCGGCTGCTCGCTCTGTGCGGCCGCCTGTCCCGCCGACTGCATCCGTGTCGTCGCCGCCGAGAACACTCCGGAGATGCGCGTCTCGGCGGGAGAGCGCTATGCCGCGGTCTATGAGATCAACATGAGCCGCTGCATATTCTGCGGCTACTGCGAGGTCGCCTGCCCGTTCGATGCGATCACCATGGGCCACGACTACGAACTGTCCGACTACAACCGTAGCGATCTCATCTTCACCAAGGAAATGCTCCTCGCCGAGCCGCTCGACGCGTCGCCGCTGCGCGCCGAGGGGGAGTAGATGAGGCACAGCACGGCGATCTGATGTCGTACATCGTCTTCTTCATCGCGGCGCTCGGCACGCTCGCGGGGGCGATCGGCGTGATAACGCTGAAGGACCCGTTCTACAGCGTGCTCGCGCTGGTCGTGCATCTGATCTCGCTGGCGGTCCTGTTCCTGCTGCTGCGTGCCGAGTTCGTCGCGGCAGCGCAAGTCGTCGTCTACGCCGGCGCCGTGATGGTGCTCTACGTCTTCGTTGTCTCCTACGTCGGCGGCGAGAGCCTGAAGGGGACGACCGGCCCAGGGCGCGCAGGAACGTTGGGCGCCTTCGCCTGCGCCGGAGCGCTGGCGATCGAGCTGTTCATTGCGGTGCTCGGGTCCGGCCTGAAGGCGATCGGCACGGGCGGGGCGCACGTCGCTGCCGGCTTCGGCAACCCCGAGCAGATCGGCACGCTGTTCCTGACCAGGTTCCTCGCGCCGTTCGAGATCGCTTCGTTCCTGCTGCTGCTCGCGGCGGTCGGGGCAGTGACGCTTGCGCGGCGCCGCGGCGGCCTCGAGGACGGCGTGGAGGACCGCCCGACGATCAGCGCCGTTGATTTCCTGCGCCCGCGCCCCTACTACACGGGCACGCAGCATGAGACGCTCGGCAACGCCGAGACGCTCACGGCCACGCAGGCGGTCGAACGCCAGGAGCGGCCGACGTGACGATCGCCTGGTACCTAGCGGTCTCGGCGCTGATCTTCGCGATCGGCGCGGGGGGAGTGCTCGTCCGGCGCAACCCGCTCGTGGTCCTGCTCTGCCTCGAGCTGATGCTGAACGCAGCCAACCTCGCACTGATCGGCTTCTCGAAGATGTGGGGCAACGCGGACGGCCAGATCTTCGCGCTGATCGTGATGGTCGTCGCTGCTTGTGAGGTGACCGTCGGGCTCGGCGTGATCGTCGCGATGCACCGTCACCGCCTGCCGGTCGACGTCGACGCGATGCGGGAGCTCCAGGGATGAGCGCGACAACCGACGCCTGGCTGGTCCTGGCCATGCCGCTCGCCGGCATGCTGATCATCGCGCTCGGCTTCAAGAAACTGCCGGGGCGCAGCGCCGGCTGGATCGGCACCGTTGCGATCGCGGCCTCGTTCATCTTCGCGCTCGACGCGCTGATCAAGCTGCAAGCGCTCGCTCCCTCCCACCGCGAGCTCAGCTCGACGCTCTGGAGCATCGCGAACACGGTCGGCGTGAACGCCAACGCGACGCTGCTGGTCGACCCGCTGTCGGTCTTCATGATCTGCGTCGTCGCCGGCGTCTCGATGTTGATCCACCTCTACTCGGTCAGCTACCTGAAGGGCGACGAGGGCTACGCACGCTTCTTCGCCTACCTCAACTTCTTCGTCTTCTCGATGCTGCTCCTGGTCCTGGCCGGCAACTTCGTGCTGCTGATCGTCGGTTGGGCGTTCGTCGGCGCGGCCTCCTACCTGCTGATCAGCTTCTGGTACCGGCGCACAACCGCGACCCGCGCGGGAATCAAGGCGTTCGTCATCAACGTCGTAGGTGACGTCGGCCTGGTCCTCGGAACGTTCTTCATCTTCCGCAGCTCGCACACGCTCGACTTGCTGGCAACGTTTCACGCAGCACCACACGTGTTCGCGAAGGGCAGCGGCAACATCACCGCGGGGTGCCTGCTGCTTCTGGTCGGGGCGTTCGCCAAGTCCGCCCAGATTCCGCTCCATACGTGGTTGCCGGACGCGATGGAAGGCCCGACCCCCGTCAGCGCCTTGATCCACGCTGCGACGATGGTGACCGCGGGCGTCTATCTGATCGCGCGGATGCACCCGCTGTTTCAGCTGGCGCCCGCCGCCGAGACCGTTGGTGCGATCGGCGGCGCGGTGACGTTGCTGGTAGCTGGGACGATCGGGCTCGCGGCCGTGGACATCAAGCGAGTGATCGCCTACTCGACGATGTCCCAGATCGGCTACATGATCATGGGCGTCTCGGTGGGCGCCTACAGCGCGGGGCTCTTTCACCTGATGACGCACGCGTTCTTCAAGGCGCTGCTGTTCATGGGCGCCGGCTCGCTGATCGGCGCGATGGGCGGCAACCAGTCGCTCGACCGAATGTCCGGGTTCCGCCGGGCGCTCCCGTTCACTTTCGCCTGCTTCATCATCGGCGGGCTCGCGCTGTCGGCGGTCCCGCCGTTCAGCGGCTTCTTCTCGAAGGACGACATCCTCGCCCAGATCGGGAGCCGCGGCGGTTGGTACTGGGCGCTCTACGTCGCCGGCTACCTCGGCGCGCTGCTGACCTCGCTCTACACATTCCGCATGATCTTCCGCGCCTTCCTCGGAGACCCATGCCCGGAAGCGAGTGAGCTGATCGAGCACGGCCATCTCTTCCACCCGGCGCAGCCGACCAACCCGGCCAACGGCGAGGTCGAGGACACCGAAGTCGGCTTCCCGGGCCCCGACCACGTGATCGCCGAGCGCGCGCGGGCGATGCAACTGGCGATGGGGCTGCTCGCCCTACTCGCGGTGCTTGGCGGAGTCGTCGGCATACCCAAGACGACGACCTGGCTCGAGAAGTTCCTCGCGCCGACGTTTGCCAACTCGACGCTCCACCTGAACCCCTCGAACACGCTGGTCTACGTCGGCCTCGTCCTCGGCACAGTGATCGGGCTGCTCGGCATCGCCATCGCCTGGTTCGTCTGGGTCGCGCGCCCCGGGCTGGCACCGGCGGTCGCGAAGCGCCTGCGATTCCTCGACCGCCTGTTCGAGAACAAGTGGTACTTCGATGAGCTGATCGACGCCGTCGTCGTGAGGCCGGCGGCCTGGTTCGGGCGCTTCGCGCAGGGCACGTTCGAGCGGCTGTTCGTCAACGGAACGCTGATCGGCGGCACGACCGCCGTTGTGCGGGCCGGCTCGGCCGCGGTGCGCTCAGCCGAGAGCGGCTTCGTCCGCTACTACGCCGCGCTTCTCGTCGTCGGCTTGACGGCCGTCGGTCTCTACTTCCTGATCCAGAGCTAGCAGGCGAGGAAATGCTCTCCATCCTGATCTGGCTCCCCGCCGCGGCCGCTCTCGTCGGCGCCCTGATCCCGCATCGACGCGCACCCGGCCTGCTCGCGCTGGGTGGCGCGCTCGGCTCACTCGGGATCACGATCGCCCTGATTGCCGGCTACAGCGGGCAGCGCACGGGACTGACCCACGTCACCAACGTCGTCTGGATCCGCTCACTCGGGATCCACTACTCGCTCGGCGTCGACGGGCTCAACCTGTTCCTGGTTGCGATGACCACCTTCGCGTTCGCGCTCGCAATCGGCGCCGCGAGCATCCGCGACTGGCCGCGACCGCGCGTCTTCTTCGCGCTCTTTGCGCTCGCTGAGTCGGCCGTGCTCGGCACGTTCCTGGCCCAGGATCTGGCGCTGTTCGTGGCCTTCTTCGACCTGATGCTGATCCCGTTCTACCTGCTGCTCGGAGTCTGGGGTGGTCCGAACCGGATCGCCGCCACGTTGAAGCTCGTGATCTACACGTTCGCCGGCTCGCTGCTGATGCTCGCTGCGGCGATCGCGCTCGCGGTCCTCACCTCCGAGCACACGGGCCATCCGCTGAGCTTCGCGCTGTCGACGCTCGCGGCCTCACCGCTGCACAAGGGTCCGCAGGAGTGGATCTTCCTGCTGTTCGCGGCGGCGTTCCTGGTCAAGATGCCGGCCTTCCCGCTGCACGGCTGGATGCCGGACGCCTACCGCGAGATGCCAATCGAGGTGCTCGCGGTGTTCAGCGGCGTGCTTTCGAAGGTCGGTGCCTACGGCTTCCTGCGGATCGTGCTGCCAATCATGCCCGCGGCCGCAGTCCACTTCCAGACGCTGATCCTGCTGATGTCGCTCGCGTCGATCATCTACGGCTCGGCGATGGCCTACACGCAGACCAACGTGCGGCTGATCGCCGGCTACTCGTCGATCGCCCAACTCGGCTTCATCACGCTCGGGATCTTTGCTTTCGCGCCGCAGGGCGCGCAGGGGGCGGTGCTGCAGATGGTCAACCACGGCATCGTCGTCGCGCCGCTTTTCCTGATCATCGGCCTGATCGCAGTGCGCGCGGGCGGCTCTGAGGACATCCGCGAGATGGGCGGTATCGCGATGCGCGCGCCGATCCTCGCGACGTTCTTCCTGATCGTCGCGTTCGCGACGCTGGCGATGCCCGGCTCGGGCAACTTCGTCGGCGAGTTTCTGATCCTGCTCGGCCTGTTCAAGACCAAGATGGTGATCTCGGTCATCGCGTTCACGGGCGTCGTGATGGCGAGCGTCTACGCGCTGCGCGTCTTCATCCGCACGATGCACAACCGCACAGGGCCGCGGGTGCAGTCGCGTGAGATAAGCGTCCGCGAGGGGCTCGCGCTGGTGCCGTTCCTGCTCGCGATCGCGCTTTTCGCGGTCTACCCACAGATCCAGCTCGGACGCAGCGAGAAGTCGGTGACCGCTTCGATCGTTCACGAGCAGGCGCTGACCGGCTCGACCTCGAACACGTTGGCCAGCGTGATGCGGAAATGATCGCTGCCGCGGTCCACCTCCACGGTCCGTACATCAACTGGGCGGCGCTTTCGCCGATCTCGGCGCTCCTCGTCGGCTCGGTCGTTGTGTTGCTCGTCGGGCTCCTGCGGCCCCGCTTCATTCGCGAGCAGATCGTGCCGGCACTGACGATCGCGGCGCTCGGCGCGACGATCGGCCTGACGATCTGGCAGTGGCACGCCGACACCGCGGTGATCAGCGGCGCGCTCGCGATCGACAACCTGGCCCTGATCATGACGCTGATCTTCGCGACCGCGGGGATTGCCGCGACGCTGCTGTCCTGGCGCTCCGTCGCGCCACGAGCGTCAGCGCACGGCGACTTCTACGCGCTGATGCTCGGCTCGATCACCGGCATGGTGGTGCTCGTCAGCGCGCAGAACCTCGTCACGCTGTTCGTCGGCCTCGAGCTGCTGTCGATCCCGCTGTACGTGCTCTGCGCGACCGAGATGCACCGCGCCGCCTCACTCGAGTCGGGACTCAAGTACCTGATCATCGGCTCCGTCGGTTCGGCGACGCTGGTCTACGGGCTGGCGCTGATCTACGGCGCAACGGGCGCCACCGACTTCAGCGCAATCGCGAGCTCGATCAACCACGGACACAGCTCGGACACGTTGCTGCTGACCGGCGTGGCGCTGGTCGTCGTCGGTCTCTGCTTCAAGGCCTCGATCGCTCCGTTCCACCAGTGGACGCCCGACGTCTACGAGGGCGCACCGACCCCGGTGACGGCGTTCATGGCGGTCGCCACGAAGGCGGCGGCGTTCGGCGTGCTGCTGCGCGTTCTCGACGTCATGCTGATCGGTGAGCGCACGAACTGGAAACCAGCGCTCGCGGCGCTCGCGGCGCTGACGATCATCGTCGGCAACGTCGGTGCCCTCGGCCAGGCTTCGCTGAAGCGGATGCTCGCCTACTCCTCGGTCGCCCAGGCCGGCTACATTCTCGCCGGAGTCGCCGTCGCCACGGAGCTCGGCGCGCGCGCCACGCTGCTCTACCTGATCGTCTACCTGCTGATGAACATCGCCGCGTTCGCGGTGATCATCTCGCGCGAGCGCGCGACGCCCTACGGCGACGACATCGATTCGGTCGCGGGGCTCGGGAGCGAGAATCCGCTGCTCGCCTGGCCGCTGACGATCGCGATGCTGGCGCTGGCGGGAATCCCGGCGACCGCCGGCTTCATCGGCAAGTTCTTCCTGATCGACGCGCTCGTGAAGGGCGGCTACACGTGGCTCGCGATCGTGCTCGTCGTCGGCTCGGTGATCTCACTCGCCTACTACCTGCGCGTGATCGCCGCCGTCTGGATGCGCCCGGCGCCTGGGCCGAGCATGGCCGCCGCGGCGGGCCTGCCGGTGATCGCCGGCGGCTCTCCCGAAGCCGACCGCGTCACGGGGGCCGAGATCGAGCTGACGGTCGTCGCGGTCGTCTTTGCCGCGGCGACGGTCTTCTTCGGCATCGTGCCGCAGCCTCTGTTCGATCTCGTCCAGCACGCCGCGCAGACGCTCAGCGGCGCCCTGTAGCCGTGGCCCGTCCCGGGCCACGGCTTCCGACGCGAACGCTACGATCGCCGGCCCATGCATGAGACGTCGCCCACCGTCTTTCTGATCGCGCGGCCATCCGTCGACCTCGAGGCGATGCGCGCCTACCTCGAGGACGTCGGCGGGGCTTCCTGGCTCGACCGCCAGCTCGAGGAGTCCGGCGGCGCCCCCAACAGTGCCGAGCTGCTGGTCGAGTTCTGCGGCCGCGCCTGCTACCGCAGCTGGGAGCCGGGTCTCAACGTCAACGTCACACGGGTTCGCACGGATCGGCGCGAATACCACGAGAACATCCTCCGCAGCGCGCACGGCAGCGTGCTCGAGCACGCCAACTTCAGCTTCGCGCTGCGCAACGTGAGCCGCACTTTTACGCACGAGCTCGTCAGACACCGCGCCGGCTCTGCCTTCAGCCAGGAGAGCTTGCGCTACGTGCGCTTGACCGACATCGGCTTCCGCGTTCCGCCCGCGCTCGCGCCGCTGCGCGAGCGCGCACTGGAAATCGTCGAGCGGCTCGAGGAGTTTCAGCGGGAGGCCGCGGGGCAGCTGGGCCTCGACGAGGAGGGCGTCCCATTCGCCGTCAAGAAGGAGGTGACCTCGGCACTGCGCCGTCTGGCGCCGATCGGCCTGTCGACCGACATCATCTGGACTGCCAATGTCCGCACCCTCCGCCACGTGATCGAGATGCGTACCGCCGGTGGCGCCGAGGAGGAGCTTCGCGTGGTCTTCGACGAGATCGCCCGGCTCGCCCAGCGCGAAGCGCCGCTCCTCTTCCAGGACTTCGCCCGCCAGGACGACGGGAGCTGGGTTCCGGCCTACCGCAAGGTCTGAGCCTTAGAA
>Ga0224544_1000090_pt1 | contig 11626 bp, 9 predicted proteins | sample 714P11014metaG_FD_179904 | JGI IMG/M metagenome (GOLD analysis project Ga0224544, IMG submission 179904) | Peat soil microbial communities from Stordalen Mire, Sweden - 717 P1 10-14 | ecosystem: Environmental > Terrestrial > Soil > Wetlands > Peat | place: Sweden: Norrbotten County, Stordalen...
GCCGCCGATGGTAGCGACTCTGTGAAGCGGTCCGGCGGTCCGGGCGGCGGGTTAGTGCGGAGCGTCCGCCGTCGGCCAGCCGGCGCGCGGGTCAGGCAGTGGCGTGAGGCTCGCTTCGATGTCGGCGCGACGCGATTCGAGCCAGGGTGGCAGAACGACCTGCCGACCGAGCTCGCTCACCGGCACGTCGTGCGCGAATCCTGGCCCGTCGTCGGCGATCTCATAGAGGACCCCGCCCGGCTCGCGGAAGTAGATCGAGTGGAAGAAGTGGCGATCGATGATTGGCGTACTGGCGACGCCCGCTGCCTGCAGACGCTCGTGCCAGAGCGGGTGCTCGGCGACGGTTGTGCCCCAAGCCACGTGGTGGATCGTCCCAGCGCCCGGCCGCGCGCGCTCGTCGGGCGGCGCGTCGAAGGCGATCGTGCCGCCGCGCCTCGCACCGCGGAGCTCGAGCGTGCCATTGCCGTTGCTTTGCGCTGCGAGCACCTGCTCGAGAAGCGCTCGGCTCGCATCCTCGCGGAGGCTGTAGGTGCGCACGCCGGCGAAGCCAAGCAGCGCGTGCTCCGCCGGGATCTCGGGGTGAAACGCGCGCAGCGGAACGTCGGGGACGTCCTCGACGCGCAGCTCGTGCTCGAGGCCTTCGGGATCGGCGAAGCGGACCGAGCTTTGGTCGGCGGCCCGGCCAATCTCGAACTCGGCGAGGCGCTCCGCCCAGAAGGCGAGCGAATCGCTCGACCCGACGCGCCAGATGACGCGATGGGCCATGCCGGCACCGGCGCGACCACGTGCTGCCCCGGGATATTCGAAGAACGTCAGGTCGGCCCCGGGCGAGCCTTCCTCGTCGGCGAAGAACAGGTGGTAGACGGTCGGGTCGTCCTGGTTGACCGTCTTCGTGACGAGGCGCAGGCCGAGCACACGCGTATAGAAGTCGACATTGAGCGGTGCGTCGCCGGTGATCGCGGTGACGTGGTTGATCCCTTCGAGTCGCAGGTCCTGCAGGTTGTGCTCCGCGGACATTGGACCGCCTTTCGTCAAATACTTATCTGCGCAGACAACTACATCACCGCCTGGTCAACCGACTCAACGCGGTCCGGCGCCGATCGCCGAGCCGGCGAGCGCCACGAGCCTGCCCTTACTAGCGATGCATTGGATCGTGTAGCGCGAGCCGAACTCGAGCCACTCGATCGTCGCCGGGGCGCACGACGCACCGCAGGAGCTGGCGCGGTAGCGACCGGTGATGCCCTTGCTCAGCGCAACGCGACCGTCGAGGTCGAGCCGGCCCGCCCCACCCCAGAACTCGGCGACGAAGCAGGCGCTCGAGTCACGGCAGTCGCGAACGGCCGCGAGCTGGATGTCGTAGCCGGCGGCGTTTGCTCCGCCCGACGCGTAGAGGTGCGAGGCGGGCAGTCCGGCGTCGATCCGAGAGGGGATCAGGACACGGACGCCGCTCCGCTTGGCCTTTGCGATCTGGACCGCGAGGATCGCCGTCAGATCAACGGTCTTCGCAGAGGAGGCCGCGAACGACACGCCACCCGAGCACGACAGCGCTGCCACGCAAACAAGGCCCAGCCCGTGAAAGCGCATGCGGCCGACCGTAGCAAATCGCAAAGCCGTAGCGGCGGCTAACGGCTCACTCCGGATCGCCGTCGGCGACAGCCTCCGCGGCCGCCTCGCCCGGTGCCTGCAGCGGAAAGTGGCAGGCGGCCACATGGCCAGGACCGAACGAGCGCAGCAGCGGCTCCTCCTCGGCGCAGAGGTCCTGGGCTCGCGGACAGCGTGTCCTGAAGCGGCAGCCTGATGGAGGGTTCCGGGGGCTCGGCAGCTCGCCGCTGATCGCGATGTCAGCCCGCTTGACCGCCGGGTCGGGTACCGGGATCGTCTTGATCAGCGCATCGGTGTAGGGATGCGCGGCTCGGCGGTAGATGTCATCGCCATTGCCCAGCTCGACGAGCTTGCCGAGGTACATGACGCCGATCCGGTCGGAGAGGTACTTGACCACGGCGAGATCGTGCGAGATCACGACGGAAGCCGTGCCGCGCTCGAGCTGAAGCCGGCGCATCAGGTTCAGGATCTGCGAGCGGATCGAGACATCGAGCGCGCTCACCGGCTCGTCGGCGACGATCACCTTAGGGTCGAGCATTAGGGCGCGGGCCAGGCCGACGCGTTGCCGTTGCCCACCGGAGAACTCGTGCGGGTAGCGCTCGAGCGCGGTCTGCGGCAGCCCGACCTCACGCAGCACGGTCGTGATCCGCTCGTCCTGCTCCTGCCGCGAGCCGATCTTCTGAATCTCCAGCGGCTCGCGCAGGATCGCCTGGACCCGCATCCGCGGATCGAGCGAGGCGTAGGGGTCCTGGAACATCATCTGCAGGTCGCGGCGGGCGCGGCGCAGGGCGCGACCCTTCAGCGCAAAGACCCGCTTGCCCTCGAGCTCGACCGTGCCGCCGTCAGGCAGCTCGGCACCGACGATCAGCTTTCCGAGCGTCGTCTTGCCGCAACCGGACTCGCCGACGAGTCCGAACGTCTCGCCGGCGTCGACGTGGAGCGTGACGCCCGATACGGCCTTGACCGAGTCGACCTTGCGCCGAAGGATGATCCCGGCGGTCACCGGAAACTCGCGCACGACGCCGTCGAGTTCGAGCAGATGGCGGCCATTCGCCGTAGCGGCGATCGGGACCTTTACCGACTCCGGCGGGACGATCGTCGGCAGGCGCTCGATCGGACCGTCGACCGGATGCCAGCAGGCAAACAGGTGACCTTCGGCTCCGTCAAGCGGCGGCTCGTGCTCGCGGCACTCGTCTGTCGCGTACGCGCAGCGCGCGGCGAAGCGACAGCCACTGGGCGGCGGCGCGAGATCCGGCGGCAGCCCGGGAATCGTGTACAGCGCCTTCTCGCGATCCTGGTCGAGGCTCGGGATCGAGCCAAGCAGCGCCTGGGTGTAGGGGTGGCGCATGCCGGTGAAGAGGCGGTAGGTCGTCGCCGTTTCGACAATCCGTCCGGCGTACATCACGTTGATTCGGTCAGTGCGACCCGCTACGACGCCCATGTCGTGGGTGATCAGGAGCGTCGACATGCCGAGGCGCTCCTCGAGGTCGTCGAGCAGCGCGAGGATCTGAGCCTGGATCGTGACGTCGAGCGCCGTCGTGGGCTCGTCGGCGACCAGCACTTTTGGCTCGCAGGCGAGCGCGATCGCGATCATCACGCGCTGGCGCAGGCCGCCCGAAAGCTGGTGCGGGAAGTCGTCGAAGCGCTCGCGCGGGTGAGGCAGGCCGACGAGCTCGAGCACCTCGAGGGCGCGGTCGAGAGCCTCGTGCTTGGATACCCCCCGATGCAGCCGCACCGGCTCCATGACCTGTCTGCCGATCGTCATCGTCGGGTTCAACGAGGACTGCGAGTCCTGGAAGATCATCGCGATCTCGTTGCCCCGGATCGTGCGAAGTTTGCGCTCCGGCAGACCCACGAGCTCGAGACCGCTGAGCTTGATCGAGCCTTCGACGATGTGGCCGCCGTGGGGCAGCAGGTTGAGCAGGGACAGACCTGTCATCGACTTGCCGCAGCCGGACTCGCCGACCAACCCGAGCGTCTCGCCGGCTTTGATTTCGAAGCTGACATCGCCGACCGCGTGCACGACCGAGCGCGTCAAGTTGATGTGCGTCGAGAGCCCGTTGACCTCCAGGACGCTCGTGGCTGGCGGTGCGCTCACCGCTTCCGCAGCCTCACGTCAAAGGCGTCACGCAGCGCGTCGCCGACTAGATTGCACGCCATAACGACGAGAACGAGGCAGGCGCCCACCGGGTAGACAAGCCACCAGTAGCCGCTCGAGACAGCGTCCTGCGCGTTGCCGAGCATGTCCCCCCACGAGGCGGTCGGATAGGCGAGGCCGAAACCGAGGAAGCCCAGGTAGGCGATCAACAGGATCGAGTCTGCAATCAGGAAGGTGATGTTCACGATCACGACCGAGAGCGCGTTCGGGATCAGATGGCGCAGGATCAGCCGACGCCGCGTCCCACCCATGATCCGCGCCGCGGTGACGAAGTCGCGCACCCGAAGCGTCAGCACCTCGCCGCGCACCAGACGCGACGGAGCCTGCCACGAGAAGAGACCGATGATCAGGCTCTGCGAGATGAGCGTTGCGTGATAGCGCGTCGCGAGGATCAGCACGATGAACAGCAGCGGGATAGAGAGCAGGATGTCGACGAAGCGCATCAGCACAGCGTCGACGATGCCGCCCACCAGACCGGCCAGCGCGCCGTAGAGCGTTCCGATCACTGTTGCCATGAAGGCCGCAAAGAAGCCGATCTCGAGCGCCGTCTGCCCGCAGACCATGAGGCGGCCGAACTCGTCGAAGCCGTTGTCGTCGGTGCCGAGGAGGTGCGCAGCCGCGGGCGCCATGTCGCTCAGGAGCGGCTGCGTGAGCGTCTGGTTGGTCGGGTAGACGATCGGCCCGAGGAAGCAGAACACGATGAAGAAGACGATGATCCCGAGACCGACGACGGCGAGGCGGTTGCTGAAAAACTCGTGTGCCGCGAGGCGCCACCCGCTCGTGATGAGCGCTACCTCGCCGCCCTCGGGGGCAGTCGTCGGGATGTTCGGCGAGCCGAACGGCGGTACGCCCTCCATCATCTCCTGGGCGCCGGGCTCAACCAAGGCGGATACGCGGATCGGCCGCCGCTACGGCGATGTCTGCGACCAGGTTCCCGGTGACTGTCAGCACTCCACCGATCAGCGTGTAGGCCAGCAGTACGGGGTAGTCGAGCCCCTGCAGCGCGTTGTAGAAGAGCAACCCGAGCCCGGGGTAGTTGTAAAGCGTCTCGGTGATGATGTTGCCGGCGAGCAGCCCCGGTATCGCGAGCCCGACGAGCGTGATCATCGGCAGGCAGGCGTTGCGGACAAGATGCCGCGCGAGCACGACGCGCTCGGATAGACCCTTGGCGCGCGCAAGGCGGATGTAGTCCTGGGCGAGGGCATCCAGCGCCGATGAGCGCATATAACGGCTGAAGCCGGCAACGGTGAGCGCGGCAAGCGTCACGATCGGCAGAGTGAGCTGCGCCGGGTGCGTGAATGAGGCCCACACGCTCGTGACGTTCGAGCTAACGAGCGGCGGGAAGATGTGCAGGTCGAGCGCGAAGAACTGGATCAGGATGAGGCCGAGGAAAAAAGCAGGCATCGAGTAGAGCGTGAATGTGATCGCGGTGGCCGCGTAGTCGCTGACGCTGTTGCGCTTGACCGCCTGCGCGATCCCGAGTGGCAGAGCGATGATCAGAGCGAGCACCAGCGCGCTCCCCGAGAGGTACGCCGTACGACCGGCGTTCTCGTCCAACAGCGCGGCGACGCTCTGGCCTTGCTTGTACGAGTAGCCGAACTTGAGCTGGACCGCGTTCCAGACGTAGTTTCCGATCTGAACGATCAGCGGCTTATCGAAGCCGTGAACCCGGTTCCACTGAGCGACGGCTTTCGGGTTGGCGTGGGTCCCGAGCGCTGCATAGACCGGGCTGCCGCCGGCAAAGTTGAGCAGCGCATACGACACTGCCGCGACGCCGATCGCGATGATCACCGCAGCGACGCAGCGACGGATGATGTAGCCGGTCACGGTGCGAGGTTCGCGATCGATGCTCGGCGCGCCCGCCGCCGGCTGCGAGGCCTGCGGCGGGCGCGCGTTGAGCGACTCACGAGAACGGCGACCTTAGCTTCCTACTTCTTCACGTACCAGTACTCCGGGAACGTCTGGTACTGCGTCAGGGCAAACCACGACGCGGCGGTCCCGCCGATCTTGTTGCTGACGGCGTAGACCAGGTCGGGGTTAGGTGCGAACAGCGCCGGAACCGTCTTGGCGACGTACGACGCCTCCTGCGTGACAGCTGATGTGCTCGTGCCGTAGACCGAGTTGTGGATCAGTTGGTTCATCGTCGCGTTATCGAAGTCGCCCTGGTTGTAGGTGCCGCCGGTGTTGAACAGCGAGTTCGTCGTAGGCCAGTAGTCGTCGGTGAAGCCGCCGAAGAACTCGACGCCCCAGTCGTTGGTGTACTTAGCGCCGGCCGGGTTTGCGTCGTTGTAGTTGCCGAAGAGGAAGTTGAACGCCTTCGCGCTCAGGGCGATGTTGATGCCGGCGGCAGCCTTTGCCTCGGAGGCGAAGGCCTCGGAGATCACCGACTCGAATGCCTGCGTTGCCGGGGTGAGATATGCCCAGGAGAACTTGAACGGCGTCCCCTTCGGTATCCCCGGGCCGCATTCGCCCGCGCCTGTGCCGGGCTTCGCACACGTCGTCTGTCCGCCAGGCACGACATTCCAGCCGTGGCTCTTGAGCAGCGCCACCGCCTTCGAGGGGCTGTATGGGTACAGCGGGTTGACCGAGTCCGCCGGCGTGAACGGCGTTGGCGGCACCGACGGCACCGGACCGTAGGCCGCCCCGGCAGCGCCCTTGAAAATGCCCGTGATGTACGCCGGCTCATCCTCGAGGTATGCCAGCGCCTGCCGTGCATACGGCTGCGCGATAACCGAGTTGAAGTGGTCCGTCGTGTCCTTGAAGTTGAAGATCGCATCGGTCAGCCCGAGGTCCGGATAGCCGTAAACCGAGTAGCCGGCGGCCTTGAGCGACGGAACCTGCGGGATGATGGTCGACGGGTCGAAGTTCGTCGAGATATCGAGCGCACCCGTCTTCAGCGCGTTGATCATCGCCGTCTGGCTCGTGTAGGTGACGCCGTCGAGTGCGTTATAGGCCGGCTTCGGCGAGCCGCCAAAGTCGGGATTGCGCGTGGAGGTCCACGAGCTGTTGGACGCGTTGAACGTCTTCAGCACGAACGGCCCGTCCGCGATCCTCCACAGCGGGCTCGTGCCGAACGAGGAGATCGAGCTGCCGAGCTTCTCGAGATAGTCGTAGATCTTCTTCGCGTTCGCCGGGATCGTGTAGTTGAGGTGCGGTCCGCCAGCTGCAGCGATGTTCCACGCGGTGCTCGGTAGCGGGACGATCGCGCCCTCACTTTCGAGCTCGTCGTTGAGGAAGAAGTCGGGGTTCAGCGCCTTGGCCAGATGGATCACGACCGTGTACTTGCTCGGCGCCGAGATGCTCGTGATGTTCTGCGGGAAGAGACCGGGCGTGAACGACGAGAAGTTCGCCGGGGTTTCCTTGACCGCGGCTTGGATCAGGTCGACGTCGAAAACGAGGTCGTTCGCGTCGACCGGCTGCCCGTTGGACCACTTGTAGTTGCTGTTCAGCGGGATCGTGACTGTCTTGTTGCCGTCGCTGAAAATCGGCTTCTTGCCGACGCTCACCGCGTAGTCGATCTCCTGGTTTTGGCCGTCTGGGCCGTTGTAAAGCGGCACCCAGAAGTCGTACTGGAACTCGAAGCTCGTATAAACGGAGGCCTGCGCGTCGCTCGTGATCGGGAAGACCGTCAACGGCGTGGCCCCGGTCAGGTAGCCGAACGTGATCGTCCCCCCGGTCGCCGCAGTCCCTGCGCTCGGCAGGGCGCCGAAGAGGCCCGTCACGGCGCCCGCGCTGCCGACGCTAGTCAGCAGCGCAACCGCGGCGACCGCTCCACCAACGAATACGCGTCGGGAGCGCTGTGCCCCGGTCCGCCCGACCGCACGACCCCAGCGTGCTGCGCCAAACGTGCTACCCCAAGAGCTACGCATCGCGATCGTTACTCCTTCCCTGCGGACTCGGACCCCGGAATGGGGGTCGAATACGCTGATTTCCAAGCTACCGAGACTACCATTCGCAGGCGTACTCAGCGCCGTGTGTTGAAGCGCCAGGTAACTGTTCGCGCAGGTGACCGCAAGGTCCTTGTTAAGGCTGCCTCAACACCCCCAGAGCGCCTCGCAAAGACCTAGCCGGCCGAGCCCCGGCAAGTTGCGGCGTGGACCTCCTCGATGAGCTTGGCGAGGCCCTTCGAGACGGTGTCGATCTCCTCCGTCAGCTTCGTGTTCTGCTGCAGCAGGTCGGTCTGAAAGGTCGCCAGCTCATCGCGGTGCTTTGCAGCCGCCTCCTCGTTGGCCTGATCGGTTCGCGTCTGCGCCTTCTGGGCGATGATCACGAGCGCGCCCGTGTAGAAGGCGACGCCGGAGAAGATCAGGTTCAGCAGGATCCACGGCTCGGGGTCAAACTGCTTACCGTGGCTGAGGTGGGTGAACGTGTGCTCGAGATACGGGATCGCGCCGTTGATCAGCACCCACCCGAGGATGATCAGGGACCAGATGACAACGAACGCGACGGTGCCCATCCCGCTGGCGACGCCCTCGGCGACGCGCTCCATGAAACTGCTGCCGCCGGCATACGGCGATGTCTTGCCGTCGTCGCTCGGCTGATAATGCTTGTGATGGCGCAGCGGGTCGAGCTTCTCGCTGAGCGCCGGTGTAGCGTCGGTGGGCGTGGCGGCCATCTTCTCCTCCGTTCCGGATCGAGACTGACGCCCCCGCAAACGGAGCGCCATCTGGTAGTCCAACGACCGCATCGGACAGCGACCCGGCACCGGGCGCTCGGTTCGCGGCGTTCCGGCAACGGTTAGGCAGCCGCTCGCCGTGGCGCTCCACCTGCTCGTCGTCTCGTTCAGCGTCTCCCAGCTCTACGCGAGGCTGCGCGCCCGATTCTTCGACCGCGCTTACGCGCCGCCGACGGTCATCCTCGAGGCGCTGGCGGCGGCCACGTTCTACGCGATCGCCGCCGTGCTCCAGCAGTCAGCGGCCAGCGAAATGCCGACCGGGCACGCCATGCGCCCCGGTCTCCTGCTCACGCTACTGCGCCGTCCGCGCTGGCTGATCGGCAGCTGCGCGAGCGTCGCCGGCTTCGCGTTTCAGTTCCTCGCGCTGCGACGAGGCGCGCTCGCGCTCGTCGAGCCGCTGCTCGTCGCGAGCCTCGTGATCGCCCTGCCGCTGGGGGCCGCGCTCGAGCACCGCAGCCTGCGCAGCTCGGAATGGGCGGCGGGGCTGCTGATCTTCGGCGCGCTCGCACTGTTCCTACTCGCCGCCGAGCCGGGTCGCGGGCATCCGCAGGCAGGCACTTTCGCGTGGATCCTGCTCGGCTTCCTGACGGTCGCGGCTGTTGCCGCCTGCGTTCGCTTCTCAGGCGCCAGTGGCCCGCGACGTGCGCTCCTTCTTGGAGCGGCGGCGGGCATCCTCTTCGGCGTCACCGGGGCGGTTACCGAGACGACCGGGCACCTGCTCGACCACGGCTTGCTCGCGGCGACCAGCAATTGGGCGCCCTACGCGCTGATCGTGGCTAGCGTCACCGGGCTGCTGCTCAACCAGAGCGCCTTCCAGGTCGGGCAACTCGGCTGGTCGCTTCCGGTGATAACGATCTTCGAGCCGCTCGTCGCGATCGCGATCGGCGAGCTCATGTTCGGCGAACACATCGACACCGGGCCGGTCGCCCGCACCGGCGAGCTGCTCGCGCTCGCCGGCATGGTCGTCGGTGTCCTGATCCTCAGCCGCCGCCCGCCGCCCGCGCCGCGCGCGGCCGGATGAGCCGACTGAACGGCCCGTCAGCGTTTAACCTCAACTAGGAGACCGCCGTTATCTTCTCCGCTACGCCGACAACGAGTTTGTACCACAGGTTTTGCAAACGGCCCATCAAGTACCAACAATGAGCGTGACCTGAGCTGCGGTCAACTGCTAGGAGACACCAAGTGGCAAATGGCGAGACGAATGCTTCCAAACTGATAGACGCGAGGATCAGGGAGCTGGACGATTGGCGCGGCAAGACGCTCGGCAAGGTGCGAGCCATCATCAAGGAAGCGGACCCCGATGTCATCGAGGAGTGGAAGTGGGTGAAACCCACGAACCCAGGAACACCGGTCTGGTCCCACAACGGGGGTATCTGTACTGGTGAGTCCTACAAGAGCGTGGTCAAGCTGACATTCTTCAAGGGTGCTGCTTTGAACGATCCTTCAGGTCTATTCACCTCGAGCCTTGACGGAAAGGTCAGGCGTGCCATCGACATCAAAGAAACCGACAAGATTAACGAAGGTGCACTGAGGAGCCTCATTAGTGAGGCGGTGGCGCTGAACCTAATGAGCAAGTAAGTCGGGTGGACGGCTCGTCGCTGGGCGATCGCTTCTATTTCCACGAAGGGCGCTACAGTCAGATCGCGGAAACCACTGTGCTCGATGGTACGGGGGCCGATTCGTCGGTCTGACCCGAATAGTTTCCGTTGAGCGGCGGCTGGGTGGATGGATCGGCGTGCTGTGGGATCCACCGCCGCAACGCGTTGATGAGGTCGGCGTGCCGCACGGGTTTGCTGATGTAATCGTCCATGCCAGCGTTGATGCATCGTTCGCGATCGCCCTCCATTGCCTGGGCGGTCATCGCGATCACGGGCGTGTGTCGGGCGCCCTTCTCGGCGCGGCGTAACTCGACGGTCGCGTCATAGCCGTCGATGTTCGGCATCTGGCAGTCCATCAGTACGGCGTCGTAGTGTCGGGTGGCCAGAGCGCGGAGAGCTTCGCGGCCGTCTGCCACGACTTCGACGCGGCAACCGCAGCGCTCGAGTACGCGAGTAGCGACAATCTGGTTGACGGGGCTGTCCTCCGCGACCAGCACAAGCGGCGGGGTTGGCCACGCGGGTGCTGGCGTGCTGCTCCGGCCAGGGCTTGGCGCGAGGGACCCGTTGAGAGCGGCTGGGGCTTCCAGGTGTACTGCAAACCGAAAGGTGCTGCCGTGCCCGGGTTGGCTGTCGGCCGTGATCGTGCCGCCCATCAGTTCGATGATTTCGCGGGCGATCGCGAGGCCCAGTCCGGTGCCGCCGTAGAGTCGTGTTGTTGAGACGTCGGCTTGGGTGAACGGCTCGAACATGCGTTCGAGGGTTTCGAGCTCAATGCCGATGCCGCTGTCGGCGACCATCACATGCACTTCGGTCCTGCCGCGTAGGCTGGGTGTGGCGCTGACGTGGACGGCGACCGTGCCGGCCGATGTGAACTTGACTGCGTTGGCGAGCAGGTTCGCGAGGACCTGCTGTAGCCGTCGTCCGTCGCCTCGCGCGCGTGTGGGTACGTCGCTGTCGATCTGCAGATCGAGGCGCAGGCCTTTTGCTGTGGCAAGCGTGGCGGCGGCTGAACAGGTTTCCTTGATCGTTCCGGCAAGGTCGAAGTCGGTGATGTCGAGGGCGAGGTGGCCGGTCTCGATCTTCGAGATGTCGAGAATGTCGTTGACGATCGCGAGCATGTGCTCGCTGGACCGCTCGATCTGCGCAGCGTATTCGCGTTGCTCCTTGTCAAGCTTGGTCTGCAACAGCAGTTCGGTCATCCCGATCACACCGTTCATCGGGGTGCGGACCTCGTGGCTCACGTTGGCCAGGAACGCTGACTTCATGTTCGATGCCTCAACCACCTGATCGTGTGCGAGCGCGGCCTCAGCGGCGATGTTGTTGCGCTCGGTCACGTCGTTGAAGAGCGCGATTGTGCATTCGCGCGCGTCGATATTCACGTTGTTGCTGGTGACCTCGACGTCGATGATCGTTCCGTCCTTGCGTTGATGGCGGCTAGGCGCGCAGGCCTGTGCGGCAGGTCCGGTCCCTTGTCCGCTCGGATTGGTCACGGGATCGGCGAGCGAGGCGACGTCCTCCGGCGCCTGGAGTTCCGTGGTCGTCATCGCGTGGAGCTCGTCAAAGGAATAGCCGTAGCCGGCGAACATCGCGTTG
>Ga0224544_1000091_pt1 | contig 11620 bp, 12 predicted proteins | sample 714P11014metaG_FD_179904 | JGI IMG/M metagenome (GOLD analysis project Ga0224544, IMG submission 179904) | Peat soil microbial communities from Stordalen Mire, Sweden - 717 P1 10-14 | ecosystem: Environmental > Terrestrial > Soil > Wetlands > Peat | place: Sweden: Norrbotten County, Stordalen...
GGAGACAGCGGCGCTGCTTTCTCGAACCGTCCTGACGATCGCCCAGCAGGCCGGCGACGACGGCCGGCTCTTCGGCTCGGTCACGCCACAGGACATCGTCGACGCGATCAGCGAATCACGTGGCCTCAAGATCGACCGGCGCGGCGTCGCGCTGGAAGAACCGATCAAGAACGTCGGGACCTACATGGTCGTCGTCGAGATCTCCCCCGGCGTCACCGCGACGATCAAGACGATCGTCACCGCGGCTTAGCAGCCCTAGTCGACAGCCGCAGTTTGCAGGGGATTCGCCGCTGGCGAATCCCTCAGAGCCGCCGGTAACTGGACCTCGACTGTGGCACAACTGTGGCGCGGCGCCCGAGCAGTAGGTGACGTTTGTACCCACCTGCCGGCGACGAGCGCGGGACCATTAGGGCATGACCGACGACGAACCTATACGGCGCCCGACGCAGACACAAGATCAACGCGTCGGGAGCGCATTCGCCGATCTATTCGGAATCTACCTCGATCAGCCGCTCGCGCTTTCGCGCGAGTTCGACGCATGGATCTGCGGATATCGCGACCTCGGAGCGGACGTGCTCGTCGAGATCGTCTCCGCGCGCATCCGAGAAGCGTTTGACGACGAGGACGACGAGCCCGAGGCGTCCTGAGCGACAAGCCCAGCGACGAGCCGGTCATAGAAGAACTCACGGAGGAGCGCGTACGTCGTCTGATCGTCGCCTACTTGGTCGATCACGTCCTATTGATCGAGGAGCTGCGCGAGCGCGTTGAGCAGCTCGGGCGGCGAGCCGACGCCGAGCCCGAGCCGTCCTGATGAGTAGCGAGCTCGGCGTGGTCGTGAGCGGGACCGCCGACGACAATCTCCTCTACGACACCGCGCGCCTGAGTCGCGACCGCGACCACGCGGTCGCGCTGATCGCGGCAGCCGATAAGCGCCGCCTCGAGCTGGAGGCGCTGGGGGTCGTGGAAGCGCTGGCGCCGGTGGCGCCCGAGGAGCGCCGTGAGCTCCTCGCGTTCCTCGGCAAGCTGAGGTACTGCAGGTGGTGTCAGACTGGTGTTGTTGTCCGAGCACTACCAGCGTCCAGGATGGTTCACGACCCATGTCTTCAATCGGCTGGTGGCAGCGCTTACGCGTATGGGCGTCAGCGTGGTCGGCTCCCGCATGCTCGAGATCAAGGGGCGCAAGTCGGGCGAGTGGCGCCAGACCCCGGTGAACCTGCTTCGCTTGGAAAGCGCCGAGTACCTCGTCGCGCCACGCGGCCACACACAATGGGTCAAGAACCTCCGGGCTAGCGGCGACGGGAGGCTCCGTGTCGGTAGGCGCGTGCAGCCTTTTACGGCGGTCGAACTGACCGACGACGAGAAGCCTCGAGTGCTGCGGGCCTACTTGAAGAAGTGGAAGTTCGAGGTCGGAGTCTTCTTCGGCGGGGTCGGACCAGACTCCTCCGATGACGAGTTGCGCCGGATCGCTCCAGATCATCCTGTGTTCCGGCTGAACAAGAGCTAGCTCGCTCCCACGCGGCCCCACGCTGCTGCTTGGCGCGAGCAGCGAGCGCTAAACCTGGCGGTGCGTCGTTAAAATCACCTTGCAGCGCTTCGGCAGGTCCGCGCCGCGCCCCACCACCAGCGCCACAGCCAGGAGGATCGTCGGCATGTCGCAGTTTGCGCTTCGTCCTGTAGAAGTGGGGGATTTCGACGCGATCTTCGAGCAGATGCGCGACCCGGAGTCGGTGCGCATGGCGGCATTCACAGCTGAAGACCCGAGCGATCGCAGCGCCTTCGACGCCCACATGGCGAAGATCATGTCCTCGCCTGAGAACAGGCTTCGGGCGATCATCCGCGATTCTCGGCTCGTCGGCACCATCTCGAGCTATCCCTCGGAGGGAGCGACCGAGGTCACCTACTGGATAGATCGCACTTGCTGGGGGCAAGGGATTGCAACGCGGGCGCTCGGCCTGCTCCTCAAGGAGATCTCGGTCCGGCCGATCCGAGCCCGTGCCGCGAGCGACAACCCTGGGTCGCTAAGAGTCCTGCAGAAGGCGGGCTTCCACCCGATCGGCACCGAGGTGTCCTTTGCCCCGGCCCGGGCCGCCGAGATCGAGGAAACCATCCTCGAGCTGCCCTGAACGCATAGACCCAGTCGGGCGGCTACGCAGCACACTAGAGGTCTCTCGCAACCGCTCCGACGAAAAGCGAGCGCCAGCCAAGAAGTCGCCTACGCGCTCGCGTCAGCGCCTACTACCAGCCGTCGTGTTGTCGCGTCGCGCGAAAAGCGACACGCGCCGCGGTGGCAAAGCCGACGAGCGCGTTTCGGCGCGTAGTGGCGACGTTCTTTCGGGTCGACTGTGGCGCGCACTGTGGCGGGCACCAAAGAGTCCCTGCTAATCGCCATGTTTGTGACGATCAAGACGATCGTCACCGCGGCTTAGAAGTCCGGCACTCCTCGCCCCGCTGCGCGCGGCTGCGGGGTGGCGGACAGCTTCAACGCGCCTGCGATGGGCCGTGGCGGCGTGGTCGCCCGCCTCAAACAGAACGTCGAGCGCGGCGTCGTGGACGCTGAGCGCGTCCGCCGCTGGGCCTACCCTCGAACACGTGTTCGTACCATGCCACCAGCGACAACTTTCAGGCCGTGCTAGCGGGAAGCACGCCTGCGTCGCCACGCGGAGGCCCGTAGCGTGACAGGCCTCGTGAGCACACCCGCCAAGGCTCCCGCCAGACCGCAGCTCAAGGTGGCACCGGCGCTCACACCACCGCACAACATCGAGGCCGAGGAGTCGGTACTCGGAGCGATCCTGCTGTCCGAGCGCACGCTTTACTCGCTTGTGATCGAGGAGGGTCTGCGACCCCATGACTTCTACCGCGAGCGTCACGAGCTGATCTACGGCGCGATGCTGGCGCTGTACGAGCGCAGTGAGCCGGTCGACACGCTGACCACGACCGACGCGCTGCGGAGCGCCGGAACGCTGGAGCGCGCCGGCGGGGCCGACGCCGTCGATTCGCTCGCCGGCAGCGTGCCGAACGTCGCGAACCTCCGCCACTACGCGCAGATCGTCCGCGAGACGGCGCTGCTCAGGCGCCTGCTCGGCGTCACCTACGAGATCCAATCGAGCGTGCTCGACCGTCGCGAACCGGCTCGCGAGGTGATCGAGCACGCCGAACGCGCTGTGCTCGAGGTGGCGCACGGTGAGACCAAGCAGGACTTCCGCACGATCGAGGCAGTGCTCCATTACGAGCTCGACAAGCTGCACGAGCTCTCGCGCGCCGGCACCGCGCTGACGGGAACGCCGAGCGGCTTCACCGACCTCGACAACATCACCGGTGGCTTCCAGCCCGGCAACCTGGTTGTGATCGCTGCGCGGCCCTCGATGGGCAAGAGCTCGCTGGTCACCAACATCGCCGAGAACGCCGCGATCCACTTCGGCAAGCCGGTCGCGCTCTTCTCGCTCGAGATGTCCGAGGCCGAGCTTGCACAACGCTTCATCGCCTCGCAGGCCGGGGTCAAGGGCGACGAGCTGCGCAAGGGCCGCGTCAGCGAAGAGCGCTGGCCGAAGATCGTCAAGGCGAGCTCGCGGCTCGCCGGCGCGCCGCTGTGGGTCGACGACTCCAGCGACATCGGGCTGCTGGAGATCCGGGCGAAGACGCGCCGATTGCACGCCCAGCATCCGGACGGCATCGGCCTCGTCATCGTCGACTATTTGCAGCTGCTGCGCTCCGAATCGCGCAGCGAGAACCGCGCGGAGGTGATCGGGCAGATGTCACGTGGCCTCAAGCTGCTCGCCGGTGAGCTCGGGGTACCCGTGATCGCGCTCTCGCAGCTCAATCGCGGCGTCGAGGCGCGCACCGACAAGCGGCCGCTGCTGTCCGACCTGCGCGAGTCCGGCGCCGTCGAGCAGGACGCCGACCTGGTGATCTTCATCTACCGCGACGACTACTACAACCCGACCAACTCAGAGCGTCCGGGCGAAGCTGACCTGATCATCGCCAAGCACCGCAACGGCGCGCTCGGCACGGTGACGCTGACGTTCCTGCCGGAGTATCCGCGGTTCATGAGTTATTCGCGGGACTGATCCGGGGCAGAGCCTGGGATTGCGTGCCGGGTCGGAGCGGGGCGTGCTCCGACCGCGCGTTGCGTTGGCGTCGTCGGGGTTTCAGGGCGTCGTCGGTTGGCGCAGGCGCGAACTTCACTGCACGGGCGATTGCTGCGGCGGCGATCGCGCGCAAACTCGCTGGTTGGTGACCGAGCCGCCCGCCCGCCCGTCTAATCTGGAACGGTGAGCTCCAAGCCCGACTCCGCGCCGGTCCTGCGCTGCCAGTTCGACCTTTGCGACGGTAGCGGCTTCGTCTTCGATGACGCCACGGTGACGGCACGCGACTGCCGCTGCCGGGCGGCGCGGATCGCCCAGGCACGGGCCAGCTCGCTCGAGGCGCGGATTCCGGCGCGCTACCGGGCGATCTCCTTCGAGCACAGCGACGTGATCGACATGGAACGTCGCTTCCCGACACAGGTGCGCGAGCTGCGTGCGTTCGTGCGCGAGATCGACGCGAACCTCGACGCCGGCCGCGGCCTCTGGCTGACCGGCGGCTTCGGCACCGGCAAGACGGCGCTCGCGATGATCGTCTCGCGGGCCGCGATCGACGCCGGGCGCTCGGTTGCGATCTACTCCTGCCCGCGGCTGCTCGGCATGCTGCGCGATTCGATCGACAACGGTGTCGGGGGCGTCGTCGAGCTTCTCGACCAGCTGACCGCCGTCGACCTGCTGCATATCGACGACCTCGGCGCGGAGCACCGCACCGAGTGGGTGCTCGAGCAGCTCTATTCGATCGTCAACGCTCGCTACCAGGACGAGCGCTCGACGCTGATCACCTCGAACCTCGACGACGATAAGCTTTCCGAGCAGCTCGGCGAGCGGATCGTCTCGCGGCTCGAGGGCAGCTGCATGCGTCTGCCCTTCTACGGCACCGACGCGCGGCGGGTCGACTTCACGCCCGCGGGCTGAGCGCTCCCCCGCGCCCGACCCTGCCCCTGCCTACACTCCAGTCCTCATGCCCGGAATCGTGATCGTCGGCGCCCAGTGGGGCGATGAAGGCAAGGGGAAGATCGTCGACCTGCTCGCCGAGCGGGCCGACGCGGTCGTGCGCTTCCAGGGCGGCAACAACGCCGGTCACACGATCGTGCGCGAGGGCGTCGAGTGGAAGTTCCACCTGATCCCGTCGGGCATCCTCTATGCCGGCAAGCGCTGCATCATCGGCAACGGCGTGGTGATCGACCCGAAGGTGCTGATCGGCGAGATCCATGCGCTGCGTGCGCGCCGCGTCGACGTGAGCGGCCTCAAGGTCTCAGCCAACGCGCACGTGATCATGCCCTACCACCTGCTGCTCGACCAGGCTGGCGAAGCGCGCCTTGGCAAGCTCCAGATCGGGACCACGCGCCGTGGCATCGGGCCCGCCTATTCGGACAAGGCGGCGCGCCTCGGTATCCGCATCCAGGACCTGCTCGACGAGAAGATCCTGAAGAAGAAGATCACCGCGGCGCTCGAGCCCAACCGGCTCGCGCTACGCCCCTATGCGCTCGATCCCTCGCTCGACCTGCACGCGATGACCGAGCAGTACGTGAGCTACGGCCGCCAGTTATCCGAGTACATAGCTGACACCTCGCGGCTAGTCTGGGACTCGCTCGAGCAGGACCGCCTCGTGCTCTTCGAAGGCGCCCAGGGCGCGATGCTCGACATCGACCACGGTACCTATCCCTTCGTCACGTCCTCGAACCCGATCGCCGGAGCCGCGTGCGTCGGCGCCGGGGTCGGACCGCGCGACATCGATGAGATCTGGGGCGTCTGCAAGGCCTACGCGACGCGCGTCGGCGCCGGGCCGTTCCCGACCGAGCTGACCGACGAGGTTGGCGAGCGCATCCGCGAGACCGGCGGCGAGTACGGCACGACGACGGGAAGGCCGCGGCGGACCGGCTGGCTCGACCTCGTGGCGCTGCGCTACGCGGCGCGGCTCAACACACTGTCGGCACTCGCGATCACAAAGCTCGACGTCCTCACCGGCCTCGACCAACTGATGGTCTGCACGCGCTACCTCGGTGCCGAGGGGGCCGTCTTCGAGGATTTCCCCTATCACCAGTCGGTCCTCCACCACGCGACCGGGGAGTACACCGAGCTCGAGCCCTGGAGCGAGGAGATCGGGGAGTGCCGCAGCGAGGAGGATCTCCCGCAGGCCGCCCGCGATTACCTCTCCTACATCGCCGACTTCATCGGTGTGCCGGTCGCACTGATCGGAGTTGGTCCAGGACGCGAGCAGACGATCTGGACGCCAGCGGGAGCGGACACGCTCGTCGGACGCGCAGCTTCGCTCGCGTCCTCCTGAGGGCTCGACCGCATGGCTTCGTCGTGCGGTCCTCCTCTAGGTCCGGCTGAGCTCGGCGATCGCTGCGGCCACGCGCTCGCCGGCCTTGCCGTCGCCGTAGAGCTCTGGGCGCATCAACGGCCTGGGTTTGGCCAGCGCGACGAGCGCCGCGCTGGCGTCGAGACCGACGAGCGTGTTCCAGCCGGCTTCGACGGTCTCGGTCCACTCGGTCGTGTCACGGAGGGTGATGCAGGGGACCTCGGCGAGGTAGGCCTCCTTCTGAACGCCGCCGGAGTCGGTCAGGACCGTTTTTGCGTGGTGCAGGAGTGATGCGAACTCGAGATAGCCAAGCGGCGGCGTGATCTGAACGGCCAGGCCCGCCCGCTCGTCCAGGCCGTGGGCGCCAAGGCGCGCGCGGGTCCGCGGGTGCAGCGGAAGCACGACGGGATCCGGCAGGCTCTCGAGGAGGGTGACGAGCGCCTCGAGGTGGTCTTCGTCATCGACGTTCACGGCGCGGTGCGCGGTGACGAGAAGGTAGCCGCCTGGCGTCAGGTCGAGGCGCTCGAGAACCGACGTGTCGGCCAGCGCTCGCGTGCGCGCGGCGAGTGCAACGTCGACCATCACGTCACCGACCACGACCGCTTCGCCGGGCACGCCCTCGGCGCGCAGATGCTCGACCGCGGCGGGACTCGCGCAGAGCAGAAGCCTCGAGAGCTGGTCGGTGAGGACGCGGTTTCGCTCCTCGGGCATCGTGCGGTCGAACGAGCGCATGCCGGCCTCGACATGAACCAGCGGGGTGTCGCGGTCGGCTGCGGCGAGCGCACCGGCCAGCGTCGAGTTGGTGTCGCCGTAGACCAGCACGGCATCAGGCTCGAGCCGGTCGAGCAGCGGGGCGAGCTTGGCCAGCATCCGCGCAAGCTGGGACGCGTTGCCGGCGCCCGCGACGCCGAGGCGATGATCCGGCGGCGGGAGGGCAAGCTGCTCGAAGAAGACCGCAGACAGCTCCGGGTCGTGGTGCTGCCCCGTATGGATGAGGATCTCCTCGTGACGCTCGCGAAGCGGTCCCGACACGGCCGCCACCTTGATGAACTGCGGCCTGTTGCCGACGATCGTCGCGACGCGCATCAGCGGTCGGGATCGTCCGCAGTGCGCTCGCGAAAGCGCCCCGCCGCCTCGCGCGTGAGCGGGCCGGGCGCGTCCAGCTGATGCTCGTCGATGCGACTCACCGCGAGCACATCGCGGATCGACGACGCGACGAACGCTTCCTCGAGCCCCGCGAGATCATCCGCCGTGATGGGCTCCTCGCGCACGTCGGCGACCTCCAGCAGGATCTGGCGAGTGATCGAATCCAGCACGTGGTCGCTCAGCGGCGGTGTCCGGATGACGCCGCCCGCGACAGCGAAGAACGAAGCCGTCGGGCACTCCAGCACGCGGCCGTGCGGGCTGACGAGCAACGCGTCGTCGAACCCGCGCTCCTGCGCCAGCCGCGACGCGAGCATGTTGCCCGCGTAGGAGAGCGACTTGATCTGGTCGAGCACGCGCACGGGCGCGTAGGTGACGGAACCGAGCGAGTAGCTCTCGTGCTGCCCCGGCAGCGCCTCGAAAATCGCTATCCGTCGCCCGCCTCGGGTGGCGAGCACACGAAGAACGTCGTCGCCGTCAGCGCGCGCGGCGAGCATGCTCTCGATATCGCTGCGCACGGCGTCGATATCGAGCGGGAGGCGAAGGCCCGCGGCAGAGCGCCGCATCCGCTCGAGGTGGCGCTCGAGCTCAAACGGCCTGCCGCCGCACAGGCGGATCGCCTCGAAGACGCCGTCGCCGCGCAGCAGGCCGGGATCGTTGACCGGAATCCGCGCGTCGGCGAGTTGCATGAGGACCCCGTCGATGCACGCTAGCCCGCTCGGCATCGCGCGGACCGTATCCGATAGTGCCGCTCTACGCCCAGCCGGCGAGGCCCAGCAGCGCCGCGGCCGGGGCTCGCCGGGAGGCGAGCACGCAGGTGTGGCCATCACGATCCCAGGTCACGACGGTGGCGCCATCGAATTTGAGAACGGCGTAGCTCACGCCGGCGTAGTGGCGCACGCTCTGAGCGCTGCCGATCGCGAGCGGAGAACCGGCGACGATCGAGTATCCGACGCGCCCGTACCCCGACGAGTCATAGAAGACGGTCTCGACCGAGTGGCCGCCGATCGCGTCGGACCGTGCGCCGATCGCGAGCCAGCCACGCCCCCGCCAGTCGGGGAAGGCAACTCCGCCGACCGCGGCCGTGAGCACGGCATGGTCGCTCGCGCTTTGCCGCGGCGGCGCGAGCGTTGCGCGCGCGAGCGCGAGATGCGCCTCGCCGCGTACGTCGAGACCATGATCGCGGGCGCCGAGCAGCGCGAAGATCAGAAGCGCGGCAGCAACCGCGATCAGGCCGCGTCGCGTCGCCCAACGACTCCGCGGGCGACGAGCCGGCTGTGGGCTGCGCAGATGCTCGAGTAGACGCGCGGGTGCCTCGATGTCGACCGCCGCCACGATCGCGACCGCGCGACGCTGCTCGGCGAGCTTTGCCGCGAGCTCAGGCGACGCGGCGACCGCGCGCTCCAGCTCGGAGCGCTCGTTCTCGGCGATACTGCCGTCGGCGAGCCGGGCGAGCGCAGCTTCGGCAGAGTGGCCTGAGTGGCGATGGCGCAGGTTCATCAACTCCCTAGACGCCGTCCGGCGCCGGTTCCTTCCCGCATGATTCTCGCTCAGCCATCGCTCTTGCCTACCCGATCCGGTTCCAGCCGGCGCGAAACCTGCTGGCGCGCTCGGTAGATACGCGTCGTGATCGTAGCCTCACGCGTGCCGAGCGCTCGCGCGGCCTCGGCATAGCTCAGCCCGACGACGTCGACCGCGATCAGTGCTAGGCGGAAGTCCTCGGGCAGTTGCGCGATCGCTGCAAGGACCTCGCTTGCCTCGAAGGCCGGCTCGGGGACGAGAGCGGCATCTGTGGTCACGAGCGGCAGGTCCTCGATCGGTTTGGCGATCAACGCCGGCCGGCGCGCAGCGCGGCGGCGGTCGCTGACGTAGGTGTTGCGCAACGCGGCGAGCAGGTAAGCGAGCTCGTCGCGGCCGCGCAACACGCGGGGTCCGGAGAGGACGCGCGCGAACGTCTCCTGAACGAGATCCTCGGCATCGACGCGTGAGCCGCAAAGTGCCCACGCGGCCCGAAAGAGGCGATCGACATGCGCAGGCAGGCCTTCCGGATCAAGCTGCGACACGCCCGCCCCGCAGACCCCGCTGCTCTCGCCCGCCGCCCCGCATCGCGAGCGACTGTAGCGGTGTCGAGTTTTGCGCGTGCCATGCTCCGCTGAGTGAGCCAAGTCGATGGGCGCTACGCCCCCAGCCCGAGCGGAACGCTCCACCTCGGAAACCTGCGCACCGCGCTGCTCGCCTGGCTCTTTGCGCGCTCGCAACAGAGCGGGTTTCACCTGCGGATCGAGGATCTCGACCCGCAGCGCTCGCACGTCGAGCACGAACGGACGGCGCTCGCTGACCTCCGCACGCTGGGACTCGACTGGGATGGCGAACCGCTCCGCCAGAGTCTGCGCCGCGAACGCCATCGCAACGCGTTTGCGGAGCTGCGCGCCGGCGGCCACGTGTACCCGTGCTGGTGCACGCGCGCCGACGTGCGCAACTCGAGCTCAGCGCCGCACGCCGACGCCCCGCCCGGCGTCTACCCCGGCACCTGTCAACGATTGTCGCGGAGGGAGCGCGCCGAGCGCGAGCGCAGCGGGCGGCCGGTCGCCTGGCGCCTCGACGGCGCCGGCCGGAGCGCAACGTTCCGCGACCTGCTGCGCGGCGAGCGCTCGGCAGTGGTCGACGACTTCGTACTCTGGCGCGGTGACGACCTGCCGGCATACAACCTCGCGGTGGTGGTGGACGACGCCGATCAGGGCATTCGCCAGGTGGTGCGCGGCGACGACCTGCTGGAGACGACCCCGCGCCAGGTCCTACTCGCGCAGCTGCTGGAGCTGCCGGTCCCGCGCTACGCCCACGTGCCACTGGTCCTCGGGCCGGACGGCAAGCGCCTGGCAAAACGTCATGGCGCGGTGACGCTCGCTGAGCGTCTCGCCGGCGGCCAGCTGGTGGAGGAGGTCGTGGGCTGGCTGGCGGCGACCAGCGGCCTGGCGCCGAGCGGCGCGTCCTTGCGCGCCGCCGAGCTGCTCGAGGACTTCGATCCGACCCGGATCAGCACCGCTCCCACGAGTTTTGCCTAGGCGGCGTCACCAGCTTCCGAGCCGGAGGCCGCGGCCTCGGCGGCGAGCGGCCAGGTGGCTCAGCCGACGAACGACTTGATGTCCTTGACGAGCTTCGCCTCGATCTCGAGGTTCCATGCGGACTCGGCCACATCGATGACGAGAAAGAGTTCGCCGAGAATGAGCGTCTCGATTGCCGCCACCTCGAGATCCTTGAGCCACTTGCCGACGCCGACGCGGACCGTGAAGTCGTCCGGGCTGCCCGTGATCGTGATGGTCAACGCCCTGTCGGCGTCGATGACGCCCGCCAGGAAGCCGCCCTTCTTGGCCTGGATCACGGAACCCTGGTCGCTCGGCGCCGAAGTGTGCACCTTAAAGCCGTCGTTCTTCAGGTACTCCTCGATGTGCGACTGGAGGGCACCCTGATCCGTGCCCTTGCCCTCAAAGTGCTCCTGCTTGTCTCCCAGCATGCCCGTCTCCTTCGACTCTCGACGCTGTCAGATCAGCGAGCGGGATTGTCTGTTCGTGCGTGCAGCTCTCCGGCGGAGCGCCGCGGTGCCAACCGAGGTTAGCGCGTCACCTGCCAGCGCAGCTGCTCAGTGGCCACCCGGCCCGACGAGTCCGGTCTCGTACGCCAGGACGACGAGTTGGGCACGATCGTGGGCTCCGAGCTTGCCCATCGTCCGACTGACGTGTGTCTTGACGGTCGCCGCGCTGACAGTCAGGCGCTTTGCGATCTGGGCGTTGTTGAGGCCGGCCGATTTACACCAGTTTGGTGGATTTCGCTACGGCCGGAGCTCCAAGCGGGTTCGCCAAGCCCTCGCGCCGCAGGCGCAGGGCCAGCAACCCGAGCAGCGCGACGAGCACGCAGGTAATGGCGCCGACACCGAGTCCGGCGCGCGCGCCCGCCTCCGCCATCAGCCAGCCGATGATCGGTCCGCCGATCGGCGTCGAGCCCTGGAAGGCGACGAACCAAAGCGACATCACACGGCCACGCATCGCCGGCTCCGCGGTGAGCTGGAGGGTGGCGTTGCCGGTCGACATGAACGAGA
>Ga0224544_1000093_pt1 | contig 11604 bp, 8 predicted proteins | sample 714P11014metaG_FD_179904 | JGI IMG/M metagenome (GOLD analysis project Ga0224544, IMG submission 179904) | Peat soil microbial communities from Stordalen Mire, Sweden - 717 P1 10-14 | ecosystem: Environmental > Terrestrial > Soil > Wetlands > Peat | place: Sweden: Norrbotten County, Stordalen...
CCGGCACCCCCACCGGCCGCTCATTTTTTTTGACCATCAGTTTTTCGCTGTCCGCCCTAGAACTAAACTCCGCTTGACAGAAAGAGCCCGTAAACCTATAAAAATGCTCATATCGGGTGAACCCGTGGTGTAGGGGTGGGGTGGTCCGGCTCTATTTGGTTTTTCTGCCGACGGTTGCCGCGACTGAGACTTCCTGACACCTCGAGTGCCTGTGGAAGATGTCCACAGACGGAGGTGACTTGTGAACCGCAATTCTTGGCTGCGGCGGGGTGTACTTCTATTCATCGCATTTCTAGCGTTCGGCAAAATTGCAATGGCGCAAGACACCGCGTCATTGCGTGGTACGGTTACCGACGAAAGCGGCGGCGTCATTATCGGCGCCAAAGTGATTCTGACCAACACAAAAACAAACGTTCCGCGCGCCAGCACGAGCGGCAATGATGGAGGCTATCTCTTTACCGCCGTTCAAGTCGGAACCTACCAGCTATCCGTCACCCATGCGAACTTTCAGACCACCGTCCAAACTGGAATCGTGCTCGACCTGAACCAAAACGGCCGCGTGGACGTTGTGTTGAAGGTTGGGCAGGCTACCCAAACCGTGGAGGTAACCGCGACCGTTTCGCAGGTGGATACGGCGAGCGCGGTCCTAGGAAAAGTGGAGGACGAGCGCGCCATCCGCGATCTTCCGCTTCTTGACCGCGACACTTTGCAACTCGGACTTCTGCAGGCCGGTGTCTTTGCGCCCGACCCGGACGATACTTCAGGAAATCCGTTCTCGGTGAGCGGTCAGCGCTCGGAGTCGTTAACTTTTCTCCTTGATGGTGCTAACAATACGGACTTTCTCGGAAACAACATTGTCGTCAGCCCGAACCCCGATGCCGTCGAAGAATTCAAGATTCTCACGAACAATTACGACGCGGAATATGGCCGCACGTCAGGTGGAATCGTCAATCAAATCACCAAATCCGGCACGAATGATTTTCACGGAGACCTCTTCGAATTCATCCGCAATGACGCACTGAACGCTCGCGATGCCTTCGCCAACCAAACCTCTCCGTTCAAGCGGAATGTATTTGGCGGCACGATTGGCGGACCGATAAAGAAAGACAAAGCATTCTTCTTCTTCGCGTATCAAGGAGCGAGACGGCGGGAAGGGCAGGTTCCCCAGGAGATTGCGGTCCCCGATCAAGCCGAACGGGGAGGCAATTTTGCAGAGTTGTGTTCCGCCTACGATGGCAGTGGCAATTGCACGGCGTCCGCGCTCGCGGCCGGCGGCACGCAACTCATCAATCCGAACACCAGTGCGAATATCCCATACAACAACATGGCCACGGCCGGTCTGGTAAATCCGACCATGCAGAACTACATAAACAAATACTTGCCGCTCCCAAACTTACCCGGAAACAATTTTGAGGCGTCGCCATCCGCGCTAGTGGACGACGACCAGGGTATTGTGCACCTCGACTACAACCTCACTTCGCATGACGTCTTTTCCTTCGTTTACCTTATTGATGACTCGCGCGACCTCTTCCCCGAAGAAGGCGGCTCGATTACTTCGCTTACAGGTGCAGAACCTATTGGCAGCGGCGGCAATGTCCCAGTAGGCAGCGGCGGGACGGACGGCCAGCGCAATCAAATCGGCACCTTCACCTGGACGCATACTTTCTCAGGTGGAAAGCTGAATGAGTTTCGCTTTGGAGTGAGCAGGTTCAGGCAGTTACAAGCCTTTCCCACTGACGCAACGTCGCCATCGACTCTCGGTTTCACAAACATCACGCCGGCCGATCCGACTGCGCCAGCTCCGCCGACCATGTTCACGCCCACATTCGATCTCGGCCCGTCGATCCAGGGTCCAACGACTCTGAATCGAACCAATTGGGCGTGGTCCGACAATTTCACCATTCCGCTTGGGCGTCATGAAATCATGTTCGGTGTGGACATCACGAGAATCGAGAACAATTTTTACTACGACTATTACAACAACGGCGGCTTCGATTTCGATGAGTACGCCGCGAGCTTCACCGGAAATGACTTCGCGGACTTCGTTGGCGGGTTCTACGACAACTTCGAGCAATCCGACTATTCAACGTACGGAATCCGCACGGGATCTTATTCTGGATTCGTCCAGGACACCTGGAAAGTGCTTCCGCGGCTGACTCTCAACTACGGCTTGCGGTACGAGTTCTACGTCCCGCAATACGATGTGCACAACAACATACTGGGGTATTTTCCTGGGCAGCAGTCGACCGTCTTCCCGAACGCGCCGCCGGACATCCTCTATCCGGGTGATCCTGGGACCCCAAACCGCGCTCTGATGTATCCGGACTACAGGAACTTTGCGCCGCGCTTGGGATTCGCCTGGGACATGTTTGGCAATGCGAAACTGGTCATGCGCGGAGGATTCGGTATTTTCTACGATCTTCAGGACGGCGCGACAAATCTCCAGTTCGGAGGCGAACCGCCCTTCGGCTACATCGCAAACAATTTTCCTTCGTCCTATCAAGGCATCACCACGGATCCCGTTGCAGACCCGTACACTCCTTTCGGCCTGGCGAATCCGTTTCCGTACACAAACCTGACATTCCTAACGCCGAAGATTCCGTATGCTTACGTCACGGCGCCGCATTTCCGAACGCCCTATTCCGAGAATTTCAATTACGGATTTCAGTGGCAGGCCGCGAAAAAGACGATGTTCGAAGCCGTCTACGTCGGAAGTCTCGGACGAAGACTGATAAGCACCGGCGAGACAAACTTTCCGCAGCCCTCAATTTTGCAATACCAACTTCAGACGTATTATGCCTCGGCCACGGCTGCGGGAATTTCGCCAATCAATCCTGACTGCGCGCGTCTACTTGCCGCCTGCACCGGTGGATATCTGAACCCTTCCGATCCGTATGATCCGTCAGGCTCGCCAACGGCAGAGACGCAGATTTTCACGAACCTGGGCAACGGATTGTCCGACAGCCATCAATTTCAATTCACGGCGGACCATCAGTATAGCCATGGCCTTCAATTTCGCGTTGCTTACACCGTAGCGAAGACGATTGATCTGACGTCCGGCTACCGAGCTCGCTCATTCCAATACACCGACCCGATCGACGATCGTCTTGACCGTTCCGTGGCCGATTTCGACACGCCGCAGCGCCTCGTGATCAGTGAAATATGGAACATTCCCTTTGACGCTGCGATTCACAGAGACGGGTTCCTGAAGAAAATTGCGGGCGGGTGGCAGTTAAACGCAATCGTTTCATTTCAGAAAGGCAACCCGCTTACATTTTACTCAGATTCCAACCAAAGTTTTCAAAACAACGGTTTGGATCGCGTTGACGTGACGGGGCCGATCGCATACGTGAATCCTCGCGCGCAGAATTCATTCTCTACCGACTGCAACGGCGGCAACACACAAGCCAGTCACAACTTTTGGATAAATTCGACGAACATGCTGTGCTCACCGTGTCCGCTGAACGACACAACGTGCTCGCAAGCAGGCGATGTTGGCATTCCCCTATTCACTTATGGGAACCTGGGACGCAACAGGCTTCGCGGTCCCGGAATCAACAACTGGGACATGTCCGTGACGAAGACAACCCAAGTTACCGAACACAAACAAATCGAGTTTCGCGCCGAGTTCTTCAATGCCTTCAACCACACTCAGTTCTTTCGAGTCGATTATGACGGCGGCAGTCCTACGTTCGGGCAAGTCCTGAACGACCGCGGGCCGCGGCTCATTCAGTTTGGTCTGAAGTTTTACTTCTAGATCGAATCGACATCGAAAAGAAAGAGGCCCGCTTCAACTCACGTTGTAGCGGGCCTGATTTTTTCTGCGGCGCCAATTCCGATTGCAACGCGGGAGCCATCAAAAAAAGGGGCGGCGGGGACGAGGCCGTCGCTCGCCTGCTTCCGTCGAGCGCGGCCGGACCGCTGCCATCTTTTTGGGACGATGCTGCCGCTATGGCGCCATCCGCGGCGGATGCCCAGCCTGCGCGCGCTATCGCGGCCGCAGGCCTGGCCTGTATGAACTCAGTGACCTCGGGCGCATCCGAAAACGCGGCGCCAGCGGAGGCGGCACGTTGTGCAGCGACGATCCACAGTTGCTGCAGAATTCATGCCGAAGTCCCTCCACGCGCAGCCAATGGCCCCGCGCCGGGCAATCTGGATTCAGACACTGCACGGTCCATCCGGGCAAGTACTGCATCGTTCTCCAGTTTGAAATCCGGGCCCAATTCGCTCGCACAACACCAAAATCCCCCTGTGCGAGCCGAACTAGCCGGGGAGATGGCGGAATTGTGCGCGAAGCGTCCTTGTGTGTCAACAAGAATCCATACTATTAGTAGCGGTGCCGTTGCCAAGAGGAAAAACCGAGAGGAGGAATGCCTCGCCTATCTAAGTCGTGATCAGAATTCCCTACTGTTTCTTCTGGTCGGAGCTCGGGCTGGCTTTCCCTTGCAGCGAAGCCAGGATGTCCCGCGCTTCCTGTAACTCCCGCTTCTTGTTTGCGATGTCGGCCTGTTCGGTGTCAAGCGCCGCTTTTCCGGCCTTGTCGTCCTGATAGTTTGTTTTGCCGTAGTACATGTCCGAATCGAGCGTGAATTTGCGCTGGGCGATATCAAGATCTTGTTCAAGGTCCGCGATCTTGTCCTTGGCCTGCTGAATTGCGGCATCGAGCTGCCCTTTATTCTCAACAGACACCGCGGGCGCCACCACCCCCTCCGCAGGAGCCGGTGCAGGCGTCTCAGTCGAGCCTACAACGCTAACGCCTTCGCCCCGCTTCGGAATATTGTCGTTGTCCCAGACGTGTGCCGGTTTGGGCTGGCTTTTCTTTTGCTCGCGGGAGTGGCGCGCCGCATCTGCAGGCGATTCCGTTTGGGGCGCCGCGCTCGAAGTTTGTTGAGCGGCCTGCTGCGACTGAGATCGCGCGGGCGCGGATCTCGCGGTCACAGCGATCGTCAACATCAATAGCGACCATCCGAAACGTGTCATCCTCATGGCGTAAACCTCCGGCGAAACGCCCGCGTAGTTCAGCGACAGGCCGAACGCCGGCGTAAATCTATGTTAGTCGTCGATACGAGCGTCGTGCAATCCGTCTCTCTCGTCGCTCCCTAAGAAGCAACCCGTCCGCATGGCCGGCGCGACGAATCGCAGAAGCTTGCCCTTCGCAAGCCGCAAAGCCATACTCCCTCGTCTAAAACTTCAGCGCAATTGGAGAATCATGAGGTGACAAATCGCCGCAGAATTGCGCGCTGCGTCCTGGCGTGCCTGATGTTAGCGGTCGCTTTCCCGGCGGCGTCAACGCAAGGCGCAGAAATGTACCTCGCAGCCTCTTGTACCGTCGGCGTTTCGATGGCTCTTCGCTGTTCGACGCCACATGGGAAGGCAGCAGGGTACATCACGGCGACAAGGCAATCGTCTGCGCCCGCGCAGATGTCGGCACAAGTAAATAACCTGGCAAAAGAGACTCCCGCGTCCCCGGACGAGCACGCACAGCAATCGCAGAAGCGGGTCACCAGCTACACTCTTCCCCACGGTACGTATGCCAAAGCGCGCCATCTAAGCCGCATCAGCTTCCTCCTCCGCGTCTTCTTGCCCTTCTACCAAATCGCGTTGCTGGCGCTGATACTTCGTTGGGGCTGGTCTTCGAAGTTTCGCGATTGGGCGGAAGCGGCGTCAACGCGAAGGATCGTACAAGCCGCAATCTATTCCTCTCTATTCCTGTTAGCTTTCACGCTTCCGCAGTTGCCCATCGCCGCGTGGGTGCATTGGCTGCTCCGCCGCTACGATCTCGTCATTCAAGGCTGGGCCTCGTGGTTCTGGGATCATATCAAAACGCAGTTCGTGATTACAATCATCGGAACGTTGGTCATCGCCGGCCTGTTTCGCGCCATACGCAGAAGCCCGCGCCGATGGTGGTTTTATTTCTGGCTCGGCTCAATTCCGGTAACTCTCTTTTTCATTTTCATCTCGCCGTTGGTAATTGATCCGCTCTTTAACAAGTTTGAGCCGCTGCAATCGCACGATCCAGCGCTCGTCGATTCACTCGAGCGAGTCGTAGCGCGCGCGGGCTTGTCCATCCCGCCCGAGCGTATGTTCTGGATGAACGCGAGCGCGAAAGTGAATTTCGTGAACGCATACGTCACCGGAATCGGCGCGTCAAAGCGCGTGGTCGTCTGGGACACCACAATTGAAAAAATGACGAACCCTCAGATTCTCTTCGTTTTCGGACACGAGATGGGCCACTACGTTCTCGGCCACATTCCCAAAGGACTCGGGTTGCTCGAGGCGTTATTTTTTCTGCTGTTCTACATCGGTTTTCGCCTGTCAAATCGCGTGCTGCAGAAAAAAAGCCAGGCGTGGCAAATTCGCGCACCGGATGATTGGGCGTCACTCCCCGTGTACGGCGGGATCCTCCTGCTCCTGCTCTTCGTCGCCACGCCGCTCACAAATGGCATGAGCCGCTACTTCGAGCATCAAGCGGATCAATACGGTCTGGAAGTCACGCACGGAATCACACCGGATTCAGGCCAAGTCGCCGCGCAGTCATTCCAAATTCTCGGCGAGATTGACATGGAAGACCCCGCGCCAAATCGCCTGGAAATCTGGTGGTTTTGGGATCACCCGTGGATCGGCGATCGCATAAAGTTCGCGCTCGAATACGGTCCCTGGTCGAAAGGGGAATCGCCCGAGTTTGTGAAGTAGGGAAGGCCGTTCAGGAACGCTTCGCGAGCGTCATCCGAACACCACTGTGCGCGCGCAGGGTGATCAGAGGTTCCGGCACAACTTTCTTTCCGGCGGGCTCCAAAAATCGAAACTTCTGCGCAAGTGTAGCCATCACCAGCGCAGCCTCGGTCAGCGCAAATATCTGTCCAATACAACGCCTCGGGCCGCCGCCAAACGGAAAATATGCGTGTGCCGGCAGGCGGTCCGCCAAGCCTGTGAGCCATCGCTCCGGCCGGAATTCCTCCGGCTCGTCAAAGTAGCGCGGATCGCGGTGCATCACCCATTGCGACATCAGGACCGTCGTGTTCGAAGGGAAATAATATCCGCCCAGCTCGAAGGGTTCGATGGATGTGCGCTGGATAACGTACGCCGCGGGATAGAGCCGCAAGACTTCCCGAATCACAGCGTCGAGATACGGCAGCCGCGGCAAGTCTTCCATCGAAGGCGCGCGGCCGTCGAGAACGGATCTCAATTCGTCAGCCAGCCGCTGCTCGGCGCCGGGATTCTGCGCGAGTAAATGCCACGCCCAACCGAGCGTGACCGCCGTCGTCTCATGGCCGGCGATGAAAAGCGTCATCACTTCGTCACGAAGTTGCTTCGAAGACATCTGGCTTCCGTCTTCATCCATCGCGTTCATCAGCAGCGTCAGCACATCATCACTGGGAGCCTCGCCGGACGCGCGCCTGCGACGGCGATCTTCGATGATTCCGTAAACGAGTGAATCGAGAAATTCGTAAGCGCGATCGGCGCGGCGATTCGCCGGCGTCGGCCACTTGGCGGAAAACTTGAAAGGATTGCGCAGCCTTTGAACTTGATAACGCATCAGCAGCGTCACAGCACTGCCAACGCGGCCGGCCTCATGCGTGAATTCGGTTCCAAACAATGTTTTCACCGCGATCACCAGAGTGAGTGCCATCATTTCCTCGGCCATGTCGCGGATGTTGCCCTCGCGCCAAGTCCGAGTGAGCGATAGGGTCTGCTCCACCATCGTCTGCGCGTACTCAGCGATGCGCTGGCGATGGAACGCGGGTTGCGCGAGGCGGCGCTGGCGGCGCCACAATTCGCCTTCGCTCGTCAGCAAGCCTTCACCGAGCAGACGAGTAGCAGCGCCTTTTATTCCCGGCCCCTTGTCGAATTTCTGCGGCTGCCGGACGATCACGTCCTCGATCAAGTCGGGATGATTGATGAGAATCCTGCTTTGGAGCAACAGCGGGATATGGGAGATATCGCCGTACTCGCGCGCCACGCGTGTGAGCACGCCGAGAGGGTCGCGCCGAAGCTGAAGGGCGACGCCCAATACAGGCAGCCCCCGTGGACCAGGCGGCAAATGATAGTTAGGCTGCGCCATTCGCGAGTTTCTCTGGAGGTCCGGGGTCAACAAGGAACCGCCGCCTGCAGGAATTCAGTTTAACCTCATCCTGCGTTGCCGTCTCTTCCTGCGTTGTCGTCCATCTTGTGTTGTCGTCTTATCTTGTGTCGTAGCGCAGTCGGGCGCATCCAATCTCCACAGCGAACAGCTTGCAGTGCCGGCAACTTTCGATAAGATGAACGTTCGCGCGGTTGCAAGTAATGTCCACATTTCGAGATTTTGGAGAGTTCGGGTGGAAAGCGAGCGGCCAGATTGGTTGGCGGACGTGGTGGGCGTTCTTGAGACGCTCAATCAAGGAGTCGTCATTGCCGATGACTGTCACCGCATGATTCATGCGAACGAAATTTTTCTCGAGATGGTTGACCGGACGTCCGACGAGATTTCTGGCCGCACAGCCGCCGAATTTTTTCCTCCCGAAGATCTGCCATTCTTGAACGAGAGAATCGCTCTCGGCGAATCGACCGGGCACAATCGCTTCGAATTTTATCTGCCGCAAAAAAATGGCAGCCGCTTACCCGTCGTCGTGAGCGCAAAGCGAGTCGAGGATCCCGACGGGCGCGAATTCTCAGTCATCACCTTCACGGACATCAGCGAACAGAAACGCGCCGAAAACGAGTTGCGAGAGGCCAACAAGCAGCTTGAAACACGCCAACGCGAAATTGAAGCAGAGTTGGTCCTAGCATCGCGCGTTCAGCAAAGTCTCGCGCCGAAGAACTTGCACTGGGGCGGCATTTCCGTCGAGGCGTATTACCAACCCGTGCGGACCATTGGCGGAGATTTCGGCCTCGTCATTCCAGATGGCGAGGATTATCTAAATCTGATGGTCTGCGATGTCTCCGGACACGGCGTCAGCTCGGCGCTCGTTGCCAATCGGATATACACGGAAACAATGTCGCAGCTCGGCCAAAGCATTGGTCTCGCGCCGATGCTGCGGCATCTGAACCACTTTGTCATCCACGACATTGGCAGCTCGGTCTTTTTTTTCACTCTTGCCGCCGCGCGAATTAATCGATCGGCCCGCTCGCTGGAATTCATAGGCGCGGGACATCCGCCGGGGATTGTGATCCGGCATGGCCAACCTCCGATCTTGCTCGAATCGCGGAGTCTGGTCCTCGGCTTTCTCGAGGATGCCGTGATCGGCGAGGCCACGATCGAAATTCCCATTCAGACGGGCGATCGCCTGATGCTCTATACCGACGGCCTCACCGACAATTTCAATTCGCAAAACGAAATGCTCGGCGTGGACGGGCTCGCCGAAATCGTCTATGAAACATCCATGTTGGCGCTGCCTGAAATGAAGCAGCGAATTCTCGACCGCGTCACGCAATACCGAGAGGGCCCCGCCACCGACGATATTTCTCTCGTTCTCCTCGAGGTGTCCTGACCGCTGGCGTGGTAAATTCCCCGCGTCGTTATGGCCACAATCGAAATTGAAGAGCGCATCGCAGAATCGAGGGCGCTCGTTGGCGCATTTCTTGTCCCGCAGCGCATGCCTTATTGGTATGGCGCGGAGATGAATTGCGAGTTTGAAGTGCTCGGCGGAGCTGCCGACTTTGAAATTGGCCAGAAGGTTCGCATCACTGGCCGCCTCGGCTCACGCGAAATTTCTCTCACGGCAACCGTTACGCAATTCGAATTTGGCCGCCTTCTCGAGTGGCGCTTTCAGGATTCTTACGGCGTGAAAGGAACGCAATCGTGGGAAATCAATGCCGTGGACGGTGGGACGTTGCTTCGGATGCGCGATCGGTATGAGATGCCCGGCGCATTCGGGAGAGTGTTTGATTGGCTTTTCACGCGGCATGCCGTGGCGCGCCGCGATCGCGATTGGCTCGCCCGATTGAAACGCCTCGCGCAGCACGGAGCGTAAGCGCCTAGCAACAACACGGTTCGTTATTCGACGACCACCCGGACAAATTTCTTTTTCCCGGCGCGCAACAGGAATTCCGAGGGCTTCGAGAGGTCAATTTGTTTTTGTACATCGTCAATTCGCGTTCCGCCCACTTCGACCCCACCCTGCTTGATTAATCGTTCCGCCTCGCTTCGCGAGGACGCTAATTTCAACTCAACGAGCAGCGCCGAGAGACGCTTCGGCTCTGACGGTTGAAGCTTCTGTATTGGCGCATCTTCCGGCGATTGCCTGTCACGAAAAACACGGCGGAATTCCTCCGACGCCTTCTTGGCCGCGTCTTCGCCGTGGAAGCCCGCGACGATGTAGTGTGCAAGCTGCATCTTTGCATCCATGGGATGCAACACGCCGGTGCGCACTTCTTCTTTCAATCGCACAATCACGCGGTCCGTAAAATCCGTCAGCAATTCATAGTAGAGCCACATCAGCTCGTCGGAAATGGACATCACTTTTCCGAAGATATCCTGTGGCGCCTCGGTGATCCCGATGTAGTTTCCAAGACTCTTAGACATTTTTCTTTCGCCGTCGAGCCCCACGAGAATCGGCATCGTCAGCGCCACTTGGGACGTTTGCCCGTATTCGCGCTGGATTTCGCGGCCGACAAGAAGATTGAACTTTTGCTCGGTCGCGCCGAGTTCGACGTCGGCATGGAGCGCCACCGAGTCGTAGGCTTGCATCAGCGGGTAGAGCAGCTCGTGAACAGAAATCGGTTGGTTCGCCGCCAGCCGCGATCGGAAATCCTCGCGTTCAAGCATCCGCGCAAGCCGGTACTTTCCGCAAAGCTGGACGACTTCGAAGCTCGTCATTTTCCCGAGCCACTCGTTGTTGTCGTGCACTTCAGTTTTTTCGCGGTCGAGAATTTTGTAAACCTGCTCCAGATAAGTTTTCGCGTTCGCCTGCACTTGCTCCGGCGTTAGCGCGGGACGTGTCTCGGATTGCCCGGAAGGATCGCCGATTAGCGCCGTAAAGCCGCCCACGACAAAGATCGCCGTGTGTCCAAGATCCTGAAAATGTTTCAGCTTTCGCAAAACGACGGTGTGGCCCAAATGAATGTCAGGCGCCGAAGGATCCACGCCGAGTTTCACGCGCAACGGCTTGCCCGTCTTGATGGATTGCTCGAGCTTCGCTTTCAACTCCGCTTCCGGAACGATTTCCGCCACGCCTTTGCGGATGTAGGCGAGCTGCTCTTCGACCGGTTTGAAATTCGCTGGCGCCATTCCTATTTAATCTCCGGTTGAATGAGGACTCTGCGGCCCTCGATGCGAAAGCGGCCTTCGAGCACGATCCGAACCGCTTCGGAATAGATGCGATGCTCTTCGTGCAAGATGCGCTCGGAGAGAGTTTCCTCGGTGTCGTCATCGCGCACCGCAACTCCCGCTTGAAGCACGATGGGGCCGGCGTCGAGATTTTCATCCACGAAGTGAACTGTGCAACCCGCAAGCTTAACGCCATGCTCCAGCGCTTGCCGCTGCGCCTCGAGTCCGGGAAACGCGGGCAAAAGCGAGGGATGAATATTCAAAATCCGCCTCGGATACGCCGCGACGAAAAAAGGCGAAAGCAAGCGCATATAGCCGGCGAGACAAACGAGATCAGCATTTGCTTCCTCCAACGCAGC
>Ga0224544_1000094_pt1 | contig 11572 bp, 8 predicted proteins | sample 714P11014metaG_FD_179904 | JGI IMG/M metagenome (GOLD analysis project Ga0224544, IMG submission 179904) | Peat soil microbial communities from Stordalen Mire, Sweden - 717 P1 10-14 | ecosystem: Environmental > Terrestrial > Soil > Wetlands > Peat | place: Sweden: Norrbotten County, Stordalen...
CACGTCCATCAGCAGGTAGCGGACGATGGCGTAGCCGAAGCAAAGCGGAATCAACGCCAGGGAGAAAACCGATAGCTTCATCCACGGCTTGGGAACGACACCGAAGAAGTACGGAACGATGTAGCACAGAAAGAAAGGCGCGATTCCAGCTACGGTCCCGCCGGTCACCCACTTCAGTTGCTGGCGGAGAATTGCGGTGGCGGAGCGCCGGTAGCTCAGTGCAAAAATCAGCGCTGCGGCGAGAAAGTAGACTCCGAGGTAAGCCAGTTCGATGCGATCCAAAACCATTCGCGACCCGATCGGCGAGAAAACGTCAATCAGATCAGCCGCGACAAGCGCATGGAGCGCGAGGAGGAGAGCCGGGATGCTATAGATGGCGAGAATCTTCGAGCGCACGTGTCCGCGACGCTCGGGAAAAACCACCGCGAAATGGACGAGCAAGGCGGGCTGAAGCAGCCAGGCCACGACGTTGCCCCAATAAATCATCCAGTCGAATGGATTCAGTTTGCCGCTGTAGTGGAAGCTGTAAAAAACGAACGACACCAGGCAGAAAAGATAGAAATGCACAGCTCGCGGCGCGTTCCAGCGGCGCGCGAAGATAAATAATCCGATGAAGAGATAGAAAAGGCCGGTGATGCGGAGGTAGTTTTCGAGCGACGACGGATTGTCGGCGTGCGCCGTAATCAGCTTCGCATCAAATGTCGCGTTCCCGCGCTCGATTTTATACGTGAGTTCTGTCCACTCACCCGCGCGAAAGAGCACTTGCGTGACTTGCGTCGCGCGGTGGATTGGAATGCCGCGCACGCTTTCGACGTAGTCACCGGTCCGAATCCCGCTCTTGTCCGCAGGAGAGCCCGGGGCGACATGCCAAGCTTGCACGCCGGAAGGCGAATCGAGCCAGGTGACGCCGTCATCTGGCGCAGGGAAGACTTCGCGTTACTTGAAATTAAGGGCGGCAAAAACGACGGCAGCTACGGTCAGGATGGCGAGTGCCACCGCTCCAACCCGCATTCGAAGCCCGTCGTTCATAGGGCGCGTTCAGACACAGACATCCACAAGAATTGTTTGCACGTAGACTTCCATAGATGGGAGATTGAACCAGGAAACATCTCCCAATATGACATAGGCTTAGAGGTTTCTAGGCGGGTCGCATTCCGTAAGATATGGCTTTTGGGAGGCACGTTTCCAATTCCGGTACTAGTGCTTGGGCGGGCTCAGAACTGGAAACTGACGCCGCCACGGAATGACCGGTACGACGGAACGAGGATGACCTGGCCGTCTTGTGTCTGGAGAGGGACGTATCCCTGAGCCAGGAGGTTACCGAAATCAGCCATCGCGACCGCGTGCCCTGGAATGAACTTAGGGAGAGGCTGGCGAAGAATCACGCTCAGGTAGGGATCGACGTTGTACATCGCTTCGCCATAGGCATCCTGCCGCGACACAACTTGTCCATCAATCCATTTGTAGCCGACTGTGAGTTGCGTTCCGATATGCGGCAACTGGGCGCACGCGCGCACCGCGAGGCTGGCACGATTCTGTGTTCGCAGAAGATCGCGCAAAGATTCCGACGGATTGTCGACAATATTCGGCACCAGCGCGCCCGCCCATGCATATACGACGGCGGCGTTGATCAAGTCTGTAATCTTCTGCTCGTAGGCGATTCTCGCGCCCCACGATGATGACGCACCTGCGTCGTATGCGAACGCGTCCGAATAGAAATCCTGGAGGAAATCCGAAGTGGTTTCGTTGCCGCGCCCAATCACTGCCGTGTCGTTCGAATGGTCGTGGAAGACGGCCGCGGTGAAGCTCGCCTTCGGACTCAGAGTGTGCTCGATGGCAATCTCCTCGTGGAGATCATCCGCAAGCACGGAACGATTATTGCGGACCAACAATGTTGGGAAGGCATCGAGATTCGCAAGCGCAGATTCGAGAACGCCCGACGACGGATCGGAATCTTGCCACGGATGGCTCGAGATCGTTGCGCTGGCAATCCAGTTGTGGGAAACCTGATAGGCAAGCTCCCCGCGCGGACGAATGCTGGACGTGGTGCCCTCGAATCCCGCCATCAGAAATTCACCGCCGTAACGAATGTTGATGCGATCGCCGAATTGCAATTGATCGTCGTGCGTAAGGCGGGTGCCACGAAATGCGGGACTGTCTGTTCCGAGTTCTGATTCGCGGATGACGAGCGTGGAGACAGGGCCTGTGTGAGGGTTGCCGCTCGGGAGCCATTCGGCCACGAATCCGCCGCTAGCCGCCGCACTGTCGTATCCGAACTCACCGGCGAAAATGATATGCCCGCGCGCGCCAAGGTTTTCGTCGTAGGCAAAGGCCGTCGCCGGCGCGTCGGGAACGTTCGAGATTGAACCAGGGTGCAGCCCGCCGCTGGTTAGCTCAAACAGGCTGCGCGCTTGTTTCTGATGTGCGATTTCTGCGCCAACGGACTGACCAGCGAGGAGCACTTCGCCCTCGTCGTCCCAGCGCAAAACTGGCCGGGTCGAAGCGGATGTACGCAGGACCCAAGTCCACTCATCTGGAGGCGCGTCTTGATCTGTCGCTTTGCGGAATTTGTCGAGCGACGCGAAGATCGAGCCCAACTCGATCTGAAGTTGCGTAATCTGCTGATCCTTCACGTGAACATGCTGTTCGATCGCAGGGAGAAAGCCGGCGAGGGTCGCGCGAATCGAATAGAAACCGGTTGCAAGACCTTCCGTGGAGAACAGCCCGCGATCGTTCGTCAGAAGCTGCAAGGGAGCGGCACTCGCGGCCTGTTCAGAGACGATGAAAACGCTTGCGCCCATCTGAGGCGCCCCATGCGGATCTACAACCACACCTGTAATTTTTCCTGGCTGCGGCGCCGCAGCGAGCGGCAATGCCGCGAAACTGGCGAGAGCCAGCACCGTCAGCGTGCGAATCATCTTCAATGTCACGATGCGTCACCTCCCCGGTTCATTGGGTGGGAGCTTTGACCGTAAAATCCGCTGTCGGAGTGATTACTTCCTTCGACAGGTTGTCCGTTATTTGAACTTCCAATTTGTATTTTCCGGGTGCCAACGCGCCGAGCGTGAGCGCTTTCTCGAGCGTAAGCTCTTCGCCGCGTTCCCCGAGTTGGTCGCCCGACTCGTTCAGTTTCAGGACCGGCGTCGGATTCTTTTCTTTCATCACACGATATTCCACCGCCGCATCCGGCCTGTGAGTTTTATCGTCTACTTTCAGGTTATACACCTGGAGGAAGATGCCGAGGTGCTCGTTCGACGCGAAGGTCGAATCCATTTTTGGGCGGACCTTGACGTCGCCCAGCACAAATTGACCGAGGCCGATGTCGTGCGCCGAAACACGCTGAATCTGATCCGCCAGAATCAACGAACTCGAAGACAGCTTTTCGTCCTCATAATGAGGCACACCGAGACGCGTGTTCACCACGCCGACGTTTCCGCTGTTCACATCTTTCAGCACGATATCCAGGCGATAAAGTCCGGGGCTAAGAGGCACTGCCTTTTGATAGATCGAATGGTTCTTTAAGGACTGCTGCAGAAGGGCGCTCGGAACGTCCTGCTTGATTGTGTCCTCGAATGTCTGCACGATTCGGCCGCTCAGCGTGGTAATCCGCGCAAAGAGATTCATCGTCGCGGATTGGACGCCTTCTTTCTCCTGGAAGCTCATCTGGCGGTTAGGGATCTGGATCGAAATCGGAACCAGAACAGTGTCGCTCGTGATTCGCAGGAAATCGAACCGGTAGTCGAAGGACACCTGATTTCGCACCAGCCGCGACGTTACCACCGCTTCGAGATCCTTAAACTTCACCGGTGGCGCTTGCTGGATCTTCGCGTAGAGTTCGAGCCGCGTAAATTCTTCGTAGCTTTCCGGCTGTCCGCCGAGCGGCTGTGCCAGGTGCGTGCCGTCTGTGTTGTCGAAGCGCGATGTCTTCGACGCCAGACCCATGGACTCCATCATCGTCAGACCAGCGCCGGGAACGTACAACAGCGCGTCTTTTTCGCTGGGGTCCATAGTGAGATGGAATTCCCCCGTCATCGTTGGGTCAACAAATTCCAAATTGACGTCGTTCCCGATGCCTTCGAGATAGCGGTAACGCCAATCCTCAAATGGGTATGTTGATGTCTCGCCGCCGCCTTCAGAAGATGGGCGCTCGTACGAACCGCCGGATGGATGCGATTCAACTTCGTCCGGTGGGCCCCACATGATGTAAATCCGGCCGCGATCGGTCTTCCATCCGGGAATTCCTGAGGCGTAATGCTCATTGGTGTAAGCGATCCGGCGATAGTGTTCTTCTTTGAACGTGTTCTCCGGCGAATCCGGATCAGGGTTGCGCCTCAGCCAGAACTGCTCGATGAATTGTTCGCGCTCTTCGTTGGTTTGCAATCTCAGGAACGCACCGCGCTCTTCCGGCGTAATGATGTAAACGACGTCTTCCTCAAGCCATTTCTTGTACGGCGACGCCAACTCTTTCTCGAGAGCTCTATCGCGCCTCTTGCGGTCCTTTTCGGCCTGCTTGGCAGGAGTCGGAGGTTTGTCGTCGGGAGCAGTTTGAGTAGGAGCTTGCTTGTTATCGGTCTGATCTGATTGAGCAGAGATCGGCTGAGCAGGTATAGCTAAGCCCAAGATTACGAAAGGAAATACGAGGTGCTTAAAACCGGTGGTCATGAAGACACCTATACCCCAAAATCGAATTCTATCCTGTCCGCGGGGACAGGTCAATTAGTCATTCCCATTGGGAAATCCCCGTACCAAATCAGAATGCGTAACGAGGGGCAAGGTTGCCTCGATAGATTCCTCCCGTAAGCTCTTTTGTGCACAACCCTTTTCAGGCGAGGCGAAACGAACTACAATGGGGTGAATTAATTCCAGAGAACCACGCACTTTTTCGGAGCGCCTTTCGGCGTCGTTTCGCCCCTTCTTCGCCTGTTTTTCCTGGCAAAGAGGCCCGCGAGAAACAATTTGGCTTCGAGAATCGTATTTGAATAAGCCACTCGGACGAACTGGCGTCTAAGGGATAAGCAACTTCTGAAGGAACCTGTACATGACGACTGGGAAGAAAATCGCGATCGGAGCGGGCGTGGCTGTGGTTTTGGGTATGATCCTTTGGGCCAGCGTTTACCAAGCGAACAAGGACGTTACCGCGGTCCAGACGGGATCTACCAAGCGAGGGGATCTGACGTCGGTGGTCACAGCCTCGGGTGAGGTCCGGCCACTCACGTACTCGAACATTCTTGGCGAAGGAATCGGCAAAATCACCCAAATCGTCGTCAAGGAAGGCGACCACGTTCATAAAGGCGACGTTCTCTTGAAGCTAGAAAGCATTCAGCCAGCCGCCGACGTGGATGCGCAGCAGGCCGGTATTGAATCCGCAGAATCCGCGGTGCAAGCTTCCGAGGCAAATTTCAAGTCGTCTCAGGCGACGGTCGCCCAGCGTCAGGCCGATCTTGAAAAGGCCAAGTTCGACTGGGAGCGCAGCCAAAAACTCTACCAGGAGCAATTAATTTCGAAACAGGACTACGACGGCCAGAAGGCGGCCTTCGATGGCGCCAGCGCCGGGGTTGACGCTTCCAAAGCACAACTGGCGCAGAGCCGCGCGACGCTCGAAGAAGCGCGCCACGGCCTGGATCAGACGCGCGCCGTCCTGGTCCACGAAAAAGACGTTTTGCGAAAGACCACTTACACCGCGCCGATTGATGGGATCGTGAGCTACATCGCGGTCCGCGTGGGAGAAAACGTCGTCCCTGGAATTCAGAACGCGACCGGCAGTTACCTGATGACGATTTCGGATATGTCCGTCGTCACCGCCGAAGTAAAGGTGGACGAAACCGATATCGTAAACGTGCGCAATGCCGAAGAAGCGGACATCAAGATTGACGCGATTCCCGGAAAGACGTTCACCGGCCACGTCACCGAAGTCGGCGATCAAGCGATTTTGCGGTCTTCGGGACTCGCCACGACGCAGACCACGGCGAATACGCAGGAAGCGCGCGATTTCAAAGTGGTAGTAAGGCTCGACAATCCGCCCGACAATTTGCGCCCCGGTCTCTCCGTCACGGCGACGATCAAGACCGCATCCAAGAATGGGGTGCTGACAATTCCGATCCAGGCGCTGGCGATGCGATCGAAGCGGGCTCTTGACGAAGCCGCGCTAAAATCCAAGGGCGATTCCAGTGTGACCCTCGCCGCTACACGGCCGGACAATTCCGCTGCTGCCGATAAGCAGGATATTCAGGGCGTTTTTGTGCTCCGCGGCAAGAAGGCTGAGTTTGTGCCCGTGCAGACGGGAATCAGCGGCGTTACCGACATTGAAATCGTCAGCGGGCTGAAGGAAGGCGATCAGATCGTCACGGGCAGCTACAAGGCGCTTCGCACGCTGCGCCCCGGCGCCAACGTGAAGGTTGATAATTCCGAACCGAAACGCGATGAACAGCAAAATAGCTAGCCGCGAAGCAGTCGAGGAGACAATTTCTCATGCCCGTTGAAGCGGCCGCGGCACCATCGTTCCGGCAGGATCTAATTGACACCGGAATCGTCATCCACACTGAGGATCTATGGAAGACCTATGAGATGGGATCAGAGCAGGTGCATGCTCTTCGCGGCATCACTCTCGAGATCCGCAAAGGCGAGTATGTTGCTATCATGGGCCCATCGGGCTCCGGAAAATCCACGCTGATGAATCTTATCGGCTGCCTCGATACGCCATCGAGCGGCCGCTACTATCTTGCCGGGCGGCTGGTGAGCGATCTCGATGACGATGAGCTTGCGTACATCCGCAATAAGGAAATTGGATTCGTTTTTCAGACGTTCAATCTTCTGCCACGCGCGACTTCGCTTCACAACGTCGAGTTGCCGCTGATTTACAACGGTACGCCTTCCGAAGAGCGCCTCATGCGAGCCAAGCAAGCGCTTGCACAGGTAGACCTCACCGACAGAATGATGCACCGCCCGAACGAACTTTCCGGCGGCCAGCGCCAGCGCGTGGCCGTCGCCCGTGCTCTCGTAAATCGTCCGTCGATCCTCCTTGCCGACGAGCCCACCGGTAATCTCGATTCCCAGACCGGCGAAGAAATCATGGCGCTCTTCGCGAGGCTCCACGAGCAGGGCAACACCATCATTCTCGTCACCCACGAACCCGACGTCGCCCTCCACGCCGACCGCGTGATCCGCGTCCGCGACGGCAAAATCGAGCGCGACGAGCCGACTAAGTAGCGCTTTGCATGCATGATTTTCCGCATCGTTTTTGTTTTTCCAGACCGCGTCCATTCTTTTCGTTCGCTTGACTTCCCACTGCTAAAAATGATTTTGTAGCGCATCGTGTTGCTCCCTGCAGTGCCTTCTCGGGGCGGAGCTGGCCTGCGCCACAGATTCACGGAGGATTAACCATGACCAAACGAATCATTCTTGGCGGTCTTGTTGGTGCCGTGCTGGTTTTCGTGGTTAGCTCCATCTGGCACCTCGCGGGTAACCTCGGCGAAATCGGCATTAAGAACATGCCGGGCGGCGGCGCCGTCGAGACGGCCATGCGCGCTTCGATTCACGATCCGGGATTTTATTTCTTTCCCCCGGCGCCTCCGATGTCGGGCCAGCCGAAGGACCAAGCAACCGCGGCGCAGAGGGCTTATCTCGAAGCATACAAGCAAGGACCGACGGGAATACTCCTCTACAGCCCCGGCGGCACCGAACTTCAGTTCGCCAAGCTGTTGCTGAATCAATTTCTGATGAACGTTGTCGCCGGGCTTCTCATTGCGTGGAATTCTCGGCATCGCTGTCGGCTCGACGACGTTTGGCAGCCGGGTGCTGATCGTTTTGCTCGTCAGCATCGTCTCCGGAGTGATCTACGATTTGCCCTACTGGAATTGGTACGGATTCCCGATGAACTACACGATCGCGCACATCGCGAGCTGGGTGATTAGCTGGGGCGTCGCCGGCCTCGGCATGGCCGCGATTGTAAAGCGCTGAGCAGGGCACGGTTTGCTTCCGAAAATGCCGGACGAAAATCGGTCCGGCGCTACATGTAACCGGGCGTCGTGACTAGCGCGAGAAGAAATTGCGGGCAAGGAACCAGACGTTGGCGGGACGCTCGGCCAGGCGGCGCATGTACCACGGGAACCAGTATTTGCCGTAGGCCACGAGGACAATCGAACGGCATCCTTCAGCCGCGAGGCGCAATTGCTCCGCGCGCTGGATTCCGTAGAGCATTTGAAACTCGAGCTGATTCTTTGCGAGGCCGTTGGCTGCGGCCCAGTCCTGAATACGCGCGATGATTCGCGTATCATGCGTCGCGATGGCGGCGCGCAATCCGGCACGGCGCGCGTCTTCGCCAAGCAGCGTTTGCGCGATGCGAAAGTAATTCTCGTCGACGTCGCGTTTGTGCGGGAACGCAACTTCTGGCGTTTCGTTGTAAGCGCCCTTCACCAATCGAATCGCGCCGCCGAGCGGCAGCAAGCTCCGCACGTCCTCTTCAGTTCGCCGCAGGTATGATTGCAAGCACACGCCGACGTTCGCTCCCGCTTCCCGCGCGCGGCGGTAGATTTCGAGCGTCGCATCAACGCAGCTGCTCTGCTCCATGTCAATCCAGACAGTTTTTCCGGTGGGTGAGATCGCAATCAGCCGCGAGAGATTCGCGAAGCAGAATTCTTTATCGAGATCGAGGCCGAGATGCGTAAGTTTGACGGAAATTTCGGCAGGAATGCGCTGCACCCAGATCTTCCCGAGGATATCCGTATACTGTGAAGTTTCAGCTTCAGCTTCCGCGCGGTCGGCAACATTTTCGCCGAGCGCGGTGAGCACGGCGCCGATGCCCTTGGCTTGCAGTTCGCGTACCGCGCGGAATGCATCTTCGGCCGACTCGCCGGGCATGAAACGCGCGACGCCGCGCTTGACGAACGAATACTGCGGCGCGCGCTCGCGGAGCCAGCGGTTTTGCGCCGCTTGGAGGAGCAGCGTTCGCGCCCAAGTCATCGGCGATGTTCTCTCAATTGATTTCTATTGCGGCGAGCTTAGCACGCGGATGAAGTGATAGTAGAAATCGACGCCTTCATAAAACGACGCGACCGGAAGCCGCTCGTCGCGGCCGTGCGAGCGGTCGTCATTGATGTCTATGAACACGCCAGGAACGCCATACGTCGGCATGCCGAAGCCGCGCGTGATCGCGCCGTCACTCGCTCCCGCATCCATCACCGGCACCACCGGAACTCCGGGCCACATTTGCGCGGCAACGCGCTGAATTGCCCCCATCACATCAGGCCGAAGCGGCGATGGAGGATTGGGGCGCGATGAACCGCCGAGAACGGTCGAAGGTGTGATCGTGATTTTCGGATCGGCCATGATCTGCGCAAGCGTCTGCTGAATTTCCTCGGGTGAATGCCCGGGCAGGATGCGGCAATTGACGTTGGCGCGCGCCGTTCCCGCAAGCGCATTGTTTGCGTGACCAGCCTCCACACGCGTGGCCACGCACGTGGTGCGCATGCGCGAGTTGTAATACGGCACCTGCGAGAGGCGCTTGATCGCATCTTTGTTGGGCGGCGTTTCGAGGATCGCCTTCATGTCCGCGCCCGTCGTGCCGCCGACGATGTCAGCTTCGCGGGCGAAATATCCGCGCGTCACGTCATTGAGCTCGAACGGGAATTGAGTGCGCTCGAGCCGCAGTAAGCCGCCGGCGAGCTCGTAAATCGCATTGTCCGGCCGGGGCAGCGAGCTATGCCCTCCGGGATTTTCGACCTTCACGTCATAGTCCTGGTAGAGTTTTTCGCTCGCCTGAATTCCCACCGCGAGCTTTTTACCTTTGTCCATTTCGAAATCGCCGGCGTCGGGATTGATCACAAAATCTGCGTCGATCATTTCGCGATGATTATTTAGCAACCAATCCACGCCGTTGAAATCGCCGCCTTCTTCGTCCGCGGTCAGCGCGAGAATCAAATCGCGATCGGGGCGGTACCCTTCTTTTTTCATGCGGATGAATGTGGTGACGAGAAGCGCGTCGCCTTCCTTGATGTCCTCGGTGCCGCGGCCGTAGAAGTAGCCGTCCTTTTCGATGAACTGGAATGGATCCATGCTCCAGTCTTCGCGGTGCGCTTCGACGACATCCAGATGGCAAATGAAGAGAATCGGTTTGCGCACACCCGTGCCGTGAATTCGCGCGACGAGGTTGCCCTTGCGCGGATTGGGCCCGAGCACCTGCACGTCGTCGCCTGCAAAGCCCGCGCCGCGGAGCCACGCTGCCATTGCATCGGCTGCAGTGGTCGTGCTGCCTACCGAATCCGTGGTGTTGATCTCGATGAGCTGTTTGAAAATGTCGTGCGCCATCTGCCGGGTGGACGAATCCGCCTGCGCGCCGAGGGAGTGTGCGCCGAGCGTCAATCCAATGATCAGACTCATTGCAAGAATTCCGAACAGAATGAATTTCGTTTTCATGTTTTGCCGGCGATATGAGTTTTCGTGCCGCAAGAATGTATCAAAGAGATTCACTTGCCGCTACGTGGCGTCCAGCGCTTCCCATCGGATTGAGAACGAGTCCAGCCCCAAAACGCACGCAAGCGCTTTTATTTTACTGCGGCGACACAATCGATTTCGATGCGTGCCCCGAATGCGAGGCCGGTGCCAGCGAAAGCGCTGCGCGCGGGCAGCCGGTTCTTTGGGAAAAACGTGATGTAGACCGTGTTCATCGCATCCCATTCGCTCATGTCCGCGAGCATCACGGTGCACTTGACGACGTGCTCGAGCGATGACCCGCTGCGCTTCAGAATCGCGCTAATGTTTTCGAGCGCGCGGTTTGTTTCGGCGAGAACGCCGCCCGGCGCAAGCTTCAAATTTTCATCCGTGCCGAGCTGGCCCGAAACGTAAATCAAATTCCCAACGCGCACCGCATCACTGAAAGGCAACGATCGAGGCTCAGGCGCGCTCAAATATTCGAGGCGATGGTTTGATCGGCCGCGCGTACTCGATTTTGACGGACGCCGCGCCGTATTGTTCTTCCGCTTTTTGCTGGCCGCCACGCTTCCTCCGCCGTGCGATTCGATCGGTTCGCGCGTCCGAATCTATCGGCTTGGCGCAAATTCCCCGCCACGTTAGCACAGCGAGGGTCGGGGTCGGTAGCTGTTGTGCGGTTGCCGACACTGCTCGAAGCATTCCCAAAAACAAAAAGGCCGCCCCGACGAATCGGAGCGGCCTTTCGATTTTAATCCTGGCAGCGACCTACGTTCCCGCGCCGTTACCAGCGCAGTATCATCGGCCCTGCGGGGCTTAACTTCCGTGTTCGGGATGGGAACGGGTGTGACCCCCGCGGTAAGGCCACCAGGAAATTTGAACCCGGCGCAAGGGTTTAGCCCTCGTGCCGAGACTTTCAAATCTCCACAAGGGAAATTTGAAAAGAAACTGAAGGAAGTTGGCGAAGCAAATCTGTTCGAGTGAAAATGCTGAAAGGATTGAACCTTGCCTAACGATGAATCGAGTTAGGAAAGTTTTATGGTCAAGCCGAACGGCCGATTAGTACGGGTAAGCTACACGCATTGCTGCGCTTCCACCTCCCGCCTATCAAAGTCGTAGTCTTCGACTGGCCTTATTATCCGCCCGAAGG
>Ga0224544_1000095_pt1 | contig 11560 bp, 11 predicted proteins | sample 714P11014metaG_FD_179904 | JGI IMG/M metagenome (GOLD analysis project Ga0224544, IMG submission 179904) | Peat soil microbial communities from Stordalen Mire, Sweden - 717 P1 10-14 | ecosystem: Environmental > Terrestrial > Soil > Wetlands > Peat | place: Sweden: Norrbotten County, Stordalen...
ACTCGCGTTTGCCTGTCTTGTGAGTTGTACTTTATCGCCGCAAAACCGCCGCAATTCTACTGTAGTGTGGCTTGCAGCAATCGCGCCCACCGAGCCAACTCTCTGAAATGGTGGCGAGAAACGGGAGCACGCCGCCGTACGACTCGCAATAGACCAAAGAATCGACACACGAGAATTCTGCCTTCCAGGAGAACAAAAACATGATCTACAAGCGCGGCAAAACGTACTGGTACAAATTCATGTGGAATGGAGAGCTAGTCCGCGAGTCCACCAAACAGGGCAACGATAGGGTTGCGCGCAACATTGAATCCGCACACCGTACGTCACTTGCGAAGGGTGAAGTCGGCATCCGCGAAAAGAAGCCCGTGGTGGCACTCGTGAAGTTCATAGACGACAGGTTTGAGCCTTGGGCAAAGGCTACATTTGAACAGTCATCTCCGAAAACTTGGCTCGATTGGTATCGCGTAGGGTTACGGGCGATCAAAAGCTACAAACCGTTGGCCGATTCGACGTTGAACGAAATCAACGGCGAGATGGTGGCAGAATTCGCGGCGCATCGGCAGACACACGGCCTGCAAGTGAGCACGGTCAATAGCTCGCTTCGGGTGTTGCGCCGCGTTCTTCGATTAGCTGCCGAGTGGGGCGCGGTCGGGGCTGCTCCAAGAATTAAACTACTTTCGGGCGAGCGCCACAGAGAACTTGTGGTTAGTCCGGCGGAAGAAGCTAAGTACCTCGCCGCGGCTCCCGAGCCAGTCGGCTCAATCGCTGCCGTGCTGTGCGATACAGGCATGCGGCCGGAAGAATGCTTCAGATTGTGCTGGGAAGCGATTACTTGGGCGAATGGGCGACACGGCACCTTACTTGTGACGCACGGCAAGACTGCGGCCGCACGGCGCGTGCTGCCAATGACGCCCAGGGTTAGGAACATCCTAGAAACCCGCTGGGAAGCCGCTGAGAAGCCCCTAGAGGGCTGGGTCTGGTCTGCGCCGACTCGCAGTGGGCACGTCGAATCTTCCAGCCTCAAGAAGCAGCACGCCAAGACGTTCAAGACGATCGCAGAACAGTCAGCGAAGAACAACGTCAAACCAGTGCGCCCGTTTGTCCTGTATTCCCTACGGCACACCTTCCTAACGCGACTCGGGGAGTCCGGTTGCGACGTGTGGACCCTAGCGCGCATCGCGGGTCACAGCTCGATCACGATTTCGGCCCGCTATGTCCACCCATCTGAGGATGCTGTTCTCGCGGCTATGTCGCGGCTAGGTGGGCACAAAATTGTGCACACTGCCGATCAACCGCAATTGCCGGCGGATTCGCAACAGCAAGTAACCCACTGACAGCAAACAAGAAAGAATTGGTGGACGTGGCCGGGATCGAACCGGCGACCCCCTGCTTGCAAAGCAGGTGCTCTCCCAGCTGAGCTACACGCCCACAGCGTGAACTTTGACTGATATTAGAGCATTTGCAATCGTTCGCAAACTCCGAAAACCCAATATTTACCCTCGACTGTGGGAGAACCGTCTCAAAACGCCTGTCGCAGAACCTTGCTGCACTAAAGCATGCTCGGAACAGTCGCGTGAGCTTGAACATCAATGTTCGCAATAACTTGAGACAGCGTCGTGAAAAATCCGTGGCCCTTAGCCAGCTTCAGACGATTCGCCAATTTTTCAGTATCCCCGTCGAACTGCCACAAGCAGACGATGATCTGCAAGTTCGGCGAGTGCAACCTCAATTTTCCATACAGTGCTCGCGTATGTTTCACGGCAAATGGGGGCAGGGCGGAAATACATACAACCCTCGGTTTTAGCGTCGCCACTTGCGATAGCATTTCGGCGGTCGTGCCGATAGGCAGGCTCTGCGCGACAATTCCATGTCCTTCCAGAAGTTGACAAAGCAGTGATGCCACGACATCGTCGGCGGCGTCTCTTGCTGGAATGCAGAGGACATCCACGCGATCTTGTCCTCCGTTTTTCGTTTCGGCAAGCTCAGAGGAGACTTCGTGTGATTCCTGGGCAAGCTCGCCGGATGGTGGCTCGCCAAGCTCCTCAATGATTTCGCGGGTTCCCTGATAGATAAGATTCTGTGTATCCTCATCCAGTTCGCCGCGATGCCGGTCATGTTCCGCTAAACTGAGCGCCGGAATGACTACGGAGCTGTAGAGTTCCTCTAGAGATTTGTCTTTAAGGTAGCTTTCCAATATCTGCTTGGCTTCGTTTTGATCCCCGGCCAGAAGGCGCTGGTAATACTGAGCTTGGGGTGACAGAACAGGTTCATCTCCTAAGAGGACATTCAGAAAGGTCAAGCCGGGAACGTAGCGCCCCATCACTACCAGGCAGACCGTCAGTGGCGTGGATAACAGAAGTCCTGGCAGACCCCAAATCAATGTCCAAAAGACGGCCGAAACTAGTATCGCCAGCTGTGAGAGACCTACATGGGCACCATAAAGAAGAGGTTCAACGACATTCGCCACCGTCACTTCCAACACCAGGAAAATTCCAGCAGTCACAAAACCGTGACTCCACCCGGGGAAAACGGCTAAGGACAACGCAATCGGCATCAGAGCGGCAAGGGGCGCTCCGATATACGGCAAGAATCGAAGAACAGCGGCGCTCAAACCCCATAGCGCGGCGTGCGGAACACCGACAACGTGCAACGCACCAGCGATCACAACCCCGTAGAGTGAATTCACAACAAATTGCAGGAACAAATAACGATTGATTCGTTGCACCGCCTCGTCCATCGCCTGCGTCATCAGGTTCAAACGGCCATCACCTGCGAGACGGATCAGACGGTTGCGAAGATCTTCGCGACCCACGAGAACAAAAACGGTGAATACCAGGACAACACCAAGCGTCGCCAAGGGACCTAGCAGCGTCTCGACATATTCGAGCGGGTTAGCCGGGGGGACTATTTCGACGGAGAGAGGTCGAGATGGTGTTGAACCGAGAGACGGCGGTCTCTTTGCCTCAGTTGTCGCTGAAGTTCCGATAGGGACATCTGTAATTTCCTTTTCGAGCTCCTTTACGGTATCTGACGCACTATCCAAACTTTGACTTCTTGAGCCTTTTACAGCTTGGATTTTCTCCTGCAGCGCTTTTTTGTAAGTGGGCAGTTCGGAGGTTAACCGGACAAATTGCTGAGACGTTTGCCAAATCACGAATCCCGTTAAGCTGACAAGAGCGAGCATCACCAGAGAGATGGCCAAAACACGGGGCAATCTTAATCGCTCGAGGAACCTAACCACTGGCGCCAATAGCAACGAAGCGAGCAAAGCTAAAGCCAACGGTACGAAAACAATGCGCGCAAAAAAGAGCGTGGCGATAACAACGACTGTGACGACAACGCCTAGAAGGCGGCTATTTTCACGGGCTTCGGAACGTCGCGTCAGATAATTACCCAGTTGCGGCTTATTGTGACTTCAGATTTTATTGCCGTCTATGACGTCCGTTAGATGATCGGCGGGGCGCTTTTGGGTTCAGCCGGCCGTTCTCGCCAGAAACTCCCTCATAGCGGAAGCGATCTCTCGACATGCGTTTCCAGCGCAAGGGGTCCCGTATCAAGGAATTGCACTGTCGCGTTTGGGTTATCTCGCAGATAGGCTTCCGCGCCCGACGGAATAAAGAACGGAACATTCTTGCCCCACATGGCAAGCAGCGGCGGTTTGGAATTGGGCCCCTTTTCGGGAAACTGCAACCCCTGGCCATCCTGAAAACCGATCCGGATACGGCGCTGGCATCGTTTAAACCATTGGCCCGCTGAGGGTGCTTGCGGCCAGTGGCTCAGCACCCCCGGGCCCGGCTCCGCAACGGTTTCTAATTATCAGTGACATCAACGACGAGTCAGTAGTGTTGCTACGCCAGACCAATTGATACATACATCGCCTGGTACGAGCCCCCGCCATAGCTTTGAACTGCTAGATACGGCCCACGCGCACAAACAACCTCGTAAATCGCTTTCCGGTGAACGGGTTCTCTGCTAGCATTAAAATTTGTCCGTTTTCGAAAATATTGGAGTTGGAGCGTCTATGGCAATGGCATGTGAAATTTGCGGCAAGAAGCCCAGTTTCGGCAACACGATCAGCCACGCAAACAACGTCACGCGGCGCCGGTGGAATCCGAATCTCCGCCGCGTGAAGACGGTTATTGATGGCGTCCACAAAAAGGCCCGCGTCTGCACCGCCTGCATCCGAGCTGGCCGCGTCGTCAAGGCAGCCTGATCCCAGCCCGTCCCTCATCCTTCGGAGGAATTTTGAAGAGAAGCGCGGCAATCGCGGCGGTCCTGTTCGCTTGCACGCTGTTGTCTTCGTGCAAGCGGCAGGAAATGGCGCCGGGACCGGACGTCTGGGCCGTCGTCAACGGCCACGAAGTGGCGCGCGCGGAAGTTGAGAAGTATTTCCGCAGCCGCGTCAATGCTGAAGCTCAGACGCCGTCGCAAGAAGAAGCACTGTCGCTAAAGCTCAGCATCCTCGACGAGCTCATCAACAATCAAATTCTGCTCGAGCGCGCCAACAAGTTGAACCTCGTTGCGAGCGATGCCGAAGTTGAAGATAAGTTCACCGAATCGAAGAGCCCCTACACGGAAGACGAGTTTCAGAAGAAATTGCGCGACGCGGGCCTGACGATGGACGACCTCAAGGGCGATTTGCGCCGGCAGCTTTCAATTCAAAAGCTACTAAACCGTGAAGTCGTTGCGAAGATCACCATCACCGATCAGGACGTGATCGATTTTTACCAGAAGAATCGCTCGCAATTTAATGTCCCGGAGCCCCAATATCACATCGCGCAGATCGTGGTGACGCCGCGGCCCGATCCTGCGGTACACAACCGCAAGAACGACAAAGCCACGAACGAAATTGACGCACAGCGCAAAGTGGCTTCCATCGAACAAAAGCTGAATGCCGGCGCGGATTTTTCGCAATTGGCGATGGATTATTCGGAGGACACGTCGAGCTCAACCGGCGGCGATCTCGGTTTCCACGCCGAGTCCTCATTCAATCAATCGGACCCCGCGCTGAAGAAGGCGGTGTTGACGCTGCGGCCGGGAGAAGTGAGCCGGCCCATACCGATTCGGTCGGGCGGCTATGTGATTCTGAAATTGATTGCGAAGGAAGCGGCGGGACAGCGGGAAATTGCCGATCCTCAGGTGCAGCAGTCCATCCGCGACACGCTGCGCAACCGCAAGGAACAGCTCTTGCGCGTTGCCTATCTAACGACGGCGCGCGATGAAGCGCATGTCGTCAACTATCTTGCGCGGCAGGTGCTTGAATCCGCCGGCAAGCTCCCTTCTGGCGAACCGCCGAAGTAAACGGCGAGAAGTTGCAGCGCCCCGCGATTGCGACTCAGGCTACTACTGCGAGCGTTTCTCCTGCGTTCACCGGCTGACCTTCTGCCGCGAGAACTTTTTCCACGATGCCAGATTTCGGTGAGCGAATTTCGTTTTGCATTTTCATCGCTTCGATGACGAGTAAGCCCTGCCCGACTTTCACCGCATCGCCGGCCTTCGCGAGCAAACGGACGACTTTCCCCGGCATTGGCGCGTTTACATTCTGCCGGCCCTCGGTTGAGAGTTGTCCGGCGCCACGCCGAATTTTGCGCGGGTCGCTAACGCTCGCAGCAAATTCCCGGCCGCCAGAAATGACGCGCAGGCCCGCAGGATTCACCTCGACGCGCACTTCAATCGAGCGGCCGCCGATGAGAATTGAATACGCTCCATCGCGCAGCTCGACGACATCAGCCTCGAAGCTGCGGCCGTCAATGAGGCCTTCGACGCGCGAGGCCGCGCGATTGAGCTCAACGTGCCGCTTCCGTCCCCCGATTGTAACGTCGAGTTTCAAATAACCATCTCTCTCGCAGGAAGTCTTAGAGCCGCGTCAACCGCTCGATCTGCTCGCGCCGCCCCTCACGCTTCCAGCGCGAATCGCTTCCGGCGCCGTTCGATGCGGGCGGGGCGCCGCTATTCCGCGCGCTGTGCCAAAGCGCCAGCGCGATCGCCGCGGCGTCTTCCGCGGCCGGTTCGGCTTCATCTCGCGCCGTATTCTTGTCGCGCTCGATGAAGTCGTCGAGCCATCTCGTGTGCACATTCGCGTGCACAAAGTCGTCGTCGGCAAGAATGCGTCGAAAAAAGCTGACGTTCGTCTGGATTCCGCCCACCTGAGTTTCGCCAAGCGCACGAGCCAGGCGCGCGATGGCTTCTTTGCGGTCCGTCCCCCACGCGATCAACTTTGCGAGCATGGGATCGTAATCGCTTGGCACGATCCAGCCGGGATAGACGCCTTCGTCGAGCCTAATTCCTGGCCCAGAAGGCGCGGCAAGACTTGTGATTCTGCCCGGCGACGGAAAGAAATTGTTCTCGGGATCTTCGGCATAAATACGGCACTCGATGGCGTGGCCACGAAGCGCAACGTCGGTCTGTGAAAGCGGCAATCGCTCGCCCGCCGCGACGCGAATCTGTAGCTTCACGAGATCGAGCGCGGTGACCATTTCCGTCACCGGATGCTCGACCTGCAATCGCGTGTTCATCTCGAGAAAATAAAAATTCCTCGCTTCATCAACGAGGAATTCGCATGTTCCCGCGCTCACGTAGCCGCCAGCGCCGGCAAGCTTCACGGCAGCTTCGCCCATCGCGCGCCGCAATTCTGGCGTCATCACCGGCGATGGCGCCTCTTCAATGACTTTCTGATAGCGCCGCTGGACGGAGCATTCCCGCTCGCCGAGATAAATTGTGTTTCCGTGCGTGTCAGCAAGAATTTGGATCTCGATGTGACGCGGCCTCGAAAGATATTTCTCGAGAAAGAGTCGCGAATCGCCGAACGCGTTTAGCGCCTCTGACGAAGCATCTCGCCACGCACTGCGCATCTCAGCCTCTTTCTCCACGCGCCGCATTCCTTTTCCGCCGCCGCCCGCAACGGCCTTCAGCACGACGGGAAATCCAATCGTCTTCGCGGCCTCGAACGCCGCTTCAACATTCTCAATGGGTTCGAGAGTGCCGGGAACCGTCGGCACATCCACGGCGCGCGCCAATTGTCGCGCCGAGGTCTTCGATCCAAGCTGTTCCATCGCCGGAGCGGGAGGCCCGATAAATGTAATGCCTGACGCGGCGCATGCCCGTGCAAGCGCGGGATTTTCGGCGAGGAAGCCGTAACCGGGATGAATTGCGTCGCAGCCTGCGTCGCGCGCCGCGGAAATAATGTTCTCGATGACCAGATAGCTTTCACGCGAAGGCGCAGGCCCGATTCGATAAGCCTCATCCGCCATTCGCACGTGAAGCGAAGGGCGATCGGCGTCGCTATAAACTGCAACCCCCGCGATGCCCATTTCACGGCAAGCGCGCAAGATGCGCACAGCAATTTCGCCGCGATTCGCGATCAGGATTTTCTTAAGCATGCACGTTGAGGACAGAATTCTAACACGCGCGAGCGAGGGTTTTCATTGCCAGCGTTGGCTGAGCGGCGGCCCCTCCAAACTTGCCGCAAACAGGGCCGCCCGAACAAATGTTGCAGGAATAAGTACGGCGCCTAATTCTTGGAATGCGCGCAGCCTTGCGGGTAAACCGCGTCGAGCGCGCCCCACAGTGCCTTCAACGTCCGCTCGGCCGCCACAATGATCGGACCGGATTCGGATGCCGGCTGCGCCGCGAGCCACTGGCGCCAAGCGCCGCGGTGCCGTACATCGGCTTCTTCGTGAACGGCAAAATAGCGGAGCGCGGCCTCATCGGTGACGCCGTAATATTTTTTCAGCCCGGCGATTTTTTGTGTTGCAATTTCCGGCACCTGCGCTTCGTAAACGTAAAACGCCGCGACGGCCTGCGCCTTCGAGCAATCCTCGGACAGCTCATCAAAGGCGTCGAGAAGCGCCGCAACGCCCGGCAGCGGCCGGGTGGAATCGATGTCCGCATCACTCGCGCCAACAGCATTCGCGAATTGCCGCCAGAGCAACGGATGCGGCCCCGCGGGATCGAGTTCCTCGGCCAGGTTCTCGTCGACCAAGATTCGCAATTCGCCTTTCGACCGCGACGCCAATTGCTTCAAATTTTCCGGGAAGGCGCGAACATGCTGGTAATACTGCTCGGCATAAAGCGCCAGAGATTCACGCGAAAGCGTTCCCTGCGTCCACGCGCGATAAAACGGATGCTTGAGAAGATGATATTTCTCAACGAGCCGGTCCAGACCCGCAAGAATAGGATTACAGCTATTCATCATTTGCACTCCGGAAGGATAGTCGCGAAAAACCCAATGAATCCTATCTCAACGCGGGGTCAAAATCCAGCCCGCTCGTATTTTATTAAACACCGGCCGCCTACCGATAGGATGACTTTCAGTCAAAACCGTCCGCAGGTGCTACAGCGGGATGTTACCGTGTTTTTTGCGCGGATTGACGTCCCTTTTATTTTCGAGCGAGCGAAGCGCCGTGACGAGCTTGGCGCGCGTCTCGGCGGGCTCGATGACGGCGTCAATATAGCCGCGCTCGGCCGCGACGTACGGATTCGCAAATCGCTCGCGGAATTCCTCCACCTTCTCCGCCCGCAACGCATCCCGCTCGGACTCGGCGGCCTTTTCGATTTCGCGCTTGTAGACAATATTCACCGCACCTTCCGGCCCCATCACGGCGATCTCTGCCGACGGCCACGCAAAATTCATGTCCGTACGGATGTGCTTTGACGACATCACGCAGTAAGCGCCGCCATAAGCCTTCCGCGTGATCACCGTAATTTTGGGCACGGTGGCCTCCGCAAACGCGAAAAGCAGCTTGGCGCCATGCTTGATGATCCCGCCCCACTCCTGCTGTGTCCCGGGCAGAAAGCCGGGAACATCCTCGAACGTGATCAGCGGAATATTGAACGCATCGCAGAAGCGCACGAAGCGCGCACCCTTCACCGAAGCATTAATGTCGAGAACTCCCGCCAGATTTGCCGGCTGATTCGCGACGATTCCGACCGGCCTGCCATCGAGCCGCGCAAATCCGACCACGATATTTCCGGCGAAATGCTCATGCACTTCGAAAAAATCCCCATCGTCCACGATCGCGTGAATCACGTCTTTGATGTCGTACGGCTTCATTGGATCTTCGGGGACGACGAAATTGAGCGCAGCGTCTTTGCGGTCCCAGGGATCGGCGCTCTGGCGGCGCGGCGGATCTTCAAGATTGTTGGACGGCAAATAACCCACAAGCTCGCGGATCATCGCCAGGCAGTCGGCGTCGTCCTGCGCCACGAAATGCGCGACGCCGCTTTTTTCGTTGTGCGTCATCGCGCCGCCCAGTTCGTTCTTCGTCACTTCCTCGTGCGTGACCGTCCTGATCACATCCGGGCCGGTGACGAACATGTACGAAGTGTCGCGAGTCATAAAAATAAAATCGGTGATCGCGGGCGAATAGACGGCGCCGCCGGCGCACGGGCCCATCACCGCGCTGATCTGCGGCACGACGCCGCTCGCAAGCGTGTTTCGCAGAAAAATATCGGCATACCCCGCGAGCGACATCACGCCTTCCTGAATGCGCGCCCCGCCCGAATCGTTCAAGCCGATAATGGGAGCGCCCGCGCGCATCGCGAGATCCATGACTTTCGTGATTTTTTGCGCGTTGGTTTCGGAAAGCGAACCGCCGAAAACCGTGAAATCCTGAGCGAAAACGTAAACCAGGCGGCCGTCAATTCGCCCGTAACCGGTGATGAAGCCGTCGCCCATCGGCTTCTGTTTCTCCATTCCGAAATCGTCGCAGCGATGCCGGACAAACTTGTCGAGCTCTTCAAATGTTCCTTCGTCGAGGAGCAACTCGATACGCTCGCGGGCGGCGAGCTTGCCTTCCTTGTGCTGCCGCTCGCGGCGTTCAGTACCGCCGCCGATTTCCGCTTCTGCATTGTGGCGGCGCAATTCTTCAAGGCGATCGTGGTGCTTTGCGGGACGGTCCATTTGGCCTTTTGTTCGCGGCAAATCGCGAAGCGGTAGCGTGCCATAGCATGCGGCGCGCAGCAAGCGGCCCGCAGTATGCAGTGAAGACTTAGTGAAGGCCCGACCAATCTTCGGCGATGAGAATGGAATTGCTGGGGTTCGAAGGGTCGTATTTTACACTCGCTGCCTTGCCGACAACGGCGCGATTGAGGGCCGCGCGCTGCTCCATGCCGGTAATGTCTTGCGCCGTTTCGTAAGTTACTCCCGAAATGGAATAAGTGTAGTGAAGCAGCATGGTGGCGACACCGGCGCTCCCGTTTTGCACGCTTTTGTGCCGCCCGAAAATTCCGCGCGGCGGTTCGGGCTTAGGAACCGCGACCTTATCTTCAATCTCGAGAACCTGGCCTTCCACAATGCGCCCGATGCGGTTGAGATAGAGACGCCGCTCGCGTTCGATCTCGTTGGGATCAATATCGCGTTTGCGCAAAACAAAATACGCGGCGATGAGGACAGCCACGCCGACGCCGGCTAGCGGCAGGTAATGTTGCCAATTGTCGAGAAGCTGTTTCAATGCGAATCCAAATTGCCTGACGGAAAATCAGTCGCCTTCTGCAGCGACTGGATTGCGCAGGGTTCCGATACCATCGATGCTCACTTCGACCACGTCGCCGTCTGCGAGCGGACCAACGCCGGGCGGTGTTCCGGTCGCGATGACATCGCCAGGCAGTAGCGTCATCACCCGTGCAATCCAGCGAATTATAACTTCGATGGGGAAAAGCATGCCAGATATGTGACCAATCTGCTTACAGTTGCCATTGACGCGGGTTTCAACAGTTGCCGAGGCAACATCCAATTGGGTCTCGATTACGGCGCCAATGGGACAAAATGTATCGAAGCTCTTACCGCGTGTGAATTGGACGTCGCGCTTCTGAATGTCCCGCGCGGTCACGTCATTCAGGCAAGTGTAGCCGAGAATGTAACGCCGCAAATCTTCGCCCTCGCCCGGAAGATGGAGCCGCTCGCCGATAACGATGGCTAATTCGCCTTCGTAGTCCACTCGTTCCGAGATGCTCGGCAAAATGATCGGCTCGTCGGGGCCGATCACGGATGACGGCGGCTTCAGAAAAATCAGCGGCTCCTTTGGAACTTCATTGCCAAGCTCAGCGGCGTGTTCCGCGTAATTCCGGCCGACGCAAACGATTTTGGATGGCTCGACGGGCGCAAGCAAGCGGACATCTTCCAGCAACCAATCGCGGCCGGTTAATTCCAGCCTGCCGAAAAGGCTACGAATCTCGCGAAGGCGTTCGCCTTCGATCAATCCGCAGGAAGTCGCCGGGCGCAGTTCCGTGTCGTCGCGCGTAATTAAAGCGGCGGAAAATTCAAGCGGCTGGAAGCGGCACAGCTTCATTGTTTGCGGGTGGGCACTTCAATCGTTCTCACGTGGGCGACGGGTGCGTGGTGCCAGATAAGAGAGACAACAGACGACGCGACCCAAACTCCGACGGCGAGCACGCCGTAAATCACGCCGCCCAGCATGAGCAGGTGTAACGGCGTCATTCCCAGCCGATTGATGAGATTGTCGAAGAACATTGTCGCGCCGGCATACGCTGCAGCAAGTATCGACCACGCCGTGATTCCCGCCGTGAACAATCGCCAGGGAGATCCAAAATATCGCGCGAC
>Ga0224544_1000098_pt1 | contig 11485 bp, 10 predicted proteins | sample 714P11014metaG_FD_179904 | JGI IMG/M metagenome (GOLD analysis project Ga0224544, IMG submission 179904) | Peat soil microbial communities from Stordalen Mire, Sweden - 717 P1 10-14 | ecosystem: Environmental > Terrestrial > Soil > Wetlands > Peat | place: Sweden: Norrbotten County, Stordalen...
ATCCATGCACAGACCGTCCGGGGAGCCCTCGCCGATACGGATGACCGCAGCGCGGACACCCCAGTTCCCGCTCACCGCGTCGTAGGGCCGGGCCCAGACGATGCCAGGGGTCGAGTCGACGCTATAGAGAACCGCTCCATCCGCGGACCAGGCAAGCCCGTTGGAGACCGTCAGGTCGTCGTCGATGATCGCCACGCTCCCACCCTGACCGACCTGCCAAAGGCACTCGTCGCGCTCGCGCCCGTCGAGCGCCAGGCTGCCGACCAGGAATCGGCCGGCCGGGTCGCAGGCGCCATCGTTGAGCCGACTGTTCTTTGCGGGGGGAACGACGTTGGCCAGCAGCTCACGGCGGGAATCCCGCGCCACTCGGTAGAGGTCGCGTTGCCCGGCGACGAGCAGCGTTCCGTCGGCGGAGCAGGCCACCGCGCCGACCGTTTCATCGAAGCTGAGCCGGGCGGCGGGCGCGATGACCGACCCGTCGACGGAGCCGCTGTGGATGTGTCCGGCGTCGATGTCCACCCACAGCACACGCTCGCGTTGCTCGTCCCAGAGCGGGCCCTCGGCCAATGCATAGGCGTGCTCGGACGCGACGGTGGCGGAGATCAACGTCGGGGTCGCGCTGCGCGGCTCGTCCCTCGGCCACCGCCGGCGACAATCTGTAGGCTCGGCCACGCCTCAGATCCTAAGCCTGCTCGACCACCCCGAGGGCGCCGATGCAGACCCAGCGAAGCTCGCACTGGTATGCCGGGACGGACCGCAACTCCTACATCCACCGGGCGTGGATGCGGCGCGGCCTGCCCGGTCATGCCTTCGACGGTCGTCCGCACATCGCGATCGCGAACACAGCCTCGGACCTGACGCCCTGCAACGCCCATCTCAACGAGGTCGCCGAGAGCGTCAAGCACGGCGTGTACGAGGCCGGGGGCATCCCGCTGAACCTCCCGGTCGTCTCGCTCGGCGAGACCAATGTCCGCCCGACCGCGATGCTATGGCGGAACATGGCCGCGATGGCGGCCGAGGAGATGCTCCGCGCCAACCCGATCGACGGTGTGGTGCTGCTCGGAGGGTGTGACAAGACGATCCCGGCGCTGCTGATGGCAGCGGCATCGGTGGACCTTCCGGCGGTGGTGCTGCCGGGCGGCCCGATGTTGAGCGGCAGCTTCCGCGGGCGGCCGCTGGGGTGCGGCACCGACGTATGGAAACTGTCGGAGGAAGTGCGTGCCGGAACGCTGTCGCAGGAGGACTTCCTGCGCTCGGAGTCCTCGATGATCCGCAGCCGCGGGCACTGCAACACGATGGGCACCGCCTCCACCATGGCGCTGGTGGCCGAGGCGCTCGGCACCACGATGCCCGGCGTCGCGGGAACTCCCGCGGCGGACAGCCGCCTGCTGCGAGCGGCTCACGAGACAGGGGGCCTCGTCATCTCGATGGTTCGCGATGGACGGCGGCCCAGCGAGTTCCTGACCCGCGGTTCGTTTCTGAACGCGATCGTCGCGCTCGCCGCTGTGGGAGGCTCAACCAACGCCGTAATCCACCTGCTCGCGATTGCGGGTCGGCTCGGTATCCCGCTGACCCAGGACGACTTCGACAGCGTTGGCGCCGCGGTGCCGCTGCTCGTCGATCTGCAGCCGTCGGGGCGGTTCCTGATGGAGGACTTCCATCGCGCCGGCGGTCTGCTGGCCGTGCTGCGCGAGGTTGTCGACCTGCTTGATCCGACCGCGCTGACCGTCACCGGCCGCCCGCTCGTCGAATACCTCGCCGACGCGCAGATCTGGGACCCCGAAGTGATCCGCCCGCGATCCGATCCGTTGGTGGCGCACGCCGGGATCGCCGTCCTTTACGGCAGCCTGGCTCCCACCGGCGCCGTGATCAAGCCCGCCGCGGCATCCGAGCATCTACTGCGCCACCGCGGTCGAGCCGTGGTCTTTGACTCGATCGAAGACTTCCATGCCCGGATCGACGATCCCGAGCTGGAGGTCGACGCCAACTCGGTGCTGGTGCTTCGCGGGTGCGGACCGAAGGGCTATCCGGGAATGCCGGAGGTGGCGAACATGCCGCTGCCCAAGAAGCTCTTGGAACAGGGCGTTCGCGACATGGTCCGGATCTGCGACGGGCGGATGAGCGGGACGGCGTATGGAACCGTCGTCCTGCACGTGTCGCCGGAGGCCGCGGCCGGCGGACCGCTCGGACTGGTGCGCAGCGGCGACTTTGTGGTTCTCGACGTTCCGGCGCGGCGGCTGGATATCGACGCCACCAAAGAGGAGCTAGCCGGCCGGTCGCCGACCGCTGCGACGACACGGGCATTTGCCAACCCATCGCGTGGCTGGGAGAGCCTCTACGTGAGCACGGTGCAGCAGGCCAACACCGGCGCCGACCTGAACTTCCTGGTCGGCGCCAGTGGCGATCAGGTCGCACGTGAATCCCACTAGCGCGATGACGCGATGAGCAGCGCAGGAGCGCGACGCGCACTCGTGACCGGAGGCGCCAGCGGGCTGGGTCGCGCGTGCGCCCAGCGACTGCGCTCCGAGTACCACGACGTGATCACCGTCGACATCGCCGACGGAGCCGACCACCGCCTTGACGTCACCGATGATGCGGCGGTGAGCCGGCTGATCGCCGAGCTCGAGCCGATTGACATCCTGCTCAACAGCGCCGGCATCGGCGGTCCCAACAAGCCGCTGTGGGAGACGACGCGCGCGGAGTGGGAAACCACCTTCGCGGTCAACGTCCACGGAACCGTTGCCATGTGCCGCGCCGTGGTTCCCGGGATGGTGGAGCACGGCTGGGGACGAATCGTCAACTTCGCAAGCATGGCCGGCAAGGACGGCAACCCCAACCTCAGTGCCTACTCGGCCTCGAAGGCCGGCGTCATCGCCCTCACCAAATCGCTGGGCAAGGAGCTCGCGACCACCGGCGTGATCGTCAACGCGATCGCACCGGCCGTGATCGCCACCGAGATGAACAAGACGACGGCCCCCGACGTCCTCGCCCATCTCACAAGCCTGATACCGATGAAGCGCGTTGGGCGGCCCGAGGAGGTCGCGGAACTCGTCGCCTGGCTGGCCTCAGATCGTTGTAGCTTCTCCACCGGAGCGGTCTATGACATCAGCGGCGGCCGAGCCACCTACTAGACGATCCGCTGTCGCCCACAGCACGCCGGCGCTCCTGCGCGCCCGCTCTCTTCACACAACATCACCGACGCGTAGGGTGTGCGCATGCCCGTGATGGCAGAGCTCCGCGCCAGGCTTGCAGAGCTGGCCGATCTATCGGCGCTCGGTGGGCTCGCCGGGTGGGACCAGCGGGTGATGATGCCGCCCGAGGGCGCGACCGCGCGCGCGAACCAGCTCGCCACGCTCGACCGTGTCTCGCACGAGCTTGCGAGCGCCGACGAGATCGGCGAGTGGCTCGAGGAGCTGGAAGGCAGTGAGCTCGACGAGATCGACCGCGACATCGTCCGCGTCGCACGGCGGGACTTCGAGCGCCAGCGCAGCGTGCCGGCAGACCTCGTCGGCGAGCGAGCGCAGGCGGCGGCTGCCGGGCAGGCGACGTGGCAGACGGCGCGCGCCAACGCGGACTTCGCGGCGTTCGCTCCGGCACTGGCGCGCAACGTCGAGCTCGCCCGCACCTATGCGGCGTGCTTCAAAGATGCGGCGCGACCCTACGACGCGCTGCTTGACGACTTCGACTACGGCGTCGCAACAGAGCGGATTGAGGCGATCTTCGCCCGCCTCGCCGAGGGCCTGCGGCCGCTGATCGCCGGCGTCGGCCGGCAGCCTGAGCGGCGCGCGGTGCCCGTCGGCATACCGATCGAGGCCCAGCGCGCTGCTGTTGGGGCAACGTTGCGGCGGCTCGGCGTCAGCGAGGACAGCTGGCGCGTCGACGTGTCGGCGCACCCGTTCAGCGAGGCAGTCAGCCGACGCGACACGCGCGTCACCACGCGCTATGAGAGCGGGAGCCTGGAGTCTCTGCTCGGGGCGCTGCACGAGTTCGGACACGCGCTCTATGAGCGCCAGATCGCGCCGGATCTCGAGCGCACCAACCTCGGGCGCGGCACGTCGATGACGATCCACGAGTCCCAGAGCAAGCTCTGGGAAAACCATGTCGCCTACAACCGCGCCTTTGCGCCGGTGCTCGCCGAGGAGCTTGGTCGTGGCGGCCATGCGATCGAGCCCGATGCCCTCTACGCCGAGCTCGCGCAGGTCCGCCCGTCACTGATCAGAGTCTCCGCCGATCAGGTCACATACCCGCTCCACATCATCCTGCGCTTCGAGCTCGAGCTGGCTTTGATCGAGGGCGGGCTGGACGTGAACGACCTGCCTGCAGCCTGGAACGACGACATGCGACGGCTGCTCGGCGTCGAGGTTCCCGACGACGCGGCCGGGGTGCTCCAGGACATCCACTGGTCAGCTGGCCTCTTCGGCTACTTCCCGAGCTATGCGATGGGCTGCCTCATCGCGGCTCAGCTCTGGCAGCAGATCGAGGCGGACCTCGGCTCCCAGGACGAGGCGCTGCGGGTCGCCGAGGTCGGCGCGATCCGCGAATGGCTCGCGGAGCACGTCCACAAATACGGTCGCCGGCTCGACACCGAGCCGCTCGTCGAGCGTGCCACCGGACGCGGCATCGACGTGGCACCGTTCCTCGCTCACGCGGCGAGAGTTGTCGGCGGCTGATGGCGCGAGTGCCGACGCTTTCGGTTGCAGGCGAGCTGTGAGCGCAGCCCGCAGCTCGCCGTCGGACAGCGCACCGGACGCGGTGATCCTCGGCTCCGGCCCGAACGGGCTCGCCGCAGCGGTCACGATCGCCCGCGCCGGGTTCGCGGTCGAGGTCTTCGAAGGCGCCGAGACACCAGGGGGCGGCTGTCGCACGGCGGAGCTGACGCTGCCGGGCTATGCGCACGATGTCTGCTCGAGCGTCCACCCGCTTGCGGCGGCGTCGCCGTTCTTCGCCAGCTTCAGCTCGGCGCAGATTCCGCTGCGCCTGCCGGAGGTCGCCTTCGCCCACCCGCTGGACGGCGGTGGCGCGGCAGCGGTCTTCGGGTCGGTCGCGGATACGGCTGAGACCTTCGGCGAGGACGCCCGCGCCTACCGGCGACTGATGGGCCCGCTCGTCGAGCACGCCGATCAGATCATCCCCCAGGCGCTCGGGCCGGTCCGCCCGCTGCCGCCGCCGCCGCTCTCGATGGCGCGCTTCGGCGCGCTGGGGATACAGCCGGCGCGGATGCTCGCGGCGCGCTTTCACACGACCGCGGCGCGCGCCACCTTCGCGGGCTGTGCCGCGCACGCAATCCAGCCGCTCACCTACCCACTGAGCGGCGGCTTCGGGCTCGTCATGACGATCCTCGCCCACTCCGTCGGCTGGCCGGTGGTCGAGGGCGGCAGCGCCGGCATCACCGCTGCGCTCGTCGAGGAGCTCGAGCGCCACGGTGGCACGGTGCACACCGGACACTGGATCGAGAGCCTCGCCGAGCTGCCAGCGGCGCGGGCAACGCTGCTCGACGTCACGCCGCGCCAGCTGCTCGCGCTGGACGACGGACGGCTGCCTGCACGCTACCGACGGGCGCTGGAGCGCTACCGCTACGGACCGGGGGTCTTCAAGGTCGACTGGGCGCTGTCGGGGCCGGTTCCGTGGACCGCGGAGCCCTGCCGGGCAACCGCGACCGTGCACGTCGGCGGCACCTTCGAGGAGATCGCACGCAGCGAGGCCGAAGTCGCCGCCGGACGCCTCTCGGAGCAGCCGTTCGCCATCGTCGTCCAGTCGACGGTCGCCGATCCGACGCGGGCTCCGAGTGGTCACCACACCCTCTACGCCTACTGTCACGTGCCAAACGGCTCGCCGGTCGACATGACCGAGCGGATCGAGTCCCAGATCGAGCGCTTCGCGCCGGGCTTCCGCGATCTCGTGCTCGCGCGCGTCAGCACCTCGCCCGCAGCGGTCGAGGCCGAGAACCCGAACTACGTCGGCGGCGACATCGCGTCCGGCTCGACAAGCGTCCGCCAGACCGTGTTCCGCCCGACGGTCGCGATTCACTCCTACCGCACGCCGGTCCGCGGTCTCTATCTCTGCTCGGCGGCGACGCCACCCGGCGGCGGCGTCCACGGCATGTGCGGCGCCCGCGCGGCAGGCGTCGCATTGCGCGAGCTGGGAGCTCGCTCTGCGAACTGAGCGCCTGACGCGCCCGACAAATGCGATCGCGCCCGGGAAGGAATCGCCCGGATTGGAGTCTTGGTAGGGGAAGGCAAATCCCACGGACACCTGGAGCGATCGATGAAGAGAATCACCGTAATGCTCGCCATCGCGAGCGCAATGCTGGGAGCGTCAGTCGGGGTCGCCGTCGCGTCGGGCGCGCATATCGCCTCGTCGGTCGCGACGGTCGGCACGCGCCACACCTCGCTTGGCACGATCCTCGTCGGAACCAACGGGCACACGCTCTATCTCGACAGCGCGGACTCGAAGAACAAGGCGACCTGCACCGGCGGCTGCGCAGCGGTCTGGCCACCGCTGATGACCTCGGGCAAGCCGAAGGCCAAGGGCTCCGCGAAGGCGAGCGACCTGGGCACAATCAAAAGCGGAAGCGGCAAGCAGGTCACCTACAAGGGTCACCCGCTGTACTACTTCGCCAGCGACACCGCCGCAGGTCAGACCACGGGAGAGGGCTCGAACGGCTTCTACGTCGTCAGCCCGAGCGGCAAGTCGATCACCAAGAGCCCGGCTTCGACCGGCGGCTATGGATGATCCTGAGTTGAGGCGGGGCCTCGGCGCATGCGCCGAGGCCCCGATCGGTGCATGCACCGATCGGCCGGGGGGCGCATGCGCCCCCCGGATCACTCAGCCTGCCGGCAGCTGTCCGCCGAGGCGGTCGCTGAGCGCTGCGACCTGCTCGTCGCGACCGAGGAAGTTGAGGAACGTCGCCGCCATCGCGATTCCGAAGATCAGGAACTCGAGGAAGCACATGCCGGCGCCCGCCAGATGCTGGTCGGTGATCGCGCTGATCCCGTAAGCGCGCGGGGCGGCGACGTAGCGCGGGTAGACGGTGGTGGTGATCCACGTCAGCGGCAGGCACACGATGGCGCTCGCGCCGCGCGTGAAGCCGAGGTAGACGAGCCGGCGCGGCCCCGGCGAGCGGCGACCGGACGGCAGCGGGTCAATGATCAGCCACCACATGGCGAGGCCGGTGTAGAAGAGCGTCGCGTGCTCGATGCCGTGAACCAGCGGATGGGCCGCGGAGTAGTCGAAGATCGTCGGGATCGCCCAGACCCACGTCGCAAGCGCCCAGAGCGGCAAGGCGATCCAGGGGCTCGTCGCCAGCGCGATCAGCTTCCCGGCCCGGCCTCCGGGGGCGATCAGCCGCAGCCCACCGCGGCTCAGGCCGAGCGGCAGGACTGGTGCCCGGAGACCCAGCACGAGCAACGCCGGCGCGACGTCCGAGAGCAGGATGTGCTGGAGCATGTGCGCCGAGAGGAGGTAGTGGTCGCCGATCGCGTCGAGCGGCGACATCAGAGCGATCGCGATGATCGCGAGCCCGCAGCCGTACGGCAGCCAGTGCCCGACGCCGGGTCCGCGGTGTCCGGAGTGGCGCCTGGCGCGCTGGAAGGCGCGGCCGTAGAGCCAGGCCGCAGCAAGCAGAACCACGATCAGTCCGGGGTCTATCGTCCACGTGGTCCAGGTTGGATACGACATGCGAGCTGGCGCCCTTTCGGCTCGGGTGCGTGCATCCTAGCGTCAGGCGCACGCGGCGCGGCGCGATCCCGGGAGGAAGGCCTACAGCGAGTATGTTGGCGGGCAACTGGCGCGCCGGCTGCGCCGCAGCGATGAGATATCCGATGGCACGCAGCTCGAACCGATCGCCTGGCGAACGCACAGCGTGAGCGCTGTTGCGCTGCGCGCGCTGACGCGCCGCTATGGCGAGCGCACGGCGCTTGCCGAGCTGACGCTCAGCCTGGAGACGGGGCAGACGCTCGCCGTTCTCGGTCCGAACGGCGCCGGCAAGACGACGCTGCTGCGTCTCCTCGCAACGCTGCTACGGCCGCACGACGGCGAGCTCGAGGTGCTCGGGCATCGCTTACCGGCGGACGGCTGGCTGGTGCGCGGGCGGCTCGGGCTGCTCGCCCACGAGCCGATGCTCTACCGCGAGCTGACGGTGCGCGAGAACCTGCGCCTCCAAGCCAAGCTGCACGGCGTCGCGCCGGCGCGGATCGAGGAGCTCCTCGCAGCCGTCGCGCTCGACCGTCGCGGCAATGAGCCGCTGCGAACACTCTCACGCGGGCTCGTGCAGCGCGCGGCGATCTGCCGCACGCTGCTCCACGAGCCTGAGCTGCTGCTGCTCGACGAGCCGTACGCGAACCTCGATCCGGCGGCGCGCCAGATCGTCGAGCCGCTGATCGGTCGCAGTTCGGGCAGGACGCGCGTCATCGTCAGCCACGACCCGCAGGCGGCCGTCAACGAGGCAGACCTGGTGCTGGGTCTGTCGCGAGGGCGCAGCGTATTCATCGCCGCGCCCGCCGAGTTGGACGACGGGGCGCTCGCGAGGCTCTACGAATGACGCGGCCTGCGAGCTCGACGGTCGTTCTGGCACTGCTCCGCGCACAGCTACGGCTCGAGCTGCGCACCTTCGAGTCGCTGCCCGCGATGTGCCTCTTCAGCGTCACCGCTTTCCTGCTGTTTCACTTCGGCCTCGATGTCGACTCGCTGAGCGGCAACCTCGCGAGCGGCGTGCTGTGGGTGACGCTGCTGCTCGCCGCGCTGCTCGCGATCAACCGCGTGTACGTTGCCGACGCCGAGCAGGGCGGCTTCGACGCATTCGTGCTCTCGCCGGCGGAGCGCAGCACGCTGCTGCTCGCAAAGATGCTGGTGCTGCTGATCTACCTCGCCGTGGTCGAGCTCGTCGCCGTGCCGGCGTTTGCGATCCTGCTACTCGAGCCGTCGCTCTGGCAGGCCCTGCCGTCGATGCTCGGCGCGCTCGTGCTCGGGAACCTCGGGATCGCCGTGATCGGCGCGTTGGTCGGCGCGCTGGCGGTCCGTACGCAAGCGCGCGACCTGCTCGGACCGCTCGTCTCGCTGCCCCTGCTCGTTCCGGTGCTGCTCGGAGTTGCGCGCTGGACCGCGCCGCTCTTCGATGCTCCGCGAGCAGGCGCCGTCGCGCTGCGGTGGCCGTTGGTGCTTGCGCTCTATGATGCGATCTTCGGGTTGATCGCCTTCGCGCTATTCGACTTCCTCTTGGAGGACTGATCCGATGTACGGCAAGGGGCTGCGGCCGCTCTCGCTCATCACGGCAGCATCCGTCGCGCTGACGCTCGTCGCCGCTCTTTTCTGGGCGCCGAACGACGCCTACCTCGGATTCCTGCAGAAGATCTTCTACGTCCACGTGCCGCTTGCGATCCTCACGCTTTGCGGCTTCGTCGCCGCCGGGTTGATGGCGATCGCGCATCTGCGGACTCGCGATCCGCGCTGGGACATGCGCTCCTACGTGGCGATCCACATCTCGTTGATCTTTGGCGTGACGGTCCTGATCACCGGCTCGATCTGGGCGCGCGGCGCCTGGGGCCACTGGTGGGTCTGGAACGACCCGACGCTCGTCTCGTTCCTGCTCGTGATGCTGCTCTACGCCACCTATCAGCCGCTGCGGTTCGCGATCGAGGATCCTGAGCGCCAGGCCCGCTACGCCTCGGTCTTCGCGATCACCGCCGGCGCCTTCGTTCCGATCAACTTCGCGATCGTCCGGCTCGCGCCGGCCTACGTCCATCCGCGAACGCTGAGCAACATCAGTGGCAACCTGCCCGGGCGCATGCAGGTCGTCTTCTACCTCGCACTTTTCGCCATCACGCTGCTGTGGATCACGCTGTGGCGCTTCGAGATGACGGCAAAGCACGTCGCCGCGCAGACGCGCCGGCTGCGTGCGCTCTTGGGCGAGGAGTCCGACGAGGAGGGCCCGGTTCGCCGCAGCGCTGCGCCGTCGCTGACCCATGCCGGTAGCGTCAGCTGATGGCACCGCTGCCACTCCATACGGCCGGGCCTTACGTGGCGGGCGCCTATATCGCGTTCTTCCTGATCGTCCTGATCTACGTCGCGATCATGGCGACGAAGCTGACGCGCAGCGAGCGAACGCTGAGCGAGCTGACCGAGCAGGTGAAGCGCCGGCAGCGATCCAGCGACGACAACGGCCGATGAGCCCGGTGAGAGCCGCTGGAGGGGTCGCCGGCCCGAGTCGCGGTGAGCTGCTGTGCCTTGGCGTCTCTTACCACGCGGCGCCGGTGGCGCTGCGTGAACGCGCCGCACTGAGCGTGGCGCAGGCGGTGCGCTTCACGACTGCGCTGTGCGCCGAGCCGGACGTCCACGAGGCGGTCGTCATCTCGACCTGCAACCGGACGGAGCTGTACCTGGTTGCGGGGGATCCCGTCAAGGCGGAGGGCGCCGCGCTCGCGCAGCTCGCGAGTCACGCCGCGATCCGCCCGACAGAACTGGCGGAGCTCAGCTATTCGCCGCGCAACTGCGACGCGGCTCGCCAGCTGTTTCGCGTGACCTCGGGCCTCGACTCGATGATCCTCGGCGAGCACGAGGTGCAGGGCCAGGTCAAGCGCGCCTACGAGGCGGCGCTCAGCGCCGGCACGACAGGCCCGCTGACCAACCGCCTCTTCACGGCGGCGCTCCACGCCGGCAAGCGGGTGCGCAACGAGACCGGCCTCGCCGACAGCCATGTGAGCCTCTCCTCGGCCGCAGTCGATCTCGCGGAGTCGCTGCTCGGTGAGCTCGGCGGACGCCACGTCGTCATCATCGGCGCCGGCGAGACCAGCGAGCTGACGGCCCAGGCGCTGGCCGAGCGGTGCGTGCGCACGGTCTTTGTCGCAAACCGTCGCGCCGACCGCGCGCGCTCGGTGGCCGAGCGTTTCGGCGGCGCGGTAGTTGGCCTGGACCATCTGCCCGATCAGCTGACGGCCGCTGACATCGTGCTCGCCTCCACAGCTTCACCGCATCCGATCGTCGGCTACGACGAGCTGGAGCTCGTCATGCGCGAGCGCCAAGAGCGGCCGCTGCTGCTCGTCGACATCGCCGTGCCGCGCGACATCGAGCCGGCCTGCGGCGATCTCGACGGCGTCACGCTGCGCGACATCGACGACCTGCAGGCCGTGGTCGCACGAAACCTCTCGAGCCGCGCCGCCGAGGTGCCACGCGCGGAGGCCGTGATCGCCGAGGAGATCGAGCGCTTCGCCGCTTGGCTCGGCCAGCTCGACGTCCGCCCGACGATCGCGGCGCTACGCGAGCGTGGCGATCAGATCGTCGAGCAGGTCCTCGCAGACAACGCGGACCGCTGGGAGTCGGCATCCCGCGCCGACCTGGCGCGCATCGAGGCGCTGGCGCGCTCCGTCGCCGGACGGCTGCTGCACGAGCCGACGCTGCGGCTGAAGTCGCTCGAGGCTGGGCGCGGTCACGGCAGCATCGAGCTGCTGCGCGAGCTGTTCGATCTGCCCCATTCGGTGGTCGACGAGCGCGC
>Ga0224544_1000101_pt1 | contig 11415 bp, 9 predicted proteins | sample 714P11014metaG_FD_179904 | JGI IMG/M metagenome (GOLD analysis project Ga0224544, IMG submission 179904) | Peat soil microbial communities from Stordalen Mire, Sweden - 717 P1 10-14 | ecosystem: Environmental > Terrestrial > Soil > Wetlands > Peat | place: Sweden: Norrbotten County, Stordalen...
CTCTACGCCGCCTCGAAAATTCCGCCACTCAATTGAAAATGGCCCGCGACGGCTAAATATAAATACAACGAAGTATTTCCGGCCGCGCACGTCTTCGAGCACGCCGCGCTCATCCGCGAAAAACTTGGGATGGATGCGATCGATCTGCTGCAATTTCACGTTTGGGACGATAGTTGGGCCAACGAGCCGGAATTCCGCGATACGATCAAAAAACTAAAAAACGACGGCCTGATTAGATATTTCGGATTGAGCCTGAATCGATGGGAGCCAGACAACGGAATCAAAACGCTCCAGACGGGGCTCGTGGACGCTGTGCAGGTGATCTACAACATTTTCGATCAGGCGCCCGAAGACAATCTTTTTCCCGTATGCCGCGCGCTCAACGTCGGAGTGATCGCGCGAGTTCCGCTTGATGAAGGCAGTCTGGGCGGAAAGTTGACGGCCACGACGACGTTTCCTGTAAACGACTGGCGGTCGGGGTATTTTGGGCCCGAGAATCTTTCTAGGACTGTAGGCCGCGTGGAAATATTGAAGCGAATCCTGCCGGCATCGATGACGATGCCGGAACTCGCGCTGCGGTTTATTCTGTCGAATCCCGATGTGAGCACGACGATCGTCGGGATGCGCAGGCCGCAGCACGTTCGAGTCAATCTGGCGACGAGCGATGCCGGGCCGCTTGATGCGAGCCTCCTCGAAGCGCTCAAGCCTCAGCGCTGGGATCGAACGCCGCAGCGTTGGTCGGATTAGAGTCGCGGCCGCGCGCGATAACTAAACACACTTATCATCATGATGGCGAACAGCAACGCGAATAGCACCGGGAGCTACGTTGGCGCGATCGATCAAGGCACGACGAGCACGAGATTTATCGTGTTCGATCGCACCGGCCGAATCGTGGCCGTCGCGCAAAAAGAGCACGAGCAAATCTATCCGAAGCCCGGCTGGGTCGAACACGACCCCGAAGAAATCTGGCGAAACACGCAGGAAGTTATAGCCGGAGCTATGAAACAGTGCTCGCTGCAGGCGGGCGATTTGGCAGCCGTCGGAATCACAAACCAACGAGAGACGACGGTCGTTTGGAATCGCAAGACGGGCAAGCCGGTTGGGAACGCGATTGTCTGGCAGGACACGCGCGTCGGCGATGCCGTCGAGGAATTTTCGCGCGATGGAGGCCAGGATCGCTTTCGCGCGCAAACAGGCCTGCCGCTTTCCACGTATTTCAGCGCGCTGAAGATCCGCTGGATTCTGAATCACGCCTCGGGAGTTCGAAAGCTGGCCGAATCGGGCGAAATTCTCTTCGGAAACATTGACACGTATATGCTCTGGAATTTGACCGGCGGGATTCGCGGCGGGATTCACGCAACGGACGTCACCAACGCGAGCCGAACGCAATTGATGAACCTCGAAACGCTCGAGTGGGATCGCGAGATTTTGGAGGCGTTCGGCATTCCCGAGGCGATGCTGCCTGAAATTCATTCAAGCAGCGAAGTCTATGGACACGCGAGAGAAGGCGCGCTGGCTGGCGTTGCCATCGCTGGAATTCTCGGCGATCAGCAAGCGGCGCTCGTCGGGCAAACTTGCTTCGACGCCGGACAGGCGAAAAATACCTACGGCACGGGCTGCTTCATGCTCATGAACACGGGCGAAAGAGCCGTGCAATCGCAGCATGGATTGCTGACAACCGTCGCCTACAAGTTAGGGAAACAGCCGGCGCGGTACGCGCTCGAAGGCAGCGTGGCCATCGCCGGTGCGCTGGTTCAATGGTTACGCGACAATCTTGGCCTCATCGCGACGAGCTCCGATGTTGAAGTGCTTGCGAGGACGGTGAAAGACAATGGCGGCGTTTATTTCGTCCCTGCATTCTCAGGGCTCTATGCGCCGCATTGGAAAAGCAACGCGCGGGGCGTGATTGCGGGATTGACCCGCTACGCGAATAAAGGACACCTGGCGCGAGCGGCGCTCGAAGCCACCGCGTTTCAAACTCTCGAAGTTCTCGAAGCAATGGAAAAGGATTCCCGCATCCAACTCGACGTGCTGCGGGTGGATGGCGGAATGGTTGAGAACGATTTGCTCATGCAATTTCAGTCGGACATTTTAGGCCGGCCGGTTGTGCGGCCCGCCGTGAAGGAAACAACCGCACTCGGAGCGGCCTACACTGCGGGACTCGCCGTAGGCTACTTCCGCGATCTTGACGAGCTGCGCGCGAACTGGGCTGTGGACCAGACGTGGACGCCGAACATGCCCGCTGAAAAACGGGCCGACCTTTACCGGATGTGGAAGCGCGCAGTGACGAAGTCTCACGACTGGCTTGATTGAGCAAATAACGGAACCTGTATCCCTCGTATAGCAACTCACTTCGTAAAGGAGTCCCGATGGCATCTCCGTGGCTGGGAGAATTCATGGGCACGTTCGTTTTGATTTTGCTCGGCAATGGAGTTGTGGCGGGCGTGCTCCTCAAACGCTCGTATGCGGAAGGCTCGGGTTGGATCGTCATCACCGCGGGCTGGGCGTTTGCCGTGATGGCGGGAGTGTTTACTGCGATCGCATGCGGTAGCCGCGACGCGCATTTGAATCCGGCCGTAACGCTTGGCTTTGCGTTTTCGTCCGGCAATTTCGAAAAGGTTCTGCCTTACGCCTCGGCCCAATTGCTGGGCGCGTTTGCCGGCGCCGCACTTGTATGGCTGCATTATTTTCCGCATTGGAAGGAGACGCCTGACGTGAATCTCAAGCGAGGATGCTTCTGCACGGCGCCGGCAATAAGAAATACGGCGACCAACGTTTTAAGTGAAATCGTCGGAACTTTTGTTCTCGTATTCGTGGTCGAAGCCATTTTCTCGAAAGCGAACGGCGGTAACGGCCTGGCCGCAGGACTGGGGCCATATTTAGTCGCCGCGCTCGTCTGGGGAATTGGTCTTTCGCTCGGAGGAACCACGGGATACGCGATTAATCCGGCTCGAGACTTGGGCCCGCGGTTGGCGCACGCGGCGCTGCCGATCGCCGGCAAAGGTGGGTCGGATTGGAACTACGCCATGATTCCCATCGTCGGGCCGCTGGCCGGTGGAGCGCTGGCTGGACTTCTGGCGCGGATCATTCATTTCTAGTGAAGGTCTAAAGCAGTTGGAGCAGTTTCCAGGGCAGTTTTGGGCATTTCTTGGCGTTTTTGTGGGTATCTCTGACGCGCTTCTGACCCTCGAGCCGTAACTTCCGAGATACCTATAACTACAAAACTACCTGTCCTTATTGACGTGCTCGTCTGGAAACAGGAGTTCCATGCTGTCTTGCTGATTTTCCCGCAGGCTGTAAATTCAACTTAGGGCCCTCGCAGAATTCCATTAATAGGTTTAGACGGTGCGCAGAGTTTGCAGCAATTCGGTTCGAGAACTCCGGGCGTGTGCCCCGGCGACTGCGCCAATTTCGCCAATGTTCATGACACGCGCTGCGCCCGCCTCTCCGGCGCGTGTCTCGAAGGCAAACACGAAACCATGACAAGGAAATTACGAATCGCGATTACGCTGGCGTTCGGCGCGCTCGTTTTATTCACAGCGGCCAGCGCTTTTGCTCAGGGCAGCCACATCGGAGATTTGACAGGCAACGCAAAGAAGGGCAAAGACTACTACCGTCGCTACTGCATCGGCTGTCATGGAGTGAATGGTGATGGGCAGGGAGAGAATGCGCCTTATCTCGACCCGAAACCGCGGGACTTTACTCTTGGCACGTTCAAGTGCCGCTCGACGCCGACGGGCAGCATTCCATTGGACGTCGATCTATTCCAGACTATCAAGCGCGGGATTGATACGACAGCAATGCCGGCGTGGAGTCCTCTCACGGATCAACAGCGCGCCGACTTCGTGGCTTACATCAAGACTTTCTCTTCGCGGTTCAAGGATGAGAAGCCCGACGCTCCCATCGCGATTTCTCCTGAAACTCCGAACACAGCCGATAGCGTGAAGCGCGGCGAAGTTTTGTACCAAGAGACGCTGAAATGCGTGCAATGCCACGGAGCGACAGGTGCGGGAGACGGACCAGCAGCATCGACGCTCCGAGACAATAAGGATTATCCGATCGTTCCGTACAATTTCGCCGAGAGAACGCGATTCAAATGCGGCAATACAAACGAGGACCTCTACCGGATTTTCATGACCGGGCTAGACGGCACGCCGATGCCGTCTTTCGCTGATTATTTGAAGCCCGATCAGGCATGGGACCTGGTGCATTACCTACGCACTCTTCAACTCAACTACAAGCCCAAGCACGGCACCAGCGACGAGCAAGCGGCAAAACGGAAGCCAGCGCTTCGGCCTCCTTATGACCTCGCGAATAGCCGGGATTGAAGCACGAGGAAACCGCAGAGATTCCGGAGATTGAGGAGAAGAAAGATGCGGTTGGGCGGACTGTTTATTGAAGCGGCGCTATTGGCCGGTTTCGTGATTGCCATTCCGGCATCCGCTCAGAATTCATATCAAGTTATCAGCGTACCGGACGGAGGAACAATTTCGGGCGTGGTCAAATGGTCCGGAGAACGCCCGAAGCCTATCACGATTCCGATCACCAAGGATGCAGCGACATGCGATCCGGAGCACCTGGGTACGCGCGACCTGGGACGCCTCGACATCGGCGGAGACGGTGGCGTCGAGAATACAGTTGTCTACCTGAAAGGAATCATTGCCGGAAAGGCTTGGGACCTACCCGATTCGCGCAGGCATCTTGACCAGAAGCAGTGCCGGTATATACCGCACATCGCTCTGGTCGCGGTAGGCGGGGACCTTGCGATCAAGAGCAGCGATCCGATTCTGCACACGGTTCATATGGTCGGTGCGGCTGACTACAACCTTCCATTTCCGATGACGGATGTAACGCTCACGCGGACAATGCACAAAGGCGGCACAGTTGATCTGAAATGCAATGCCGGACACATCTGGATGAACGGGGTTGTCATGGTTGTGCCGGATCCGTATTACGCGGTTACGGACGAGCACGGTGAATTCAAGTTCACGGGCGTGCCACCGGGTGATTACGAAATCGTAGCCTGGCACGAAGGTTGGAAAGTCGCGCGGGAAGAACAGGTGCTGGACGTCGGCACCCAAACGAAGACGAAGCGTTACTACTTTACTGACCCCATTACATGGCAGAAGAAGATAAGCGTGTCGGCAAATGGTCACGCGTCAGTTGATTTTCAAATCTCCGAACACTAAAACCAGCCCCCCGGCGATTGACCGCTGCGCGGAATGTAAACTCGCCCTAAATCAAACTGCGCGAATCGGTTGCCGCACCATGCCCGCTTCGGTATTATGGAAGTCCCTGGCCCACAGGACGTACGGCTCTGCGTCTGACGAGCGACGCAAAGCAGAAGTTATCTTCGTGCTCAACCGGGATTCGTGGTGCGGTACGCAGTTGTAAAACTTCGCGACTCCCCGGACACTTCGGAATTTCTTGCTTCGAGATGGCGGAAAACGACCACAAATCGCTAATTCGCGTCAGCCTCAGGCTGGTGACGCCGCTGATTGCCAGCGTTGCGGCGATATCCCTCATCTTTGCCGCGTATCAGGTCCGCACGCAGGACCGGTCGCTGCGTCGCGATCTGGAGCGCCGCGTCGAGGCGCTCGGCGACAGCATGGACGAAACGGTCGAGGGCGAGGTCGCCACTCACGCGAACGCCAGCCTTCGTCGCTCAATTGAGCGGGTGGTCCACCGGGATCATCTTGACGGAATCGCCGTTTTTGACACGACCGGAAACTTGCTCGCTGCGGGCTCGGGGCTGGACGCGTCGTTGCGCGAGCGGATGCGCGACGCCGCGACGCAGTGCACCAAGCCCACGGGCTGCCACCAATTCTTCGACTCTGGGGATGCCCTGTTTCATTCCTACGCGCTGCCGCTGCAAGCGAACGACGAGACAAACGGCACGCTCGTCTTCCTGACGAATGCGAGCTACATCCAGACGGCCACCCATCGGATGTGGCGCGACACCCTGGTTCACGCCGCCCTTCAAACCCTGCTTATCGCCTTGCTGGCATTACTGCTGGTTCGTTGGGTCTTCAAAGACACGATCACTCAAATTGCAGGATGGATGCGATCGCTCAGGCAGGGCAAAGCTTCCGCGCAGGCTCCTCCCGCGGGATCGAGCCTGCTCGAGCCCCTGACGCACGAGGCGAAGCAGATGGCCGAGAGCCTTGATGCGGCTCTCGCAGCTGCTGGTACGGAGGCACGTCTGCGCGAAGCGGGAGAATCCACTTGGACCGCGGAGCGTTTGCACGTAAGCGTTAAGAGCAAGCTGCAGGCCGCGCCGCTATTCGTGGTTTCGAACCGCGAACCGTACATGCACGTGTGGAAAGACAATTCGATTCAAGTAATTGTGCCCGCAAGCGGCGTGGTGACTGCGCTCGAACCTGTCGTTCTAGCCTGTGACGGCACTTGGATCGCGCATGGCTCAGGCAACGCTGACTTCGAGACGGTAGACAAATTTGACCGGCTGCGTGTTCCTCCGGAAAATCCGCGATACACGTTGCGCCGCGTCTGGCTTACGAAAGAAGAGGACGACGGCTACTATTCCGGCTTCGCCAACGAAGGCTTGTGGCCACTCTGCCATATCGCGCACACCCGGCCTCTCTTCCGCCCCGCTGATTGGGAGCAGTACCAGCGCGTGAACGAGAAGTTCGCGAAAGCTCTTTGCGAAGAAATGGCTGGCACGGAATCGCCGATCGTTCTCGTGCAGGACTATCACTTCGCACTTTTGCCGCGGCTCATCAAGGAACAGCGGCCGGACGCGCGCGTTGCCATCTTCTGGCACATTCCCTGGCCCAACTCGGAGGCGTTTCGAATTTGTCCCTGGCAGCGTGAACTCCTCGAGGGCCTGCTGGCCGCCGATTTGATCGGCTTTCACATTCAGGCGCACTGCAACAACTTTCTCGAGACGGTGGATCGCGCCCTCGAATCGATGACCGACTGGGACAGGTTTGTTGTTAGGCGCCAAGGGCACACAACGCTCGTCCGGCCGTTCCCCATCAGCGTAGCATTTACTGAAGCAAAGCCCGACGCGCCCTTGCGGCGCGAGCGCGCTGAACAGCGGTGGAAAGTGATGGACGAACTCGGCATCAACTCGCGTTTTGTCGGAATCGGCGTTGATCGCGTGGACTACACCAAAGGGATCCTCGAGCGCTTTTGGGCGATCGAGCGCTTCCTCGATGAAAATCCCACTTATCGCGGCGAGTTCAGCTTCGTCCAGGTCGGCGCGCCAAGCCGCACCAACATCCGCCGCTACAGCGAGTTTCTCGAGGAGGTCCGCGGCGAAGCGCAAAGAATCAACAATAAATTCAAGACCGAGAAATCCAAACCGATCGTCCTGCTCGAGCGCCACCACAGTCATGAAGAGATCGAGCGTTTCTATCGCGCCGCGGACGTTTGCTTGGTGACGTCGCTGCACGACGGCATGAATCTCGTGGCCAAGGAATATATCGCTGCGCGCGACGACGATCGCGGCGCGCTCATTCTCAGCGCATTCACGGGCGCGTCAAGGGAGCTTCCCGACGCGCTAATCGTCAATCCGTATGACGTCGCGCAAGTCGCGTCAGCTATTCTCACCGCTTTGAAGATGAGCACCGAAGAGCAGGAAACCCGCATGGTGCACATGAGGCGCGTGGTGCGAGAACACAACGTCTTTCGTTGGGCCGGCAATCTCCTTTCGGCGCTCGCGGAAATCCGACTGGAAAAACCGGCGGAGCAAATCGAGGCATGAATACGTCGAATTCAGGTACGGGCAAGGTCATCGAATTGAGGCGAAAAAAGGCCCGCGCGAGGACTTCCGCCCGGCGTGTGGTCCCGATCAACGCCCGGCGCAAGTTTGGAAGTCCGAGGCCGCTGTTTGCGGCATGGGACGAAATCGAAGCCGCGCTCTGCGAAGCCACGAGCTTGGTGGTGATGTCCGACTTCGACGGCACCCTGGCCGCGATTCGATCGCAACCTGAACAAGTGCGGCTCGGCGCGAACGTACGCGCCGCATTGGCTCAACTCGTCGCGAAAGACGTGCTGGTTGGAATCGTAAGCGGCCGTGGCCTTCCGGACGTGCGCAAGCGCGTCGGCCTCGACAGAATCTGTTACGTCGGATGCCACGGTTATTCCTTCCAGACAACCAACGGCCATCCGGTCACGCTGATGAATCGCGCGGAGGAAGCGTTGCTCCCGTCTGTCAGCCGGACGCTCAGACTGCGCCTGAAGGACTTGCGCGGTATCCGCGTGGAGACGAAAGAAGCAGGTATCGCTATTCACTACCGCAACGCGACGCGGCGCGATGCCAAGCGCGCGCGCGCGGTAATTCAAGAAACGGTGAAGCAAAACCGCCGGTTGCATTTGATCATCGGCAAAAAAGTTTGGGAAATACTCCCCGGGCCGGGCGTGGACAAATGGACTGCCATCCGGCATCTTCTGGCCATCGAGGATCGCGCGAAATCCTTGCTGGTTTACATCGGTGACGACGTTCCCGACGAGCATGTATTCGCCCGCATGCGCGGGATTTCTGTCGCGGTCGGAAAACGCCGCCACACAGCCGCGAGGTTCTACGTCGAGACGACTGCGGACGTTCGCCGATTCCTCGAAGAACTGGCGAAAGCAAAAGTGTGATTAGGGAGTAAGCTTCCCCGTGATCAGATAGTTCTGCGGCGGAACACCAAAAGCATCTGCCACCCGATTAAAAAATGCAAAGAGCGACGTGACGTAGACGGCTTCGGCAATCTGCTCATCTCTCCAACCTGCATCTCTTAGTTTTTGGACGTCCGCTGCAGTCGTGCGATAAGCCGCGCGGGTCACAAGCTCGACGTAATTCATCAAAACGCGTTCGGCCCGCGTCAAGCCCGCTTCATCGAGCTTGCCTTCCAGAATTGCTGTAACGCATTTGCCGGATGCTCCCTGGACACGCAGGAAGTGTGCGTGGCTGTCCAGTCAATATGGGCACTTATTCAAGAAGGAGACGTAACTTGCGATCATCTCCTTGTGCCGCCGGATGAGATGCCCTTCCGAGAAGTGAACAGTGTTCGAAAATTGGACGACTTGACGCAGGAAATCAGGCCGCGCGCCGAAGCATTTGATGATGCCGGGCACCTGGTGCCGGCCCGAAGAAGCGCGCCAGTCATCGTACGCAGCGGCGACGTCGCCCTTCGCTTCGGAATCCTGAATAATCAAGATTTTTGGCGGAGGATACTTCCGCTGAGCTGAATCCTTGGTCCGTTTGTTTCGCGCTATGTGCTGTTTCTTGGCCGGCATAAAAATTCCGGACGCGCTACTCGCGCGTGTTCGTCACCAATTATACGGGCGCCCCGTTATTTCGACGCGGTTTGCGGCTCGATGTGATCGATCACGATAGCCTTGGATCCGCCGCGCTCATAGACTTTGCCGCTCACGGTAACTTTTTGGGCCGCGAATGGCAGCAATTTGGAATTCTGGCCAGTTGCCGGCATCGAGTCGGCGATCGGCCAATAGATTGTCCCATCGTCTGCGAGAATGACGAGCATTGAGCCAGCGTTCGCGCAATTGGTCGCGCATTCCTTGCTGATCGGCTTCCCGAGATTCTTCGTAAAGGTGCAAGCGGAATCGATCACATAACCCTTCACCGTAACCGTCTTTTCCGCAGCGGGACTGAGCGCCGCGAAGAGCGCGATCGACATGACCACTGCGCCAAACATGATTTTCAATCGCATCGAATGATTCTCCCTCTTCGAGTCAGATGTGTTTCTATGGCCTGACAAAATACGCTAAAACTCTTTCACTCCAAATGCGGACTCCCGGAATTTGGGCGTCTTTCCGGGAGTCCTAACTCGGAATCGTTTCAACAGCTTTGCTAGGGTTATTGATTGTCGGCAATTTAGTTGCGAATATCCTACGGCGCAATACTGCAAAAATACTATCAGCCTCAGAGCGGCTTTATTCCTTGCGATTCGATGCACCGGTACGCGCGCCCAGCCACGATGTTTTTGAAGTCTTCCACGCTCCCGCTGGGCCATTGAATTACGATTCTGTCCACAGAATCGCGCTTTCCGACGCCGAAAGTGACCGGCAATTCCGATTGCGAGAGATAACTCGAGCCGCCCTTTACGACCCGCGATTGGCCAGCGCCGTTATATTCGATACGCACGTTTGCGCCGATGCCGTCACGATTCGATTTCGTGCCGGTGAGATGCAAGCGAATGCTGCGATTGCCGCCCAGTTGTTCGTTGCGAAATAGATAGGCCGGGCCGTTGTTCGTCGTCATCAGTAGATCGAGATTGCCATCGCGGTCAAAATCGCCGTACGCCAAACCTCGGCCGACTTTCGGCCGGTCAAATCCGCCGTCCACTTCGGCCGCCACGTCGTGAAACGCTCCCTTTCCATCGTTCAGGAAAAGATGCGGTGGTTGCGCGTAGCCGACGTTTCCGCGGATGTTGCGCACCGTTTCGTCAATGTGGCCATTCGCGACGATAAGGTCAAGGTAGCCGTCGAGATCCATATCGGCGAATGCGCAGCCAAAGCCGAGAGTGCTCTTCGATGCCAAGCCGATACCCGCTCGCGTGGCAGTGTCGTCGAACGTGCCTTTCCCGCTCGCGTGGTATAACCCCATCATTTCGTTGTCGAAATTTGTGATGGCGATTCCGGGGGCGCCGGAATTATCGAAGTCCGCCACGTCAACGCCCATTCCCGCGCGCGCCTTGCCCTCGCTGCTGAAGGCAATTCCGGCCTCGACAGCGACTTCTTTAAAGGTGCCGTCACGCTGGTTGCGATAGAGTTTGTTGGGCTGCGTGTCGTTCGCGACGACAATGTCTGGCCAACCGTCCTGGTCGTAATCGAACATGGCGACGCCGAGAGATTTCGAACTGCTGTCGAAAATGCCGCTCTTGGCCGTTACGTCTTCAAACGTACCGTCGCCGCGATTGTGGAAAAGCCAGCAGGTTTCGCCGCGATACGCTTCCGGCGTGCAATAGGATTTGTGCTTGCCGTCCAGACTGCAAAAAACGTCGTGCTCGGGCGACCATTTCACATAATTGCAAACGAACAGATCGAGGAGACCGTCGCGATCGTAATCGAACCACAATGCTGACGTGCTGAAACCTTCGCGACCAGCGAGCCCGCTCGCGTGCGTAACGTCCACGAATGTGCCCTTGCCCGTGTTCTTGAAGAGATGATTCTGGCCGACGCAAGTTATCAGGATGTCGGGGAATCCGTCGTTGTTGTAGTCGCCGGCGGCGACTCCCAGTCCGTACATTTCAACGTCGAGGCCGGCGCCGCGCGTCACATCTGAAAATGTGCCGTCACGATTGTTGCGATAGAGCTTCAGCGTAGTTCGCTCGCGTTTGTGGCCTGGCCAGTCCATGCCATTCACGAGCAAAATGTCCTGCCAGCCGTCGCCGTCGTAATCGAGAAACGCGCAACCCGAGCCCATGGTTTCCGGCAGCATCTTCC
>Ga0224544_1000102_pt1 | contig 11395 bp, 8 predicted proteins | sample 714P11014metaG_FD_179904 | JGI IMG/M metagenome (GOLD analysis project Ga0224544, IMG submission 179904) | Peat soil microbial communities from Stordalen Mire, Sweden - 717 P1 10-14 | ecosystem: Environmental > Terrestrial > Soil > Wetlands > Peat | place: Sweden: Norrbotten County, Stordalen...
CGGGTCGACCGCGATGTCAACCGCCGGCGGCGAGCCGTCTCCGATGTGCTCGCCGTTGAAGAGCATTGGCGCCCTGTCCTTCTCGCCCTCGCCGATCACGACAACGCCGTCGAAGCGCACGCTGTCGAGCATGTGACGCATCGCATCGACCGCCGCCTGGTCGGCCGCCTCCTTGTCGCCGCGCCCGATCTGACGGGCAGCGCCAAGCGCGGCCGCCTCCGTCACCCGGACCAGCTCCAACGCGAGGTTGCGATCCGGCTTGCCTTGTGTCCTGTAAGCGCTCATGGAGCTCCTGCTCGCGCGTGCACGGCGTCTCGCTGCGGAGCCTACAGCGACCACAATCCATTTACCGCGTCGCCACGGCCTGCTGATAGCTTCCGGCTCGTGCAAGATTGCCCGAGCGCCCGTCGATGAGCCAGGCTCGGAGTGCGCAACCTCGCAATCGTGCCTCAACTGGCGTAACCGCCGGCGGGCTCGGGCGTCCAGGCGAGCTGATCGTCGGTGTCGACGTCGGCGGCACGAAGGTGTCGGTCGCGACGCTCCGAGACGGCCGCCTCGGCGATCCAAAGCTCAGCCCGACCGACCTGCGTGGCGCCGACCAGGTCATCGAGCAGATCGTTAGCGGCGTGCTCAACGCCGCGCGTGGTGAGACCTTGGCGGCAGTCGGGATCGGCATCCCCTCGGTCGTCGAGTTCGCGACCGGTCTGGTTCGCTCCTCGGTGAACATTCCGGTCCAGGACGTGCCGCTGCGGCGCGTCCTCGAGCAGGCTCTTGGCGTCCCGGTCTTCGTCGACAACGACGCCACCGTAGCCGCGCTCGCCGAGGCCCACGATGAGCAGGGACGGCTCGACGTCCGCCACCTCGTGATGCTCACGATCGGCACCGGCGTCGGCGGCGGTATCGTGATCGGTGGCCGTCCCTACCGCGGCGCAACGGGCGGCGCGGGGGAAATCGGCCACACGCTGATCGGCGTCGAACACGACATCCCCCCGGCAACCGAGCGCTCCCCCCAGCCCGGGTCACTCGAAGCGCTCGCTGCAGGCCACGAGCTCGACCGCCTGACACGCGTGGCCGCCGCTTCAAACCCGCGCTCGGCGATCGGCCTGGCGCTCGCAAAGTCGGGCAAGATCGCGGGCCCGGAGACGGTCGCCGCGGCGCGCGCCGGCGACGACGTCGCGATCGAGCTGCTCCGGCTGCTCGGGCGGCGCGTCGGAATCGGCGTCGCCAACGCGATCAATACGTTCGACCCCGACGTGGTCGCGATCGGAGGCGGCGTGTCGGCGGCCGGCGAGTTCCTGCTCGAACCAGCCAAGCAGGCGGCCTGGGAGTACGTCCGTGAAGGCTTGGGTACAAAGACCGAGATCCGTCTTGCCCGCTCTGGACCTCAGGCCGGTGTCCGCGGCGCGGCACTGCTTGCTCGCAGCGAGCTCCATCCACATTCCGACCCCTACGAGAAGGAAACGCGATGACGACCGTCGCTCGCGACCCAGAGCTCGACGAGCTGTGCATCAACACGATCCGCACGCTGGCGATGGACGCCGTGCAGAAAGCCAACTCAGGCCACCCGGGCACGCCGATGGCGCTCGCCCCGGTCGCCTACACCCTTTACACGCGCGTCATGCGCCACAACCCCGCCGACCCCGCCTGGCCAAACCGTGACCGGTTCGTGCTTTCGGCCGGTCACGCATCGATGCTGCTCTACGCCTGCCTCTATCTGTGCGGCTACGGCCTCGAGCTCGATGACCTGAAGAACTTTCGCCAGCTTGGCTCGCCGTGCGCGGGTCACCCCGAGTACGGCCACGCGGCCGGGATCGAAGCGACCACCGGCCCACTCGGACAGGGCATCTCGACCTGCGTCGGCCTGGCACTCGCCGAGCGGATGCTTGCGGCGCGCTACAACCGTCCCGGCCATCAGCTGATCGACCACTACACCTTCACCATCTGCTCCGATGGCGACCAGGAGGAGGGAATCTCCTCCGAGGCCTCCTCGCTCGCCGGGCATCTCGGACTCGGACGGCTGATCGCCTTCTACGACGACAACCACATCTCGATCGAGGGCAATACCGACGTCGCCTTCAGCGAGGACGTCGGCGGGCGCTACGAGGCTTACGGCTGGCACGTCCAGCACCTCGGCGAGGATCTCGCCGTCGAGCGGATCGAGGAGGCGGCGCGCGCGGCGATGGCCGTCACCGACCGCCCTTCGCTGATCATCTGCCGCAGCCACATCGCTTACGGCTCACCCAACAAGCAGGACACCGGCGAGGCTCACGGCTCCCCCCTCGGCGAAGAGGAGATCCGCCTGACCAAGGAGTTCTACGGCTGGCCGACGGAGCCGCCGTTTCTCGTCCCCGACGAGGCTCTCGAGCATTTCCGCGCGACGATCTCGACCGGGGAGGAACTCGAGCGCGAATGGGAGGCCCGCCGCTCCGATTACGCGAGCGCCCATCCGAACGAGGCGGCCGAGCTCGAGGACATCTTCGCGCGGCGACTGCCGAAACTGCCGAAGGGGCTGCTGAAGCGCTTCGAGCCGGGCGAGAAGATCGCGACGCGCAAGGCTTCGGAATCGGTTCTTCAGGTCGCGGCGGCGCTCGTGCCGAACCTGGTCGGCGGCTCCGCCGACCTTTCGCCCTCGACGCTGACGCTGATCGCCGACGCCGGCAGCGTGACGCGCTCGGACTACAGCGGACGGAACTTCCACTTCGGCATCCGCGAGCACTCCATGGGGGCGGTCGTCAACGGCCTCACGCTGAGCGGGTTGCGCGCCTACGGCGCGACCTTCCTCGTCTTTTCGGACTACATGAAAGGCGCGATCCGGATCGCCGCGCTGAGCAGACTGCCGGCGATCTTCGTCTACACCCACGATTCGATCGGCCTCGGCGAGGACGGCCCCACGCACCAGCCGATCGAGCAGCTCGTCGCGCTGCGCGCGACGCCGAACGTGAACGTCGTGCGACCGGCCGATGCTCACGAGACTGCCCTCGCGTGGACCTTCGCGCTGCTGGCGACGCATACCCCGACCGTCCTCGCGTTGTCGCGCCAGAGCCTGCCGGTGCTCGACCCGCAGGCGATTCCCGACGACGCGATCGAGCGCGGCGGCTACGTGCTCGCCGACTGCGCCGGTGAGCCCGACGTCGTGCTGATCGGCACCGGCTCGGAGGTCGCCCTATGCCTCGAGGCGGCTGAGCAGCTGAGCCGCGACGACGTTGCCGTGCGCGTCGTCAGCATGCCGTGCGTGGACCGCTTCGCAGAGCTCGCCACCGACGAGCAGGACACGGTGCTCGGGTCGGCCGGCACCCCACGCATCGCGGTCGAGGCGGCGAGCCCGATCGGCTGGGATCGGTTCGTCGGCGAGAAGGGAGCGATCATCGCGATGCACAGCTTCGGGGCTTCCGCCCCAGCTGCCGACGTCTACCGCCACTTCGGTATCACCGCCGAGGCGATCGTCAAGCAGGCGCACGAACTCATAGAAACCTGACGCGGATTCGAGAGGACAAGAACGATGGCAAGCCTCCCCCATACGCAAAACGCGAACCTGGCGGCACTGGCCGCCGCGGGAACCGCCCCGTGGCTGGACCAGATCCGTCGTGGCCTCCTGACCAGCGGCGAACTCGAGCGCCTACGTGACGAGTGCTCACTGAGGGGCGTCACGTCGAACCCCGCGATCTTCGAGCAGGCGATCCTCGGCTCAACCGACTACGACGAGACGCTGCACGAGCTGGCTGGTGAAGGACTCGACGCGGTCGCGCTCTACGAGCGCATCGCGGTCACCGATGTCGTCGATGCCGCCGACGTGCTGCGGCCGGTCTACGACGACGAGGGCGACGGCTTCGTCTCCTTCGAGGTCGCGCCGGATCTGGCTCACGACACCGAGCGCACCCTCGCCCAGGCGCGCGACTACTGGCGGCGACTCGACCGCCCGAACGTGATGATCAAGATCCCCGGAACCGACGCGGGCGTGCCGGCGATCGAGCAGGCGATCTACGAAGGCATCAACGTCAACGTCACGCTGCTGTTCGCGGTCGAGCAGTACACGCTGATCGCCGAGGCCTACATCCGAGGCCTCGAACGGCGCCACGCCGAGGGCCTCTCGCTCGACGTGCACTCCGTCGCCAGCTTCTTCGTCTCGCGCGTCGACACCGAGGTCGACAAGCGCCTAGAAGGGCTCGGGCGCAGCGACCTCGCCGGCACCGCGGCGATCGCCAACGCGCGCGCCGCCTACCAGCGCTTCAAGGAGATTTTCCACAGCGACCGCTTCGCTGCCCTGCTCGAGGCCGGCGCGCTCTACCAGCGCCCGCTCTGGGCGTCCACGGGGACGAAGAACCCGGCCTACTCCGAGACGATGTACGTCGACAACCTCGTTGCGCCTCACACGGTCAACACGATGCCGATGAAGACCCTCCTGGCCGTCGCCGAGCGCGGGCAGATCGATCCGGGCAGCGCCGAGCGCGACCCCGGTCCCGCCCTTGCCGCGCTTGGGCAGGCGGGAATCGACATGAGCGACGTCACGAAGACGCTGCTCGAGCAGGGCATCGCTGCCTTCGTGACGCCGATGAACAAGCTGCTTGCCGGGATCGAGAGCGCGCGTCAAGCGGTGCTCACGGGACGCCCCGAAGCGATCGCCGCGTCGCTCCCGAGCGAGCTTGCGAGCGCCATCGCCGAGCGCGTGAAGCAGGCCGCGCAAAGGGACGTCGCGCGTCGTGTATGGGCCAAGGACGAGTGGCTGTGGGGCGGCCCAGGCATCCCGGAGATCGGCGACCGACTCGGCTGGCTGACGATCTCCGACGCGATGCTCGAGCGCGCCGATGAGCTCGTCGAATTCGCCCGCGGCGTGGCGGCCGACGGCTTCAAGGACGCCGTGCTGCTCGGCATGGGCGGCTCGAGCCTCGCCCCCGAGGTGCTCTGGCGGACATTCGGGGCGCCGACCGATGCGCTCGACCTGCACGTGCTCGACTCGACCGACCCGGACACGATCCTCGAGGTTCAAAGCCAGATCGATCTCGCGCATACGCTGTTCGTCGTCTCGACGAAATCCGGCGGCACGATCGAGACCCTCTCGCTATTCGCCCACTTCCACGCGCTCGTTCCCGACGGCCAGCACTTCATCGCGATCACGGACCCGGCGAGCACGCTCGTCGAGCTCGCGAAGAAGCACGGCTTCCGCGCCTGCTTCGAGAACGACCCGAACATCGGTGGGCGCTACTCGGCGCTGTCGCTCTTCGGGCTCGTTCCGGCGGCACTGATCGGTGCGCCCGTTCACGCGCTGCTCGAGCGCGCGGTCATCGCCGAGCAGGCCGCTGCCCACTTCGACTCGAGCGCCTCAAACCCCAGTCTCTGGCTCGGTCTTGCGATCGGCGAGCTCGCGCGCCACGGCCGCGACAAGCTGACGTTCGTTGTCGGCGACGCGGTCTCGAGCTTCGGGCTGTGGGTCGAGCAGCTCGTCGCAGAGAGCACTGGCAAGCATGGCCGCGGCATCCTGCCGGTCGCCGACGAACCGCTGCTGGCTCCGGAGGCCTACGACACGGACCGCGTCTTCCTCCAGCTGCGCGATGAGGAGCAGCGCGACGCGCAGGCGGACGAGCGACTCGCCGCCCTCGCCGCCGCCGGACATCCGACGCTGAGGCTGACCGTCAACGGCGCCGAGGACCTCGGACGGCTGTTCTTCAGTTTCGAGTTCGCCACCGCGGTCGCCGGCTGGGTGCTCGAGATCAACCCGTTTGATCAGCCGAACGTCGCCGAGGCCAAGGCCGCAACCAAGCGCGTGCTGGAGGCGGGCACGCTGCCGGAGCTGCCGGTCGCCGGCGCGGACGCCCTCAAGGCGCTGCTCGGCGCGGGCGAGCCGGGAGGCTACATCGCGCTGATGGGCTACGTGACACCTTCGGCCGAGTTCGACGAAGCCGTCGCCGAGCTGCGCGCGACGCTGATGGAGCGCACGAAGCTCGCAACCACGTTCGGCTACGGCCCGCGCTTCCTGCACTCCACCGGCCAGCTCCACAAGGGCGGAGCACCGGTCGGGCGCTTCCTATCGCTGATCTGCGATTCCGACGAGGACGTCGAGATACCCGGCCAGCCGTTCAGCTTTCGCACGCTCAAGAACGCGCAGGCGCTGGGCGACCTCGAGACGCTCCGCACGCACAAGTTGCCGGCCGAGATCGTTCGCCTCGAGGGCGACCCGGCGAGCGCCCTGCGCAACCTCCACAACCAGATCAAGGAGATTCTCTAATGCAGATCGGCTTGGTCGGCCTCGGCAAGATGGGCGGCAACATGGTCACGCGGATCAGGCGGGACTCCGAGCACGAGGTCGTCGCGTTCGACTTCGACGCAAAGGCGGTCGCGCGGGCCGAGAAGAGCGGCGCGAGTGGCGCCTCGACACTCAAGGATCTCGTCAAGCAGCTCACGCCTCCGCGAACCGTGTGGATCATGGTCCCGGCCGGCGAGGCGACGCAGTCGACGGTCGATGAGCTAGCCAAGTTGCTATCGCCGGACGACGCGATCGTCGACGGCGGCAACTCGCGCTGGACCGACGACAAGCTGCGCTCGGCGGCGCTCCGCAAAAAGAAGATCCACTACGTCGACGTCGGCACGAGCGGCGGCGTCTGGGGCCTCGAGAACGGTTATTGCATGATGGTCGGCGGCCCGACGAAGGCGGTCCGGCGGCTGGCGCCGATCCTCGACGTGCTCGCGCCGCCGACGAGCGAGGACAGCCTGCATTCGATCGGCAAGTACGGTTGGCACCACTTCGGTCCGAGTGGCGCCGGGCACTACGTGAAGATGGTCCACAACGCGGTGGAGTACGGGATCATGCAGGCCTACGCCGAGGGGTTCGAGCTGTTCCACGCTTCCGAGTACGAGCTCGATAACGCGAAGATCGCCCACCTCTGGAACCAGGCGTCGGTCGTCCGCTCGTGGCTATGCGAGCTCGCCGCTCGGGCTTTCGACGCCGACGGCAACGACCTTTCGGAGCTGGAGGGCTGGGTCGACGACTCGGGCGAAGGACGCTGGACGCTCCAGGACGCGATCGACAAGGACGTGCCGACGCCGGCGCTCAGCGCGGCCCTGTTCACCCGCTTCTACTCGCGCGAGGACGGCGACTACGCGGCGCGCGTTCTCGCAGCGCTGCGCAACCAGTTCGGCGGCCACGCCGTGAAGAAGGCAGGCACGTAGGGTGGCAACGGTCGAGCTCGACAACCCACTTGCCGAGGGCCTCGAGCTGCTGCCCGTCCACCCGACGAACATCGTCATCTTCGGCGCAACCGGCGATCTCGCGCGCCGCAAGCTCCTCCCCGCCGTCTACAACCTCGCCCACGAGGGGGCGCTGCCCCAGCGCTTCAACCTGGTCGGCGTCTCGCGGGCCGAGATGAGCGACGCCGAGTATCGCGACGAGGCGGCCGAGGCGATCCGCGCGTTCTCGCGCACGCCTCCCGACGACAGCGTGCTCGAAGGACTGCTCGCGGGGCTGCGCTACGTCAGGCTGGCCTTCGACGACACCCCCGCCTATAGCCGCCTCGCGACCACGCTTAAAGAGCTCGACGCGGCGGCGGGGGAGCCGATGGCGCGCGCCTTCTATCTCTCGACCGCGCCCGAGTTCTTCCCTGTGATCGTCGGCGCGCTCGGGGCGGCGGGTCTCGCCGAAAGCGCTCATGCGGATGTCCGTTGCATCATCGAGAAGCCCTTCGGCACCTCGCTCGCCGAAGCGCGCGACCTCAACCGTGAGGTCCTGTCGGTCTTCAGCGAGCAGCAGATCTTCCGCATCGACCACTACCTGGGCAAGGAGACGGTGCAGAACATGCTCGCGTTTCGCTTCGCCAACGGCATGTTCGAGCCGCTGTGGAACCGCAACTTCATCGAGAACGTGCAGATCACCGCCGCCGAGGATCTCGGCATCGGCAGCCGCGCCGGCTACTACGACCACGCAGGCGCCCTGCGCGACCTCGTCCAGAACCACATGCTCCAGCTGCTCACGCTGCTGTGTATGGAGCCGCCCGTCACCTTCGCGGCGGACGACGTGCGCGACGAGAAGGTCAAGGTGCTGCACGCGATCCGTCCCCCGGAGCACGACGAGGTGTCGAAGATGAGCGTTCGCGCCCAGTACGGCCCCGGCGTCAGCGGCGGCGAGCACGTGCGCGGCTACCTCGAGGAGGACGGCGTGCCGCCCGACTCGCGGACCGAGACCTATGTCGCGCTGCGCCTCATCGTCGACAACTGGCGCTGGGCCGGCGTCCCGTTCTACCTGCGCACGGGCAAGCGCCTCGCGCGCAAGGTGACGGAGATCGCGGTCACGCTGCGTCCCGTCCCCCATCTCGCCTTTGAGCGCGACGGCGCGGCCGGCGTGCGCCCGAACCAGCTCGTGCTCACGCTTCAACCGAACGAGGGGGTCTCGCTGTCACTCGGCGCGAAGGTCCCGGGAGCGCGGATGCGGATCCGCCCGGTGAACATGGAGTTCCTCTACAACACCGCGTTCCTCTCGCAGTCACCCGAGGCTTACGAGCGGCTGATCCTCGACGCCATGCGCGGCGAGGCGACGCTGTTCACGCGCGACGACGAGGTCGAGGCGCAATGGCGGATCTGCGATCCGATCCTCGCTGCGTGGGAGCGGCAGCGCAAGCATCTGGCGCAATATGCGAGCGGGGCACAGGGTCCGAGCGAGGCCGACGAGCTGCTGCTGCCAGGTCACCGTTGGCGCGCGATCTGATGCCGGGCTGATGCCTGCGGTCAACGACACCGTCTGGACGGCCGAGAACACCACGCCGGCGGAGATCGAGGTCGCGCTGCGCGAATTGCTGGCCGAACGCCATGCCGAGAGCGCGGCGTACGTACCGGCACGCGTGCTCAATCTGGTCTGTGTCGTCGATCGCCAGTGGGCTGGCGAGATCGCCAACCGGCTGCGGCACGTCGGGCGCAACCACCCGTCACGCACGATCGTCTGCGCGGTCAGCGAGCGGCGCACGACACTCGACGCGGTAGCCACCGTGGCCGCAGACTCGACGCCGGCCGACGGCGAGCTGGCGCTGACGTTCGAGACGATCGTGATCGACGTCGGTAGTGAGCACCTGCCCTATCTGGACTCGATCATCGACCCGCTCGTAGTCACGGACATCCCGACGCTTGTCTGGGCCCCCCACGGCCACTGGGACGCGGTCGATGCGTTGCGCGCCGTCTCGCAATGCGTGCTGCTCGACTCGGTCGAGGATCCCGAGGTCGCGGCGGCGCTGCTTCGCGCCGCGAGGCTGCTCGAGTCACGCGACGTCGTCGATCTCGCCTGGCTGCGCACGACGCCGTGGCGCGAACGGGTCGCAACGATGTTCGACCCGCCGGCGGAGCGCGTTCGCCTGCGCGAGATCTCCGCCGTCGCGGTCCGCCACCACTTCGCCTCGGGCGCAGCGGCACTGCTGATCTGCGGCTGGTTCGGCTCGCGCCTGAACTGGCCTGCCGCGCCGCTCCACCGCGACGGGAAGGGCCACGCCGACGGCCGGCTCGGTGAGGTGGACGTGGCACTCGACTCGGTCGGCCAGAACGTGCCCGGGCTCGCCGGCCTGACGCTGACCCTCCGCGACGGCAGCTCCCTGTCGCTCGACCGCGGACCCGGCGGCCTGCACGCGAGCGAGCGCGACGCCGACGGGGCAGAGCGGACCTGGCGCCTGCTCGGCGCGTCGCGCGGCGAGGGCGGGATCCTCGGCGAGGGCATCCGCCAGTCGCTGGTCGGCGACCCCGTGTACGGCGAGGCCCTGCGCTGTGCGAGCCAGCTGCTCGAATGAATAGCACGCCGAGGATCGTTCGTGAGGCCGATCTGGGTGCAGTCTCGGTCGCCGCGGCCAAGCTCTTCGAGGAGCACGCGACGGCGGCGCTTGCCGCGCGCGGCGTCGCGCACGTGGCGCTCGATGGCGGAACGACGCCGGAGCAGACCTATGCGCTGATCACGCTGGCGAGCTGGGAGGGTGTCGAGCTGTGGTTCGGAGACGAGCGCTGCGTCGGTCCCGAGGACCCGGAGTCCAACTACCGCATGGTCGCCGCGACGTTGCTCGGCCACGCACCGGGGGCCGTGGTGCACCGCGTTATTGGGGAGCTCGGTGGCGAAGCAGCGGCGCAGGCCTATGAGAGCGAGCTGCGCAGCCGACTGGCGAGGGACGCGGACGGGGTGCCGGTCTTTGATCTCGTGCTGCTCGGTATCGGCGAGGACGGGCACACCGCGTCGCTGTTCGCCGGGAATCCAGCGCTCGACGCGCGTGGCGTCGCCTGCGTGGCGGTGCACGATGCGCCAAAGCCCCCGCCCGATCGGGTATCGCTCTCACTCGAGGTGCTGCGCGCGGCACGCTCGTGTGTGTTGCTCGCGAGCGGGCCGGGCAAGGCGCCAGCGCTCGCCGCCGCGCTCGGTGAGCCGACTGCGACAGTTCCCGCCAGCCTGCTCGCGCGCGAGCGCCTAACCGTGATCGCCGACGCAGACGCCCTTGCCGAGACGGGCGCTGCGTGAGCGCGGGCGAGCTCGTCGTCGTCCGCCACGCAGACACCGACTGGTCGGAAAGCGGCCGGCACACCGGCCGCACGGACTTACCGCTGAACCGCGATGGTCGTGCTGCCGCGGCGAGGCTCAGCGAGCGCCTCGCCGGACGCACGTTCGTCGCTGTCTGGTGCAGCCCGCTGCACCGCGCCGTGGAGACGTGCGAGATCGCCGGTTTCAGCCGGTCGGCGCAAGAGCGCCACGAGCTCGTCGAGTGGGACTACGGCGCCTACGAGGGCCTGACCACGGAGCAGATTCACGATCAGCGGCCGGCGTGGGATCTGTGGCGCGACGGCTGCCCGGGTGGCGAGGACGCCGCGGCCGTCGGCGCTCGCGCCGACCACGTGCTCGCGACCGTACCCGATACGGGCACCGCGCTCGTCTTTTCGCACGGGCATTTCCTGCGCGTTCTGATGGCCCGGTGGCTCGGGCTCGCGCCTGAGCAAGGCGCGCTGTTCCTGGTCGCACCGGCTGGCATCGGCGTTCTCGCACACGAGCACGATCGCCGCGTGCTGTGGTCGTTGGGCTAGTCTGATCGGCTCGTGCACGATCCGATCAGCTACTTCCAGGCGGTGATCCTGGGGATCGTCCAGGGAATCGCTGAGCCTTTTCCGATCTCGAGCCTCGGCCATGCGGTCGTACTGCCGCGCCTTTTCGGCTGGAACATCCATCAGAACGACGGCTATTTCCTGAGCTTCCTGGTGGCGCTTCACCTCGCGACCGCGGTCGTTCTGCTCGTCTACTTCTGGCACGACTGGGTGCGAATCGTACGCGGGATGCTGCGCTCGCTGGCCGCGCGTGAGATCAGCGCTGAGGACACCGACGCCCGGCTCGGCTGGCTGTTGGTAGCCGGCACCATCCCCGTCGGACTGATCGGCCTCGCGCTTCAGAGCCCGCTGCAGA